>Ga0115006_10001380_pt1 | contig 15041 bp, 9 predicted proteins | sample ArcOceMetagenome_3_FD_88943 | JGI IMG/M metagenome (GOLD analysis project Ga0115006, IMG submission 88943) | Marine eukaryotic phytoplankton communities from Arctic Ocean - Arctic Ocean- Svalbard ARC20M Metagenome | ecosystem: Environmental > Aquatic > Marine > Oceanic | place: Arctic Ocean...
GTCAGTGTGGTTGAAGCGCTTAACAACCGTGTTTATTACGAAGGTATGAAGAAGCACCGTACGGAATTGATCGGTTCCATCTGAATTAGACAATTAAAACACATCTTGAATACTCGTAGGTAAAGCGTGACTGTTTTGTGTTAATATCCTTGGATTCAGTGACGTGGGTCAAGAGGTAAACCAAGATTTACGAGTTAAACGAGTAAAAAAAAACCTTGGATTGGGTGTAAAAATGTTGACAATGTATGAGCGAATAGACCGTCACGTTTGATAAACGATACCAGGTGAGTGTGACATTTTTCCATATGTTGATGACATCGAGTCCTGTAATCAACGGCTATGCCGAAAATGTACCTCGGTATATACCTTCGTAATAAAATGTACCTTCGGTACCTTCGAAGCTTACCTTCGAAGGTACCTTCGAAGGTAAGGAAATAAATCTTATTAGACAATTATCTAACTTAACAGATATTGGTAACCATGTCACAGTCTCATTCAATATAGACAGGCTATTTAATATTTCAATATCCCATGTAATTTATATTATATGACAAAGATTATTTCATCTGTATCGTCAGTGAACTGACTTGTCCCAAATTATTAATAATATGATTATTATTACCATCGAACTTGTAACACTTAAGATCATATTTAATGCCCTTGACACAATCGAAGTGTTATCTTGAATCCGATTATCTGTCACGTGTGTGTTCGTTATCTTCAGGGTCGATTGGTTTTGCTGAGGTGCACTTGTGTTTTGTGACAGAGGGCATGTTCACCAGTCTGACACAGATGACGGCCCTGTGTGGTGTGGGCGGATCATCCGCAATTCCTACCTTCAGCAACCGCGTTCAGGGCCGAGTCACGCGTGTTCCCAAAACACAAGCAGTAAAAAAAACATTCAAGACGGTTCCCGTAGTTTCCTCTTCTTCAAGTGAAGACCCTCTTTTGCTCCGGGTTGCCCGCGGTGAACAAGGCGACCGACCACCTGTTTGGCTGATGCGTCAGGCTGGAAGATATATGTCGGAGTTCCGAGAGTACTCTGACAAGTATGGGTTTCGACACCGTTCAGAGACAGCTGACATCGCAATCGAGCTCTCTCTGCAGCCTTGGCGCGCTTTCAAACCTGACGGCGTGATAATGTTCAGCGACATTCTTACTCCGCTTCCTGCCATCGGGGTCGAATTTGATGTCGTGAAGGTGAGGTGCATCATGTGTCACAAACTTTTTTAAAATCAAATTCAATATGCCCTGTGTCGCTGTCATCCTCCCTCCTAACATCTCAACTTTAACACCAGGGCAAAGGTCCTATAATTTCAAATCCAGTGCGCACCATGGAAGATTTAAATGCTCTCAAATGTTTGGATGATCCCGATCTATCGCTTCCCTTCATTCGTCAGATTTTAACCAGCTTGCGATCTGAAGTAAATGGAAAATCTACACTTCTTGGGTTCATTGGCACTCCGTGGACGCTCGCGGCCTATTCAGTGGAAGGTCGATCTGACAGGCATCTTCTGATCACAAAACAGATCATGAATCAAAATCCGGAACTCCTACATCAATACCTTGCACATTTGTCCGACGTCCTCACGGTGTATGTGTGTCACCAGATCGATTGTGGTGCCCAAGTTGTGCAACTGTTTGACAGTTGGGCACACCATCTTTCTCCACAACAGTTTGCAGAGTTCTCCTTGCCATATTCTGAACGGGTGATTGCTGCAGTGAAAGCCAAATATCCCCAGACCCCGCTAATCTTACATGCAAATGGGGGTGTTGGGAAACTCGGGATCATGAAAGAGAGCGCAGCTGATGTTATTGGATTGGATTGGAGCACAGATATGGCAGAGGCACGGATGGTATTTGGTCCTGATCGTGTGCTGCAAGGCAACATGGATCCGATGTACCTTTTCGCTAACGAAGAACGCATACGAAGAGAGGTCGCTCAAAACGTTGCCGCGGCAGGGAATGGAAAGCATATTCTCAATGTTGGTCATGGAGTTGTGCAAGGAACTCCGGAAGAGAACGTCGGAATATTTTGTGAAGCAGCAAGGAAGGCAGCATACAACAGCACTCATGAAAAAGCTTAAACTCATAAGACTCTTAGTATCACAAAGACATTTATTTAGGAGCTAGGCCCCAAAAATCACCAGAATATTATTTTCAAACTGATTCCAATCTTGGAATGAATAGCATGGGACAAAGTTTTTCTAGTCGAAATTAGCCTCGCCACGCCAAAGGGAAACAACAAGCCAATAAATCAATACCTTCGAAGGTACGAAGGTAATTTTTTTTAAAGGTGATTTTCTATCCCGGCAACTGATCGATCCTGCTGAGGCGTCACCTCATGCAAGAAGGGTAGATCTGTCGGGGATACATACGAGTCGGCCAGCCATTTCCCCGAGAAAAACGCACCGTGCATTTGCTTTGTCTATACAAGCTAGTTTTTCACTGTGTACGAACATGGTTCCAAGAACCACGTCAAATACACCCTGCCCTATGTTGAGCTGTGCCGCTCCATCATCATAGATAACAAGCTCGCCAAGCTTCCTGTCAATTTGATCTAAATGTTTTCCCGTCCTGTTCGCGCACGCGTCATGTTTACCACGCAAAGAATGTGTAACGTTTTCCGCTTCGCTACACGTAACAAGGGGGAGTTTGTTAGGGAGCTGCAAGACCAGAAACTTGCCGACACCTGTGGACGAGAAGAGTTCATGAACATTTTCTTTAACCTCAATTTTGTCGCTTTCCATACAATTACTTTTAAGAACGATAGGCGGAGCAGTTGAACATTCAGCTGAGATGTCATCGGACTCAAGTTTCGTTCCTAAGAGTTTTGGCTCGATCCTCGACCTTCTCAAGGGATCAGAGACAAGATGGGAAACACTAGAGTCGAGCGGCGCAGCAACAAGATTTTCACAGTCATCTCCTCCATGTCTGTGGGATGGACGATTATATCTGGAGGTTGTATGTTCATTGCGAGCAGGCTCCAAAGCAGGATGTGTAGCATCATGTCCATCCTGAGAGAGCTTGGCCCGCGTGTTGGTTGCAAAGCGGACTTGTTCGCAACCCATGAGCTCCTGAACAGTACAAGGCAGTTCGGGTTCGACGGGATTGTCACGTGAGTTGCGCTGTTTGCTGCAGCGCCTATCCGATGGAACTGTGGGTGTGAAGCGTGTTCGGCGCTGTCCTGATGAGGTATTCGCCGCTTCTTGGCCGTTCATGTGTCTGCAGGGATTTTCAGAGAGAGCAGGAGTTGAAGTTCCAGTGGTCGTATGTCTTGATGCGAAAGCCTCGACAGCTCCGCGAAGACGCCCAGGTCTGCGCTCACAGGTTTTTCCCTCCATTGATTCTGTGTGCGAGTGAGCGCGCTGAGCAATGGTGTGTGTCGTTTATCTGCCGGTCATCGCCGTTGGTATCGTAGCCTTCTAGGCGATACAGACAGTGCGTACGGCGGTGTCGAGTGTTTCGCTGAAAAATATTTTTACGTCCTGGTCCGGCGGCGGCGTGTTACAACAAGTACTCGTACCTTCGAAATTTTCTCTGAACTTAAGGACAGGTGTGACGTAATTATTTAATGAACGGCCTTTTCGAAAATCACTTTATTTGCTCATAGGAGAACGAACACGCACACGTGCACATTCTGGGCGGCATCTCTCGAAACTACTCGTGACACAGCAAAAAGAAAGATAGGATTATCAACGATAGTCGAAGCGTGGTCATCTAGCAACACGTGCTGTGGCCTGGCAAGCGACTTTAGAACTTAACTTTGTTTCGAAACAAAGGCATCAGCGATGATGCAGGTGTTGCCGAGTTGCGCTCTTCCTATGACCAAAGGCCTTCGCTCGTCCACTGCCTTGCGCGTTCGCCTTCGATCTTCCATGTCGGTGACGAGCGCTCTGCCTGCAACAAATCGTCGTAGTTCTTATGCTGGGATCACGGCTGCGAACAACCATGAACACACTCTTTTGATCAGACCTATGTGCCGCGTGATGTCGTGTGCGCCTATTTCTAGTCGCAGAAAGCGCGCCAAGGCACTCGCCGACAACACCGAAACATACGACCCAAACACCCGAGCTGGGGGGTACCCTTTCCAAGATATAGAAAGCAAATGGCAGAGGTTTTGGTTGGAAAACAAGACGTTCCGTACACCTGATCAGGTGGATACGAACAAACCCAAATTTTACGCTTTGGACATGTTCCCTTACCCGAGGTTTGTTGACCTACACGTGTTAACTTTGTTGTCCACAGTTTTACCTGATTTTGACTCTTCTCTCCTCCACTCCTGTTCACCTTTCTCGAACCAGTGGCGCTGGTCTTCATGTCGGGCATCCCGAGGGTTATACTGCAACGGATATCATAGCTCGATACAAACGCATGACTGGGCACAATGTTCTCCATCCCATGGGCTGGGATGCATTCGGCCTGCCCGCTGAGCAGTATGCCATCGAAACGGGAACACACCCAAAACAAACCACCACTACAAACGTCGGAAGGTTTCGAGATCAGCTTCAGTCTCTCGGGTTCTCGTACGATTGGGATCGCGAAATCGCGACGAGCGACTCAAAATACTTCAAATGGACCCAGTGGATCTTCCTGCAGCTATTTGAGCAGGGTCTGGCGTACCAGGCTGAGGTGCCGGTGAATTGGTGCCCTGCCCTTGGTACTGTCCTTGCTAATGAAGAAGTTATCGACGGTCTATCCGAACGTGGAGGCCACCCGGTGATCAGAAAGCCTATGAAGCAGTGGATGTTGAAAATAACTGCCTACGCGGAGCGTTTACTGAATGACCTTGATGGCGTTGACTGGCCTGAGAGCATTAAAGAGATGCAGAGGAACTGGATCGGACGTTCAGAGGGAGTTCAATTGTCATTTTCGCTTCCAGGCACTAATGAAAAAATCGACGTGTTCACAACACGCCCGGATACGTTATTTGGTGTTACCTACATTGTCTTATCACCCGAGCATCCGCTCATCTATGAGCTGACTTCTAAGGAACAGGCAGCGGAGGTAAACAAGTACATTGACGCAGCAAACCGCAAATCTGATCTTGAGCGCACCGACCTTGCAAAGGAGAAAACGGGCATATTTACTGGAGCGAATGCGATACATCCACTGACAGGGGTGAAATTACCAATATGGGTTGCAGATTATGTTCTGGGAACTTATGGGACGGGGGCCGTGATGGCTGTCCCCGCACATGATGACCGTGACTATGAGTTTGCAGCTGCTTTTGACTTGCCAAGTGTGGGTGTGATCACGTCAACCGATACCATTTGCACGTGTTACACTGGCGATGGTGTCATGCAAAACAGTGCGAGCGAAGCATTAGACGTGAATGGTATGACAAATAGTGTCGCAGGAAGTAAAATCACGGAATGGCTCGAAAGTAACTCAGTCGGGACCAAGAGCATCAATTACAAGTTGCGAGATTGGTTATTCGCACGTCAACGCTATTGGGGGGAGCCGTTTCCTATTGTTTACGCAGAAAATGACCCAGATGTACCCGTGGCTGTTCCATACTCGGATCTGCCACTCACCCTTCCTGAAACTGACAACTTCAAGCCAAGTGGGACTGGCGAAGGCCCACTCGCAAATATATCCGATTGGGTCAATACACTTGATCCAAGAGATGGGATCACTAGCGCACGCCGAGACACGAACACTATGCCTCAGTGGGCCGGCTCATGTTGGTATTACCTACGATTTATCGACCCGATGAATGATGACAATCTAATTGATAAAAAAATGGAAAAGTACTGGATGCCTGTGGATCTCTATGTTGGCGGTGCCGAGCATGCAGTGTTGCATCTTCTTTATGCTCGATTTTGGCATAAGGTGCTTTATGATATTGGGGCTGTTAGCACAAAAGAGCCTTTCCAAAAGTTGGTGTCCCAGGGAATGATTTTAGGCGACGTGGAATACACAGCATACGTAGATGATGCTGGGAAATTCGTGAATGCGAACAAGCAAGCAGTCGGTCAGCAGACGATGAAACTACGTGCAGAAGATGTCAAGAAGAAAGGAGATGGGTTCGTGCTCGCTGAAGATGAAACCATCAAAGTGAATGCACGTTCTCACAAGATGAGTAAAAGCCGTGGAAACGTCGTGAATCCTGATGAAATTGTCAGGGATTTTGGCGCAGACTCCTTGCGTTTATATGAAATGTTTATGGGACCATTGCGGGAGACAAAGGTGTGGCAGACAAAAGGCGTTGAGGGATGTAGTCGCTTCCTAGCGCGCACATACCGGCTGTTCGACTCGTGTTCTGACGAAACACCTAGCGATGATCAGCTGAGACTTATTCACAGGTGCATTGCAAAAGTTACTGAAGAGACAGAGAACATGCGGTTCAATACAGCTATTGCCGCTATGATGGAATTTACAAATGCCGCTACAAAATGGGAGCGGCGACCTAAAGTTGTTCTAGAATCATTCACGTTGTTGCTTAGTCCGTATGCGCCTCATCTCTCTGAGGAACTTTGGGAGCGCCTAGGCAACCAGGGCAGCAATGCCTATGAGACATGGCCAACTGCAAACAAAAGCTATCTGATAGAGGACACTGTAACTCTTGCAGTCCAAGTGAACGGGAAAATGCGCGGTAAGATCGAGCTCGGGTTGGATTCACCAGAGAGTGACGCACTGTCCGTCGCCATGCAACAGAAAAACATATCAAAGTTTGTACCTGATGAAAAAGCCATCAAGAAAGTCATCTATGTCCCGGGCAAAGTTCTGAACATTGTTGCGCCGCCTCTATGATTATTCATGGCAGGCAAAGGTACATCGTCCAACACAATCATAAAGCGACCGTCTGCTTCAAAGCTATCATCATTTTTCTGTGACGTCTAATGGACGGCCTTTTTTGAAGCACGATTTATATATAATTTTTAATACGTGCATTTCAGAACAGAGAACTTTTTCAGCAACTCTTCACACATCATAAAATCAATTCTCCGTGTGGAAGAAAATGTGGTCGTTTCTAGCACGTATCACAATCGGCTTTGGATATCAAAGGCTCGGTCTCCATACTCGAACTGATGCGGAAGATATCGCCGCTAAAATATTTAATAATGGATGGATGCAAAAGTCAACCAGTTTCAAGTCTTGAATTTGCAGTATGTTTTCTAGATTTCCTGAATTCGTATCGAACGAAAATATGTGCCCTTCTTCGGCGAGTGCATGTACAAGCCTTGCCTGAGATGAAGGCGCGCAAGCGATGAAATTTGTCCCTTGATCCCCGGCACTGTACGTTCTAACTAATGTTCCCGTGAGAGTCATTAGATTCACATTCCCAGAGCTGGTACAAACTAAACAGTGTTGAGAATCTTTTAGAGGCAGAGCACTTCTCACAATTGTCTTTGACGGTGATGTTGGGTCGCTATGCGCAGGAGTAAATTTCGATATGGTGTCCGAGCTTTTGGCGTTCCATAGTCGCACTGTGCCATCTGACGACGCTGATAAAACTTTAGTTCCGTCTGCCAAAAAGAACGCCGTATTTATGATGCCACTATGCCCACGCAGTTCCTTTATCATCCTGCCTGACTTGAGGCCGTGAATTCGTGATGTACCATCTACCGATGCACTAAGGATGTAACTACTGTCCGGGCTGAACGAGATAGATGTTATCTCTTGAGGGTGAGCTCGTTCAAAGTTGCGAAGAATTTGTCCTTTGTGAACCTTCCATACCTTGATATTCCCACGTTGGCAGGCTGAGGCCAGCATGTCACCTTTCTGCGAGAAATCAAGAGCAAGCACTCCAGCATCGTGAACCATCGCACCGTCAACGGAGCGAATGATTCCTGCGTCCCAATCCCACATCTCTATAAAGCCATCGGCGAAGCCAACTGCAATGAGGAACCCATCAGGAGAGAAACACAAACATCGCGGGGAAGACTTCTTTCCAAAATCGATGACACCGTGTTCGACGCAAGGGCACAAATCTTCAGCACTCTGTCTCCCTAGTATTTTCGGTGACGACTTAGTTGATACTGTCATGGATGGAAACCCAGGGCTCTGATGCAACGTTATCGAGTGCCCCAGCATGGCAAGCATTTGGGACGGCGAGCAATTTTCCATCTCAGAAGACATTCCTCGTGCAATTGAAGCACGACGTTTTCCTCTGTCATCTTCCGGGATTGGCAGTGCCTCACCGTGTATGCCTGTGATCGTATGACCGCAAATCAATCGCTCTAAGCTTGATACTCGCTGATGATTTTCTAAGCGCAGCCTGGACATTGTGTCTGACTTGTACAATAAAGTCTTTGCAGTATCAAGTTCGTGAAGCTCTATCAAATCCGTGATAACATCAGCGTACAGATCTTGCAACTTGTGTTCAGGTATCTTGAGACGTGCAATTTCGGGTAAGACAACGTCCCAGCGGCCGTTCATGACGTCATCAAGTAGAATTTTTGTTTTACGTCCCGGTGCGTTCAGGGAGGCCTGATTAATTAGAGTGAGACAAAGCCAGATATCAATTGGGCTATATGGTTGCAGCCCGCAAACGAAAAATAGAGAGGTAAAGCTCACCTGACTTTCACCCTCGAGCGCGGAATAGGATCGTGGTAGATGATTTTCCTGAAAGAATTGAAGTATCCATCTTGTGACGTCGCCTGCGTCCAATGCCACGCCGATACCCGTGTCATCGCCGGTCGAGTGTTTTGGAAAAGAACCCATGATCAATCAGTGGTGGCCGAGAAGAGGGAACACCCGGGTTATTATTCTGTCGTGAGACCACCTGGGCCTGAAATTCCAGCAAGAAGAAAACGTAACAACAGCTGGTGATCAGGGGTTAGATGGGCAGTGTCGTAGCGGTGAGTGTGAAGCAGTAGTTTGGTCTTGGTTTTTGTTTCGTCAAACTTATTACGACTTGTGAAGAAGGTGACAACGAACTGATTAAGTCTTACGAAGGTACCTTCAGAGGTACGAAGGTACGAAGGTACCAAGGTACGAAGGTACCTCCGTCCGAAGGTACCTTCGAAGGTACGTAACACTTACCTTCAAATAAAGGTTTCGAATGAAGGTAATAAATTAAGAGTTACCTTCGTACCTTCGTACCTTCGAAGGTACCTTCGAAGGTACCTTCGTATATAAATACGAAGGTACGAAGGTATTATGAGGGTACCTTCGAAACCTACCGAAGGTACCTCGTAAGTTTCGAGCTAGCTAGCTAGTATCCATGCATCTTGTGACGTCGCTGGCTATTCACAATAATTTCTTTTCATTGTTACAAGTATACAATTTCCAGGAGATCACAGGTGCAATATTATTGTTATTAGGCATAACCCATGTTTTAATAATATGTACGAAGGTACCTTCGAAGGTGTGAGGTTTCGTATTATCATAGTTCAGGTCCAGTTAATAAGAATCTATTCGGCTTTACAATAATAATAATGTGCAGATTGTTATTGTTATGACCGTCCGTAATGTACGGCCCAGGCGCTCATCTGTGAACTTCTCGATTAATTTTTTTGAAGACATAAGAAGCCGGCTCGAATAATAACCCCCCCCCAGACACGTGCCCTCATTTTGAAGGGGGTCGACCATTGGAGGCAGCCTCCAGAGAAGGTGTGAATCGACGAAATAGTCCACGAGGTTTAAGTTCTCAAAGGAGGCTTTCTCATTCGCCGCAGGATGTGTGCAGCTCGTCGATTTCGACCCAAAGGAATGATCAAGGTGCCATCATTACCGATAGCGCGTCACGAAAATGACAAGTTATCGAATTGTGTTCAGCGGGGCTTATATTTAGGAGATGTGACAGCCCTGTGTCCGCTGCCACACTCTTCCACGCTGCCTCAGGACAGTGCAACCGGTGGCAAAAGTGTCCTTCATGATAATGATAGACAGCATGATACCATTCTCGCGGGAATAGGGGGGGGCGTGTACTGGTACGATCCATACAGAAACGGTCAGGATGCGTTATTGCTTGTATCTGCGGTCTTCGAAGCTGGGAGAATTCACGGCATCGTCCCGGCCCCCGACTTTGACAAATCATGTCCTGCCATACACTTTAACATTAGCCATGAGATACAAGAGTATTGTCATACAAGAGCGCTGCTAATCTGGGGAGAAAGACGCGTGATCCTTGTCGCAGTTCAGCATGACAACATGGATACCCTCAAAGGTCGGCTCATGAACAGAGTGGCCATGCTGCCTCTTCTTATTCACTGGGTCCATGACGTTATACCACTTCCGCATGACACTTTACAACTTGAACATCCTACCGTGGCTGTTGGCCTCGCTGATAATTCCGTCGAACAATGGATTATGCCTACACGAGTGTCAGATAAAGTTGGTGTTACTATTGAGCCACAGTGTATTCGCCGCATCGAGTGTGCAATGCGCTCAGTACTTTACTCACTTGCGCTGTATGGCCCGTCCATAGAGATGCTGAAGGTTGCAAGTGGCACAATTTTCAACCAAATTCAGTTATGGTCACCAAATGACGCCCCAGCTTTTGGGGTGCATATTGAAAATAATGCTGGGGGACGGCCGAAACCTTGGGCTGTTTTAAGCGGACACGAGGGAAGTATATTGAGAGTAAGATGGGGTTCTGACGGGGGCAATGTGTTCTCTACTTCAGATGACCGCACGGCTCGTGTTTGGTACGTTCCTTCTAGGCATCACCAAGACCCGGCCTTGGACAGAACTGCAGGTAATTTCACATCGTCTGCGAAAAATATGGCGGTGGGAATCACACTATGCGGACACTCATCGCGTGTTTGGGATGTACATGTAACAACTTTGAAAAATAAGACCCTTTTGGTCACAGCGGGAGAGGACTGTACTGTCAGGCTATGGCTTGCACCACAAATCCTATCTTCTGCCAAGATGTGCAGAGACAACTACGACCAAACAGATTCGATGATAGATATGAACTTCGACGAGCCCTCGGCAATCCTTCGTGGACACAGGGGTCGTGGCGTGTGGCGTGCTATGACTATGGACTCGCCATCGGGGAACAAAATATTGGTCACAGCTGGAGCTGATGCTTCAATCAAGTTATGGGACATACAGCAGTTGATCAGCTCTAAACCAGAAAGGAGTGAAAATATCAGTGAGGAATATGTATCTCATCACCAAGCCGAGGAATCTGTCAATATGTTCCTTGAACCATCATCTGCCCATACGTGTTCTGATAAATATTCGGCAGATCCAGCATCTACTCTGTACGCAGAACATCAAAGCTGGGTAGATGCCACGCGCTTTCAGACGAGTCAGCACACCGATACCAAGAAAGACTATTTGTGCAACAGCAAAGACGAATACATCCGTATTATCTGCTTGTCCAATCACCTGACGTTGTATGTGGCAACGAATCGCGGCTGCGTGTACAGAGTTGATGTAAAGAGAGATGCAAAAAATCTGTGGCATTGGCAAGAAATTCATCGTGTCAATCCATGTGGACCTGTTGTTGGTCTTATCCGTGTCGCATACTTTGGGGAAACCGCTGCTAGTTTGCATCATCACAATCTGGTGCTTGGAGACATTCATGGCATGATTTCCACACTCAAGATCAGCTCTAGCTTTCGTAATGATGATAAAACGGTCAGTCACGGGGCATCAGAATTCGCCACTGAAGTTCAACAATCATGGCAAGCTTGCGAGCCCAGACGCCTCTTAGATGTATTTTCTGGCACTGGAAATATTGGCAGGGAGATGGACCATCTGTTTACCTCTGAGGTGGGAGGCATTGTAAAGTGCTGGAAGCGAAAGCACATCTCTAGTGTCTTGTCCGATAAAACTGAGTATCAAGCAATATGGTCGATGCTTGGGGTTGCTCAAATGCCATTTAAGCAGCGTGTTTCAGCATTGAGTTATCATCAAGAAAATCGGTTGTTGCTTTGCGGTGATCAAAGCGGCAACATCGCGGTCTTTGACGTCACTGGTTTGCGTACTTCTGCACTTTTTAATAATGCGACAATCAATTCGCCGTATGGTCTCTTGGCAGCCTCACGAAGAGCACATGAAAAAAATGCCATTACTTTTGCAGCAATACGAAATGTTAGCAAAAATCTACATAAATTTATAATTGAACCAGAACATCAAACAGCAGTGGAATTCATCACCGGCGGGCGCGATGGATACCTGTGCACATTCGCTCTACGCGCAGTAACCCAATCTGGTCTGAAACCTGATGACGAGCACACAAACGATGCAGATGACCAGACAATTTTAACTACAATGACTTCGTCAAATACAGAGCTATCATGTTCTCAGCGTTGGCATGCAGAATCATGCAAGCATTTGTGTGGTAACGCCCATTTATGTTTTTGTCCGTCTCTCAGAGCTCGTGAATCCATGTTTAAAACGCGTGTCAGTTTTGCACCGTGCCATCTTTTATGTCTTACAAAGCAGCGAGTTCCAGGAATTTCAACGGTGCATGCCCTGAGTTGGGGTAATGACCCTGCGTTACACGATGGCAAAAAATGGCCATCGCGGACCTCAAAAGCTGATCCAATACATCTTATAGCGGGCTTTAGAGAGACCGAGTTCATTGCCATCGACATGTTGTCGCACCGCGAGCTTCTCCGTGTGCAATGTGGAGGCTGGCATCGACCACTATCCTTACTTGTCAACGAACAAAATATTGCTGAAATATCTTTTGCTTTTTGCAAAGGTGGTGAATTAACTTTGCTTCATAGTCTCCCAAAGATTGCCTGCAAGGAAAACTACGACGATGAATGGAATCTCTGTGAGTTAAATGGGTGGTCACACGGGTAAGGGGCTAAAAAATCATGTCCTCCCAACAAAAATGAATTTCACGAAATACAAAGCCCGCCCCCACACCAAACTTGTTTTAAGCATTTATGGCATTAACTTTGTAAGCTCCCACTCAAAATATGCCAGGCGTGAAATTCATGCAGTTCGCATCCTCCCTCCTCCGGTTGTTCACAGCGAGCATTTCGGGTTGTTGACGGGTTCGGAAGACGGCTCGATCATATGCCATCATCACACGAGGTCTTTGTCAGGCCAAATGATGCATCGACATGAAGAAATTGGTATGCATATTGGAGGCACAGCAGTTCGGGCTATTGCTCTGTTTCCTGAGTGTTCCGGTGGCGGGCTCTGTGACATCACCCAAGATGCTCGCTCATATATTCTTCTCTCAGCTGGTGCAAAAGAGGTCATCATGGCTTGGCGTATTGAGTGGATAAGAACTGATGGATTTGATGCGTCTTCTGGTGAGGCTAGTTATAACGATATGTGGGAGATTCGAACAACATGCTTGGGAGCAAGGGAGCAAACTAAAGAATCAAAGAAATCGAATCAGCGTTGCATGGCCGTAGTCGGCTTCATGCCATTCAAATTAGGATCACACTATTACGCTTTTCATTCTGTGGCGCTCACGGCAATGTCAGATGGGTCTCTGAAAGTGTTGGCCCTTCACAGCGACAGGGGCTGTGGAAATTTTGATGCATGTTTCCGCTTGGTGAGTGTGATGAATCATCATTCCCATCCTTTGCTTTCAGTTGCGGTATTAGCTGTTCCCCTCGGCAATACAACCACATCTGCATCAAACGCCGTCGTTCTTGCATGCAGTGGCGCCACGGATGGCAAGATAGCCGTCTGGGACTTGACTTCAGTAGTTGTTTCTCTTTCGATGCAACAGTCTCATAGCAGTGGTGATCTAAGAAGCTTTCACAATACAGTCAAGCCGGTGACATCCCTACCTTACGCACATCAATCAGGCGTGAATAGCATTGCTATGACTACATCTACGAATGCGTCTCCTGGACGATTCCTCATTGCGAGTGGCGGTGATGATCAGGTAATTCGGGTGACGCTTCTTTCAATTAACCAAAAAACTTCGAAAGAACGAAGGAAATCGAACCCCGTTTCGGTGGATGTACTTAAAACTATCAACACTGATTATGCGCACGGATCATCCATCAAAGGTGTTTGGATGCACTCTAGTGGTCTGGTTGCCACGACATCCCACGACCAGCGCCTGCGAGTATGGAAAGTTAGAGATACGGCAGGTCATGATTTGGCAATAGCAGCAGTGGCAGGAAGTTTAGTAGAATGTCCAGAACCTGAGAATTTAGATGCTTGTTATATTGGCGGGGATGTTCACCTTTTACACGTTGCAGTATCTGGTCGAGGATTGCAAATGTTTCATGTAGACCTAGATGGTTTGTAGCAGAAAAAAATACCTTCGAAGGTACAAAGGTAATTTGGAGTTTGATACACCACCATTTCTGTTCACTTGGTTTACTTGTGCTTCATGGTTTGAAAATCACATGTCATGATCTGCAAGTTTCTTAATCAGGGTTAGCCAAGGGATGGTATCATGTCAGCTCCTGCCCGAATGTCTCTCGCTAGCAATGGACTAATTACGGCCGAGAGAAATAGGGGTCAGAGATTTGAGTTCTGATGGTTTCAGATGAAAAACTTTTTGTTCTTACCTGCACGGCGGCGGCAATTAAGTCTGAGGAGGCAAACTAATCTGCTTTGACCCTTTTGAAAATATGCCGCTTCAGTCATCATGTGTAAATAAAAATATGGGGTAGGGTATCGTCAATATTGAAAGAAAACCCCTTGAAGATGAGTTGCAGAAGACTGGGTGTGGCATGTGCGCAATGCTAGAAAAGCGTCTGCATGAAACATTCCAGAAGTGAAGATGAATGTATGTGGAAGGTTTCCGTAATGTTCCTTAATAACCGATATTGACGGTAGCACAAGTGTTCGTTGGACGAACCAAATTTGGTTGGTGCAGAGGTATGATGAGCGGGGTAAAGTGTTAGTCTAATGAAATGTCAAAAGGATCAACATAAAGAATCTCTTCTATTTCAGTCCCGTCTGGTTAATCGCTGATAATTATCACCGTTCGACGAGGTTAGAATCATAGTGATGAAGTCTAATCATGAGAATTACGTTCTTAAGGGTTATCTTCGTTGCCAGGATATATCATTTAAATTAAAAACACTTATTCTTTGAGCAGAAAGTCAAAGGAAAGAAAATTACACTTTTGCCTCGCTTGACTCCACGGGTCGCATGCTAGGAGCGCGCTCCTGGTAAGAGTTCTGGCAAAACTTCTGCACAGA
>Ga0115006_10001383_pt1 | contig 15034 bp, 15 predicted proteins | sample ArcOceMetagenome_3_FD_88943 | JGI IMG/M metagenome (GOLD analysis project Ga0115006, IMG submission 88943) | Marine eukaryotic phytoplankton communities from Arctic Ocean - Arctic Ocean- Svalbard ARC20M Metagenome | ecosystem: Environmental > Aquatic > Marine > Oceanic | place: Arctic Ocean...
CCCCACCCCGACGCCGCCCGTGCCGTGCACCCCCGTCAGGTTCACCCGCTCCCGCGCAGGCACCGATTCACGTATATTCACATATGTATGTATCCATGTATGTATCCATGTATATGTATGTATACATGTATATGTATGTACACATGTATCACGCGCGGCAGAGTTAGTTCGTGGAGCATCTGGAGGCGCGAAACAAGAGCTTGCTCACCTGAAATTCGGGGCCTGCGTCGCTCTCTTGCGCATCACTGTACACTCTCTGCGCATCACTGTACACTCTCCCCCCTGACATGTCCATGTATGCATGCATGTATGGATATATACATGTATGTTCATTTATCGCTCTCTTTCTCTCTCTCTCTCTCTCTCTCTCTCTCTCTCTCTCTCTCTCTCTCTCTCTTCGATTCCTGTATTCAAATTGTCCTCAGTGGAAGGCTGGAACAGGGAGGTGTAAGCAGGACAAGGCTGCCAGTCTTGAGCTGCGCACATTGCACAGCCTTCCGTGGTGTGCAGCGTGGTAGTGATCAACGTAAGCAGAAGCAGTCCAAGTGTTGCAAACTTGACACATCTCACACTCGGTCATCCACGTCCACGGAAAGTCGGCCTGTGAGGTGAAGCAGCGATCAAGCATAACAAAGCAGAGGGCACACCGAGGGGTCCGTGTTGACAAAGTACGCCATGTCGCTGACCGCCTCCGTTATCGAGTCGATGTTGGCAATGTTGCCGTCACACTCGAAGCACTTGAGGTTGTTGTGCAAGTAATAGTGGCACGTCAGCCACACGTAGCGGCCTGCGGTCGCGCTGTCGCTGGCGAACACCGCCAACAGTCTCCATATGATTGCCGGGCAATTCACATTGTCAGGGTATATCGACGGGGTGTCTGCCTATTGACGAAAGGCAGTTCCGCACGCGTGACATGCTCTCTCTCCCTCTCTCTCTCTCTCTCTCTCTCTTTCTCCCTCTGTCATGGATTGTCAGGGTGTAGCACTTTAGTTACATTCTGGAATTCATGCTCTGTCATACCAGGCACCAATTGTTTTAAAAGCCTCAGCGGTTGGTTTGTGTGAACAAAGCAGTACCGGACAAATGCTGTTCCTGGAACCTGGTGTGTCACCATGTGTGTGTGTGTGTGTGTGTGTGTGTGCGTGTGTGTGTGTAGGGCGAGCGAGAAAGAGAGAGAGAGAGAGAGAAAGAGAGAGGGAGAGAAAGAGAGAGAAAGTTAGAGAAACAGAGGAGAAAGAGAGAGAGAGAGTGTGTGTGTATGTATACGCCTTCTACTTTTTACGCATCTGCAGGAGAGGATGTGAACAGAGTATCACTTTTGGTCACTTTTGGTCACTTTTGGTCACTTTTGGTCATGTTTGGTCACTTTTGGTCACTTTTTCGAGTGTTTGTGCATGTGCGCGACAGAGTGTGGCCCACAGTGTGGGGCGTAAGGATAGTAGATGCGTTTCTGAGTTTGCCAATGACTACCCAACGTCTCTGCATCATTTCGAGCAAAGGGATGAGGTCCAGCAGGAGCAGGAGCAGGAGCACAAAACCAGCAGTTATATTGCCGTCTCTGTCCAGCACGATGACACCATAGGTCGCTGTGCGGGTATACGCACAGACCATTGCCGCGGCAAAAGTATGTGTTCAAACAACAGGGACAAAATGTACCTGCACCATTTTACTCTCAGAATCACAATGCTGCCAAAAAAAACGCATGCCCTGTTCTGAAGATTTGGGCCAACTGGGCTTCCGTGCACCCCTTGTCCCTCCACTTACCGCACTTACCGCACGAACATATGCCACCTTGACCTGGCTCTTGAATCCGATGATCTTCAACAATGATCCGAGTCTCAATGATACGAGTCTCCTGGGCCCACGCGTAGAGGGTGATGCAACATCTGTCACGGAACCGCGTCCAGGCCCCGTTATCGACAACGGCGCACTGCGGCAAGATGACAACGGCGCACTGCGGCAAGATCGCGCTGTCAAGCCATCCAATCCCTTCCCCTGCTACTCAAGCCGTGTGGTCACAGTGGCGTGCGTCTATCTTGGCAGATGACATCTTGACATATGACATGAGTCAAACTTGACACATGACATCTGATCAACATCAGTCACGGCCGTGACTGGACGCCAAGGATGGTGCGTAGGAGAAGTTTTTTAATATTCAAGCGTATACGTGACGATGTACAGAGAGGGTCAGGGAGGGCAGGGAGGGCGGCTTGGATGGAGGGATGACAGACAGGATGGAGGCAAGGCGCAAATTCGCATACATGACCGCCGCCTGACCAGAGCGATAGGGCAGCACCCTGCAGCGGCCCGTGGCCGGCAGCGGCAGACGTGTCATCACGGGACACGGTGATCCGATGCCGTTAACACTTCCTGCGCACCCCTCACGTTTGACTCACAGTCACGACGCAGCGCAGCCACATGTGTGAAGCACGCGCACCCCGCCGCGCCTCCTCGGCGCCTTGAGCTCGGCGCGCGCAATCTGCGGCAGAAAGTACGGCAGCCACGCAAAAGACGCGCGGCAGCGACAGCAACCCCGCCTACGCGCCCGACCCGCATGTTTCCTCTGCCCCCCCCTCCACCAGCCCGTGACCGCCTCCGCGCCTCCGTGGCAGCCGCATGCACGCCTGGACAGAGAGCGACAGGAACAAGTGCAGACACGCAGGCGCGGCGGCGGGGGGGGGGTAGTACAAGGGCCGGTGGCTCGTAGAGGGCGCGGAACGCGGCGGCGGCCATGCGACAGAAGACCCAACCCACCATGCTCGTGGCTCCCGCCAGCAGCACCCAGCATGCCAGCTGCATCACCACTGCTTTTGTTTGTTTTGAGGTGCACCCACACCCTCAGCGCTCTCAGTTTCGGCAGAAACTAATCAAACTAGCTAATCATTCATTTGGCGTGCTTGCCTTCCCGCGTGTCCCTTGCTTCATTCCGTTTACAGGCAACTTGCCTGCCTCCCTCTGGCAGCGCAGCGCAAGGCACGCCGAGGGACCAGGACGGCACGCGCAGCAAACTCGTGCAGGCCCCATGCGTGCAGGCAGCTGGGCGGCAGGGTGAGCGTGTGACACGAGCAAATGGCAAGCACCAAACGGCAAGAGAGCCGCACCACTGTTCTCCAGGAAGAGGGCGGCATATATCATGATGGACTTGGTCGATACGTCGGCGGGGAACGTGAAGGCTGCCTCTCCAACAGGGGCCGTGCCCGCCCACCAGCGTCCAGAGGGGGCACGCGTCGGCCAATGGCACACACGGCACACACGGCACACACGGCACACACGGCATACGTCAGCAATGAGCACATGCCCCTCGCCTACACCATCGCCTACTGACCCTGTGCCCCGCGGCCAGCTCAGGGGGGCGGGCAGGCAGGCAGGCAGGCGAGGAGCCTACCCTGAGCTGAGCGCTCATGCTCACCACGCGTGCTGCTCGCACGCACGCGTGGTGAGCATGAGCGCTCAGCTCAGGGTGTGCGGCAATTCTCAGACCTGCGCTTGCGACTGAGCACTGTACTTGCGGGGGGGCGAAAGTACGGGCGGGGAGGGGGTCCCTGACCGGCGAGTGGACAGAGAAAAGAGAAACACCTGCGTGATGGCGGGAGAGGGGCAGTCGGAGCAAGCCTGCCGCTTGACTTGCCACCACCCCCAAGCACAGCAGCTCCATCACGAATAGTAGGTGTGTCAGTGCGTGCCCCTGCAGAGCAACACCAAGCGCACACGTCAGAGCAATGCACGCCAGCACGTACCAGCGCGCGCTCGGGGCAGCACCAACGCAACTGACGCAACTCGTCAGCCGAGACTGCAGGGAGGCAACTACAGGCAGCCTAACCGACAGTCAGCGCAATTAAAGAGAGCCATGCGCCCGTGCGCGCGCGTACGTGTGTGCGCGAGCACGTGCAAACGCACGACACGGGTTGCTGTACGCACTGGGTGCGCGCGCACGTGGGCGCTCAGCTTGTCATGGAGTGCGTGTCATCGTGCACATGCGCACTCACGCCAGCAGGGCGCGTCAACGCAAGCGCGCGCACGGGCATGCGCTCTGCAGCGCTTGCGCAGTGGATGCGCTTGCCGCACCTGGTTGCCCCCGATGGCGACCCACTGGCAGAGCAAGAGGGCCGAGGGCGCCGCTATGATGGCAATCGTCGGTCGCAATGCCTCCGGCAGCGGGTCCTTCCAGAAGCACACCTGTTTCCCGCGCCCTCGTCACACGCCCCAAGCACACGTGGCGCGTGTGGCGCCATCCGTCACACACGCCACCCCGCCACATGTGGCAAGCAACCGGAGGAGCGGTAGGCGCAGCTCGCACGCAGGGCTGGCTGTTTCGGCAGTTTCGCAAGGCAGCTTGGCGCCTCCGCCCACTTACTCGGTAGATGGCTGCCGGGAGCATAAAGAAGTAAAAGAACAGGCCGATGTAAAAGAAGGCCTCGACCCAGGGGCCCATGCCCAACGCCCGCCCCGAGCCTGACGCCATGCATATGCCTATTGGTGGGATCATCCATGCTGGCTTGTAGGCCTGCCAGGGAAAGCCTGGACTTGGGGCGCGCGGCAGCACGTGGAATGAAAACATGGCGAGGATGGCAGAGTGCATGGTGACAGCGACGCCCCAGATCGCCAGCGCCGCAGAATGCACGCCATGTCGATGCAGCACCCAGCTCATGCTCATGAGGGCCATGTCGAGCGTGCACAGGACGGCCGCGGAGTCAGGCGTCTCCAGGTCGCGTTTCAAGGCTGCGGGCGCCACGATCACCTTGCACAAGTAGAGGAGCACAAGCGACCCGCCGAGGTTGAGCGTGAGCAGCGAGATGAGGTCCGTCAGCAGTTTCAGCGCCGGCGGAAACTCGAGTATCTCAGCGGCGGACTGCCAGGTGACCCCGAGCCCGACCAAGCCCAGCGCCAGGCCACAGACATTGACCGGTATGCATCCCAGCACCTGCGCGCCCACGGAAACCACCCCCCCCCGCGCGCGCGGCTCGCGTGAGCGCGAGCGCATTATGCATGCCCATGCACCCACGCACGCCACCAGCACGCCTGCAGGCGAGGACCAGCGCACGTGCCCACAACAGGCCCATGACAGCGCACACAGACACTGCCGCCCGCGCGCGAACACAGACCTCGGCCAGCGAGGTCCCCCGCAGCTCGCCGCCGCGCCGCAGCAGTAGCGGTGCATCCTCGTTCTCCATCGCCATCCAATATATCTGGCAGAGAAGGGTGGACATAGACCAGATCCATGACTAAAGATTCACCGAGAGTGTCCCGTGTCACTGGCGGTTGCCTCCGCCGGGCTCAAAAGCACAGCGTTCGAATGGCGATGGGTGGTGCTGCTGCAGCCGACGGCGCCCACGTGTCGTCCGGGCCGGAGACGGAGGACGCGGGCGCCGCGGCGCCGTGCACGGGCGCCGCGGCGCCGGCGGGTGACGACCGCGAGGCGGCCGAGCTGCGCGAGATCGCGGCGCTGCAGAAGGAAATCGCAGAGCAGGAGGCGCTCCTGGACGAGCACCAATCGAAGCTGGTGAGCGTCGCGCTAGGCAGTGCCGACGGCGGGGGGTCCGCGCGGAGCGTGCGCGCGCGTGATCATGATGCGCGGCGCGTCGTGGGCATGACGCGGATGCGCGTGGGCATGCCGCGCGCGTGTGCAGAGCGCAAATGAGTCGGCGCTGGAGACGATGATCAAGGACATGCGGCGCGAACTGGCGTCGTGCCAGCAGGACAGCTGGCGCATGGATGAGGTCACAGAGCTCAGCGACATGAAGGAACGGCTCATGATGAGCATGCTGCCAACGCATGCGGCTGCGGGAGGGGACGGCCAGCCGGAGACAATAGCGGGCGGCTTTGCTGCCCTGGATGCGCTGAATGACGAGATGGACGAGGAGCTCGATGCGCTCATGGAGAAGCTGGGCAGTGTGAAGCACCAATTTTCGTCCCTGGATGCTCAGCGCCGCGCCCTGCAGGTCCGCCCGTGTGTGTGGGGTGCGTTCCCGTGCTCCCGGCGTGCGTTGAGTGTTGTGATGGACACGGGCGCACTGGCAGGAGGAACTCGCCAAAGAGCAGGAGGCGTTGCTGAGCGCGGGCGGCGGCGGTGATGGTGGCTGGCAATCTGATCCCGAGGAGGAGGAGTTCTTCAGGCGTGAGGCTGAGCTTGCCGAGCAAGCAGGCGCAGGCAGGGCAGGTGGCGGTCAGGGCGCCATTTCTTCGTTTATGGAAAACTTGAGCGTTGATTGAAAAGCGCTCTCAAGCGCTCCAACGCGCCGGACTCGGTTTTGTAATACAGGAGTGAGTGTTGGGCTCTCAGCGTCCTCTGCGTGTGTGCGTGTTCGGTATCCAGGGGCGCCGCAACGTTTTGCTCCAGCGCATGTCGCAGCCGCATGTCGCAACCGCATGCCGCAGCCGCAGATCACCACCCCAAGGCTTGGCGAGAGCTCAAGAAGAGAAGAGAAGAGAAGAGGATGCATTTGGGCATCGTTTGGGTGTTTCCCCTCGCCTACGATATCGTCTACTGACCCTGGGTCAGACGCCCCCCGGACTGAGCGTCACGCGTCACGCGCCGCGTCACGCTGATTCCGGGAGTTTAAGTTTCTCTTCATGTCCGCTTACTTAACCTTTGATGTAAAAAGTACAAAAGAATTGAAACGCTACTGGAACAGACTTGCAAAAGGGTCGGCTTGCTGGCCAGGAGCTTGCGAGGCGCTCGAGGTGGCAGGAGGCGCGGCCGCAGGCTTCTTGGCCGTGTCGCTGTGCGGCACCATCAAGGCGGCGACAGATGACCGGAGAGACTCCTGAATATCTGCCGCCTTGCCTTGGCCCGGCGTATTGGCGGCAGAGGGCGAAGCAGACACCTTGAGATCCGCAGCGATATTCTGCACATTGTGAAACAGAACAAGAGCGCGTGGTGAGCTGGTGCAGGAATGGAGTAGCGCAAGTGGTAGTGAACGCAAGAGGTAGTCAGCGCATGCAGCAAACACGAGCACTCAAGACCAGCCGCGCCACCCGCTCCAGGCCCAGCATCATCCTGCCGGTTGGACGGTTGACCCATCTCCTCGTCCGACCGCAAGCGCACAGCGCACACGTGCGCGCCTACCCGACCCCAAGCGCGGCACGCGAGCAGGAAGCCAGGAGGACGGGCGAGAGGAGGGACAAAGCGCGGCGGCAAGCGTTGCACAAAGGGCTCTGCCTGTGGCAAGCGTTGCTCAAAGGGCTCTGCCTCGAGGCCTAACATGCCTACAGGCCTAACATGCCTCTCTCTGCCTGCAGGCCTGGCATGCCAATCAGCTCACAAACAGGCGCGTATTCCGCGGCACACCGTGGCCGCGCACTCGCCTCCTTCCCCTCTCTGCACTGGCCACCGCCGCCGCCTGGGCGCACGCACCACACGCACCATCTGTTCCGGGGTTGGCGGCAGGGCCGAAAAGTCGAGGCCAAACAAGTCATCCATGATCCCGCTCTTGCCCCCCATCCCCGCCGCAACTCCTGCACCAGGCACTGGGGCGACAGGCATAGCATCCTCGAAGGGATCAAAGGGGTCCCAGGCAGCTCCTCGGCCACCGTTGCTCCTCGAGCCGTTGCCGCCCGCAGCATGTGCGTCTTGCTCGCACGACAAGCTCTCCCACACTGGCTGCGCCGCGTCAGCAGCAGGAGCACGCGCCGACACTCTCTCGTCCTCCTTCCTCTCGCAGGCCTTGCTCCTCTCGCAGGCTTTGCTCTCTTGAGCGGGGGGCGCACTGGGACAGTCCTCAAAGTTGAGGTCTATCAGACTTTCTGCCCCTCCCGACAAGGGTGCGGGCGGGGAGACGGCATCGGCAGCTTGCGCAGCTTGAGGAGCAGCTTGTGCTGCGTCGGCAGCTTGGGCAGGCGCGGGGGGGGCGCTGCTGCGTGTGGCAGCGGGCTGGTGGAGGTTGGCAAGGCGGAGGAGATGGTGGTGGAGGGCCTGCTGTTCTTGCTGCAGCTGCTCCAGGAGAACCTGGCTCGCCTCGGCCCGCGCCCCCATCTTGGCATCCAGCTGCAGCAGCGCAACGACCGGCTTGTGATCCGAGCCGCGCACTTGCATGCACGATGTGTAGTCGAGGCATTGGACACCGCGGCCGCGAAAGAGGATGCGGTCTGTCCACGCCGGCACCCGACCCTTGCCGCCGTCGCTGTACTCCTCCGAGTCGCACGCAAATTTGTAGGTGGGCGCAAAGGAGAGGGGCGCCTCCTGCAAGCCCCACAGCACCTTGCTGCCTCGCCGCTCACGCAGCAACTGGTCGAAACGCGTGAGATGGTCCAAGTCGCGCGCCGCTATGCGCTCCAGCACCTCCCCGTCCGCGATCCCGTCAATCCGGTAGTTGGTCGCCCATGAAGACCAGCACATCCTGTGCCAGCAGATGCCCAGGCGCTGCGCCGCGCTGCTGCTTGATTGCCTCCTGGATGCGCTCGGGATAGGAGGGAGTATCGGCGGGGGCGCCCACGGCCATGTTGCCGATACTCTCGTACTCTTTGTTGCGCTGGGCCACGTTTTTCGTGTGCGCACACATGTGCACGTTGACAAATGCGACCGTGGTGTAGGCGAGCTGGAAGCGCACGGCCACCGCGCCCTTGTTGCCCGTCATGCCCCCGAGTCCTGTGCGGCAAGCTTCGACGGCGACGTTGCTGACGAGCGTGCGGATGCTGGAACGCACGAGCACGAACAGCATGACGCCGACGAGCTGTCGCGCGGCCACCACCTCCACTCGACCCTCCTCGCCAAACACGTGCTGCATAGCCTTGATGATCTCGCCCTGCCACGCCTGCAGCGCTTTCCCGCTGTCGACACGCTCTCGCGTCAGAACCCGGCCCATCGGACGCATAGCACAATCGCACGCACAGCACAACGCCGCAGCAGGCGCGCCAGGGTTGACGCGCCAGTGCAAGTGCCCGTCGCAGCGGTTTATGGCCTCGAGTTTCGGCGTGGGCCATTACCCAGCGGCACTGGCGCGAGAGGTGCCGTCATCGGCGTGGGCCGCATGTTCATCCGGAGAGTCAGGGTCGAGGGCGTCAGCGAACACGCTGCCAGCATCCTTGAGCAGGTTGACGGCTCCCAGCTCCACGCCCTCCTGCAGCCCGATTGCATAGACCTCGCCACCCTCCGCGCCCCAGCGCGCACGAGCAGCGCGGAACCAGGCGACGAAGGAGCTGCTGGCAAAGACTTTGCCCTTGGTGTTCCAGGAGCCGCACATGATGCGCACGGGCCGCAGCTCCCACAGCGCGTCTTCCACCGCACAGATCCGGCCGTGCCGCCGCCAGCGCCGGCGAGCCTCAAGCGAGGCGGCAGCGCGCGTGAGCGCTAGCAGTGGCACCCCGTGGCTTTCAGGCGCGGTAGCACGGGCAAGCGAGGTGATGACCTGGGTCGCCGTGCTCACGCCTGCCACGGCGCGGCGCACCAGCCAGGATGCCCTGCCGCCCGTGAGCCCGGAGAGCCTCGAGGCCAGCCCCGATCGCGCGCCGGGATGCTCATCGCAAGGAGGCTCCTCGTGCGCCGCTTGGCGGTACAGATTGGCGGCAGCGTGCTGCCAGAGCCTGCCTACTGCCTGCTCCAACGCCCCGCCACGCCCCGCCTTCCAACGCCCCGCCACAATGCAACCCTGCACCTCTGAGAAGAGATTCTCCAGGCCGATGAGCCCCAGCGCCAATGCCACACACCCCAGGGACAAGGTGTGCATGCCTTCATCAGTGCAGGCGTGCGCAGGGTGCAGGCGCCACACCACGTGCTGCTCGCGCTCGTGCCAGCCATTCACACCACCGCTTGCCGCAACTCCCCAGCCCGGGCGCGCACTAACATTGTCCTTCGCCAGGCTGCTGCGCACTTGCTCAATCACACCACTGGCCCACGCGTGCGGCTCCAAGTCAGACCACGCCAGCGTCTGCTTGAGCTTGGCCGCCACCTTGCTCAGCCGACACGGGGGCCCTCTGCCCTCCGCGTCTTGCTCCAGCATGCTGGCAGCCAGCGCCACGGCAGTGTCCAGCGCGCGTTCCAGGGCCAGGTCGTCGGTCGTTTGCGCATCTGCTGCATGCACAGACACGAGGGCGACACCGCGGTGCTCAGCGTCGCGGCCGGCCTGCTTTGCCCCGGGACCCTGCGCGCGCAGTTGCCCAACGTGCCGCAGCAGCACATCCCGGCAGGTCGCCTCTGCCTGTATGCACAGCCGCTCTCCCGCCTTTTCCCACACGAGCGGACACGAACCCAAGACGATTTGGAGCGAGGTGTCGGCGGGAGGCGCCTCGGGCGTGCCCGAGTCGAGACGCAAGAGCAGGTGCGTCGACACAAGCCCTGCCGAGGACCCCTCCTCATCCAGCCCCACCGCTGCCCGTGGCCAGGAGCGCAACCTGCTGCGACGCGCGATCAGCGCCACAGCGGCGGACCTGTTGCGCAGCGGCGGCGGCAGGGCAGTGTCGTCCCCGAGCCGCACTTGCTCCGTCTGCACTGAGCCGAGAATGAGCGGCACTGCCCACTCGCGATCGTAGGGCGGCGGCAGCGCGCGGAGCTCTTCGCTCATCTCCCGGTTCCAGCAGAACCCATCTGAAAACTGCACGTCGGGCGCGCCCGCCTCGTGGCCGCCGCGCGCCGGGGCGCCCAGCGGGCCGGACAAGTCGACGTCGTAGGAGAAGTAGAAGCCACCGCTAGACAGGGCGTGCTCGAGGCTCCTGACCTCCCTGGCCACCGCGTCTGAGCGCGAGCGCTGGGCCAGGGACGCCTGCAGCTCAAACGGCAGGAGGGCCGCCCCGCGCACGCCAAAGACCCTGCCGCCGCACACGGTGCCCACACACGCTGCCTCGGTGACGACCGCGAGGAACGCCTCCTGCCGCCGGTGGATCACACCGAGCACGGCCGCCACCGTGATCGTGTGCGAAAACTCAGGGCGCACGGCCGCAGCGTCGACGGCAAAGGCGTAGGTGCGCTTGTCGATCGTCAGCGCCCCCTTGCGATCCTCGGCGCCGCCGCCCCGCGTGCGCGGGGCGCACACAAAGCGCTCGGCCGAGACCGTGAGCGCGAGCCTCGGGTGCCCGTGCGGCGGCGCCTCCGACGGGTTGCGCGGCACCCAAAAGTCGTGCTCGCCCTCCCTGCGGCGGTCCCCGCCGTCCTCGGCCATCGCCAGCCTCGCCCGCCGCCTCTCCCCAGGCTAGTCCATTGGTCCCCGTTCGTGGATGCTTTGCGGTTGCACCTTTGACTTGCCCGTCTGGCCTCGTCCCAGATTCCGGGGGTCGGAGTTCCATCATGGAAGCAGCGTGCGGACGTGCTCGGCGCGGCGGCGCGACGTGCTCGGCGCGGCTGTGCTTGCTCGCGGTGCTGCTGGTCGTAGGTGGGCCCCGTGCGCCGCGCGGAGACTGTGGGTTGCGCGCGTGTGCCGGTGCCTGTGCGCTCGCCCGCTATGCCGGGGGTGCTGCGGAGTGTCTGACCCCTCTTGCCGCGGGACGCCCGTGTGTGCGCTGCAGTGGGGACGGGCCCGGCCAGCGATGCCGCGCCCGCAGGCCGGGCAGGGGATGCCACGCCCCCCCCGCGTCCGGGGAAGCGCGAGCGCACGCGAATGAGATTGCGGCAGCAAGGCTCGCTGCGCCGCGCCGCGGGCAAGGGCGCGGCGGCGCCGGCGAGCGTCCCAGGCGAGCAGGCGCAGAGCAGCGCGCGGGTGCTGCCCGCGCTCTCCAGTCGTCGGCGCCTGCTTTCGGAGCGGCGGGCCTCTGGAAACAGCCGGGAGGGCGAGGCGCCGGTGAGCAAGGTGCCGGAGATTCTGGCCATGATGCGCAACACTAGCGCCGCCGACGCCTTCCGCCGCATCCTGCTCGATCCCGTAGACGGTCTGCCAGACGATGCTGAGCTGACCGAGATCTATCTGCGTTACGAACGGGGCCTTCCTCTCTCGGCACGGTTGGCGGCCTGTCCGAACGCGCATCGTGGCTGCGCTGCTCTGTGCTCATGAGATTGCGGGGGACTGGGGGCTGCGTGTGCTGACCAGACGATGGGGGGCTTGGCGCGGGCGCAGGCAACAAATCTGGCTGGATGCGACCTCGGATGTGAGCACGCGCCCCTACGTGGTGCTCAACGCATCACAGGCGCATCCCCCTCCTCGCCCTAGCTCCTCCAACCCGGTCCGCGTCCTGCTTCTCCACCTCGCGTTTCCTCCTTTCTCGCCGCCTTTGCGCGTGTGACCCAACATCCTGCTGGTGCACATGATTGGCCCCGCTCACGCTTGACACGTGAGAGAGAGAGAGCGCGCGCGCGCGCGCGCGCTAGAGAGAGAGGCGCTCACAAACACACACACTGACGCACCCATTGCGCACGGCGCACGGGCACGTGTGGCGGCGGTAGGTGATGGCGGAGGCCTTCTACTACCGGCCTATCCTGGGCTGCGGCGACTGGGCCAATTGCGCCGATTGCCGGGTGCGAGAGAGAGTATGAGAAGGTGTGGAGAGAGAGTATGAGAAGGTGTGGAGAGAGAGTATGAGAAGGTGTGGAGAGAGAGTATGAGAAGGTGTGGAGAGAGAGTATGAGAAGGTGTGGAGAGAGAGTATGCGAAGGTGTGCGTGGCTGCTGGCGCGGGAGGGACGGATTCATGAATGATGAAGAGGAGGCAATGGTCTTGAAGAGAGAGGCAAGGGCGGGCGGCAGGCGGAGAGCTCGGCGCTCCGCTTCCAGGCGGCGTGGCACATGCGGCATGCCGCACGCCTTCTCCTCGGCGCCAGTAGGGGCGGGGTTGCGTGTATGTGTCCCCCCGGTGTTTTGCCCATCCGCGGCCTCGAGCTTTCTGGCTAGGTGGCCCTCGCCTACACCATCGCCTACTGACCCTGTGCCCCGCAGCCAGACGTTGGTTGAGCTGACGCGGCATAGGGTCAGTAGGCGATGTCGTAGGCGAGGGCCGCAAGGGCTGGGCTGCGGCTGCTGGCGGCCACGTGTGGCATGCGCGGCGCGGGCGCGGCACGGCAGACAGCTGAGATGCTGACATGGGGGCTGTCTGGCGCGGGCTATCGCAAGCAGCATCGCTACAACCTGCCGGCCAACTACACGCCGCCGTCGGATGCCTCGCGACCGCGCAACGCGTCCCAGTTCCTCCAGCGCTTTTTTGTACGTCCAGCGCGCGGCTATACCGACCCTCGCTGCTCCAGCTGGCGGCACCCTCTCTGCTCTAGCTCTAGTGACCCTCTTTGCTGGCACCTACCTACACGCAATTGCGGGCGCGGCCCTCGCCTACACTATCGCCTACTGACCCTATGCCCGCCGGCCCTTACACACCTGGCTGCGGGGCACAGGGTCAGTAGGCGATGGTGTAGGCGAGGGCCACCTAGCCAGAAAGTTGGGCGGGCACAACACCCTGGGGCCACATACAACCACCCCCTGCCCCTACTCTGCGTGCGCATGATTTGGCCGGGCAGCATGGCGTGCTGAGGGCTGCTGGCATGTCTTTCTCGGTGGAGGCAGGAAGGAGGAAAGCGGTTGGTGCAAGAGCTGCAGCGCATCAAACGGCAGGAGGGCCCCGAGGCTCTCCTGGAGCTGTTGGAAGATGATGAACCGCTGCCTGAGCATGCCTGCCCCTTGCACGGCATGGTCTCGTCGCAGAACTCGACGGTCGTGCCCTTGAGCGCTGCGCCCCAGTGCCGCCGTGCCTTGCCGCACCTGCCTCCCTGCTCCTGTGCTCGCGAGCCCATGTGCAGGCAGGAGCATCGCTGCTGCGCGTGTGCGGCGTCTGGATGTTTGGCAGAGGCGTGCTGGCCAGTGGGTGGCAAGGGACGAGTTGGTGCAGGCGCATGTTGGCGCGTGGTTGGCGTGAGTGACGAGCAAGCGTGGCGACAGATGTCCGAGCAAGAAGCGCTCACGACCATGTACTCGCGCCTGGCATGGAGCAAGGCTGTGTCCGACTTTAACGTGCGCCGTGCTCTGGTGTGCTTCATAGCTTTCCTGCTCCTCTTTTCGCACGCTGTGGCCTCTCTTGGCGTCCAGCCTCTGGAGCGCTTTGCGCATGGCCTTGCGCATGGCCGATGCTGCCAGAAGCAACAGGAGGGGCAAATCTTCTTGTTGCCCGGGAATCTTGCTCGGGCTTTTCAGGGTTTCAAAGCCCTAGCAGGTTCCCCGGGGCATTTTTTTCCAAAGCACTCTGCGCCTCATGTCCGCCATGTGGCGGAGCGCCGCCGGCGCTGCCGGGGTTGGTCAAGCGCGCAGGCGCGCTGGCCTGACTGCCTTTGCAAACGGCTCGAGTGGGAACCTGTGCAAGGGTCTGAGGGCGCGAGTGTGGCGGGCGAGCGGGAGGCGGGCGCCTACGCGCGCGCGCCTGCAGTGCTCGCGCCTCCATTGCTCGCGGCCGCGTCCCTGCTTTTTCCCAAGTGCTCAGACATGCTTGGAGGTGACCGGACGGCAAGACAAGTGGCGGCGCTGGCAAACTGACGTCGTGTTACCTCCTCACTCACGTCGTGTTACCTCCTCAAACCACCGCCCAGCAAGTGCTGGTGCCAAAATGCAACCCTTGGACCCTGAGCCGGCAGGGATTGACGGATCAGATCACGCGGTATCGGCCCCCGTGTCCTCTCTCCCGTGTCCTCTCTCCACCCCGCCACCCTTTGCCTTCCTTTGTGGCCATCTACACCAGCCGTGCACGCCTGCATTGTGCGGGGGGTGGGTCGTGACTTGACGTTGAGGCACACGCTGGTCTGTGCGAAAGAGCAGGCTGCGAAAGCGATTGGCCGCCGAGGATGTGCTGGTGCCCCTTCGTCTCCCCTTTCCTGTCAGCGTGCTGTGGCGAGATGCGGGCGCCCGATAGTGTAGGCCAGGGCGTGTAGGCCAGGGCGTCAGGATTGACCGCCAGCACCCACACGCAGGGTCAGTAGGGGCGCGGGGCACAGGGTCAGTAGGCGATAGTGTAGGCGAGGGATGCGGCAGATGCTTGCGCGAGTTGCATGCTGGCGTTGGAGAAGAGAGGCGCAAGCTTTGACTGCTTCTACTATCTTGGTTGCTCCAGCTATATATATATACATATCCTGGATATATATATATATATATCCAGTATATATATATTTCCTGGATATATATATATATATCTTATCCTGGATA
>Ga0115006_10001384_pt1 | contig 15033 bp, 10 predicted proteins | sample ArcOceMetagenome_3_FD_88943 | JGI IMG/M metagenome (GOLD analysis project Ga0115006, IMG submission 88943) | Marine eukaryotic phytoplankton communities from Arctic Ocean - Arctic Ocean- Svalbard ARC20M Metagenome | ecosystem: Environmental > Aquatic > Marine > Oceanic | place: Arctic Ocean...
GGCGGCCTCCACGTCGGCACGCGCCGCGGGCGTCGCTCCCGCTCTTCTCACGCGCCTAGGTCGGCGGTGGCGCGGGCAAGCTGAGCATGCCGTTTTCTCCCATTCCAAATTTTGCACGAACATCCACGAACGCAATTTTGTCCCGAACGCCGGCATCAGCGAACGCCGAGGCGTGGGCTGGCACACGGGCGGCGGGTGCCCGCCCGCTGCGCGGCGCGGCGCGGCGTGCCCGCACCCACGGGCGAGAGCGCCCGCGCATCCAGTGCCACGGCTTGGGCTCCCCCGGGTCGCTGGTTGCTGGGTGCGGAGCGTAGCTGGCCAGCCCCGTCAGCTGAAGCATGGCCGGCGCCGCAGACGGGCCGCGCGGGGCCACGGGCGGGCGCGAGGGGGAGGCTGCGACGCGCCCCGCGCCCGTGCTGAACACCATGTCAGCGAAGGCAGGTGATGACGGGCCCGGCGACACGGTGACCGTGCACGGCGCGCACATGGGCAACATGGATGAGGGCGGGCCGTGCGACCTAAAGGGCGACGGCTGGTCCACGGGCCTGTGCGAGTTCATGAACCCCGACGCCACGTCTCTGTTCGACTGGGGCTACGTGTGCACTTCTTGCGCCTGCCCCTGCCTGCAGTTCTACCTGAACTGGCTCATCATTCTTAAGGGCGCCCCGGTGCTGCGCCTTGCGCTCGAACATACGTCTCTGCGTGGCCAGCCGATGCTTGCTCCTGGGGCCCGACAACGCATCATGCCCCGCACGAAGCGTGGCGTGCGTGCACGATCAGCGTCGGGGTGTTTTCCCTTGTCCTGTACGTTGTGTGCCGCGTTTGACGGCAGGCGTCGCGGAACAGGAGGAGCGATTCTACTGCTTGTCAGGCCCCTGCTGCACGTGTGGGGACCCAGTGCATGCTGCCTGTGAGACGTTGTGCTGCGTTGTCGGCTATCCTTTCATCTCTTGCAAAGTCCGCGGGGTATGTGTCGCATGCGTCGTGTCCCTTGGGTGTGGGGTGGTCACCATCCTGCAGTGTGCCATTTGGACACGGGAAGCTGCGTTGAGCCTGAGTGCACGTACTTGCCTTGCCTCCATGTCTATTTGCATACTTGCGCACAGATGATTCGGAAGAAGACCAAAGTCGAAGGGTCGGTCTGGAAGGACTGCTTGTTGTCGTGCTGTTGCAATGCGTTGTCGCTTGCACAAGAGGCGCGGCATCTTGCTGGAAAACCTTATAAAGGTGGAGATACCATCCCGCTGCCGACGTGGCGAAAGTGCTTGATACCGTGCTTTCCCGTGCGCAAACGCGATGAACGCTTGTTGACGAGCGCACGCGAGGTATCCCATCTCCCTTGAACAGACAAAGTCGAGTTCCCGTGCTACTGGGGCGCCGCTTGCGCTATGGAAGCAGGAAGACTTTGATTGATGCAAATTTGCTCCGCGGCAGGGCGAATTGGAAAAATGTAGGGCATTGCTGATTGGCGGCGCGAACATAAATGTGCGCGATGGAAACGAGAACACCCCATTGATGGGAGCAGCAACCTATGGGAGGTTGGAGACTGTTGATTTTTTGATCAAGGCAAAAGCCGACCTGAATGCCACTGATCGCATTGGTGCAACGCCCCTCATGAAGGTGATTGCTCTGCTTGCACGAGGATCGTTCGTAAAATCTAATCCAGTACACTTGACATCTCATTCTGCTCACAACCTGACCCCTGTTTGAATCAAAATGATGCCACCCACAGTTGCGCTCACCACCAAACTCCACTTTTGTTGCATTGGAGGCGTGCTCTTCTTTGTTCAGACAACACAACCAACCAACTTTCGGGGATGCTTTCTCTGATTGGGATCTGATTGGGATACCCGGTGCAGGCGGCTCAAAAAGGGCACTTCGAGACTGTATTCCTATTGTGGGATTCCGGTGCTCAGGTCAAGACCAAGGATTCTTACGGGTGAACAAACCGCACAAAATAGTTATCTGAATTGTTGAAGGCATGCTTGGGCCCCAAATCTTGAAACTATACGGAGACACGATTGGTGTCGCTAGTCGAATGACGCTGTGCTCCTGTCCTTCAGAAAATCGGCGTACGATTATGCTATTGGGGAAACCAAAGACACATTGAAAGCTATCCTGCGCATAAAGGTAATCAATTGATTGCATGCATTACTCTTCACTTGTCACCGTGATGGTGTATATTTGCCCTTGCGTTTGTGTCTGTGCGTGTGCTACCCATGCGAATCCTCCAACATATCAAATCATGCGGATTGTCAGCCCCGCGCTTCCACGAGCGTGACATGTCACACTTTTTGCGTGACACGCGTGAGTGTAGTTGTTCGTAGAACAATTACACTCACGCGGCGTGTTTTGGAGGATTTGCGGCGGGCGCCCCGGCGGCGGCGCCGGCTCCGCCCGCCGCCGTTAGGGCTAGGAGACTCGTGACAGCACTGCGCTGACAATCTGCATGATTTAATGTTTTGAAGGATTCGCATGTGTCTCGGAATTTGTGCAATTGCCCCTTAATTCAGATGCAATTCAAACCATCGTCTGACAGATTCTCTATGCTCAACAATTGCATCTCTGCACTTTTGTGTGACCCTATAGTTTCTCTGACGTGCGCTCGTTGATTGGCTTGCCTGTTGGCATCGCTTAATGTGACTTCAGGACGAACAACGTTCCGTATTGGACGAAATGCTTGCAAAAGACCGAGCTTAGGCAAGAAGGTTGAGAGTGAGCGCTCTACCTGTGACTTCCTTAGAAACGACGTTCATTTTTATTAACAAAAAAAAACAGCCCTAAACGCACAGCGGGACAATACGGTCCCATCTTTGAAATTCAAGAGGTCCGTGCTGCACACGGCTCCCACTGAATGATACTTAATACCCCATCCCAATGTTCGACAGTTGTTACCCCATCAATCCGCTATCCATGATTCAGGCCGCACAGTTGCGACGAACGGACAGGCATTGTTACCCAATATGAACATGCACCCGATATGAGTCAATACTGCACATGTAATCTCTTGCACACGCGTATGCGGGGGGCGGTGAGGTGACTCGGGCGGTGACGTGACAAAGAGTCACCTCACCCTCGAGGACGCCTGCGTGACCCGCCCACGGTCTTATTTATCGTACTCGTTCGTACTGCACGGAGGGGGCGCTCTTGTACCCCCAGCTGCTGCCGGCATAACCACCCAAGGGGTGATCCTGCTCAAGAGAGTGTAAGTTGTTTCACGTGCACACGTGCAAGGGATCGGACAGATGTCATTCATCAAGGGCAGTTTGCGTGTATGCGGGGCTGCGCTGCGCACTCTGCCGCTCGCGCGTGCCACGCAAGGGTGCGCATCACTGCAAGCGCATACCTGTGACATATTGTTCATCGATTTGACGAAGTTCATATAGTTGAACCCCGTCTGACCGTCTGCGGTCGGAATGGCAGACGCGTACTGTCCAACGACACGTTCAATCTCATCACTGTCCAATACCACCACAAAGTTGCGTTCTAAACATTCCTTCAGCTCTGCATGCGTCAGGTAACCTTTACCCCCAATGTCTGCCTTCATGAGAGCGCGGAGGGGGTGCTTTGAGTCGACCATGCGCGACGCTGTCTTGCTCGATTTCGAGCGATCATTCATATGCTGGTGAACCAAAGCGATGCATTGTCGGGTGGAACGAGTGACAGAAAAGGGGCCCGGTCGCCGAGATTGCGTGAGAGGACGCTTTTCGTACACTGCACACATCGCAAAAAAGAAATCTGCATTATGACGACAGACGAGGCGTCGAACCCCACAAGCAAGGCGAGCGCGAGGCTACGGGCAAGATTCTGCAGACAGAGCTCCATTGGTCGCGCATGACGGGCGATGACGCGTCTTACCACAGAGATAGTTCTTGTCCGGAACCGGCTCCGACTTGTGCAGGACTGAGCTCTTGTAGAGCCACTCCCCGGCCAAGAAACGGCGGTCTGAGGCGTACGGGCATTTCTTTTGGATCTGGTGAATGTAGGCCTTCGCTTGCACTGCCGTTCTCATGGGCTCGGCACCAAATTCCTGCGCAATTGTCAGCCGCTTTGCCGCACGGCTGCCCCATGGGTCCCTGGCAGTAAACTGTCCTGTCGCTCTCCCGGCCGCGAACGTCGGAGCTCGGTCCACTGGCTGGACCTGCGCCTCGAAATGTTACTGACACACTGTGTCGCGCAAGGACGGATGTGGGCAGAAGGCGGGCAGTACGGGGGGGGCGCTCCCGCGCGTGGGTGGCGAGGCGGATTGGTGGCGGGGTGCGGGAGTGCAGCACGCTGCGATTGCTCGTCGCTCCATCTGCGCACGCAGGCAGCGGGTGGGGGAGCAGCACAAACGGTACCGGTGACGGCGTCTGCGCCAGACGCAGCATGGCGAACTCGGGCACGAGATTCGTGTCAATGTTTGTGGGCGTCTCCCAGCCCATGGACTTTTTGCAGCGGGTGGTGATGGCGCCCCCATTGCGGATGACGTTTGTGTACCCGAGGTCTTCGTAGCTCAGGATGGCCCGCGCAGTGGCCGACTGCGTATCGTGCGTGTCCTGCAGAGGCCAGGCCAACGCGGGCGTGGGCAGCGCCGTCACGCGCAGCGGACGCGTGTGGAGCAGCACCGTCACGCGCAGCGGACGCGTGTGGAGCACGGCGTGCGTGCGGGGCGCGCGGCGCATGGCTCGCTTGGGCCGCCGAACCTTCCACTTGACGCGGCCGAGGTCGAGACCAGGCACCGCCATGCTGGCGGGTGCGTGCAGTGCGGGGCAGCCGCCGGGCGGCACGCGCGGCTTGCGTCGACGGCGCGCGCAGCGCTACGGGCAGATGCGCAAAGCAGGCCGCGACGCTATCCGTCGTCGGGACCGAAAACGGTAATCACGGGGTCCGTGAGTTCTAGCGCTACACATCGCCATAAGGTGCCGATATATAAATATCGATGTTGTTCATGGCCCAGAGAACAACCCCTAAATCCGATATATCGGGCAACGCCTCTTTGCTGTGACACGACCATACCAGGTATGTGTAACACAAAAGTGGAGTGTGAGTTCCCCCCTTTCCCAATGAACCGTCGCGTTTCACGGACGTATTGGCGAAGAGAAGTCCCAAAAAAAAAAATGGTTGAAATTTTTCGTCAAATTTCGAACTGCCCCGCCGGGGCACACACCGCGCCGCCACCAGCGCAGCGAGAGCGCCCGCAATGGGGCCCGCGTGAGCAGCGGCCCGCGCGCCCCAGGCACGGCGGGTGCAAGCACCATGGACAATGCGCCAGACGTGTCCGACGAGTACTCCTTCCTGCTTGAGTCGTCGGTGCTCGACCGCGATGGGTCCCCGGCGTCGCCGGCGGGCGGCGACGCATTTGCGCACTTTGCCGTCTCCAAGCTCTCCCAGGTGGGAGGTTGGGGTGCTGGCCATGCGTGCGCGCACACGCACACACCGCTCCGCGCAGGCCTGGCGGGCGGCCCTCGCCGCGGCCCGGGCTTGCGCGCAGACGGGGACTGACAACTTTGCACCGTCCCCGGCAGGCCACGGCCCACGCGCCCGGCGACGACGAGAGCTTTCTGCTGCCCAGGCCAGCGGAATCGGGGGAAATGGCTGCCGTGGCGACCCCGCAGCACAAACAGGAAATTGCGAGTTCGCTGTATCGCAGTCGGGGCAGTGCGATGGCGACGGGCGCCCGCACCCGGATCGAAGACGGCGGCATCTCTGAAGGTTTTGCGCTTCGCGCCTTTCGCGCCCACCGCTGCCACGCCCGCTGTCCTGCACGGACCGTGCGGGTGCGGGTGCGGCCCCACATGCACGATGGCGCGGCTCACTCCCTTCTCGCGCAGGAGCCACGGACGAAAGCGGGTGGACGCTTCCCGACGCTTCCTCTCACACGTCCGCCCCGGGTGGGGCGGACGACCGAAGGCGCGCGGAAACGGACACGATGGAAGAGCGGCTGGATCCCCTCCATTTGGCGTTTTCTACTCCAATCGCAGCCTCCCAGGCAGGCTCCCGAGCCGTCCAGGCGGGTGCTGAACACAAAGGCGATAGTGCTGCTCATGCAGATTTTGTCCCAGGACTGCCGCCGACTGGAAAGAAGCGGCGGCCCATGATGGGGGCAGATGACAGCAGCAGCAGTGGAGACAGCAAGGATAAAGAGCGCGAGCGATTGCGGCGAGAAATTTTTGAGCGAGACGCCGAGATCGCCAACATGTCCATGCAAAGTAGCGTTTTCGCAACACTGGGCGCACATTCATTGCCGTCGTCTCCTCACATGAGCCTTTTCAAAAGCGTACCCAAAGCTGCGCCGCGTAGCGTGCCACGCCGAGATTGGCAGGGCAGGGAGAGCCTCCGGGGGGCTGACGCCAGCGGGTGGACACTACCGGGAGCTCGCACGCCTGGCAACAGCATGATTGGCAAAGGTGCTTCCACGCCGTTGGACAAAGACGCCCAGATTCGGATGCTGAAGGAGGTGAGCGTCAGATGGCACTGTGTGTCGCTTCGGCTGTAACTGTGCTAGTGCACGACCAGACGGGGTTTTCGCAAAACACTCGTAGCACTCATCTAGTTGCGTGTTTGTCGATCATCTGATCTTGTCCTCACACTTTCAGGTGTTGGAAGAAAGAGATGAAGAGATTTCAAGGTTGCGGGAGGCTGAACACGACCTTTCAATGTCATTAGATCGCGTTGTCAACGAGCTGCAAACAGACATCCAGAAATCAAAGGAGGAAAGCTCCAACCTTCAGTCCAAGCTCCAGGTGTTTTACTGATCAATCGCAAGCGGAAACGCGTGCTCCGGCGGGCAAGCGCAGAGGATTTCGTGGGGTTCACATGGAGGTGTTGAGTGCTGAAGCAGTTGAGACATGCCAATTTCTGTGCCAACTGGCAGGATCAAGTGTATCAGATGGGCGACTACATTTTGCGGCTGGAAACTGAGCTCTCCCATGCTCGACGAGCCGCTACAGCGAGTCCAGGGCCAGCAGAAACTGAAGTTGACAAGCAGGCGTCTGTGCTGTCTCTTGTGGTCGAGCGACGTGTGGACACAGCATGTTGTCGTTTGGCGCTCTGGTTGTGGGCAGGCATCTGCGCAAACTTGCGCAGGACGCGATGTGCGATCATGCGATTTGTGACGAGATCTAGGCGCATGAAGGCATCGCAGGCGCTCTGTGTGTGGGTTCGTGGCCGTCGCATGCGAGAGCAGGTATATACCGTGTTTTAATGCCCCCGCTAGAGATATCGTTTGGCCCATTACATCAGAAATGACGCACGGGGGGCAGATGCTGACTTTGGGCCGATTGCAGGTGCACCGCAGGCTTTCTTCTTTCGTTCAAAGACATCAGAGAAGAAAACTGGCTATTGCGATTCAAAGATGGGCCAATACAGCATGGCGGGCGCACGACGAGTCTTCAAGGGCAACGAGAATGATTTCGCGCATACGTCAAGCTCAATTGCGGGGGTGTCTCAGGACATGGGCCGCTGCCTCTTCAACACAGCAGGTTGAGTCTTCAAACACTTCTTCCACACATGCACGAATTTTGTTGGCAAGCATTTGTTTGCGCATAATCATGCGGTGCAGAAAACGTCTGAGAGAGAATTCGTGGAGCATGTGCAGGCCAAGGTGCGCGCACGGAAACGTGCAGCATTGTTCGCGTGCAAACGTGTGGTGCGCCTCCTAGTATACTGGTCAAGTGTTGTGCGCTGGAGGCAGAGTTTGGTCACACTTCTCGAACGCGCTTCGTCACGGAGGGCGTTACGGAGCAAGATTTGTGCGATGATGCATTGGCGCCACAGTCACAAACACGCCAATGCAATCCAACGTTGCATGCAAGTGTGTCGTTCGACCAGTTCCTCGCAGGCCCTGCTGCGGTGGTGCATGCTCATATGGATTGACGCCGGCGAAAATAGCATGGAAGAGATCGTGTACCATCGTTTGATACGTGTTGTCCAGAAGCGTACGCTAGCAAAAGCATTGTCGAACTGGAGAGAAGCAAGCTGTAGCCTTGACTCGAGCTTCAGTCGCTCTGGCCAGAACATCGTTGTGGAGGCGGTCAGGAAACACATGCTACGGCTCGCCACGAAGTGTTTCTGGAGCTGGGTAGCCTTCCTGCATTTTCGTCAAAAAACCGCGCAATCTTTCTTCGTTGTTAATGGGGTTCAAGATAGATCCTTGCTCGGAAGGTCTTTCCTATTGTGGTCTTCTTATCGAGAGCACGGCAACCGTATCCAGACAGTAGAGGATCAAATTCGCAATTCGAGATTCGCCATCTCCAGGATCTGGAGGCATATATTCAAGACATTTGAATTGTGGGTCAAACACATTCGCAGGCGGCGACGAGATGTCAATGTGTTACACAGCATTATCCATCGTGCACGCAGAATGTCAGTGCAAGACAGTGTATTTGCATGGAAGCGGGTTGTAGATGCTCAGAAAGATCTTCTTCGACGTGAAGAAATCTTCATACAGCGCCAGGCGGTTGTGAAGTTTGCACGGTTTGTTCACAAATGGCGTAAGGCGCACCTACGATCGCACAGGCTGGCCTCAAACGCTAAAAAAACCGTTAAGTGCATCCTCAGACGCATATCGTTGGCAGTCTTCAGGAGCTGGTGGGAAGTATCGTTCTCATCCAAAAGACTCGACATGATTGTTGAAGTTCTGTTGGTCAGAAGAAAAAGGAATTTACAGGTAGCGATGCTTCATGCATGGCAGGATATCATTGAAATTCCGGCAAAGATATGCGCTGCTACAGCGATGTCGCCCTCCTCATTGCATCATCAGTCTTCACCCGACCAGACAAAATTACAGGAGAAAGAGCGCAAATTACAAGAGCAAGAAGAGCAGATTGTTGCCCTCGAAAGGCAGCTGCAGCACGAGCGCAAGGAGGGCGAGCTTCAGATGCAGAAGATGGTCTTGGAGTTGGAGCAGGCCTTGGAGCATGCAACACGAGCCAGGTCTCGAACGCCTCCAAAAGCCTCTTCTGGAGTCCGAGGTGCGTCCAGATCTACGCCGACAAGAAGTGTGGGCCCAAGTATATCACCGCTCATAGGCGCAAGCCCCCTGCAAACGCACGTTCTCAGTATGATCAGCGGAAGCAGCGATTCCCTCTTCGCAACACCACAATCCCCTTCATCACCGGCAAAGACACAAAAGATAAGATGGGTACATCTAAAGCGAACTTTCAATGCCTGGAAAATCATGTCACTTTCCCTCAGACAAAGGCGGCTGCTTGTAGTGCAGGCAATTATGTGCCGTCGCAGGGCGGGTGAACAGATTGTTCTGAACCACGTGTTTGCCATGTGGCTTATCATTCTTCGTCAGGCACTGAAAGTATCGAATGCAGCAGATGCGCTTAATTTTCAGTGCAGACGGATGATGATGGTCCATTGCTTTTACGCATGGCTTCTACTCAGAAGCGACGCAAAGGCACATGGTCTTTCATCTTCAGACTCGAAGATGAAAGGAGACCTTGAGTGGAAGGTCTTGCCGAGTCCTCAAAAAGTGTCACCCCTGCCTCAACAGTCGCTAAACTCGTCAGAAGCGGTTCAAGTCCATGTACTCGAGCTCCAGCAATGTCGGGAGCAAATTGCAACTCTGGATCTACAATTGAAAGAGGAACGTGAGTCTGGAACGCGAACAACCATCTTAATGCAGGAGAAACTGTCGGCCATGCAAGACGAGGTTCAAGCGCTTTTGTCACAATTAGATGAGATGAAACATAGATCTGCTCTCTGCATTTGCAGCAACACAGATGCTACATCTCAGAGTGCAAGGTCTCCAGAGGGTTCGGTGCCTTCAAGTGAGCGCAGCAGCATCTTGCCTGCCAATACTCGCACAATTGCATTGACCCTTTGGAGCTGGCGGTCAGGAATAGATTATTGGAAAATGATGAACGCACAAGCCACGATTGCAGGCACTCGGAAATGGAAACTCATCAGGAAGCAAAGTTTTGCAAAATGGTTGGAGAGGGTGTGGAGGACCACTCGGATTCTTAGTGCTGGCAAGGCCATGCATCGGCGGAGAAGGTTCTCATTGACCCGAAAGTGCCTTCTTCAAATGGTACAGCACGTGCGCAACAATTTGCGCCTGCGTCTGGTACATACACCGGTCGGTGCTATGCTTGAGTATGCAACAAAAGAAAGCAGAGAGCAGCACTTTATCAAGCATGAGCGTCGGGTGAACGCGCAATTTGAGCGTTCCTTGTATATCTGGAGCGTTGCAGTCTGGAAGGGATTTGTTCGAGTTTCGCAAAAGCATCGCCATGAGCGCGAGGCTGCAAGTCGCAAATACTTGCATAGTTTGTTCCGGAGCTTGAAACAAAAATTTCGAGCCTGGAAGACACTTTCGACTTTCAAACGCAGTCTTGTCCAGAGAATGAAAATGAGGATCCAACGGCAATTTTGGCGGCTGGCACGCTCTTCGTTTGAGGCATGGGTAGTGGTTGCGCAGTCTCTCAAACGAGTCACTTTCAAAGAGGCTTCTGTGCTTCGCTCAAGGCGCCTTCATCTCATCAGGCGTGTCTTTACATTTTTTGTATTACACACGGAGATTCTGAATAGCATGCGATGCACGCTGCTGCGTATGCTCTTTCATCAGTCCTGCAAAAGACTGTCCACAGCGTATCACGCATGGATGTCCATGACAGCAGTACAAAAAATGAGCAATATGCGATCAGCTCTTCTCACGTCTCGTCGGAAACTTAGATTCAAGATGCAAGGCTTTTGTGCGTTGCACTCACGAGCTGAAATGAAGAAGAGTGCTCGTGAAGGTGCAAAAAATGCCGCAAATGCCAGCTTGAAGTGTTGCACAAGAAAACGAGCAACGCGAACCATGAAGGCATGGGCTAGTTATGTAAATCACCGACGCTTGCACGTAATGGATCAATCCATCCACTTGTCCTCGGTAATTTCTCAGCGCACCTCTGAGCCCAAAGTGTCGTCATATTTCTCTGTATGGAGGGAGATCGGCAAACAAAAGCAAATTCAGCTCCATTCCCAGCAGTCACGTGCGCGCCGTCGAAAATTGCACCATGCATTTTTTGCCCTTCATGATGTCAAGCACAGGCGAAGTCAACTGGAATGCCTTCTGCGAATATGCTGTCGCCAAATACGATTCAAGGTTGCTCGCGTGTTTGATGCGTTCCGATCTCGCTGTGCGGCAAAACGCTGGCAAAAGCATTTGAAGAAAATGTTCCAGAGACGATCAGAACAGCGCATACATTTTAAAGTGGCTCACCTTTTCAAAGAATGGAGACAAGCTTTGCGCAAGGGATTGATGATCAGGAAATACAGCTTCAGGTCCCAGACTAGTTTTGAGCAACGCTTGTTTGTCAGATGTGCTCGCTACTGGTTTGCATCGCATATCCACCAAAAAAGCAATCGAGAACGACTATCGTGTCTTCTAGTGTCAGCAGAGCAGGATTGTGCTTCCAGAGTTCTGCGCGAGTGGTCCATTGCCACACAAAGACAAAGGCGGGTAAGGTCTCTGATCGACATGAAGCGCTTTTACCCAGTCGCTCTGGCATCAGCTGGCATCTTCTGGTGGCGACAGGTATGCGTACGAGAAAGAACCCGCCGAACTTTCAACGGCCTGTTCGCGTCATTCCATCGTCGATATTCTTTGCAATGTGCACTGGCGCTCTGGTTTTGTGTTGCAAGTTGCGAAAGGTCTGAGACTTCTGCGCGCCATTTGATCATAGGAAATTGTCTGAAATTCGAAGCGAGAACAAAGGAGATAGCGTTTCGGTCTTGGAAAATTGTTTCGACCACCCAAAGACTGAAGCAACAGAAGATTTTGCGTGTAGCACATCGTGCGCAGATGGTTCTTAAATTGCACGTTTTGACAAGGTGGACGCTCACCCAGCGCTCAAGGAGCACAGTGCGAGCGCAGATAGCTAGACTGAAAGCAAAAAAATCAAGGTGTCTGCTTAGAATGGTATTTGAATTTCTCCTTCCGAGTCAGCCGTGTGCATCTTTGGTCCGTTTGCCACGCTTTGGCTACCAGAGACTCAACAAACTTAGTCTTTTTTTAGCATGGTCTTGCTGGACAATCGAGCAGATTGAAGCTGTCAAAATTCAAAGGCACAATCGAAATCAAGCTTACAGACATGCAACACACAGCCTCAGCTCCCATATGTTCAGAAAATGGAGCATGCTTACCGCGGACATGTATGGAACAATGTTGAAACTCCGCCGTTTCGTATGCAAGTGGATCAGGTTCCGGTTATGCTTCTATTTATCGCGATGGTGGGACGTTGTCGGCTTCAGGAAGCGTCTTCTGGCGAGGGCAGCCAAAAGAAATCAATTCTTTGAGAAATCCAGAGCATGGACAGCGTGGTTGAACAGTATTGAAAATCACCAAAAGCTGTGCAGGATGTTAGGAACAGCAGTAGCAAGAAAGAGACATTGCGTCAGGAATGCCTCATTCATTACGTGGAAGGCCAGTGTCAAGACCCGCGTCAGGCAGCGTAGTACTCTAGAGGCAATGTGTGTCCGAAAGACAGTTGGCGTCATACACAAAGCGCTTCTAATGTGGGGGCGACTTACCGTACTTCATCGGCGTCAATGCAAGCTTCTCAAAAATTTGCTTCGCAAGTTGCAGGGTGCCCTTGTTCACAGAGCATGGATTTGGTGGGCGGCAAGCGCCTTGAAGACGCATCGTCACCGAATGATTACGTTGAAGATGGCAACCAGGATGAAAAATGCGAGACTGCACCAGGTTTGGTTGACATGGAAAAACGTCTCTAACGAACTGCGTCAAAGGCAACGTGCTAAGAAAAAATTAGCTCGAAAGGTGCAGCTTGCAAACCTGTCCAAAGCTTTGGTAGCGTGGACACCCTTATGTTCCAGGTTGTCGGGGTCAGATTGCAAAATACGCCACATCATGCGGTATTCGGATCGCAGCTGTATGCGGAGACAGTTCCGGCATTGGGCGCTCAAGCTCATACACTCTAAAACTGCACCAGGCTCACATGAAAAGGCTCAGCAGGCAATAGATCATCTGCGGAGCCTTGTGATATTCATGCAGGGTAGACGCAGACTTCGTGCTGTCTTCATTGGATGGTTGGCCTTACTTGAAACGTCGATGGGGCTGCTGCATACAGCAAAGGCAGTATCCACAAAGTCTCGAGTTCATCTCGCGTCGAAATACTTTAACAGATGGATGTCTACGCGTGTTCACAATCAGCAGCAAAAGACGCGAATTTCGCAGGAGTCGATGATGGTGCAGATCCGATGTCTGTCGAACCGCAGATTAGAACATCTTGTCGCCCGCACACTGCGACTGAATCTCCGCGAACATTTTTGTGCGTGGCAAGAAGTAAACGCGCTTCTTCGAGCTGCTTCTGCTCGACATCGCTGCGCAATGTTGGGTTCGATTGGCCAAATTTTCCCAGAGTGGAAACGCTTTGTCAACAGGCGCTCTCTTGTCCTGCGAAACATGGCTCATTTGGCTTGCGCCTTACTCGCTGTCCGCCAGCAGCGGAACTCGATTTGGCTGGAGGCCTGGGCCAGGGGACATAGGGCATTAGACTTGGTGGTGATGCGCGTCAACTCCATCCAAAAGAAAGCGGTGTTCGATCATTGGCACTTCAAGTGTCTACTCGCTACTGCCACGCCAGGTGCACTGGGGCGTGAAAGATCGCGCAGAAAACGTGCGGCGTTTGTGCGTTGGAGCACTTACACAAGCTACTGCAAAACTATGGGTCGAAAACTAACACAGTTCACGCGACGCCGTGACAACTGTCGTATCTTCGGTTGCTTCGCATCGTGGACACTGGTCAAAATGCTCGGCAGATGGCGCACACGCGTTGAGCTCTTCCGGCGGAGAAAACTTTTGTCCGCAGTCATGAGAGGCTGGTGTCGCTGCCTCGACATGCTGCGGCGGAAATTATTCTGCCAGCGCGTGTGCACAGCGCGAGCTGAACACGGACAAACGAAATTGCTCGTTAAGCTTCTGCAAATCTGGCAACAAAAGGTACAACTCGGCAGATTTGAGGACCGTGTCTCATCACAGTTCATCGAAAACCAGCAAAAAATCAAACAGTTGCAGCACTTATCATGTGCACAGCTCTATATGTCAACGGTACAGGCGTGCGAGATGATGCGCGGGCGGCAGCATAGCACCCTCCGTGCATTGGCAGAGTATGTGCACCAGAAGCGGATGCATAGACGCACGAGGCGAGTGATGCTTATCTCCACAGCCGTCAGACGGCAGGGTCGACTGAAGCACAAGACGTGGAGGGCCTGGTTTCAACACGTCGTCAACGCTCGCTTGCAGACGATTGAGAAGCACATGCACACGTACTTGCGTTTGGCTGCGACTGCAGACTTGCAGAGACAATCTCAGGAGCAAGGTCTCGAAGAGACGATTTCGAGCTTGGGCGTGAAATTTGCTACCTGGGAGACCGAGCTGTGGGATACACAAGCACTTCTACACGCAACTTGCGAAACCTTTCTCGACGCTTATGACCCTGCTGCCTCGCCTGCAGTCATGGAATCGAGTCTGAGTCCGAATAAGCCAGAAAGCTGGATGGTGAATAGCGCGACTGATTCCCAAGGTCAGGGCAATTTGGGCTGGTCGGTTGAAGATGCAGCATTGGCGCAGCATCAACAAGCTTTAGATGCCGAGCTCTCCCCCTTTGAAATCTACGGAGAGGAACCGTTTCCCCTGCAAATTTTGTCTGAACACAGGTCCACGTCGCCTTGGACGTCTACCAATGCGAATCCGCAAGAGTGAGCCGGCGGCATCATTCTTCTGCATTTAGTGCAGCTAGCATGTCCTCGGGTTTGAGTCAATCATCTTACAAGGAATTGAGGATTTTTAACGGAATAAAAGTAAATTTGAAATTAACTAGTCAGATTACATCCTCCAACACTCTCGGCCTGACGTGGCGCCACCCACAAGCAACACCGAAGGTCACCCACTCAAAGCGTTTCCCCTTCATCTGCCCCACTCGCTGTGCTTGGGTGGGCGCTCACTCCTGCGTCCACCGCCCCCCCCCCCCTGCCCACCCTTCCCACCTCCATATCCCCCCCCCAGTCCACCCCTCCCCTCAACCCACCCCTCCTGAC
>Ga0115006_10001385_pt1 | contig 15031 bp, 17 predicted proteins | sample ArcOceMetagenome_3_FD_88943 | JGI IMG/M metagenome (GOLD analysis project Ga0115006, IMG submission 88943) | Marine eukaryotic phytoplankton communities from Arctic Ocean - Arctic Ocean- Svalbard ARC20M Metagenome | ecosystem: Environmental > Aquatic > Marine > Oceanic | place: Arctic Ocean...
GCCGACGGAGCACAAGCTAGATCTAGCGGTGCGCGTGGGAGGTGTAGCACCAGTGACAAACACGCGCATAGCCACACTGCACGGGCAAGCGCTGGCAGACTGGCAGCATGCACGTAGGTGCACGTAGGGTGCGTGCAGGCGGGGGGGGGATCGGGGATTCTGACCATGCTGTTGTATGCCATGCAGCCTTTTCACTCGCTCCACATATTCTGCGTCCCCGCCCACCCATCACACGCATGTCAGTCTCCTCGCTGTACTTGAAATTCTGACGGAGGTTTTGGCAGCGGCGGTGCGGGGGCGGAGCCTGAGGAAACCTGTCACATCGGAGCGGAAGGCAGAGTAGAGACGGCGGAGTTCTTCGCCATCCACCTGCTTGTCCTCGAATGCGCGGAGCCAATCATCCTCCAGATCGCTCCTGTGAACCTTTCCTTTCAGACACATGCGAGACAGCTAAAACACTCGCTGAGGGTGCTGATCAGGCAGGCATCAAGGCATCGCAGGCTAGGCAAACGGGAGACCGAATGAGCCAATCTAGGACTTGGGCATGTGACATCTTGCCAGCGTCCGCCTCTTGAATTTCCTGTCGAGCCTCTCCTCCCGCCCCTTCCTCCAGCCCCGTACCAGGCCGGCCGCATCGCGTCCGTGCCCACCTATCGTCCTGTCGCCAGCGGCATCTCCCATTTAGCACCCACACGCGTCTCACATGCCCCTCACTTGTCCACCAACACTCTCACATGCCATGCGTTCTCAGGGAACATCACGACAACCTATCGCTGCAGGCACCGAGAGGGGGTCAGGGAGCTAAGAGGGCAGCGGGAGCACGGAGGGAAACTGCCCAAAGGGCGCACGTACCAGGAGATTGCTCCAGGCGCGCAAGACACAGGTGAGCTCTATGCCCCGCTTCCGCCAACTTGAACTCGTCGACATCCATTGGCCCTTGCACACGCATGACCGCAGCCTCCACAAGAGCTCCTCCGATACGCGCGCTGCCTCATCCAGCACGCACATCACTTTTCACTCTGGCGCCACGCCCTGCATGCAAACAGCTAGGCACGCAACAGCCCCATGACCCTCATCGCACGCAACGGCACCATGACCCTCATCGCACGCAACAGCACCATGACCCTCATCTCACAAGCCTGGCCATCGCCCACATCTTGACCTCGTTCGCCCCACTCCCGCATCCCCTCGTCCTTGCCGCACGCCGCTTTGCATGCATCATGCATGCCTCTACCAAGCTTCCTTCCCTTGCCCAGACCCTCTTCCCCCACCTCACCGTTGCGAAAAGAAATACGGGTCTGCGCAGGACGAGATTTGAGGCCAACGGACCCAGGGACGTCTCCATGGCTCCATGAATCCTCCTCCTCCACGCCTTCTGCACAATTGGGACTGGCCCTGAACACGGGCGATATGGTCAGCAGGGCTTCGTCTAGGAGAGCACTGAGCACTGGTGCACGGGATGCGCGCACGCACCCCGTGGCGTCGTGGTGAGAGGAAGTGTCAGAGTCGGAGGAGGATTCCACCCACTCTTCGCTGTCGCTGTCGTGCGAGGTGGGCAACGGCCCTTTCCAACCTTTCTCCTGGGGGTCCGCTGCCCACCTTGGCGAAGGCGCTGATGTAGGCGTGCGTGCTGACAGGCACAGCCATTTTGCAAGTTAATCGCCTCGCCCTTTTGACTCGCCTGCTCCACATTGCTGAGCACCGGGCAAGCAAGGGGGAGCGCGAGCACTGGTGCTACTTGCACAACATCTCAAGAGACACGAGTGATGCCCCACCACTAAGCCATGTGCCCTAAAAGCGAAGACCACATGGCACACCTCTACGCGCACTTCAGCTATTATCGCAAGGCAAATTGCACACACGCGAAAACATTGGACGGACGGATACCAGCGGGGCTGAGCGGGAGGGAGCCAGAGGCGCAAGGCTTGGGGTCAACATTGCCCATGAAGGGCCCCTTGCCAAACAAGCTCGGCACCACCACAGGGGTGCCGCTGTGCGATGACGAGTCGGTTCCGGTGCGTGGGGTGCCAACCGGCGACGTCGCGTCGTTGGAGGAGTTCAGTTTGTGGAGCACCGTGTCGCGAGGGCTCGGCTTCACCGTTGGTAGAACTGTGAGCTCGGTGTATCCTTGACCCACACCCGCCCGGGCAGCTCCTGCACCTGCAGCGGTCGCGCTGCCCGTGCGTGCTTGCGTCAAAGACTCGGCTGCATGCCAAGTGTTCCGTTCCATCGGCGCAGCGCGTTCCGACCCCGCCCCACTTCCGCCCATACGCGCGCGGAGGTGCAAGGGCACGGCGTCCTCATTGTATCTACCATGGTGTGTATGTCTATGAGCTGGCGAGCTCGTGTCGACGGCGAGATGCTGGTGCTGCTGCGAAGCGCCCAGAGCGTTAGGGTAGAGGAGGTGCGGGGGCGGACGCGGCATGACAGCCTCAAGTGGCCGTCCCTGCCGTCGGAGCGTGATGCGAACCTCATCCTCGGCCATGCACCGACTATCCTGCGCCCGCGCACGGGCCTTGGGCTCGGAGAGTGGCATGGCGCGAATGAGCTCCGTGACCGCCAGGACACTGAGCCCTGCCGTTGTACAACCATCTACTCGCGTCACCACGTCGCCCTCCCGGATGGCACCTGTGCGCGCGGCCATCCCGCCAGCAACCACCGTGCCCACATACACGTCCCCCCCATCGTAATCCTGTTTCAAGAGGAGGCCAAGGCGTGGAGAGGGCGAGGGGCCGACCATGTCGCCCCGCGGCGTTGCTGGCATCCCCCGCGGCGACAGCGTATTGACAAGTCCCGCCATGGCGGTGGCAAGGAAGCTCGGGTGGGCTTGGGAGGCGGCAAGCCCTGGGGTGCCATCACTCTCGCGACCACTCGCGCGAGCGTCGCGCTGCGGAGTGCTCACACCATCACCCATCTCACCCCCTCCCGCACTCCGCCGCTCGAGCACTGCCGCTAGCCCGGAAATAAGGCCTTGCTCTGTCACGCGCGACCCCAAGGCCGGAATCTGAGCCGCCATGTGGTCGGTGTCGGAGGCGGACGCGAGGGCTGACAGCCAGCCGTCCGGCTCATACCCATCCACCGCGAGCACTGGCACCATGAAAACACGTCGACGCACCGCAATATTGAGCATGAGCCGCGAACGCGCTGAACGCTTGAGAGCAGGCGAGACCAAGACGATCAGGACGCTCGCCTCCTCCAACATGGCCAGAGATCGCTCAAAGTCGCCAGCGCACACGCGGTCGTCAAACTCCGTCAGACGCCATCCCGTCTGTTGCGCCAGCCCCTTGCGGATCCGCGCAGCCAAATCCCCCTCGCGCTCATGCAGAGACAAGAGCGCGACGCCTCTGGTCGGGTGGCTAGGGCGGGAAGCCGGGGTGAGGGAGTCCAGATTGTACAAGACATACATCAAGGCCCGCGCGCCGTTGGACGTGGCCGCGTCCTTGTCCGTTGACAGCTGGCGCAGGGTTGGTAGCAGCTCCGGGTGCGCTCGCTGCATCGCAATTTTGCATGCTGGCTCGAAGGAGAGGTGGATGAGAATGTTGATGCAGTGGGCGGTACCTCGCTCGTCCGTCCGGCCTTGCTGCAGCGAAGCTACGATGACTCCTATCGCGCCCTCCCGTAGCAGGCCCACCTTGCTGTCCGTACGCGACGCAAGCACGTCGATGGCACTCACGAGCTTGCGCGTGCCGACGACTTCCTGGAGGCGGGCGGTCTTGGAGTTGTCTTCGATATTTGCCGACACGGCAACGCGGCGGTCCAGCTCATGCACCACCGCCGCCATCAGTGATTGCTTAAACGCCAAAGCCCCGTCACGCATCTCGTTCATTGACTCATCCATGCCACACAACTCCGTCACAGCTAGAATGGCGCAGATGGACGAGGGTGCGGGATTGTGCGCCAGCTTGGCAAGCCCAGCGGCGACACCCGCCTTGAGCAGCGCTGGCAGCAACGCTGGGTTGGATGCCATGTTGTGCAGCGTGGCCGAAGCTGCCTGTTGATGGCACAGGATCGGACTGCCCAGGCAGTAGCACAGCGCATCGAGCAGCGATTCATGGCAGAGGAGGGTCGTGACGCGCACCCAGTCGTCCGTGGTCTTGAAGAAGACATCATCTGACGCATTCCACAGCAGCGACAGTGTGTCTTCGACGAGCACCAGCAGAGCACGCTCGTTTGCTTCCTCGCGAGACCCCGCTGCGGAGCCCTGGCAGCCCCGACTGAGAGATTGGCGCAGGATGTCAGCCACCACCCCCACGGGCAGCAGGTTGACAGCAGCGAGCTTGGAGCGCTCGTCGAAACAGCACTGGTCCAGGAGCTTGCTCGCGGCCGATTTCACCGAAGCGCTCGCATCGCTGCACAAAATCTCGACCGCGAGCTCCAGGGACCCGGCTGTGCTGGACAGGACGAGGTCGTGGCCGTCGTAGCACAGCAGGTTGTGCATCGTGCTCAGCGCCGCCGTCCGCCGCCATCCGTCCCCTGCGTTACGTCCGGTGCTGACAACAGCCTCCAGGGAGACCTGCGTAAAGTGCTGCAACGTGCCCATGCTTGCACTGCACACGCCGCGACGAAGGGAGTTGTCATGATTTTTTCGGATCGCGAAGCTCCGCGTTGGCTAACGCTCCACCGGCAAACGCACCGCAGTGCGGAGAACACAAACATCCCACTTCTACGCTCGCCTCAATACCCCGCAGGGGCGCCAAGGCAGCGGCAGTATGCCGGCGCTGCCTATATGCCATATGGGGGCTGTTGCCATCCCACATGCGGGGTACTGTCACCCCCAATATGGCGTATGCGGGTGCTTCCACCCCATATGGGGGTGCTGTCACCCCCCACTTATGGTAGCATATAGGGGATGCTTTCGAGCTTCCGTGTATTGGTGCACACACACACACACACACACACACACATACACACACGAACGAACGCACACACTACGTAGCCTTTCACGTGGCAAGCGCCGCAGGTGATGCACTCAAGCATTCACCACACACATTCACAAAACCACACGCACGCGCGCGCGCGCGCACACGCACGCACGCACGCCACAGGATCGCAAGCGGGAGGGATCGCATGCATGATGCCAGGGGGGCCCGCGGAGGGGGGGGGGACCGCGCCCCCCGCACAGCTGTAGCAAGCGTGCGCGCTTGCTCTGCAGCGGGTCCGCGAACGGTGTGCGCGCAAGCTCACCTGAGCGTCCACAGCAGGCCTAGGGCCTCGGCGCCGCCCGTGGCCGTGAGCACCGCGACGGCAGCATCGACACCGCCGGACCGGGCCACGCGCAGGGCCGCCTGCGGATCAGCGCGGCACTGCCTGCTCGCGGGCCAGACCAGTGCATGAGACGCGCGCAGCACGCAGCATGCCTGCCCGCGACTGCGCATGGCACTGAGAGGGGCAGTGCGTCAGCACGGACCGGTGCAGGTCGATGACCGCGTTGCGGGCGGCCCAGGAGCTCGGGTCCCGCAGCGCGATCGTGACCGCCTCTTCGGACCGCATCATGGCCTCCGGTCGCAGGCCAGAGGCCGGGATGGGGCGGGCGGTGCGCGGTGAGCTGCCGGGCGAGACAGCGCCGCGTCGTAATAGTCGTGTTCACCACGCCCACAGCGTGGTGACCCCCCTGCGCCGCTCCCTCGCCTCGCTCGCGTTTTTGAACAATGAACACGGGCCCCACGAACTCCTCCCCTTTCGGTCGCTTCCAGGCTCATGTCCAGAGAATGGCACGAGGTGAGACGATGCACACACACGCCTGCCGCGCGCTGCACCCGCGTCGCGCGGCAGGCGCACCCGTGTCACTGGCCGCCGCCCCCCGTGTACCGCGTGCTGCCGCGCGCGCGGTGTGCGTCACTCTCTCACCTGCTGTTTACGTTGTGCAGGACGATGACGCAGGCGCCGATGAGCCGGTGCCCTGTGTGTGCGTGCGCTTCGCCTTTCTGTGCGTGCTGGCGTGCATGCGGGAGCATGGCGCTGTGCTGTTCCGTGTCGGCGCCTCAGTCCTGCTGCGGGTGGATGCGAGGCGAGGGTGTCTGCGCTGACCTGATGCGGCCGGCAGAACTCGCCCATCGCGTGGGGGCAGAGCATCGTGCACAGCAGCGGGAAGACCTTTCCCGTGCAGCGCCCGCCGTCGGCTGTTGGCAAGGTCCTGCATCATGTCTGTGCGCCGTGATGCTCGTCTTGCACATCGTCGACCTGACTTTGCCATGCCTTCTGTGTGTCCCCGCCTCGCCTGCTGCCCGCCGATGCCGGCGCTTCAGCTCGCGGGGTGGGCGCTGGGCAAGGTCATCGGGAAAAATAGCTCGTCAAACGAAGAGGTGCAAGGCCGGCGCCACGCGGCTCCGACGCTCGCCTGCACGCGCGGCAAGCACGGCAGCGTGTGCTTGCATGCCACACCTTGCCCCGCGCATGGTGTTGCTGGAAGCGCGCAGTCGTCACAGTGACGAGACATCGTCAGTGACGAGACATCGTGTGGACTGGTCGTACTTGGTTGTGCAGGAGACGCTGCAAATATGTTGGGCGGTGAGCCAAGAGGTTGCCCACCGCGCTGGCCTCTGGCCCAGCCGGGACCAGGACTCCGCTTCACAACGCCAGGTCGGTGCCGGGGATACAATGGGCGCACTGTTCGAGAGAGTGCGAAACAGTCTAGGAGCTAGAGCCGACTGAGGGCGCGTCGGGTGGTGAGGCGATAGACCGCACAGCGGCAGCGCGAGTGGGCTGGCGTGTGAGATCGCGCGTCCGGCGTCAGCCGCGTGCCGCGGAGGCAGCGGCGACGCGTTTCCACACGCACTTGCACGCGCCGCACGCGCCACGCGCGGCGCATGTGACACAGACGATATGCAAACCGCTTGCAAACGCAACACGCGCGGCGCCTACGACACAGGCCATGCTCAAGCTGCTCGGACCCCCGCCGGCGGGCTTTGAAAATGTGTCGCAGCACGCCTTCATCGGCTCTCCGCAGTTCCTTGTCCTCTTCCCATTCCCCTTGCCAGACTGTTGCGCATGCCCGCCGCCGCTCTTGTGCCATGAACATGCACCACCCCCCGTGCTAGTGTCTCACATCTTTCTGTCTGTGGGGGCGGGTGTGCGAGGAGGAACAGGAGATGTCAGAGTCCGGACGACGAGGTGACAGGGCAGACGGCGAGGGAGATGGGGAGGCAGTGAGCGGCAGAGTAGACGACTTCGATCCGTACGCGCACCCCCCCCTCCCTTTTTCTCTTCGTCCCATATCCTTCTCTCGGCTGCTGCCGAGCGTGGGAGGGAGGAGCGGGCGGCTGGCCTGCCTGCTCCTTCCCCCATTTAACTCCACTGCCGTCCACTGCCGCTCCTGCTTCCTCTTCTGCCTTACACCTGCCACCCGTGCTGGTGTGCTTGCCATAACCACCGCACGCTGCCAGAAGGCCAGACGCGGGAGGTGCGAAGGGAAGGCGGCTACCCCCCGGGGCACCCCTGGCGTTGTTGTTTGGAGGTTGACGTTTGGAGGCTAACGGAGGGTGAACGGGGCGCAGGGACGAGCGAGGAGAGGCTGGGTGTGTGCCACTGCTTCGCGGCGATTTCTACCGCCTTGTCAATGTAGCAGTCTACGAAAACGCCTGTTCTCTCTCTCTCCCCCTCGTCTCCCCCTCGACCTCCTCCCCCCCTATCCCCCTCTTGTCCTCTGCCTGGCCGGTGGATGGTATGGCGTGTGGCGACTCTTGTCTGCCTCTGTCCCTGCGTGCTGAGCTGGATGCCCACTCAGGGTTCAGTGTTTCGGGTTTTGTGGTTAGGCACAGGTTGGCAGTGCCAGGTCTAATTCGCGTGTCTGGCTTCCTCCTGCCCCGCGTCTTGCTTCCTGCCTCTCTGCCTCTCTCTTCTCCTCGTGTTTCTTTCCGTGTGTGCATGTGCACGTGCATGGTGCCTTGGGGAAGCAGCACTGCCCAAGGGATGCACAGCAAGTGGCTTTTCGACCGCGTGGACCAGCTCCTTTCATCAGTCCTGGTCCCGCCTCGTTGCCAAGGTTTACCCTTTCCTTCTCTCTCTAAAGACCCCCACCCCCCCCCTGTCTCTTCTTGCCGTTCTGTCTCAAGGCAAGGTTCTCGTTGCCGTTTTTTTTGGTCTCTCTCCTTCACCCTCTTTACGCAACACGCTGGACGACGGCGAATGCGCGCTCGCTCTCTCACGCGGATGCACGCGGATTCAGGCAAAGGAGCATGAGGCAAGGAGCGGAGGAGAGCAGGGGCTGGGGGGCGAGCACGCGACATCGGTTGTGGATTTCGAGTGGCGGCGAGCCAAGAGCCCAGCATGGCTCGATAAGCCCCAGTCCTCGGCCCAACCTGCCCCCGCTGTCTCCCAGCCGAGCGCTGTTGATGCTCTTTCCCCTTCCGCGTCCCCATCACAAAAATCGCTGGACGGCGCAGCTGGCGGCCGCGGCGGACAGCAGGCTGAGAGTGCGTCTCACTCGTCTGCAGCACATGCATCGCCGGGCACAGCCGCCCCCGACAACGTGGGCAACGGCCAAGCGTTGGATACGTACAAGGTCAGCGGCGTGGTGTGCAGGGCAATTCCGATAGACTTCGAGCAGACGCGCGTGGAGGGTCCGCGGAGCATGGACGGATGGCGCATAGTCTTGGGTACCGGCACTTCCGGCACCTGCTTTCGCAGTGCGTCAAGCTCGGCGATACCGACACGAGCTGAGCAGTGGCGGAAAAATGCCATTGTCAACCTCTTCCATTGCCCCATTCTCCACCGCGGCCGCACGGTCTTGAACGTCGTCCGGCATGGGGTGGTGGGCTTCAAGGGAGATACCACTGCCCACATTACGGCTCACCTCGACCTCACTCTGCGGCACGTGGTGCGCGAGCAGTGCAAGGCGGGGCTGCCGCTGAGGGTCGTGTCCATCAATTTGTTGAGCCATTACAAGGCGACGGGTGAGCCCGAGATGATGGAGCGGCAACTGTCGTCGTTTCAGGAGGTCATCCGCCGCATCAACGGCAAGCGCCTCGGCAGCGAGTCGGATGGCTTACCCAAAGGGTTGCCTGTCGTCCAGTATGCCCAGCTTCTCCTCCCTGGAAACACTGACCAGTGGGAAATGGGAGCCGACTACAACCGGCGTAAGAACATCGAATGCAAGCTACTCTACCTCCAGTGGGTCTGTGATGACGCTGTTTTTGCTCTCAAGCGCCTGCTGGTCAAGGGGGCCTGCAGCGAATCGGGACCCGCTGGCCCAGGCGGTGTGCATGCTGCAAGCATACAGGGCGGCGTGTCGGCGCACCTGCACTGGCCGCCCCTCAGCAAACAGCTCTCGGACGCTGTACGCGGGCGCATGATAGCCGGCGGGGCGGCAGACAAGACGGCCATCATCGACAGCATCTGCTGGGGCGACTTGCCGATCGACGTCCATTTCAAACAGATCCTCTTGCTCCCGATTGTGGGAGCACCTGACGGCGAGGTGTGGGACACGCTCATTCGGCATCTGCCCGAGTACCTTCGCAAGCGGCTTGATGCGCAGGTGCGTGCGGCACGTCTGGATCTGGAGCTTTCGGGGCCCGACACGCGCTCGGTTGAAGTCGTGCGCTCGACCGTTGTCCTCATCCGTCACATCCTCCATATGCTGTCCACGCTCTTGGGTTTGGTGCATCAGCGTGCAACAACGTTGTCTGCGTCGTCGACGCGTGTGCCTCCCCAATCCTCCCCAGTCATGCCGGGGACGCCCGTGCCAACGGGATCCGCGGGCGCGGATGGCGACGCGGATGGACCCGCGCCTTCTGTCGACGCCCTGCCTGCCTCAGATCCCATGACGCCCACACAAACGAATGTGCCTGGTAGCAGATATGACGAGAGTAAGGGCGAAGGGGAGGAGCAGGCGGATGATGACGGGCTGGGAGGGCGAGGAGGTGGGCAAGGTACTTGCGAGACTGGCATCAGTGTGCAGCTGACGCAACACGTATCAGAACTCGAACGCGCGCGCATGTCGGTCAACCTTCTGCGGACGCTAGTGCAGGCGGAGCTGGGGATGTGGGAGGGCGGCTACCTTGCCTTCGCCTCCGACAGCAAACACGAGGATCTCCCTGGCAGTGATGACAAGACGCAAGAGAAGCGCCGTCGCTTCAGCCGGTCTCTCTCGCTCGCTCTCTCGCTTTCCTTTTCGCGCGCGCGTCCTCACTTCTTGTCACACACTCACACTACCGCTCTCTAACCTTCTGCCCCGTGACGCAGGGCCACATCATTGTCAGTATCTGCTCTCCTCAACCAGACGTTGGGCGTTGCTGTCTTCATTAACTGCAAGAGCGGTCTAGATAGAACGGGCCTCCAAACAGGAGTTCAATTCTGCCAATCTGCTTTGTGGAGCTTGTATCCGGAGCACCGGTGGGGCTTGCATCTCGCTGCTATCAATTGGCATCTGCTCCAGTATCGCCATTCGGTATCGTGCTCTCGTTCCACACTTGCTCTCGTCCATACCAATGGCATATCTGTTGTTTGTTGCTGGCCGTAATCCCTTCCAAGTCTGCTTCCTGTTCGCGCTCGCGATGAGCGCAGAAAATTTGTCACTACGCGCCAGCGACGCGTGACAAATCATACACACACGATATAATCACGGACAGGGCGCCGACGAAAAGTTCAACCAACCCAGCTCTGGCAGCCCAGATAGTTTTTCTACGGAGCAGGATCGTCTGAACTGGTTTCGGTCCTTGCTGCGCGAGCGGTGGTGCATTCGCGCTCACCGCACCCACGCCTCGTCAAGCCATCCGCCTTCAGATAGGAATTCTTATTGTGATGACAACATTGTGTTCGAGGACAACGTGCGCATGCTACGGGCGTTGTACCCCCTCTCTTGTCTGTATCGCAACTTCATGCTGGCGTACCTGATCGAAGCAAATGCCGTCATCACGTTCGCGTCTACTGGCGTCCGCGGCATGAAATACGACGGCCATCCGTTGATCGGTCCTTCCCCTCGCCCTGCGTTCTGCCAGGCGTGCATGCGTCTCCTGTTCTTCGTGCCCGCCACGCTGGCTTTAGATGGCAGACTTACGCGCGCACACATGCTCGTGGCACGTATGCGCAGGAGCTTTGATCCCACGGGAAGTCAGGGTGAGTCCCGTGCCGCAGCGGGGGGCAGGAGTGGCAGGGGCAGCAGAGAGAGAGGTGCGAACGTGTGCACTGTGCTCGAGACAGTACCTCGGGCTGAAAAGCCTCGCAGGTGGCAAACTGGCCCAGGATACGCTTACCGACCTCGGCAGGCTCCTTCTGGTCGATGCCTCGCGTTATCGCAGCAGCTGATGCAGCGTCCATCGGCCGAGGAGTCTCACCCTCAAGATTGCCATTCGTGCAAGTTGGGGGAACGTTTCTTCCGCAACTGCATCACGCGTGGTAGAATTAATGAAATCTTTATTTGAAATGTCCGTTTGGTGAGTGACAGTCTGTGAATGTAAATTGGTTAGTAGTGTCGACAGAGCTCCCTGCCCATGGTACTTGCCGTCGATTCCAACTTCAGTTTTCGACTAGTCGTCGCTCAAATCAAACAGAAGGGTTTTCAAGAAGAGCCAAAACTCCAGAATCTGCAGCACACACACACACGGTACTGAACGGGCTGCAAACAAGGGCTGGCACAGAGAGTGCTGACCTGTGCAAGAAAAGGAGCAGAGAGGATGATACATACCGGAACAAGCTGCACACACGGGTCGGGATCTAAGGCAGGTGCAAGTCCAACATCCGCGAGTAATACTCTTCTGTACACACCTCTCATCGTCAGCGACCGTGGGTTGCCGTGCCGCGAAAGGATTTCACCACACGCACTTTAGTTTCACTACGGCTATGGAGACCTGAGGAGCTGGTTCGGATTATGCTGCTTGAGGAGCGCTAGCAATCGCTCTTTTTGTTTTACCTGCACAAGGTTCAGCACCAGACCTGTCAGACACTGCGTTCCATCGAGCAACACAGCGTGAAAGGACCGCGTTGTAGGGCAGGACAAGATACAGCGCAGGAGCACGCGGAACAAAGAGGCGAGCACTCACAAATAAAGCAGCAAAGGGCAGGGAACGATTGTGCAGCTGAAAATAGCTCGATCTGCCGACGAGGGAAGAGCGCCGTCTTTCGTTCGCTCTTAGCGGCGATGGCACCACCAAAGCCGTCTGCCCTCCCGTCCATGCCCCCTGCAGATGTACATACCCCAGGCGTGAGACCAGAATGGCGGCACGACTGTAGTGCTCACTTTTGCCGTTCCTACTTCGCGATATTCTGGGCATATCTATACTGAATGGATGCCAAGAGCGGAGACACACCTGCTGCTGCTGCTGCTGCTGCTGCGTGTAATCTTCAGACTGCGCCGCTACCCCAGACTGCGACAGAGGAGCAGAGAGGGAGAGAGGGAGAGAGAGAGACAGGAAAGCAGAGAGTCATATGCCACGGAACACATAGGTAGAAAACGGAATGGAATGTTTGCGTCACCAGCAGCGCCCATGTCAGCGAGCGCCAACAAGCACTAGACCGCCAAGGATCTGACACACCTCGCCAGGACCCTCTGCGCTAAATTTTCTCTCCTGCCGCATAAAAGCAAGGCAAGAACCTGCAGTTCAAGGCCTTGCAGCTGGTGATAGCTCAGGGACGAAGGGACACACGTGTGCAGCTCGGGACACGACTGAATGCGCGTGCTGAGGCTTTTGCCCACTGCACCCACGCTAGGCATACCGCCAGGCAGCGGCCCCAGTTCATCGTGGCTACTCCCCGTCCCCCTCTCTCCCGCTCCCCCGGCATCCGCAAATGCGTTCAGCGCATTTGCCGAGGCGATAGTGGGCATATGCACGGGCGTCCCGCCGGAATCCACCCAGGATGAGGGCTGCATGAGAGTCGCTTGCTGGCCCTGTCCTGGCCACGGCAGCAGCTGCCGTTGCCGCATCGCTTGCGTCAGTTTGCTCATCATCCGACTCTTGACAGCATGTGGCAGGTGACGTTTGGGGAGGCGCCAAGCCTCCGCACAAACACTGTGTTGCCCTCTCTCCCCACTGCGCACATCACGTACCTTGAGAGTGACACCGCCAGGCAGGTGCTGAGCATCCACGATCCGTTGCAACACTGCCGTAAAAAAAGTCAGATGGCATGTGCACGCCCTGCCACGCGCGAAGGGCAAGCAGGCGCACAGACACGCATCGGCGCATGGCGAGAGGTGGTGCCGTGCGACATGCGAGCAGAGAGCATGGCCGCTGGTCAGGCCTGCATGCTGCTGCTCGTGATAACGACCAAGGAGAGCACTGTGCGGCGTACCAGCAAAGATCGGAAAGTGGTTGATCTCTCCTACTATCACCCCCACCGCACCTGCTCACCCGCGTCCGCATCCGCACGCGATGAAGAGCGCAGGAGCTGAGCAAGTCAATGCAGTGCGGCAGAGTGCATGCCAAGAAGCACACACAAGACGCCATGCTGCACAAACGCGGTCAGGGGATTTGCGCCGCGCGACTACTGGCAAGATGGCTGATTTTACCTTGTATCATGCACACCGCGGAGTGGACCAGGAAGAAGAGGAGATAGTAGACGAAAGTGGTCGGAAAGAGGAAGACAAGTACGGTAAATAACAGTGTGCCCAACAGCAGCTGGTCCACTGTATTCCCTCCCCCCATCTCGTTTCGTCAGCCGCGAGCGTAATGGGCGAGGAGCGGAATGCGAGCAGGCAGTTGCACGCACCATGCGTGCTGGGACGCCTGCGGCACACTACATCTGTGCTGCTACCCCAGCTCTCACGCCTCTGAGCGCAGTCGTGTGGCACAAGCGTTCGCAGGGGGGGATGGGCTGGTGGGGCGGGGAGGCGGAGACTTGAGTAGTGGCAGGCGTCTATGCGGCGCCGCAGCACGTTGCGCTTCTTGCCGCGGAAGAGTCGCCACAAGGAGGTGAGCGCCTTGGTCTGCACCATCATGCACGTATTCATTACCCAGCATGCGACAGAAGGGAGGAGACGGGGAAGACGCAGGGTGCTGGGGCGAGAGAGAGCGGGCGGCAGACCTGGAGACCGTGCCATCGTGCGGCGAGGGAGTAGAAGAGGCGGATGTGGAGGGTGGCTAGCGACAGCAAATCCGACATGACGCACAGCATCACCGTCACGCCAAAGGCCCCCGATACAGCCGTCGACACCAGGATCACAGGGAGCAGCGGGTGGGCGGCGCGGTACAAAACTTGGTAGCACTCTATGCCGAGCATGCAGAGGTTGCCGAGGCAAAAGTCAAGGTGGTCATTCAGCTTGAGCCCCGCGGGCACTCCCATAATCCACCGAATGGCGATGAGCAGCAGGAAGTTGAGGCGCTCCGACATGCGGTCCGTCATCTGCAGGATGGCCGGCGCGTGCGTCAAGACGTAGCTGCAGCAGGCCAGCCCGACCATCAAGTCCAACCCGACGACACACACGGTGCTGTTGAAGTGGACCGAGACTGCGCGCGAGCGCGCATTCGAGGTGTTGCGTTGAAGCTCGGTCCAGGCGCCGGGCGACATGACGGGCGACTGCGCCAGCAACGCCAGCCGGCAGTGCAACTGCCTGGCCACTGCTGACACATGCCTCACCCGGAGCACTCCTCGCGCAGTTGCGCGCTCGCTTTCCGGCAGCTTGGCCGGGCGCTGCACGGCAAGTGCCACCGGACAGTCGAGCAGCAGCTGCAGAAGCTGAGCAAGGACCCGAATGGCCATCATGGCAAAGATCACCATGTGCAGGGCCATGGCATTCAGCCCTGCGAGTAGCCGCCCAATCCAATGCATAGCCACGGAGACAAGCGAGGCAATGGAGCCTGAGGCGGCGGCCAGAGCGCCGCGCGCGAGGCCGCGGTCCCTTTGGCTCCGCACATCCTGCTTGGCCCGCACTTCAGACGCGTACGGAAAGGGCGGGCACTCCAAGAATTTGCGGTCCCGCTTGACGTGTGCTGCCCCCCGCAGCGAGCCCCCGGCGCTACCCTTGTCACTCCCTGGGCTCGAGAGCCCTTGCCCCTCTCCCAAAGCTAACGCACGACACGGGCCATTCCCCCGACTATTCCCCCCCCCCCCCCCCCCCCCCCCCCTCCCCCTCCCCCCCAACCCCCGCCCCCCCCCCCCCCCC
>Ga0115006_10001386_pt1 | contig 15028 bp, 16 predicted proteins | sample ArcOceMetagenome_3_FD_88943 | JGI IMG/M metagenome (GOLD analysis project Ga0115006, IMG submission 88943) | Marine eukaryotic phytoplankton communities from Arctic Ocean - Arctic Ocean- Svalbard ARC20M Metagenome | ecosystem: Environmental > Aquatic > Marine > Oceanic | place: Arctic Ocean...
GAGAAAACGGCGCAAGTTGAACCGGCAGCAGAGGAAAAGGCTGAGGCGTCGTCACCTTCTGATGGCGCCGCGGTAAAGGAGATGGCCACGTCGGAGTCAACACCTCCGGCCGAAAAGGAGACCCCGTCAGCTGCAACCGATGGCGATGTTGCTAAGGTGGCCACGGAAAGCATATATACTGACGTAGCCAGTTCTACTACCAAGAGCAAAACCCGAGAAGACGCTGCCACTACGCTTCCGCCTGTTGATATGCCCCCCGCATTTGACTTTGAAGCTGAGGTAAGACATGCCTAAAAGTATTGACGATGTGTTTATCCGTTATTTTCATCTATTGCTGGTATATCATCTAACTCGCATTCGTTTCACAACCGTTACCATCTCATAGAGTATTCCGTTCGAAAAGGTTGAGCCTCATCAGCTCCTCGCGTCGTGTCGCTCTCTGGCCACGATCCAAATTAGCCGTGATCTGCGGAATGACGCGGCCGTTCGGATCTCGACGGCGTTATCCACGCTGTCTCCAGACGTTGAGGCGGCCTGTCGCAAGGCCCTGGAGGATGCCGGTGGAGACAAATCCAAGGCAAGTATCGATCTGGATTCCATCCCCAGCATGTCCGACGATGTTCTGGACATCAACATCGGCGATGCCATCAAAGCCGTGCGGCAGTATCGGGATATCATTCTGAAGCAGCAAGAGGCTCGCGAGGCATTGGTTGAGCAGATCGTCAAGAGCCGGTGTAAGTTTGGTTCGATGAAGGCGGCCGAGGCATTCTGTGGGATCGGTGCCAAGGAGGAAAAGCTCAAGAAGCGAAGAGATGTGCTGCAAGACGCCATGGAATTGGAGGGCTTGGATGTTTTGGAAGAGGAGGAAGGAATGGGGGATAGTATGGATGCTGATCTGGGAGGAGACAACGCCGGCGGAAAGTTGCCACCCTTGACGTGGTACGAAAAGGAAAAGGAGGCTGCACTACTAGTAGCTGGTGGTGGTGGTGAGCCACAAGCCAAAAAGTCGAGGGTAGAATAATTAGTCATTGGTTCACTTGTGGTTATTGGTCGTAATGTAAGCTGCCCGATTAAAAGTGTGTATCTTCTCTTGCTACCGGTAGATCTAGCTAGTACGAAAGCATGCGGCGATTGTTGTGCTTTTGATCCTGATGCTGGAGCAGCTGACTGAGCTGATGGAAGGACTTGCTGCACTCCTTGCAGCAGTAGGGCTTGTCGGGCACGGGGCCAGAAATCGTTCCACCATACGTCAGGAGAGGACGTTCCGTCATGTACCGGCCCATCGAGCTCTGTCCAGCGGCAAAGCGATAGATCTGCTCCCGCGCATTGTCCTTTCCGAGACATCCCGTGCAGTATCCCGACTCCACGTGCTGCACTGCGTTTGCTCCAGAGCGGAAGCGCTGCTCGCCGCACACCGGGCACGCCACGTTGCGAGGCCGGTGGACCTGCATGTGCATGTTGAGCTCGTTCTGCGAGGCGAACGAGCGGTAACACTCGCCACACTGAAAGGTCGTGCTGCCACCGTACCCTCCACCATAAGAGCCACCGCCACCACCGCCATACCCGTTCACGCAGCCCTTGCAACGAGACAGGCCGGGGCCCTTGCGCCACTGGTTGGAGCTAAAGTTGGAGTTGCTGAGATAGTCACCGCAATCGCTGCACTCGCGGCCCATTGTTGTTGTTATTGTTGTATGTAGACTATCAATATCACAATACTACTCTATCTATCTAGTCTAGAGCTCGTGGCTAGTAGAGTAGTACCGCTGAAAGTGGTACATGTAGCAGACAAGCACAAAGCTGGCTCTCCGCTCCGTGGTACGAACCAATGCCATCGCGCCATCGCGGCCATCGCCCATCGCGCCATCGCATCCGCGCCAATCCGCGCCATCGCGATGGCGTTATGGCGTTGCCGACGTCATGACTGACGTCATCGTCATAAGGGAAACCGTCTTTCCATCGACCTCTCCTGCTCGCTCGCTCAGCCGTCCGTCCACTTTCTACTTTCGCTCATCACATATCAGCTCATCAGCCAATACGACAGTACGAGAACCCACCGTGACGTTGAGATGGGCCGCAAAGGACCGAAGAAGGGCGCTGGAGGCAGCAGCCGGCGGTACAATAGTGGCGTGTCGGGTCACAGAACAGCATACGAACCATATCGTGGGCCGGAAGAAATATGCCAAGTGGTCAGCACGATTGGGGAGGAGGCCTCGCCGCTCAGGGGGCTCAAATTGCGCATGTGGGACTTTGCCCAGTGCGATCCCAAGAGATGCACGGGTGCCAGACTGGCGCGGAGGGGTGTCTTCCAGAGCATGCCCCTCCGTCAGCCGTTTCGCGGCATCGTGCTGTCTCCCAACGGAACCAAAAGCGTTTCGCCGGCCGATGCAGACATCTTGGACGAGCACGGTCTCTCTGTCATCGATTGCTCTTGGGCTCGGTTGGCCGAGATCCCCTTCAAGCAGATGCGATCAGGTCATCACCGCATATTGCCGTGGTTAGTTGCGGCTAACACGGTGAACTATGGTATTCCAGGCAAGATGTCTTGCGCCGAGGCCGCAGCGGCAACTCTGTACATATGTGGAAGGGTGGAAGCCGCCAAGGCAGTGATGGCGGAGTTTGGGTGGGGCAGTGAATTCATTCGTGTGAATGAAGAGTTGCTGGAAATATATCGGCAATGCAAGGATGCCGACGAAGTGGTAGAAAAGCAGAAGGAGTGGCTTGAGAAGGCTGAGAAGGAGAGAAAGGATGGTGGAGCAGGAACGCTCACCCGTCGCCGGAAGAAATATTGGGAGGGAGATTCGGACGATGACGAGGAGGAGCACGATGAAAGTGGCGAAGACGAAGAGGCAGACACACACAATGACCTTCACAATCGCGATAAGCTTCCCCCCAGTGACGATGAGTATTATGATCACTCCGAAGAGGAAGTGGAGTACGATAAGTTTGGCAACACCATTGTGAAAAAGATGATAGCATCGCAACCAGGAGAGCTGCCGCCGAGCGTTGATGAGTATTATGATTATGAGTCGGAATCCGAGCCCGAGCTGGATAGTTTTGGTAACATTATTCCAAAGAAGGAGAAGCAACCAGCGGGAGTGAGTTCAGATGATGGGCTTGATTGTTCCGCTCTCAAAAAGTCGTTGCCTTGAAATAAGTCAGTCAGTTTAATCAACTATTGACTATTCATATTCATTAATGATTCAACAAGAAACAATGGATTGTCAGCTTCTGGGTCATACCGAACGGTCAGATAGCCGTCCTTTCGTGCAATCTTGATATTCCTTTTGTCATCATCAATGAGAATAGTTGTATCATTTGATATATTTTTGTTTCCATTGGCCGCATTGATATCGTTAATTGCTTTCGCCAGATGTGCTTGCTTGCCATCATTCGCGGTGTACCAGCCATGGACTGGGATGTGCTGACCAGGAAATATTTGTCCAGTAACATTGCCAATAAGATCGATCTGCGTCGAAAATGTAACGATCGCAGTGTCGATCTTTTGATTGAATGCAGAGTTGAGAAGACACTGGATTTCAGGGCGCAAGTGCTTGGATAACTCCTCAGGTGTGCCTTTCCACCGTCCTCCAGTATGTTGGTCAATCACAGTCAAATCAAAGTCCAACGCAAGAAGTTGTATGTTCTGTCTTTTGATATGCCTTGCTGCCCGTTCACACCTTTCATCCAACACGGCAAACTTCTGGGGTGTGCGACCAAGCGTACCAAATATGAGGGTCCCACTTAAGACTGTCGCTACTAGTAGAATGGAACTCGCTACCAATTGGAAAAGGATAGTACGCCAGCACTTATTGTGATCGCCGAGACCAGCGCCGGACTGAACATTATTGATGCTTCCATTTGAGTTGGGATTCTCATCATCATGGAGTAAAAGATCACTCGACTGACCATCGTCGATTGCTGTGGTCTCCACTTCTCTTCGTGGTCGCCTCATCTTGGTTATGGCATCGCTATCGATCTATCGATCGATGCCGAAATGCCGAGCGCGAGATGTATGAGTTGCAGAGTGCCACGTCAGCAAATCCTCTCACAATACATTTTCATCCACGAGATGGGGCGGGGGATCATCACAACGGCGATGAAGGCCACATGCATGTAGATCCATAGACAAATGAATAACCTTCGACTCAATTTAGGAATTCCTAATCCTCGTTATCAACACCTGTACCGGTAGGTCCTTCGTTTCCACTACCTGTATTCCCCTCCACACCGACATCATCGGGAACAAGGATTGGAACAAAGAGCCATTCGATAACCTGGTCTTTCTGGAGGCAGGGTGTCGTTATAATGCGATTCCCGGCATAATTCTGTAAATTTCCTTTCACAGCTTCCCCTGCTGACTTGAAAGGGTCTGTTGGGGAGATTGCACCTTGGCTTTCCTCTTCATCGACGTCCCCGCCAGAAAATTCATTACTCTGAACAGCGAAGCAAATATGAGGCTCAACTTTGTGACCCTCGCCGTTCTCTTCTTCTAATCTCTCTCGTTTACCTCTGGGAATCATAAGATGAATAGCAGAAGAGGGCGCATATGTGTCGTCCCCGAAAAAGAAGGTTCGTTTCCAATCTCCGCGACATTTCCTTCTCGAGCGTACAAAGCCGAGAGCATTCGTTGAATTCGACACAGATTCGAGACACGCTTCTTCGCCGCCTCCCACTTGATGTCGGATAAAGCATCGAGGACCAGCAGGATTGTCAACACCCGGCGTCACAAGTATCTCGCCGTTCACGCTGAAAGAGTTTCAATAAATAAATAGAAACGAGGAAAATAAGGTGAGGAAGAGGGCCAGAGCCTCAAGTATAAACACGAATTTCATGCAACATCAAATCAATGCTGTACTTGACCCACTCTCGGGTAAGGTTCCCGTCGGAAGAACATCGTCCAATGTGAAAAATGTTGTCCGTCGATACCTCGTTTACGTTCACTGCTTGTCGATACCAGCCATTCCTCTCCTCAAGAAGTTTGGAATTAAGAAAGCATGGACGCAAGTGCATCTGGATATATATACAATGGCAAGGCGAATGAATGGTTGTAATTGGGCGGGCATTGAGAATGAGCGGGAAGCGGGAAGCAAAAGACAAAGCAAATGATTAAAAAATCCACAAAGCAATTGCACAAAGACCTATTACTCACCAACGTGACATTGACGTTGTCATCGTCATCGTCGTCATCGTCGTCGTCATCATCGTCGTCATCGTCACCATCTTTCTCCAAATTACTTGTGGCAGGGCCAAGACATAATGGAGTCGGACTTTCTGCAGTCTCTTTTGCAACCACTAATGCGCCATTCCCACCAAAGGAAAGGTCAACACGTAGCCTGTCGTCGTCACGTAGGTACTTGTCGACCGCTTCTTTCACCTCATCTGGTTCTGAGTGCGAGAACTGCTCAGAAGTAGTAATTTAATCGGCAAAAAGAGAAGGGTAAGAATTAGATTTTTTGAGAAATCATAGTAGAAGTGAGCAATCTACGCCCAATTCCACCTTACCTTCCTACCAAACAAATCTCCAATCTGTTCAATGTCTAAGCCCAATATTCGTTCCTTTGTAATGGTCTTTGGTGACCGACCACACCGCTCTGGATCCGGCATTAGACACTTCCGGGCATCTCTTGCGTTCGTATCATTGTGCATGAAGTTCTCCCATTCCCCAAATTCCAGGAATAGAAAGTTTGTATTGTGGTGCTTGTGACAAAACTCCGTATGGCGCAAGATTGTGCCGAAGAATTGTTCGTCAGCGACGATAATGTGCTCAATATATTGTGAGTACTCATGAACGAACGTTCCAGGCTTGGCTTCGGCCAAATACCGAACAAAATCTCGGCTAGCAATGAACCACTGACTTGATGTCATGATATCTATACCGGAGTTCTCCCATCGCTTTGGAGGCATGCGATATATTCGATGAACGGCATCGTCGCATTCCACAAAGTAGTGCCAAGCCTCTTCGTGTGGACTGGTTGGGTTTTCGAGCACCCAAAAGAGATTGGCATCAATTGGATACTCTGATAGAGTCTGCCGAATTCGTTCGTTCGATTTGATGGGATAAGCCGTCGCCGACATGTGTACAAATTTGTGGAATTCCAACGGCTCCAAATCGGGACGGTCAATTGCTAAGGCATACCTCATAACTTGCAGCGTTGCATTCACCACTATCGCAAGTTCCATGAGGAAAGAAACAAGGCAGTGAAATGTCAGGCCTTAGACGAACAAAGCGCACTAAATCAATCAAGCCTCGCCGACAGCGCAATGACACTCACTCGTAAACCCTCCCCAGTTCACGCGGACACGATACTCGTCTGGGAGCACGTGGACATAGCTTCGAGTTGACGCAAAATCGATCAACTCTCTATGTGTCTCATCGGCAATCTCTTTCCCGTCGACGTGAATGACGAACACATGCCCATCTTCGTACAAAGTATTGATCAATCGAATGGTTTCATTGACCTGACCATGAGTCAAAATGGCATAAAGGATATTCAAATTCTCCGGCTTGTCGATATATTCTGCCTCATTCCTGGGAGGCTGATACGACCATGACTGCGCCTCTGCTTCATCAAACTGGCGCTGTTCTTCGTCTGGGTCCACTTCTTTGCCATTCCCATCGGCTTCGGGAAAGAAGCAGCCATTTTTAAATTGTATATTCTCAAAAGGCAGGGCTTTCTCTTCTCCAAATGCCCGCATATAGTAGCCAAAGCTCTCCGCAATCTTCGTTCTGCATTCGTTCGTCTTGGCCTTCTCAAATATCTCTTCTATCCGCTCTTCCAGCTACAAAAAGATTGGTCACATTGAGACACACGCAAGTAAGCTTACAAGACAATAGGGCACCAACAACTGGGGGTTTTGCAAACAAAAGATAAAAAGTGCAAAGCAACTTACGCTCGACGATATACGCGCCACCATGTTGTGAGCGACTTTGCTTGGATTCTCAATGCTGAGATCGGATGCAAGATACTTATTTTCCGGTAAAGATTTGTTGTAAACATCCACATAGGTGTAATCGATGATCCAGGAATGGTCAGATTCCTCCCGCTCCTCTCCTTCTTCCCCTTCCCCTTCCCCGTCTTCGGTCGAGTCTCCCGAAGCAGCAGCGGCATTGTCCTGAGACGCCGCATCTTCGTCCGCCGCGTTTCCTCCAGGGTCTTGTTCATTTTTAGTGACTACGCCCAGATCATAGTTCCCAGATACCTCGGTGTTGGTTGCGCCCGATGTCCGACCCCGATTTGATCGGCTACCTCTTGAGGCCGTCTCAGTAGGTTGCTTCCCAGCATAATCCAGGGCTCCCATTCCAGCTGCCTCCAGTGATGATCTGTCGTCATTCTTCACTCTCTGTTTCTTACCGGGACTTTCTCTGGCACTTCGAGCCTCCCGAACATTTCTGCGGTGCTTCTCCCATCTATTCCCAACCTCCTTTGCCAACTGGACGCCCCTTCCCCTCAGCGAGGAGCCGTATCCTCCGCCGCCGCCAACGTGGTCGGCCACGATGGCGCTGCCATTCCAAAAAAGCAACGCCGCAATGCTCGATCCTACGATGAGCACCACCAAAACGGCCATAGTTCCCTTTGAGGGCGACAATCGCGCCAACCGCCCTTTTCTGTTGTGTCGCAACTTCTTGCTATCATCAGAGCTTATCGACACGTCGTCGGGAGATGATGGTGGCGCATGGTGCGTGGGGATACCACTTGATGCACCATTTTTTCTGCTCCTCTGCCGGTGCCGCCGATGCACCACGCCGGCACCAGGGCCCGGATTCTCCTCCAGCATCATGCTTAGAATGCTGCGCTGTATATAACACAGCGCTCTGTACTACGTACTAGTACACGTAGTAGCTGCCGACCGATACAGTGCCGCCGGCGCGCGCCGGCGGCGGCGGCGGCGCGACGCGCGCGACGGTGCGGTAGCGGTGAGCCATGGCCATCGATGTACGTACACGTTACGTATATTCATTTGTTGACGTCATCGTGCGTGCTTCGGCAGTGGTTTCCCTAAATTGTCGCCCGGCAAAGCCAGCCTGATGCATCTATGAACCTACATGTATATTTTACTCTCAAACTAAACAACGGCTGCTATGGACCGGTCCAACCTGCTCTGAAACTGCTCACAGACCACAATTAATTATTACAGGTGCTTACGGTATCGTGTTTCCTTTTTTAATTTTTCCTGCGACGCTTGTTTGCCATCTTTTCCTGGGCCTGCTTCTTTCGGTGCGTATTCTTGAAGTCGATGAAGTCCTTGTAGTATTTCTCTTCTTCCTCGCCCTCCAGAATAGCGGCGGATGCCACGGCGGAATCATCAATCTTGACGGTGCCATCAGCAAGCTTGGCGGCAAAGTCTTGGATCTTGTCATTCGCTTCCTTGAATCGAATGGCGGCATCTGTTTGTCCCCGAGAGTAATCCACGTACGCCAGGTTATCGTTGACCTGATCGGCCTCAATATCGAAAAAGGCACCAATGGCAGCGATGATTTTCTCCCGATCGCATCCATCCGGAACGCCCTTGACGGAGATGGCGCGGCCCTTCTCCCATTCGAGTTCGTACTTCTTGAATTCAACTTCAACCTCATCCTTGCCTCGCTTGCTGGGAGATTTGTTCTTCTTCTCGATCCACTTTTCGAGAGTCTGCACAGTAAGCTCGTTGTCTCCAATTTTGATCACATTCGTAGGCTTGGCATCCTCGCCACCATCAGCGGGGGCAATCAGATCGGCAGCCGCCTTCTCCTGAGCCTCGACAGTCTCAAACTCGATAATGGCGGCCCCGATGGCGGTACTCTTGCCACCCTTGCGGAAGTGTTGCATGTTGATCAAGGCAACGGGCCCGTATTTGGCAAAGTGCCCCTTAACCTCATCCCTGGTGACCTTGTGCTTGGCCACGCCATCGACCTCCTCCGTGGGGATGTTGGCAACGCGAATGCTGAACTTAACCCCAGAGCCCATTGTTTCCATATCGAACGGCACGACGCGGGAGACGGACTTCTCGTCCTCACTCAGCTTGATGCGATCGGCAAGGCCCGCATCCTTGGCGGCCTTGACAACAATGGCGGCATCCTCCGTGTGCTGCTTGATGGAGTTGAATCGGAGCAAAGATTCGATGGACACCTTGCCGTCGTTCGCGGCCAGCTCGTTGCGCATGAACTTATCACGGCGCAGATTGGCGTCGGAGAAGAAGAAGCGAAGGCGCTCGACGACGCCCTCAATGGTCTTCGTTTCGTCCGTCATGATTGAGATGATATGCTATTACGTTGCTAACTTTGAGATGGGCGAGGCGGCGGCGGATTTTCGTGGAGCTGGCGGTGGCTGGTTCGGTTGGTTGGGTGACGGAAAGACGACTCATTTTGTTCGGCGCGTCATTTATTTTGTTCTCCTTCGCTTCTTCGCTTATTCAATCATCGAACGCAACCATGGTACCACACGCAACCATGGTACGTGTAGGTCTACCCCTTGCAGGCGCCGCTGCTCGCGCCACATCCAGTGCATTAATGGTGAAGGTTCTGCCAGCTCCCCATTATACTCGCGTACTTTCCATCGCGGCCAGGGCATCGTCGTCAGGAGCAAAGGATGATGGGTCGCAGCGACTTTTCTCCCCTTTGGTGTACGCTGCCGGAGGGCTGGCTGTCACGGTAGCGGGTGGAATCAAATACATGCACGATCACGTCGGCGGCACGGAGGGTTTGGCCCGAACGATGAGTTTTTACAGCATTGCCATTCCCAAGTATCTCGAGTATCGCCTTCACATGTTCAAGGAAAGTCCGGACGAGGTTTGGGATGAGCTGGACCGAGAAACCAGTAAGCAGGGCCTTGAGAAGATACTGGAGCTTCGGGGCTTCTATATAAAGAGCGGGCAACTGGCGGCTGCCAACATTGGCAATGCTTTTCCGCCTATATGGCAGGATACAATGAGCGTGCTTCAAGATGAGTGCCCACCTGAACCATTTGGTGTTGTAAAGCGGACGATCGAGACGGAATATGGCAAGCCGCTGGAGGAAATCTTTTCCTCGTTCGACGAAACACCCATCGGAGCGGCATCGATCGGACAGGTGCACCGCGCCAAGCTTCTCGATGGGACCAACGTTGTTGTCAAGGTTATGTACGAGTCCGTAGAGCGAATATTCCGCGGCGATGTACGTACAATAAAGATGTTTGCACAAGTTGCTCAGCCCGTTCACGTTCCGCCTTTGGAGGAGATTGAGAAACAGTTTATGACTGAGTTCGACTACAAGAAGGAGGGCGAACAGCTGGCAAAGGTAAGAGAAAACCTTTGCAAGGCCGGTCTGGTGGGAGACGACACGAAGCAGTTTGCTGTTCCTAAGCCTTATCTTGATCTTTCCAGAAAGAAAGTTTTGGTAATGGAAGAGTTGAAGGGTGAAAAGCTGGCCAATGCCCTGAAATCCGATATGGCCAAACATGCCGCACGGGCGGGCGAGACTGTGGAGCAATTCAAGGCCGAACAGGAGGAGAAAGTGAGACAGCTGCGAAAGAAGGGAATTGTCAACGTCGGGCCGTCGGCAAAAGAGTACGACCAATATGTTCGGTTGCTCGAGCACTCGCGTAAGTTGGAAAATGCTGGCAAGATGGCGTACAACTATTCGCTAGGATGGCTTCCAGGCATGGAATGGAAAAAGTTTGTCGATAGAAATACCCTTCCTCTCATCAATCATGCGAAGTTGGTGGATGATTTGATTTATGTTCACGGTTGGGAGGTGCTTGTGGATGGATATTTCAATGGAGAGTAAGTCAAAGATGCAGTCCAAACGCTACGAGATTTTCAATTCGTTCCCGTCTCCCTTCCCATTCTCATCTGTTCTGTTATTTCTTATAATATACCTACAAATCCACAGTCCTCAGTAAGTCAAATGATATTTGTCCAACGCGAGGATACTTCCTATCTCTATGATTTGTTCCTTTCTAATTTTTATTTTTCCATTTTATAATCTCATGGCAGCCCTGGAAATGTCCTCTTGATCCCAAGGAAAAAAGGAGACATGCAACTTGGTCTCATTGGTAAGAAATCCTGTGTACTTTTTCACCTATATGTATGATGATGTTGATAGGAGGAAGTAATGCCGATTCACTCTCACGAACCTCTCCCGATGTATTTTAAAATAAATAGACTATGGGCAGGTGAAGGCTCTGTCAAAGGAAGATCGATTGCTCATGTGCAAGATCATCGTTGCTCTCGCCGACGAGAAGAAAGAAGAAGTCATTCGGCTCATGAAGGAGGCTGGATACAAATCTCAGAACATGAACAAAGATGTCATTTATCTGTACGCCAAGGTCAGCTACGACGAGGACAATGACGAACTGACTGATGGCAAACACATTCAACTGTTCATGGAAGACATTCAAGCAAAGGATCCAATCGAAGCGCTACCAAAAGACTTTATCATGGTTGGCCGGATCAGTGTAATGCTTCGAGGTCTGGGCCATGCTCTTCATCAGCCAAGATCCGTCGCCAAGGCATGGAGGCCAATCGCAGAGAGTGTTTTGAAGAAAGAAGGCTTGCTTTGATGAAATAAATATGCTTTGAACATACGTTTCATTCGTTTAATATTTAGTTCAGTATTCTTCTTCGTGACTTTATGAGCTAGCTACCAGGTAATTCAATCGTCTCATACATAAGATATGGGCAGCATACCGTCAGGATTATTTCAATGAAAAACAAACAGTACAAATTGACACATAGATACAGTTAATTGTATGTAGAGTGATCTTAGGCCTTGGACCCTTCCTCCTCGTCGTGGTTGCTGGGGTTAACAGCAGCGCCGCCGTCCTTCTCGCAGGGCATATTCATGCGATCAAACTCGAGGACCAAGTACGAAGCAGCTGTAACGAAGGGCCAATGGTGAAAGTGGTAACATGCACGTAGATACGTTAGGAAACAATGCTGGTGATAACTTTTTAAAGAACAAATAAATGTTTGTCCGTGCAACGAAACTTACCAAAGGGTCCGATCCAATAAATCCACCAATGGTCCGTGACGGCACAATCACCGGCCATGCACTGAACCATGGAGGGGCCGAAGACACGAGCAGGGTTGACGCCAGCTCCAGTGAAGGGAAGGAGCATCATGTTGACGGCGGCCATGGCGACGCCCATGAGGTAGACGGTCATATGATCCTGCTGGACCTTGTGCCAGACGAAGAGCATGAAGAGAGTGCCCATGAACTCGAGAAGGAACCCGTTACCGGCCTTGAGGTTCTCGTTGAGCGCAGTAGAACCGAGGGAAAGGGCGTTGGTGCCCAGCGATGCCCAGACCAGGGCCGAAGCGAGGATACCGCCCAGGAATTGGCCAGCCCATAGCCAGAGCATGCGCATGAAGCTCATGTCACGGTGAAACCAGCGGTAGAAGCTGATCGATGGATTCATATCACGACCCATGGCATAGTGAAGAGTAGCCCAGGACATGCCGAAGGCGAATGCGATGGGCCAGAGCTATGAAGTGCAAAGAACGAATGATGCGGGTGGTGTCAGAAGGAATTGGCACATAAGGTGACACATGAGATGGCCAGCCAAGTTTCAGGACGAAAGAGTTGACATTGTGCTGTGCGATGCGATAATATCAGGAGCAATTTGAACGCAACTACTTACATTGCCGGCTTCGATGGACGTGCCGAGGACGGTGCCAGTGCCGACGACGACAAGCGTTCCGGCATAGATATGGAAGGTACTCGCCCACATTTCAGCCCAGCTGTCATGAAGACTTGACCAAAGTCCGTCGGCGACGGTATCTTCGGCCGGATCCGTGGTCATAGCGCCATGGAGCGTGGTCATGAGAGGGATTTTCTTGAGGATATCCATGGTAGTTGGTGGTTTGTTGAATATATATGGAAAGAAGCTTGGGTGGTCGTCTGGTCGTTTGGGTTGGTACTCGTCGAACTTTTCGAGAAGTGAGACGCGAAAGATGCGCGATTTAGCGACCAATGCAGCAACGACCAAACGAAGTGGTTGACACGACCCGCAATCAAAGTCTTGGCACAGAAGAATTTAGATATTCTGACGCCACCATCTGCTTTTCTACTTGTACTGATGGCGTCGGTGTCAGGCGCGCCAAAATTCTGCTATGCGGCCGGTGCGAACCTCACGTCAACGCGTTTTTCTGGTGCGAACCCTAACCGGCCAAAGAGGAGATTTTTTTCGTCGTTCGACCATCGATCGTATCTTCTCTGCGACTGTAAAAAAACACTGTAATGAGATCAGCTTATGAGTAGTATCATAGAACAGATCTAATGCAGTTTACTTGAATCTCATTGGTTCATTCCTCATCCTCTCCACCCTTCTTGGTTAGCTTCTCCAGCACGTCTTCAAAGTTGGCGACAGCACAGATCCCAGGATCCTTCCACTCGCAAACAACTTGGTCATTTGAAGGATCGACAATCACCAAACCGCCGAGCTGCGTCAATACGCCAGCATCCAACGCATCCCTCTTGGGAGCGAGCTCATCCCAGTTTTTAATGGAGATGTCAACCATATTCTGCAATCGCAATGTTGCCAATTCAAGAGGACGCCTTGGCCAGTCACCAACGACTGGTAGTTCCGAGAACTTATTCACCGCCACGTTGCCTTCTTCGTCCAGTTCGAGAGCAGTGTCCGGCCATCGTCCCTTCTTCTGCCCCACGGCAAGAGCATCCTCAATCCAAGGCTGAGGAGTAACAGGATTACCAAGATATCCTCCGATGACAGCCGGAAGAGTTGCCCAGGCTCCCAATCCAAACAACATACCAAAAAGCTTGATGTATGGACTGACTTTCTTCGTGAACACTCCAAACAGCTCTTCATCGTCGGGTTTCCACCCTCGTCCCACACCGAACTGGCGACCGACCTCTCCAAGGGGGTCGATCAAGATGTCCACCGGAGAAGTCATTGACAAGTCGGTGTAGTCGCACATAGCCTTGGCAGCATCAGCTTCACAGTTGAGGAGGAAGCCAACCTTACCGACCCCAGCTTCCTGGAGCTTCGGTAGGTAGTAACGAAGACGCTGGGCATACTCGATGGCATTGAAGTCAGCAGCATACGTCCCGACAACCAGCATATTATAGCCACTTCCCGACTTGTCGGAGAGAAAGTTAGATAGGTCCACGTTGGCGCCAGTGCTAACCGATGTGGCAGTCGCACCCGAGAGGGGGGCGAATGCATTGGCAGACGAGATAGAGCAGGCGGCAGACACCGCCACCAGAGCGGCAGCTGAGGTAAAAAGGCGGGCCATTTTTCCGTGTTGCTGCGGTACTACGCTGCAGCTACTTTTGTACCTAGCTAGCTAGCTACGTACTAGCTCTACTAGATAGTAGATTAGGAGGTACGTGATCGATCGAAACGACGAACGGCTGAGCGGCTGAGCACGCGATGACGATGACTGACTCAGAGGCAGTCCAAACAGCCTTCCCCAAAAACGAAGGCCTCGAAAAACGAAGTTTCTTTTCTCGAAAAACGAAGCCGAATCGCGCACAAAAAGAAACGCAACACAAAACGCAACGATACGAGCCGAAATTTTGTTGTCAACAGCGGCCGATCGGGTGAGAGATACGAAGCGAAAATACAACAATCAACCACATGTTCATTTCAATACATATCTTGGGCGCGTATCTCTGCGATGCTGGAGGGATTGGTCTGCTGTGACTCTCTCAGGATCGCGTCTCATCAGCGGCCCTTTTTCGTCAACTCGAACACAGGTTGATTGTTTTGAGTCATATGTTCTCGTACAGCATGTTCCCGATGGAGCTGAAACTTTCGCATATGAAGCGCATGGATATCTTCCAGCCTCGGGTATACCCATATCTTGTATTGGCGCCATGTAGCGATGAGGGCCGGGGGGCACATGTTGGGCATTTGTTGTGAGAAAAAATGGATGATGTCGGTCTTTCCGTCCTCCGCTTGCTTTTCCACGGCTTCCGTTTTTGGGGGTTTGCGCTTTTTGCGTTTGGACCAGGAAACGGCCTCCCGAAAAAAGGACCTTCGTTTTTTCGGGCCTTCGTTTTTGGGGAAGGCTGTTTGGACTGCCTCTCAGTCAACAACGTAATTATGAC
>Ga0115006_10001387_pt1 | contig 15021 bp, 9 predicted proteins | sample ArcOceMetagenome_3_FD_88943 | JGI IMG/M metagenome (GOLD analysis project Ga0115006, IMG submission 88943) | Marine eukaryotic phytoplankton communities from Arctic Ocean - Arctic Ocean- Svalbard ARC20M Metagenome | ecosystem: Environmental > Aquatic > Marine > Oceanic | place: Arctic Ocean...
CTCTCTCTCTCTCTCTCTCTCTCTCTCTCTCTCTCTCTCTCTCTCTCTCTCTCTCTCTCTCTCTCTCTCTATGTATCGCTCACTTGCTCGCTCTCTTTCTCTTGCGCGCGCTCTAAAGAGTGTGGTAGGAGCATAGGGGTTTCATTTAATAGGTCATTGTTTGAACAAACCCCAGGCAAATGGGCTCTTACAGAATTTGATCTATCAACTAGCGAAGTGTATGCTCCTAGTGAGTCACCTACCCCACCTATCTCTCTCTACCTCTCTTCTGCCCCACCTCTCCTCTCACACGCATGCATACATGCATACACACACACACACAGGACGCGCCAAAAGGCGCAGACGACCTAGGGCCGGACAGCGAACTCAAGTACTGGCGCGGGCGCATGGCCAAGTTCAATTCGGTGGTGGAGCAGCTCAAGTCCAAGGATGCCATCATGGTTCGTGAGGTGGCCAAGCGCTCCAAGGTCTTCAAGCGCTGGAAGCACATTGACAACAGCATCACCGATTCGCTCAACGAGGCCAAGGACAACGTCAAGTACCTTGCCACCCTCGAAAAGTACACAGAGCCACTCTACCACGGCGACCCTCAGCAGATTATCGAATCTCTGCCAGGCCTGATGAACAATGTCAAAATGATGCTGACAATCGCACGATACTACAGCAATGCCGAGCGCATGACCATCCTCTTCTGCAAAATCACCAACCAAATGATCACCAAGTGCAAGCAGCACATGACGCAACACGGCGATCTTTGGAAGCAGAATCCAGACCCGCTCATCGAGAACCTGAATGCAGTGCTGCGCCTTAACGACGCCTACCAAGAGCAATACCGGATCACCAAAGACAAATTGACCACGCAGCCCAAGGTGAAGCAGTTTGACTTCAACGAGAGCGACATCTTCGGCAAGTTTGACCTCTTTTGCAAGCGTGTTACCAAGCTCATTGACATGTTCACCACCATCCAGCAGTTTTCCTCGCTCGCCAACCACGACGTCGAGGGGATGGACAATTTAATGAAAGGTAGAGAATCTCGAACGTAAGCTATGCTCTGGATTTACATGCAAATATGCCTTGGCGCTGACTGTTGACAATTTTGCTCAGGCTTCGTTGATATCGTAGACAACATCAGGAAGAAGCCATACAACCTCCTGGACTACAGCAAAAACACCTTCGACCGCGACTTTCTCGAGTTCAACGTCAACGTCGCCGAGCTCGAGACCTCGCTCCAGGGCTTCATCAACGCGTCCTTTGAAAATATCACGAGCACAGAGCAAGCGCTCAGCCTCCTCAAGCAGTTTGAGTCCATCCTCCAGGTATGCCTTGTGCATGCCGTATACGTTTGTGCCTAATATGCGAGAATATCTCGTGTCTATACCTTACGTTTGAGTGGGTCCTGCAGCGCGAGACCTTGAAGTCGGATCTTGACTCCAAGTATACTGTAATCTTCCACAACTATGGCCTGGACCTCGAGACGGTGCAGAAGATCTACGACAAGCAAAAAACGGCGCCACCCACCATCCGCAATGCGTCGCCGGTGGCGGGCAACATCCTGTGGTCGCGCCAGCTTCTGCGCAGGATCGAGATGCCAATGAAAAAGTTCAAGAACAACAAGAACATCACGACGACCAAGGAGGCAAAGAAGATCATTCGCACCTACAACAAGGTGGCGCGGGCGCTAATTGAATATGAGACGCTCTGGCATCACGCCTGGTGCAAGTCGATCGAGGCAGCCAAGTCAGGGTTGCAGGCCACGCTCATCATTCGGCATCCTCGCAGTGGCATGCTATTTGTCAACTTCGACCGCGAGATCTTGCAGCTGATCCGCGAGGCCAAGTTTCTGCAGCGCATGGGCATTGATGTGCCTGAGAGCGCGCGCATGGTGTTGCTGCAAGAGGAAAAGTACAAGCTCTACTTGAATGAGCTCGCCTTCGCGCTCAAGGAGTACGAGAGGGTTCTCGCGCTTGTGCCGCCCGTGTGCAAGCCCATCATCCGTACGCACCTCGAGGACCTGGACCGAAAGATCCAGCCAGGAATGGTCATCCTGACCTGGTCGAGCATGAATATCGAAGGCTTCATGAATCGCGTCCACTCGGGACTTGCCAAGCTGGAGGAGCTGATACAGAGGACCAATGACATAATGGACAACCGCATTGAGCTCAACCTCAAGCACATCTCGCGCACAATGATGGTTGACCTACCTCAGAACCAGAGCTTCACCCTCGACCAGCTCGTGGCGCTGCAGGAGAAGACCATAAAGAGAAAGAGCGCGCTCATGGACCAGAAAAACTTGCAGGTCGAGCGAGCTGTCGATGACCTCGTGGACACGATCATCAATTTCCCGCTGGAGAGCGAGGACTTGAAGCCCGACACCAACGAGATCAACAAGCTGCGCCAACACTATGAGCGTCTCATGTACACGGCGGTGCTGCACGCGACAAAGCAAAGCTTTTGGGCGTTAAAAGACCGTCTGAGCTCCAAGCAGGGGGCGGGGGTCATCATGATGCAGCGCCCCTTCTTTGAAGTTGAGGTGGAGCTCAGCGTACCCAACATCCAGATGAACCCGGGACTCGAGGACATTCAGTCCGCTGTCAACCGCGCGGCGCTGCACATTCTACGCGCGACCAAGAAGGTCTACATCTGGGGACAGGATCGCAATCTGGACAAGTTGCAGAATTTCCACCAGTCCATTGCCTCAGACAAGGAGGTGGTCAAGATTGTGCTGCTGCTGACAGGCGCTGTGGAAGGCGCCAAGACGCAGGTGCATGACTACCTCAGCACCTTCGACCAGTACAACTACCTGTGGCAGAACGACAAGCAGAAGGCATACGATGAATTCATGAAGACAGAGCCCGACATTGAGAAGTTCGCTGGCGAGCTCAAGAAGTACATGGACGTGGAGCGTGAGATCAAGGAAATCCCGAGCGTGCATGTCATTGGGTGCATGTGTCTGGACAGGTATATGTGTGATCACTCATGTATGCATATATACGTATCCACATTTATAGACATGCACGTAGACATATATACATGTACATATGTATACATGTATATATACATATGCATACATGTATATATACATATCATGCATGTACATATACATACATATACGTGTACACATAATGTGCATGTGTATACATGCATGCATGCATACATGCATGCATGCATGCATATTCACATACACATGTGTATATGCACGTACGTACATACATAAATACATACATAAATACATACATACATACTCTTCAGCACTCCGCTCATGGATTCGCTCACTGCCGAGGCCGTCCAGTGGAAGGCCCAGTACGGGCGCAACATGCATGATGAAGCCAAGTTCCTGCTGATGAAGATTCAGGACTATTTCAAAGACAAGACTCGCGCGTTGAACAAAAACTTTGGGGAGACCACCGAGCTTGAGGAGGTCCGTGACGTTATGAAGTGCATGTCTGAAATCCGCGAAAAGGAGACCACCATCGACTCCGAAATACACCCAATTAGGGAGAGGTTCGGGCTACTGCAACTGTACGACTTCGAAGTGCCGCAGGAGGAGCTTGATCAGCTTGGAGAACTGAGGGAACACTGGTCTAGAGTCAAGATCAAGGCCTTCGAGGTAAGCGGCACTCTGCAAACCCTGCAATCCGGATTCCGCAGCAAATTGCTGGAAGGCGTTGTCGAGTTCATCGATCAGGTCAAAGACTTCCGAAGCGAGTACGAGGCCAAGGGTCCCATGCGCCCAGGCATGGCACCAATTGATGCTGCAGAGGCTCTCAAGACCTACCAGCGCTACTACGAGTCGATGGATAGAAAGTGGAATACATTTGCGCAGGGTGAGGAGATGTTTGCGCTGCAGGTCACAGATTATCCAGAGCTAGAGAAAACAAAGAAGGAGCTGGGCTTGCTTGACAAGCTGTATTCCCTGTACACCGAGGCTGTTAGCACCATCGACAACTTTGCCGAAGTCCCGTGGACGGAGGTGGTGGCCAACATCGAGCAGATGAACACAGACGTCGGCATCCTGCAGACGCGCTGCAAGAATATGCCCAAAGCCTTGCGAGGATGGGATGCCTACAATGAGTTGAAGCAGAAGATCGACGATTTTCTGGAGGTTCTGCCGCTACTGACGGCCTTGTCTGGCCCTGCCATGCAGGACCGCCATTGGGATGCAATCCAAGCCTGCACTAAATGTACGCTTGATATGAACCCAGAAACGTTTAAGCTTGCCAATCTGCTCAACATTGGCTCAAATGAAGGCGAGTTGACGTTGTTGCAGTGCCTAGCAGAGGTCGAGGACATTTGTGGCGGCTCTGCCAAGGAGCTGCAAATCGAAGTCAAGTTGAAACAACTTGCAGCAGACTGGTCAGAGCGCGCGTTTGCCTTCGCAAATTTCAAAACACGAGGGCCGGTGATTTTAGCTGGCAAGGAGCTGGGAGAAATCATGGAGGCGCTCGAGGAAGCTCAAATGGTGCTCGGTGGCATGGCCAGCAATCGCTGCTCGGCTCCTTTCAGAGAAGAAGTGAACATGTGGATCAAGAATCTGAGCACGTGTTCCGACACGGTGGAGCAGTGGGTGCAAGTGCAGAACTTGTGGATTTACATGGAGGCTGTCTTCTCAAGCGGAGATATTGCCAAGCAGCTGCCGCAGGAGGCCAAGCGATTTTCAACCATTGACAAGGGCTTCATGAAGGTGTTGGCCAAAGCCAATGAGGAGCCACTGTGCGTTCCGTGTTGCTGCGAGAACGAGATCATGGCCGAGCTTCTGCCGTATCTCATGGACCAGCTGGAGCTGTGCCAAAAGTCCCTCACAGGCTATCTTGAAACCAAGAAGAACTGCTTCCCGCGCTTCTACTTCTGCTCCGATGGTGTGTTGCTAGAAATTCTTTCCCAGGGATCGGATCCGCACATGGTTGTGCAGCATCTGCAAAACGTCTTTGACTCCCTCGCCGGCATGATATTTGACAAGCAGAAGGAGAACACCATGACCATTATGATCTCCAACGACAACGAGGAGGTGCCCTTTACTAATCCGATGGATGCCAAGGGTAATGTGGAGGACTATCTCAATCTTCTCGTGTTCACTATGCGCGAAACAATGCGCGATTCGTGCCGAGAGTGCGGCGGCGAGGCAGGATCCCTCACTCCGGAGGAAATTGTCGCAAAATATCCAGCCCAGATTTGCATCCTTGCGCTGCAATATGACTGGACAACGCGGACGCAGGAAGCGCTCACTACTGCGAAAGTCGACAAGACAGGCCTCGCTCGGGCCGCCAAGAAGGAAGAGCAGCTGCTGAGTGACCTCATCAAGATGACACTCTCGGAGCTCAAGCCCTTGGATCGCTTGAACGTGCAGACGCTCATCACCATCGATGTGCACCAGGTCGAAATTTCGCAATTCATCGCTAAGGCAAAGAACCCGCCCATCCGCGACCCGCAGGACTTTGAGTGGCTGAAGCAGGCTCGCTTTTACTGGAACTACGAAAAGGACGCCTGCATTATCTCCATCTGCGATGTCGACTTTGAGTACAACGACGAGTACCTGGGGTGCAAGGAGCGCCTCTGCATTACGCCTCTCACAGACAGGTGCTATGTGACCTTGTCGCAGGCCATTGGCATGTTCTTGGGCGGTGCCCCGGCTGGTCCTGCTGGCACCGGCAAGACGGAGACGACCAAAGACATGGCGCGTACGCTCGGCACTTGGTGCGTCGTCTTCAACTGCAGCGACCAGTTTGACTACAAATTCCTCGGCTCCATTTACAAGGGACTCGCAATGGCGGGGTGCTGGGGCTGCTTTGACGAGTTCAACCGTATCAATCTCGACGTACTTTCGGTTGCCGCCCAGCAAGTTGCCTGCGTACTGCAGGCTCAGCGCGAGCGCAAGAGCGAATTTGTTTTTGTCGACGGGCAGACCGTGTGCCTGCGGGGAGGATGCTCATATTTCATCACCATGAACCCCGGCTATGCTGGGCGCCAGGAGCTCCCCGAGAATCTCAAGAGCTTATTCCGTGGCGTGTGCATGATGGTTCCCGACTTCGGTCTGATCATGCGCGTCAAGCTGGCATCGACCGGCTTCCAGGAGAACACGATTCTGGCCAAGAAATTCTTCATCCTCTATGAGCTCTGCAAACTGCAGTTGTCGAAGCAGACTCACTACGACTTTGGTCTTCGCAATATTTTGTCCGTGCTGCGCACAGCAGGCAAAGTAAAGCAGCTGGACCAGACGGGCTACGAGCCCATGCTGATGATGCGCACGCTGCGCGACATGAATATGTCCAAGTTCGTGGCTGAGGACGCACCGCTCTTCCTCTCCTTGATCAGTGACCTCTTCCCCGGCATTAAGGCGGAGAAGGCTGTATTCCCCGAAATCGAAGCCGCTATGAAGAGCGAGTGCGTTAAGATGAATCTGCAGTACGAAAAGGCCGAGGCTTGGGCCGGCAAGTGCGTGCAGCTGCTTGAGAGCTACTACGTACGGCACGGCATTGGCATCGTCGGGCCTACGGGCTCGGGCAAGACCATGATGCAGGAGGTTCTGTCCCGGGGTCTCACCATTACGGACACCAAGCATGTGTTGCTAAGAATGAACCCCAAGTCCATCACCGACAAGCAAATGTTTGGCAGGCTTGATCCGACCACAGGCGACTGGACCGACGGTATCTTCGCCGTGCTGTGGCGCAAGGGTACCAAAGCCAAGAACCAGAACACCTGGATTTGCCTGGACGGGCCTGTCGATGCGATTTGGATTGAGAACCTCAATACCGTGCTGGATGATAACAAGTTGCTGACTCTCGCAAACGGTGACAGAATCCCAATGTCTGCCACCATGAAGGCCATCTTTGAGCCTGAGAATCTTATGAACGCCTCGCCTGCCACGGTTAGCCGCATGGGTGTCATCTACGTGTCAGTGACCGTGCTGGGCTGGGAGCCCCTGGTCCCCTCATGGATCAATCTGCAGCGTGAAAAAGAGCGAGAACTGCTGGAGAGCCTTGTGCTCAAGTACACTCCTGTGTTGCTCGAGTGCGTCAACCGGCAGTGCGCGGCTATGATGTTCAGCACCGACGGCATTTACCTCAACTCCTGCTTCAAAATAGTCGACGAGGTGCAGCGGCCGCTGGTTGAGAGCAAGGTCTTTTTGACACCCGAGCACATGGAGAAGGTGTTTATCTGGGCTATGTGCTGGTCTCTAGGAGCGCTGCTGGAGCTTGACGACCGGAAGAAGTTCAACCAGGTGTTGCGTGACGCTGCTCCGCCACAGCTCTTCCCGCCAATCGGTGAAGAGACCGCCTTTGAGTATTTTGTCAGCAAGGAGGGCGAGTGGCAGCACTGGAAAACCCAGGTGCAAGAGTGGCACTATCCTACTGACGTTGACCCGAGCTTCGGCGAGCTTCTGCTGCCGACGTTGGACAGTTTGCGCTATGTCGATCAGCTCAAGATGTTGGTGCCAGCAGGAAAACCAGTCTTGTTCACCGGAGCGCCTGGCGTCAGCAAGTCGGCGACCATTCAGATGTTCATGGCTGGCTTAGACTTGGAAAAATGGCAGAAGAAGATGGTACCATTCTCCTTTGTAACGTCCCCAGAGATCTTCCAGCGGACACTGGAGAGTATCGTGGAGAAGCGGCAGGGGCGTACGTTTGGGCCTCCAGGCGGCAAAAAGTATGTGTGTGTGTGTGTGTGTGCGCGCGCGCGCGAACGCGTGTGTTCTTGAGAGTGTTTGTGCCTACGCGTTTCGCGCGCCTCCCTCTGACTCGTCACACGCCAAACCGCAGGTGCGCCTTCTTTGTCGATGACATCAGTATGCCCGTAATCAACAATTGGGGTGACCAGATTACCAATGAAATCGTGCGCCAGTGCCTGGACGAAAGCGGATGCTACAACCTTGACAAGCCGGGAGAGTGGAGAATCTTTGCGGACATGGGATACATCGGTGCCATGGTTCATCCTGGTGGCGGCAGGAACGACATCCCCCATCGCCTCAAGCGCCAGTTCAACCTGATCAACGTCACAATGCCGTCGCTCGGCGCAATCAACAACATTTTTGGCAGCATCATGAGTGGTCGTCTGTCCACCATATCACCCTTTCACGCTGTTTCCGCCCAGGTGGGTGACGCCGTGGGAAAGCTGACGGAGGCTACGATTGAGCTCTATCAGCGCACGGCAAACAAGATGTTGCCGACGCCAGCGAAATTCCATTATAGCTGGAATATGCGTGAGATCTCTCGCGTCTTTGGCGGCATGTTTATGGCTGACCGCAAGACAATCACCGACGATGTCTACCTCATTCGATTGTGGCGTCATGAATGTGAACGTGTCTTTTCCGACAAGCTCATCAACGCAGCGGACAAGGAGTGGGAGAACAAGACAATCCTTGCGGTTATTGAGCAGGTATACGGCAAAGATATTGCGGCACGGGTGTCTGGCCAGTGCTATTTCGTCAACTTCATGCTCGAGCCCGTCTTTGATGATGAAGGCATCTGTCATGACGAGCGGCCGCAGAGCTACGAGTATGCAGAAGATCTGGACCCTGTACGCACCAAGGCCCTTGCCTTCCAAGATCAGTTCAATGAGGAGAACAAGGTTGGCAAGCTAGAGTTGGTGCTGTTCGAATATGCTCTGGAGCATCTCATGCGCATTTCGCGGTGCATGTGCCAGGACCGCGGCTCCATGATGCTCGTTGGTGTCGGCGGATCAGGCAAGCAGAGTTTGACTCGCCTGGCGTCTTTCATTGCTGGCAACTTCATTTTCCAAATCTCCATCACCAAATACTATTCTGTATCCAACTTGTTTGAGGACATCAAGGTACTGTACAAGAGGGCAGGCCTCCAGGGCAAACCCGTCACATTCATATTCACGGATGCTGAGGTCAAAGAGGAGAATTTCCTCGAGTACCTCAATCAAATCCTCGCAACGGGCGAGGTGTCGAACCTGTTCCCCAAAGACGAAATGGTATGTACACCCAGCAATACACGTGCAGCTGCTTTTCAATCTGTTTGCCTCCAACCTTCTGACTGTTTGTGATTGTGGCCCGCAGGACGCGATCTTGGGCGACTTGCGCCCTGCTGCCAAAAAGGCAAAGATTCTTGATTCCTCTGAGACTCTCACCAAGTTCTTCTTTGACCGCGTTCGCAACAATCTTCATGTCGTGCTGTGCATGTCCCCGGTAGGCGATAAACTGTCGTCTCGGTCTCGCAAGTTCCCTGGCATCATCAACTGCACCACTGTTGACTGGTTCCTAGCCTGGCCAGAGGAGGGCCTGCTCAGCGTGTCTCGAAAATTCATCTCAAATTTCACAATGGAAACCACCAACGAGTCCAAGCAAGGGCTCATGGCCCACATGGCAAAGGTTCATTCGCTAGTCGTACAAGCTACTCTGGACTACTTTGCCTCCTACCGACGAAACGTGTATGTGACGCCCAAGTCGTACCTGTCCTTCCTCAAGACCTACTGTCTCGTGTACCAGGACCAGTTCGACAGCATCAAGGCGCTTGCTGACAAGATTAACAACGGTACCGTTGCTTGCACACTACAACAGTCCTACCGCATGCGCATGCCTGTGCAAACATCCTGATGATACACTGCTGATGCTCCAAACAGGTCTGGTCAAGCTGGAAGAGGCGGCTAGCGATGTTGCAAAGATGCAGATAGAGCTGAAAAACACGGAGGTGGTGCTGCAGGAGGCCTCTGCTAAGTCGGCGGTGCTGCTGAAGGAAATCACCATCAGCACCGCTTCTGCTGAGAAGACAAAAGCCGAAGTCAAAATCGTAGCAGATATGGCCAACAATAAAGCCACTGTGATCGGAGGCGAGAAGGCTGAGGTGGAGAAGGACCTCGAGGCCGCCAAGCCCGCCCTCCTCGAAGCCGAGTCTGCCCTGGATGCGATCAAGGCGGACGACATCAAGAACCTGGCCAAGCTGGGTAAACCGCCTGAAGTGATCATGGTCATCTTCGACGGTGTGCTTATCCTAAAGCACTCGCCGGTACTCAAGTGCAAGGTGATTGAAATCAAAGGCATTCCCATGTATGAGACCAACTATGCTGAGGCAAAGAGCTCTCGCAATTCCATGATGGGCGACGCCAATGCGTTTGTCGTATCGCTGCAGCAGTTCCCCAAGGAAAACATCACAGACGAGGACTGCGAGCTGCTGGCGCCATACACGGAGTCGCCGCTCTTCACCAAAGAAATGGCGGCCAAGGCATCCTCGCTAGCTATCGGCTTGTGTGCGTGGGTCAAGGCCATGAAGACATACCACGAAATTGCAAAGGTGGTCATTCCCAAAATGGATGCGCTGAAAGTCAAAGAGGCGGAGCTGGCAACGGCCAATAGGCAACTGGCCACGGCGCAGAGTCAACTTGCGGCCGCACAGGCGAGCCTGGACGAGATGTCAGCCAAGTTTGATACCGCCATGGCTGAGAAGCAGAAGCTCCAGGATGAAGCTGACAATACCAAGCGCAAAATGGATGCTGCTAACGGTACGCTTGCCTCACGATGTCACACTGCTCTTCTTTCGATGTTCTTGCTTTTGTGTGTGATTGGTGATGCGTTGTTACACGAGCATGTCTCATGTGGGTTATCATGTGCACGATGAGCAGCGCTTATTTCAGGCCTTTCGGGAGAGAAGATTCGCTGGACGCAGCAGAGTAAGGAGTTTGACGATCAGATTTCGCGTTTGGTGGGCGACTGTGCCACTGCCTGCGCTTTCCTCAGCTACCTGGGGCCCTTCAACAAGGTGTTCCGCGACAAGATGACCAAGGTGTCCTTCCTCAATGACGCTACGGAGCGCAAGCTGCCAGGCACCAAGGGCCTGGACATTGCTGGCATGCTGGTCGATTCTTCAACCACGGGCGAGTGGAATCTCCAAGGATTGCCAACCGACGAGCTTTCGATCCAAAACGGCATACTAACGACACGCGCAAGTCGCTATCCCTTGATGGTTGATCCGCAGGGTCAAGGGCTAAGTTGGATCCGCTCCAAGGAGTCTGAGAACGGTGTCAAGGAGACGTCATTCCAGGACAAGGGATTCCGAGTGAAGCTTGAACAGTGTATGGAAGGCGGATTGCCGATGCTGTTGGCCAACGTGGAAAACGAGCTTGATCCCGTACTCGACCCAGTCCTAGACAAGGCGTTCATTAAGAAGGGAAAGAACTACATTATCGCCCTCTCGGATAAGGAGTGCGATGTTGATCCAGACAAGTTCTCCCTGTGTATCACTACACGCCTTCCGAACCCTCATTTTACCCCCGAATTGTCCGCGCGGGTTACCGTGATCGATTTTACGGTGACGATCAAGGGCCTTGAAGACCAGCTCCTAGCAAAAGTGGTGCTACAGGAGAAGCCTGAGCTCGAATCCGAAAGGACCAAACTCCAGGTAGAGGTAAATGGATACCAAAAGAAGCTAGTGGAGCTGCAGGACGATTTGCTCTACCGCCTCTCGTCGTGCGAAGGATCTCTGCTGGATGATCCGGAGATTGTCGATGTGCTGAACCTCGGCAAAGCAACTGCCAAAGAGGTAGGAGAGAAACTCAAGAATGCTGGCGAAGCCGAAGTGCGAATCAAAGCAGCGTGCGAGGAGTACCGAACGGTTGCGACGCGCGGATCAATCTTGTACTTCCTCATCGCCGAAATGACGGGAATCAACGTCATGTACCAGACTTCGCTGGCGCAGTTCGCGGCTGTTTTCCAGAAATCAATGGAGGATGCCGAAGACAACAAGGTGCCGAAAAAGCGCATCGATAACATCATTGAGCAGTTGTGCTGGGCCACATACCTCTACATCGGACGTGGCTTGTTTAACCGGCACAAAGACGTGTTTGTGTCGATGATGACCATCAAAGTGCAACTCAACGCCTCACTAATCAACATGGATCAATTCGGATGCTTTGTCAAGGGTGGAGCGGCTTTAGACATCAATGTCCAGCGAAAGAAGCCCGGAAACTGGATCAATGACACGGCGTGGCTGAACGCAATCCAGCTCTCCATGAGCGACGACCTGTTCAAGGACCTCCCCGAGGCCATTCTGCGCGGGGATAAACAGTGGAAAGATTGGATGGACAAGGATACGCCTGAGACTGAGCGCGTTCCTGATTTTGAAGATCGTCTTGACAAATTTCATCGTATGCTCGTCATCCGCGCCATGCGACCTGACAGAACCATGGTCGTAACAAAGCAGTACATTGCCGAAGCAATGGGCAAACGATACGTAGACTTCCCTCCCCTCAACCTCGAGAATACGCATGCTGAAAGCACAGAGCGCGTTCCGTTTGTCTGCATCTTGTCCAGTGGAAGTGATCCCACGGACTTGATCATGCTTTTGGCCAAGAAGAGAAAGACAGAAGTGCTCTCTGTGTCCATGGGTCAGGGTCAGGAGGTCGTTGCTCGCCGCTTTGTGGACCAGGGCTCTGTTTCGGGGTGTTGGGCGCTCTTCCAAAATTGCCATCTGGGCCTCAAGTTCCTGGAGGAGTTGGAGCTGCGCCTTGGCGATCCGGCGAATGAATTCCACGAGGATTTCCGCTCTTGGGTAACTGCTGAGCCGCATCCAGAATTTCCCATCGGGCTGCTGCAGATGAGTATCAAGCTGACCAATGAGGCGCCGGTGGGCATGAAGGCCGGTATGAAGCGCTCGTATGCGGGGTTCTCGCAGGACACCCTCGACACCGTGCCGCGCTCAGAGTGGAAGACGCTCTTGTGGGTGCTCTGCCACTTCCACAGCGTCACGCAGGAGCGGCGTAAGTTTGGTGCCATCGGCTGGACAGTGCCGTATGAGTTCAATGCATCGGACCTCAACGCCTGCACGCTCTTTATGCAGAACCACCTGCTGGAGATGGAGGCCAAAAAGGCCAAGGATGTCACGTGGACGACCGTCCGCTACATGGTTTCTGATATCCAGTATGGTGGCAAGATCACAGACGACATGGATCGCCGGCAGATGACGAGTATCTCCGAAAACTTTTACCGACAGGAGGTGCTTGAACCGGGGTACTCTTTCCTCAAGGGCTACTCTATCCCACAGGGCAACGACATCAACATTTTCCGTAAGCACATTGATGAGAACCTGCCCGAAGTCGATTCTCCTGAGGTTGTGGGCCCAAATCAGAATGCTGATCTCACCTTCCGTCTTCAGGAAGCGGCCACCTTTTTCGACACTATCCTCGAAACGCAGCCCCGCGGCGGCGGCGGCGGCGGCAAATCGCCCGAGGAGATAGTCACGGACCTCTGCAATGATTTCCTGGCCAAGACCCCTGCTGACTTTGACAAGGACGAGGTGCGAGTTTCTATGCAAAAGATGGGAAACACCAAGCCCGTAATCATCGCCTTCAGGCAGGAGATGGATGTGATGGCCAGGGTTATCAAAACAGTCAGATCCACCCTGAAGAATCTCAAACTAGCCATGGACGGCACTATCGTCATGTCTGATGATCTTGCTAACGCGCTCGACTCCATGTTCAATGCCAAGGTTCCAGCACTGTGGCTCAAGGGTAATTGGTTTTCGCCCACGGTCGGGATGTGGTTTGGAATTAGTAAGTACCTGCAACCCCTTTCACCCCGGCAAATGCATTGCCTACCTTTGTATTACGACATTTTTGGTTGTTGGATGTCTCGTTCAGACTTGCGATGGCTTGCGTGATATGCAACACTGATCGGCGGGAAGAAGGCTACTAACTATCTGCTTGGTGCGTGATGCAGTGGTGGCTCGCTATGACCAGTGGGATAAATGGATCAAGCACGGGCGGCCAAAGTCCTATTGGTTGCCCGGCTTCAGCAACGGTTCTGGTTTCCTCACTGCTGTCAAGCAGGAAGTTTGGTGAGTTCTCTCCCTCTCTCCCTCACGCTCTCACTCTCTCCCTTCCCTTGTCTCTCTGTGTGGGTGTAGGTAGGAGGGGCTGGGCGTGAGACGTGCTGTTACGCATGCATGCATGCATGTCAATCGATGCATACACACACGCATACACGCACGCACACGCGCGCGAACGCACGCGCACACACACATACACGCACTCACTTACACACACTCTCTCGCACCCACCCACGCATACCTCCTCTCCTCCTCGCTCTCCACTTTCTTTCTCTCTCCTTCTCTCTCATCAGCCGGGCTAACGAAAGCTGGGCGCTCGACGACGTCGTATCCTTCACTGAGGTTCACAAGTTGGATTTCGAGGAAGTGCGTGAAGCCCCAGCTATGGGCGTGTATGTTCACGGCCTGTACCTCGAAGGCGCCTCATGGAGCAAGAAGGAAGCGCATCTTATCGAGGCTGCGCGTGGCGAGCTCATCAAGCTGCTCCCTTGCATGTTCATCACCGGTGTGCTCCAGCAGCAGAAGAAAAGGGATCCGCTGGCCTACGAGTGCCCCGTATACTTCCGCTTCGACCATCGTAAGCGCGGTCTCACGGCGGCCCAGCCCAACTACATGTTTTCGCCTGAGATCAAGAGTATTCACCCGCCGACGCATTGGATTCTGCGCGGCGTTGCTCTCCTCTGCTACCCTGGCGATTAGGATAGCTGGTGCCTCGTGTCACTGGCCACGTATCGTCGGGGTTTTTTGAACACTAAAACTCGAAACAGAAAGATCAACTACGATCGCAATTTTTAGACCGTTTCGATATACATCTGAAGTTTTCAACGCCGTGCTGTCGAAGTAGCGCAGCGGGTGAATTAGCGTTGTCGGAGGCAACTGGACCAACGCGTGTATAACATGTATACATTTATTATGATGTGGAAGTCCACATCGCTACCGCCAGCTTCTCCGCCTGCCCATCCTCCTCCTGTTGCTGAGAAACAGCGTGTTCTCTTTCCCTTGGCCGGCCTTGGCACACGGGTCCTCGAACGTCTGCTTGGAGGAGGAAGAAGCGGAGGAAGGGGAGGAAATTTGCGGTCGTGGCGGACACACTCACATACTTACATGCATAGACACAGAAATGCATGCACACACACATACACACTCACAAACACACTTGTATACATAGACATAAAAGGATGAATCCACCAACCCAACCACCCACACCCACACACACCTACACACCTACACACACACACACCTACAC
>Ga0115006_10001389_pt1 | contig 15018 bp, 19 predicted proteins | sample ArcOceMetagenome_3_FD_88943 | JGI IMG/M metagenome (GOLD analysis project Ga0115006, IMG submission 88943) | Marine eukaryotic phytoplankton communities from Arctic Ocean - Arctic Ocean- Svalbard ARC20M Metagenome | ecosystem: Environmental > Aquatic > Marine > Oceanic | place: Arctic Ocean...
TACACGACCTCCCGTATTCCTTTAATTTTCATTCTTTATTTCCTTCTCTCTGCTCCCACCCCTCTCTCCCCCCCCCCCCCCCTCCCTCAATGCTTGAAGAACGCCCCAGCCTTCTCGCAGAAGTCCTTAATATCATCGTGCTCGCTGCAGTACTGCTCGAACACCGCTGGCGTGATGGATTTGTGCTCCTCGAACACCTTCATGATCATCTCCTTGTGCTTTCCCTCCATCTCGTTCTCCGTGAGCCCGAAGTAGTGGTGGATCATCTGGAGGGCGTTCTCGTAAGTCAGGTACCCCAGGTAGATCTTCTTGTCGATCCTTCCCGGCCTTATGAGCGCGGCGTCAAGCTTCTCCGGGTGGTTCGTCGTCATGATTACAATCCTGTCCGGGGTGTCCACAACGCCATCTAGAACGTTGAGGAGTCCCGCCAGGTCAAGCTTGTCCTTGTTCGTTGACATGAGCTTAGGACCGACGATCCCCGCCTTGTCGCTGTCCCCGTCGTCCCCCCCGAGTGCGGACGCAATGGCATTGAACATTGCGTCGTCCTCCCCTCCCTCCTCGTCACTGTCGTCCATGCGAGCCTCGCTTTGCGTAGTTTCGGACCTTATGATCTTCTGAGTTTGCTCCACGACAGTAGTACTGACCTCCCTCACAAGGGAAGGCGGCTTCGGTGTCGTCGCGTGCTTCTCCTTGTCATCCTCGAGAACATCATCGCCCCCCGCCTTGGGGCTGGACGCAGGGACCATTGCGGTACCTTCGTCCTCCCCCTGAATAACCTGCTTCGTCGTGGTGACAACGGTGGACTTGGGGCCCTTGAACTGCGATGGGCAAAGCGAATCGCAAAAAGGGTTAGGCGAGGAGCGAAACGACGAGTGGGGGTGTTTGCCTTGATAGCATAGAAGAGTATTAGGCGGCGAGCGGAGGCGAGCGAAGCAAGGGCAATGAATATCATTTTGCCCTGACAACTTTAGCGATTCGCTTCGCTTAAAGCGACGAGTAGGGGGGATTGGCTTTATTGCATAGAATAGTATTAAGAAGCTCGCTCCGCTCGTTACCTTCGCTCCGCCTCACCTTCCCCTTTATCCTCTTATGGACGATCTTCGAGGCGGCATCGACATCCTCGAGCACAAAGATAACGTCCGAGAAGGACAGCTTCACGGGTAGCTCCTCATCCTTCACCGAGAACTTCTGGTCGAAAAATATGTCCATGAGCTCCTGGTTGGTCTTGATCTTGCTCAGGCTGATGTTTATGATGGACCTCTTCGTATGGCTCGCCATGGCCTTTATAAGGCTTGTTTTACCCGTCCCCGGAGGTCCGAACAAAAGCAGTCCGAGCTTATCGGGGTATCCTGGGATGGCGTACTTTCCCTTCTTCTTGAGGAAGTTGTCAAACAGGTGAAGGAGGTTGTCCTGCGATTAGCGAAGCGACGAGCGGAAGGTTTGTTAGTTATGTGGATGTGCGATATTATACTGTCGCTTCGCTCCAGTCGTCCTTCGCTCCAGCCGTCCTTCCCTCACCTTCTCCTTGAAGAACATGCTCTTGAAGGTCTTCCTGTCGCTGAGCTTATAGCGCTTGTACTTCCTCCCCTCGTCGTTGTTCTCGTCGCTACTCAAGGGGGCGTCCTTCTGTACGAGCATGTACATGTACCGGCTGTTATCAACGGACTTCCCAACCTGCTCGGTGTACCATTCAAAGGCCTTGTTGATGTAAGCGTCGATCAGGTCCCCGCCGTTCTCCTCAATGGAGGAGAACATGAAAAGGGTCGTCTTCTTGCTGAGGGTTTTCTTGCTCTCCCCCTCCCCCTCAGACTCGTCCTGGTTCTCGCAGCACTCCCTGAACTTAACCCCCTGCAATGAGCGAAGCGAAGAGTGGAAGTTTGTTAGCTTTACGAGTACACCGTATGTTGCGTTTGCTGTCGCTTCGCTCCGGCCGTCCTTCGCTCCTCTCTCAGCCTCACCTCGCTAACGGTCACCCACTCGTCCTTCGGCGGCACCGTCGTGACGTTGTAGTTCTTGAGCTGCTCCGCGGTGGACCCGTACTGCATCTCCCAAGTGTTGGTGTCACGGTGACCCTTCTCCTTAGCCGCCATTAGGGACACGTTGGCGTTGCGAAACTAAGCAAGGGGGGGGGGGCTGTTAGTTATAGCACGCACTACTGGACATAGCACTACTAGACACAGCACTAGATGTCGCTTCGCTCCAGCCCTCACCTTGACGGCCCCACAGTGCTCTCCTATGTACATGGTTAGTGCCTTCTGCAGGATGTTGTTGCGCTTGTCCCTACCCTCCTTAGGACCGCTGCTATAGTACCCCGAGTTCTCAATCGTGAACTCTATCCTCCTCACGATCGCCTCCTCCTTCCTCTCTCCGAAGAGATCCTTCATGAACTTCATGAAGGCTGGCTTGACCGTGTTTGTCATGTATCCAAACAGTGCGGTGATTATAGCTGGTATTACCATCGCTATTGCCATGTCCAGAGCGGGATTTCCCTAGCGGCGAGGAGAGAATCGACCAGTTAGTGGGGGTTAGATTAATCGTATATTCTAATATTAAGTAATAATGGAAATAATTGATGATCAATCTTGTTTGTGCTCGACAAGACTGGGATTCTTCAATTATTCAAACTATTATTACTTACAGTCCTTAAAGAATTAATCATACTAAATGACGCAGCATGATGATCCATATTCTATAGTTAAATACTGTATTAAGTTTATTTATAATGATATAATGATGCTTTTATCTCAAGTGGTCAAAGGCAAAATTTGCTCCTCACTTTTCTGCCCTTAACAAAATCAGCATATCAACACTTTTACCCCATAGATAGTACTATTACTCTAATATTGGGGTTATTTGTACTTAGACCCCAATTTATATCGTATAATATTAAATAATGAGTATAGAAAATGATAATTCCTCAACATCATCCCCATCTACACCTCCACCAGTACCAACAACACCCGATCATATAACTTCTCCACCACAAGTAACATCAATACCACCTTCAACACCATCAAGTAATATTATTCGTAAAATAGAGAGACAAAACACACAGATCTTAACACCATCCCTCCTCCTCACTGCCTCGTCCTTACTCGACAAGGCAAGGATCAACGTTATGGTAGCGTCAGTAAACATGGGGAACGCCCCCCCTTCAACGTCCGACATCTCCTCCCTCATCCCTTCCGACGGTGGCGACACCTACGACGTGGTAGTAGTGGGTATGCAGGAGGCCACCTGGGACAGCAACGAAACGAACAACGCGCAGAGCGACGACGAGGAGGACGAAGAGAAGGACACGGATAAGCACGAAATATCACCGGCCAAGAGTGGGAAGAAGGCCAAAATTCCCAGGCGCTCATCCCTCGTCACAAAGATCGGGAAGGGAGGTGAGATCAGGCAAGGAGCGAAGCGACGGATGGACCCAGCAAGCGAAGCGAGCTGCATACACTGGTCTGTTCTGTTAAGCTAACTCTAATCGTCCCTTCTCCTCCTCACCTATGCTCTCTCCTCCTCATCGGCAGTACGTATAGTGGAGGAAACTATGCGCGGGGTAGCGGGATCGCAGGACACGGGCGACAACAAGTTCAAACAGAGAGACAGGAAGAAAAGCAACAAATCAGGTAACGCGCCTTCGGATGGTAGCCAGACCACGGACTCAGGGAAGGTAAGGTGGAGCCGAGAGGGATGGGAGCGAAGGCTAAGACAGCAACATATCGTATTCGCATGCATAACTAACAACCTTCCACTCGTCGTTTCGCTCATCGCTGCTTCTTTTATCTCCCCCAGCTTAATGGTCTCCTCTCTTCCCACCTTCCCTCCTACACCCCCGTCGTTCGATACCAGAGGGGTGAAATGAGGCTCCATATATACGTGCGTACGATGCTCGTCCCCGCTCTGACGGACGTTGAGGTAACGGCAGAGAACACTGGACTTGGACACGTACTGGCCAACAAGGGGGGCATCGCAGCGAGGGTCACCTTCACTGACACAAGCCTGAGGTGAGGGGATAAGGGGGAGAGGGGGAAGGGGAGGATACACGAAAGGCGCACTTCTCACAAATTGCTTCACCCCCTCCCCTCTCCCCCCCCTCCCCCCCCAGCTTTGTTTCCTGCCACCTCTCTGCCCACGAAGGTCGTGACAATTACCTTCGTCGTTGCGCTGACATTTCTGAGATCCTCTCCGGCACGAAGCTCGGCAATCCCAAGCGCTACGACGTGAGCATAATCAGTCACCACACGTTTTTCTTCGGGGACCTTAACTTCAGGGTAGATTTCGGAGGGGGAAAAAAGGAGAACAAGGAGAAGGCGTGGGGGGCGGTAGAAAGGGGGGACTTCGGAGAGCTTTACCAATACGACGAGCTGCAGAGGGGTATATGCAACGGTGATTGCTTGGATGGTTTCAGGGAGGTAAGATTGGACGAGGAGCGAAGCTACGACACAACAACACAATCGCAAGCGGTGAAAACCCCACGCGCTTTTGCTTCAGTATAACATACAGCTCCACCGTAACTACCGCTATAATTCTCACCCATCATCTCAACCCCTTTTGCGATTCGCTTCGCTCATCGCAGGGCGACTGCTCTCAATTCGCGCCCACGTTCAAGGTTAAACGTCGCGTGAAGGGAACGGTAGGGGACGGAGGGAGAAAAGCCGAGGACGTCTATAATCCCCAGAGAACCCCCAGCTACTGCGATCGGATACTTTTCAGGAGCTTGGCGGGACTGAAGGGTATGCTGAAGCAGACTGCGCTCGAGGGTGTTTCCATGTACACAGCCTCGGACCACAACCCCGTGCGCGCAATGTTCACAGTCGACGTACCCCTGATAATCAGCGAGCGCATGCACGTTCCCAGCGGTTTGATGTCCAGGAAAACAAAGAGCGTGAGGAGGTAAGATCAGACGAGGAAAGAAGGACTGCTGGGGCGAAGCGACAGCATGTAACCTACATTCAAGTCCTCGTTTTGTTCCTCGCACACCCCACCCAACCACTATAACTAACAACCTTCCACTCGTCACTTTGCTCCTCGCAGTGGGAAGACTGGGGGAAAGGGTATGGATGCTCCGAGGGACAGCGTGAAGATCATGAAGGACTACAGTGCACCGGAATTCGACCTCGACCACCCAGAGAACACCCCGGGGGGAGAGGAAGAAGTGAAGGAAGAGGGGTACGGACACTTTGATATTGATAAGATTTGCAAGGTAAAGAATTGACGAGGAGCGAAGGACGGCTGGAGCGAAGCGACGACAAGATCAAGATAAAGTCTCTCTTCAAGATTAAGCTCGTCGCTTATTGCGTATCAGAAACACTCAGCTCGTCGCTACGCTTCTCGCCCTCGCACATATCGCCCACCCACATAACCAACAACCTTCCTCTCGTCGCTTTCCTCCTCGCCACCCAGCTTACCTTCTCCAGCATGAGGTGCATGAACCTTACGGAGATGGACTCAAAGCTAGCCGGTGGTGGGTCCGATCCCTATATCCAGTTCGTTCCCTTGACGGATCACCTATTGAAGAAGCAGCACAACCAGCAGAAGCGCCACACAATGACTTCCAACGCATTCTATCAGTACCCGAAAACCAAGGTCACCAGACACAACGTTAACCCAGTGTTCCAGGACATTATAGAGCTCGAGGTTGATGTCGCCAGGGAAAAGGATCTGCTTAACGGCAAGTTTTTGGCACTCACGGTTATGGACCATGACGACCTGAGCGAGGATGACCTCATAGGGACTGTGGTTTTCAACCTTGCCAGCCTCACTGGCGCGGACACTGGCGATGGCGTGAGGGTGAAGAGCACTGGACGAATTACAAGGTTGGAGGTGAGTGGTGCGGTCGCGCACAGTGTGCTTCGACCCATAAACTAACAAACGTATTGCCTTCGTTTCGCTTCCGCCCCTGGGCAGATATCTAAACCCGTCTTGAAAGACTGCAAGGTCCAAGGGCACTTCGAGGGGACCGTGGAGATGTGCTGGGTGGACAGAAAGCTGCTAGAAACGACAAGGTCGATTGGGCAAGAAGGCAACAAAGGTGGATGTTGTGTCGTCTCATAAATAGTTCAAAAAGTTTTTGAAACAATACTTGGAGTTACACGTTACGAGCAGCACGTTGTGTTCGTTTTAGGCATTGTTAGGTTGACCCTCTCTCCATCCTCGGTAGCATTGTCCCCCCTACCGAGACCTATCCCCTCCCTCTCCATCTTGACATTCATCCAGAACACCACATCCTGGAACATTGTCTGCGTCCCTTCGTCCCCCTGTACCTTCGCGCTGGTTTCAAAGAACAGCATTCCCTCATTTTTTGCGAACTCGCTAGCCTCCGCCTCTGTAACCATCCTCTTCGGTACCCCCTGCCCAGTGCTCGGTAACCCCAGGTCCTCCCCCCTGATCCCCCCCGCAGTTGTACCCGCTGTCAAGTCCTTCTTGTTCCCAGCCAGAGCAATGACAAGCCCATTTCTCTTGAACCAGTCCCTGCTTAATTTCCCGTCCTCCTCAATGGTTCCTTTCTTCTCCTCCTTCCCCGTAGTCTTCCTCAACTCCTCGACCCATCTCTTCACGCCCTCGAAGCTTTCCCTCCTCGTTACATCGTACACGATTATAGCAGCTACCGCACCGCGGTAGTACAGGCCCATGTTCATGCTCCGAAACCTCTCCTGCCCCGCTGTATCCCAAATATCCAAAGTCAACCTAGTATTACCGGTCAGAGGCACAGTCTTCGATATATACGCGGACCCCACCGTCGCCTGAACGTTGCTATTGAACTCGTTTCGAACATAACGGATTATCAAGGATGTCTTTCCTGTGTAGGCGTCTCCAAGAAGGATCAGCTGGGGTGGGAATATTAGGGAAGAGAATCAGAAACTTTGTCCTGGCACAGGTATCGAACCCAAATCGGAGCTTCGAGAACAAAATTTCCAAAGGAGCTAAATGGGACTGAAAATATGGTCGTACCTTGGCCCTTCTCGTCTTTTTCTTGGGGGGCTTTGCTGATGATACGTAGTGTTTGGGCAGGGAATCTAAGTTATTCTGAGCTGTCATTTCCGCCATGATGGATTTCAACTACTTTATTTTCTCGTACTCGGATATAGTTGATAAGGGTGTCCAAAAGTGAGGGTCATCTGATTGCAGTCGACGATTCCCCACTTTTAGTCAAAAAAAGAATGAGTGAAGGTAGGTAAATGAGTTTTTAATGCTATAGGGCTGCTTTTTGCGCCCATTATACCGGCGTCATTATATTAACATTCAACAATATTGAATAATTAAAGAAATCCTAGTCTATGCTGCCATCGACTTGTGTGCAATTTGCTGAATTTTTCAAATATGGAACATGATATGGTCACTGTCCTTGATTTTCTGCCATCTCTAACCCTAATCGGATTGTTCCTTTCTCCCATTTTTGCTCGTCTTTGCACTCTTGGTAAAATGTAGATAAGCCACCTTCGGCACTGAAATCCTTCCTTAGTGGGGGGATTGGCGGAGTGTGTTCGACGGCCATAGGGCACCCAATAGACCTAGTTAAAGTTAGGATGCAAACGATGGTTGTCGCACCAGGGCAGAAGCCTCCGTTCAATTCAACATTTGATTGCCTCAAGAAGACTTTTGTGAAGGAGGGACCTAGAGGACTTTACAGGGGCGTCACTGCACCCATCACTGCAATTGCTCCAATCTATGCCGTCGTTTTCTGGGGTTACGACATGGGTCAGAGGTTAGTTCGATGGAACTACGACATGGGCATCAACGACAAGTTTACCCTGGGACAGATTTGCTTCGCTGGGGGATTTAGTGCGATACCGACGACGGCCATCATGGCACCAAGCGAGAGGATCAAGTGCCTGCTTCAGGTTCAAGCGAACGAGATCGAGAAGGGAGGGAGGGCAAAGTACAGCGGTATGATTGACTGCGGGGTTAAGCTCTACAAAGAGGGAGGAGTCCGCTCTGTGTTCAAGGGAACAGGCGCGACCCTCATCAGAGACGTCCCCGGGTCTATTGCATGGTTTGGCGCCTACGAGGTAGTCAAGGGAAAGATCAGCAAGATGCAGGGGAAGAAGCCTTCCGAGCTGTCACCACTCGCCGTACTATTTGCCGGTGGATGCGCAGGAATCGCAAACTGGGTCATCGCCGTCCCTCCGGACGTCGTCAAGTCTCGCTTTCAGACCGCCCCCGAGGGCCAGTACAGTGGCCTTGCCGACGTCGCCAAGACGCTTCTCAAAGAAGAGGGACCAGGGGCTTTCTTCAAGGGCCTCGGGCCTGCCATGATCAGGGCTTTTCCCGCCAATGCGGCGTGCTTCCTCGGAATGGAGTTCAGCAAGAGCCTCCTGGCATTCATGGACTAGTTGGGCAAAAACTAACCACCCAAAGACATAACCGCAAAAGCCGCACATAAGTATAAGTTAGAAGAGAGAGGAAGGAATAAATAAAAGGAAAGCACAGCTAAGTAAATAAAAGCAAAGGTAAATCTTTGTTCTGCGTGTCATCGCTTTAGTTTTTATTTCTCCCCGCTCAGCACCATCTGTCCAGTACCCTCGTCCTTGTAGTAGAAGCCTGCCTTCCCCTTGTGATTTACGTAGTACCCGTTCCCCCCCTCCTCACCCTTGGAGGATGGGACCTGGACGAAGACAGTGTCTAAGTTGTCCGTTCCAGCCTTCGAGATCTCCTTCCGTAGTTTCGCCTCAAGCTTCTTGTAATTGTCAAAGGGCATCTCCTCAAACATTTGTAACCATTCCCCGGTCTCCTTCACCGTCCAGTAGTAGACAGTGTTGGTGGAAGGGTTGAGGTAGAAGCCGGTCATACCCTGTGGGGTTCCTGAGAGCGCCATCATCACCCCCGCCTTGGAGGTAAGTTCCATCTTCATGTTAAACCACTTCATGTAGCTCATCCTCTTCCTCGAACAGTTTTGGATCATCCTTGCCTCCGCCTGCCTCTTCTTTCGCATTTCGATGCTGTACTCCGTCTCCGGGGGGAACTTTTGGACGGCGTAGCTCGAAATGCTGTTTGTTAAGCTCCCGTCGTCAAGACCCGCAGCATCCCCACCCCTGCTCAGGGGTCTGTTAAGATCTCCAACGTCAACGCCCTTCTCCTGGAGCTCTGCAAACTTTTCCGCCACCTCAGCCAACTCGAATTTCATTGCCCTGCACTTGTCCTCTGCAGCCTGCGATGAGCGAGCGGGGAGGAACGAAGCGAAGCGAGAGAAAAGTATGTCAGATGTAGCTCTAGCTGTCGCTTCGCTCCAGACCTCCGCCCAGCTGTCCTTCGCTCCTCGCCCAATCTCACCTCTCTCTTCTCCACCTCCTTTTCCAGACTACTTTCCAAAATGATCACCCTCTTCTGCGAATGGTTCAGTACGTCTTCACTCGCAGCAAGGGCGGCCTCGGTCTCCTTTAATCTAATCTGAACTGCCTCCATCTGCGCGACTTTTTCATGGTCAACGTTCCCCTGGACGTTGGACAGTTTCTGGTACTCCCACACAATGGTGGCGTAGTCCTTGTCCTTCGCCTCGAGGGCGGCCTGAAGCTGCAATATCTTTGTCTCAGCTGCTGTAAGGGCTAACGTCTTTCCCTCCAGCACGGAGTCAACTTCGGCCTTCTGTTCCTCCAATAACTTCTCCTTTTCAGCCGAGCTACTGCTCCCCAAGAGCCTAGCCAGCTCAACATCCTTCTCAGCCTCTGCAAGCGCGACACTCTTGTCGCTCAGTTGGGACTGAGCGCTCAAAAGAGAATCCTTGCTAGAGTTAAGCTCAGCCATGGCCCTGTCAAGGCTGGCTTCCAGCCCGGCCACTTTCTCGTTCAGGTTCTTGACCTTCTCATCTGCGGCCGCAGTGGAGGCAGCACTGCCAGACGAGTCACCAGCAGTGAGATTAGCGACAGCCTGTCCAAAGTCCTTTGCGGTCCCAGTGGCAAGGTCCTGCAGCTTTCCAACCTTCGACGAGGGGTGCATTGTGAGCGTGTTAGTTATAGGACTCGCTTCGCTCGTCCTAAGGAGGACCGAGATAAGGAGTCATCGCTCCGCTCTTCCTGGCCTTCGCTCCTCCTACACGTCGATCCAACAGCCTTGCACGCCCCCCTACCTAACCCTTCTACCCTCCTTACCTTCTCCTCATATTCTGCCAATTTCAACACAGCCTCGTCGTACATCACTTTGTACTTTTGCTTCCTCTCAAAGACCTTCTTCATCTTCAATAAGCCCTCATGGTGCCTCTGGAGGTGAAAATTCGGTGACCTCAGAGAGTCAAAGATCATCTGGTTGGAGACATAGGTTCCAGGGTCACTCTCCTTTAACAAGATTTTTATCTCGTCAATCTTGTGCATCATGAGGGTAATATAGAGGAGGGTACTGAATAACTGCAAATTTCGGCTCTCTTCTACCATCTTTGCCCTCTGCTTAGGGTCCCTCTCTCGCTTAACCGCCACAGCTAATTGGTGCAGCTTCTTCCTAGTCGTATCGAAACGTTGCTGCACCGTGAGTATATCACAACCAACCCTAATACCTGAAAGTGACGACTGCGGAAACGCCTTCTGCACTATGCTCCCAGAATTTGGGGGCAAGGAGCTGATCGACTGCGACATCTCCAGCTTTGGAGAAAGGGACCCTGCCTGTGTCAGCGACTCCATGTGGTTGTTCGGGGACTCCCGAGGCGGAGACATGACCAGCGAAGGAAGGACCAGGTCGTTCATACAAAGATAAGAGTATGGGTTGTGGCTATAATTGTGGGAGCTGTTAAGGTTGCTACGCCAACCACTTCGGGTGGGGATCTTTAATTAATCTCTAAAAATAATCATAGGATTATATGAACAAGTCGCATAAACTAATAAAACGCATATATCGTTTGTAAGGCTGAAAGTTTTACAAACGACAATTCGCGATATTAACCCTCAAACACAAAGTGTTTTAGTAAAGCAAGGTATGGAAGTTTAATTAGCCTGTAACGACTTAGTCGCTATAGCTCCTTTATTAAACTAATCAATATGGACGAAGTCATTCGTGGATAGAGTTTTTGCGCCTCTGGAAGTTAGGGACGTCCCCCGGAAGGCCCTGCCATAAAGGACCCAAATTTCTGTTTTATGGAACCATCCCATAACCTATTTTTTATGCAAAGCCGTAAGGGTACAGGGTCGATAGAATGAGCGACATGGCGACCGTGAGATACAGGGTTAACATAAAATTAAATGACAATAAGTTCAAGAAAACCACCTGAAACTGGCGCTGCGGAGTGACATCACGTTTCAACTTCAACTAGCCACCAAACCCAAGTGCCTCCAAATAACTTGCGATTCCATTATCGTTCAATAATTTGGATTTTATTCCCTTTGACTTCCCAATTGAGGACAGACGGAAAGACGGCAAAGTTCAGGTTCTAAAAAAGAATTTGCTTGGAGCTTCATACCTCGCGGTCGGGCAAAATTAAGGCTCGAGACGAACTCGGCACACCACGGTCATCAATTTCTGACGTACCTTCTCCTGGCTCTTATTAGGTAATCCTTTTCTTTCAAAAGGCCTCAGGTTTCAGTGGCCATATCTCTCCCCACGATGGACCACGCAAATTCTGCCAACTTCCTAGTGTCGCCATCTCTAGACCCGTCACTTAGACCTTCGATTGAGAAGCTTGTGGAGAGATTTGACCCGAAGGATGACCCCAAGGACTCCAACAATGTCGTGTGGAGTGGACTTTCAGAAGATCCTGCGAGTCCTACCGAAACCAAGCTATGCTATAGCCCGGGAACCCCTATGACTCCCTCGAGCTTCCAGACTCCTCAGCTAATTTCCAAGAGGGGGCTAATGGCCATGATGGATGAGGGGACGGGCTTGGGTGAAGAAGATGACAATGGGGAGCTGGGTGAGAGCAACAAAAGGACTGCTAGGAAGGAGTCTAAGAGCGTCGGCAAGGGCGACGGAATGAACGAGGGCAAGAACGGAGTGAACGGGGGGAAGAACGCTAGCAAGCCCCCCCGCCCCCCCCCGCCCCCCATGTCGCCCCCGCCTGTCTTTAGCAAGCGGCAGCAAGTGAGGCTGGCGCAGAATAGCGAGGATGGTGGAGCCAAGATAAACGTGGTGCCCTCGTCGAACCCAATCGCTACAGCCTCGCAAGTTCACACCCTGAGCACGGTCGAAGAAGCAGCATACGACCTCTTCGACAGCAGGGTAATGAGGGCAGTAAATGGTTGGAAGACCCAATTCGTCGAGGTCGCACAGCCACCATCGACGCCTATGAATTTGAACAACGTATCAATTGCGAGCACATCGTCTACGACAAGCGACATTTCCATGGCCACCCCCTCTCCTTCCCTTCGATTCATGACCCCGACATCAGCTTCGAGCCCCCACATGCCCTCCACACCATCGTCCGCGTCGTCCACAGTATCGTCCATTGCCGCCGATGATGACCCAATGTATTCGGCGCTGGGGGATGCGCTTTGGGGTGGTTGGAGGTCTTTCAGGGACGCTGTAAAGGCAGAGGCACTGAACGCAGCATTGGAGTTGGAGCAGGCAGGACACGACACGTCCACCTTGATGCGACAGAGCGAGGAGCAGGCAGACGCCGACGCTGCCGCTGCCGCTGCTGCGGCCGTTGCTGTGGTCAGCGTTACTGATGCGCGCATGCCCACAGCCCTCAAGGAGGCAGCGAGGGCCCTGAGCAACGCCCACAACCACAAGGTTAACGTGGAAAGGGAGAAAAGGAAGAAAGCAGAGAGAGGCCTTGCCAAGGGGATCGCAGACAAGGCGAAAATGAGGGATGAAATGGACAAGAAGGGAGAGGAGGACAACAAGGAGGGAGGAGTGGTTGCCCTCGGGGTCAGGCTGAGTGCCGCGGAGACTGAGAAAGAGGAGCTCATCAAGAGGTCCCAGAAGCTGCTTGCTGAGCTTGGAAAGAAGGACAAGATGGTTCTGAAGCTCAGCAAGAGGTTGAAAATGATGAGTGGAGATGCGCGAACGCCCAAGAAAAACCACTCCTTTTCCGATATCGGGGAGGATGGACAGGAAGGCGTCAGCGGATTGCCTCTTCACATCAAGAACGAGCTCATTAACATTGCGTCATCGGCTCCTGCCGACAGCCCCCTCAAGACAGGGGAGTTCTGGTCATGGCTGAGGAACAGCCCTTCTCCGAAGAAGTTTCCGTCAAAGGACGAGGAGGTGGAGGGGGAAGGCAAAGTGAACAGCAACAACAGGTGAGCGGGAGCGAGGAGCCAAGGAAAGGAGGAGCGAAGCGACGACCGTATACTACTACAGCACAATTACTAACAAACTTCCACTCGTCGCTTCTCTCATCGCAGCTCGCTCAATATGGACATCAGCGAGGACGACATCAACTACGTCGATGAAGACTTTAAAACATTTTCCGAGCTACAGCAGATTGGCAAAAGTAGCGATGGCGCAGTGGGCGAGGCGGGGGAGACAATGGACGTAAGCGTGAACAGCATCGACTCTGCAAGCATCCTTCATGGCCTTGACGAGGATATGATGGACGACAGTGCTGCTACTTCTAGAAGTAGCGTGACTGAAAGGTGCGTCGCAGGCGAGCAGTGAGCGTTTTGTACGGAAGTACAACCGCGTGAGGTTTTCAGAGCCAATGCTGCCGTCGCTTCGATCCTCGCCAACCCCTTCCTTCTTCTCTCCGCCCATTCGCAGTATCCTCATGTCGCCCGATGCGATGCACCGTGCCGACAAGTTAGCAAAGGGCTCCGCAGACCTCAAGGAGCAGGTAAAGCGGAGTGATCGGCGGAGACAGCGTGCGTAGGGAGCTAATTCTCTTATGATGAGCTAACCCATCTTCTCGTCATTTCGCTCCTCGCCTAATCCCTTTCACGCTTCTACTCTCCCATCGCAGCTTCGTGCAATGGTTGGGAGCCACAGCCTCACACCTAACGTGTCGGTTGCCAGAAATCTAACCTACGAGGAGGGAGAGGAGGGCCGGGGGGATGGGGAACCATCGAATGAGGAAAAAGAACGGGTTTCCTCACCGACCCCGAGCCTGACCCGCACAAACCCGGGAAGCACCAACAGTGACGAGAGCGGGGGCGACGTTGCACACGCACAGGCGTCAACACAAGACGTCAAGGGGATCGTTGCCGCCGAGTTGGAGATGGAGAAAAGAATAAGGGCGGTTCAGAACGAGTGCAATCAGTGGAAGGTCAAGTGCAATGAGCTTGAGGCGCTTTGCGAGGAGCTTACTGCAAAATTCCAGGAAGACCAGGTCGTGATCGAACAGAGGGTAGCAGAAGAGAGGACTGTTGCCATGGATATGCTGACAAAGAAAAAGACGCAGAACAACAGCTTGCAAAACAGATGCAGGGAACTGGAGAACGAAAGGCGAAAGCTCCAGCAGCTGCTAACAGAACTTAACGAGGCGGTCGAGAGCGACAGGGAAATGACACCAATGAAACGGGCACCAGACGCCAACGCGGGAGGGGACTTGGGACGGTGGAAGGAGGGATACGAAAAGGCCAAGGAGGAGAACCTGAAAGTATTGAGGAACATGTCAGAAGACATGGGAGCCATGGACGAGGAGCTAAGGGCAGCAAAGAAGGAGGGCAGCAAGCTGAGGAAAAAACTCGAAGAAGTAATGGGAAGGGAGGAGGAAGTCAAGAGGAAGGCAACTGAAAAGGTCAGGGACCTGACCAACGTCATCAGGAGGAGCGGTGTAGTAGGAGACGAGATCCGGGCATTGAAGGGCGACAGGTAAGGGCGAGATGCGACCAAAGAAGTTGAATTTTTTTCTCACCAACCCCGCTGCTCCTCTTCCTTGGTCTCCCAGGTTCACTCTCGCAGATGTGATGAGAATAAACGGAGCGGTAATCGCGGCGATGCTCACTATCTTCTTCCTTGTCTCAAAATTCTCAACGAACGTACCATTGAGCGTGCCATTAAACTAATCTGCGATCTGGTGAAGCTAAAAATGAATTATATTTTTGGCCATGAAGCAAACCTTTAGGGTTATTTAAATAATATAATTTAGATTAAAAGGCTGGAACCGGCATGTGTTGGGATTTTGTCGGGAAAACCATCCTGGGGGGGGTGGAAGTGAGGGAA
>Ga0115006_10001391_pt1 | contig 15016 bp, 26 predicted proteins | sample ArcOceMetagenome_3_FD_88943 | JGI IMG/M metagenome (GOLD analysis project Ga0115006, IMG submission 88943) | Marine eukaryotic phytoplankton communities from Arctic Ocean - Arctic Ocean- Svalbard ARC20M Metagenome | ecosystem: Environmental > Aquatic > Marine > Oceanic | place: Arctic Ocean...
ACCTCAGCACGTGTAAAAAGGCAGTGAGGATTTCGAGAAACGTGGTTGAAAGCCAACTTTTCCCAGTGCGTGTTTCCTTCACGCGCTCTCAAAGAAGGCACGTGGGGTCCATGATTGACGAGGATCGTAATAATACGTCACGCGTGGTCGAGTAGTGACTGCACCCATTAGCTGAGTACTACGTCCGCGCTGTACGGGACGCAACCTACAAGCAATGCAACGACAGTGGAACGATACGCCCAACGCGAACCCAGAGGATTCGCCATACCTGGCTTAGGATCTGCAAGATGGCGATCGAGTCCGTGGCGCAGAAGGTGGCACCGAGTGTGAGCGTATCACGCAGCGAGGGCCCTTCGTCATAGAGGTTGTCGAAGTTCATGATCTGGAAGGCTGACGAAACGCCCACCGAGATGAAGAAGAAGGTCACGAGGGTGCCCAGCAGGCCGTAGCTCAGAATCGCGCCCATGTTCGCAAAGAACATCACCTGCCGAGCAAGCAACGTCTCCCGCATCAGCGCGCTTCCTGCGGCGCTCTGGTTGGTTTACAAGCCCTCCAAGCTGGGTCTCGGACGTACCCGCTTGAAGCAGAAGCCCGCGTTGAAGATCACAAAGGGCAGAAGGACGTCGAAGAAGAGGCCCTGGTTGAACGCGAGGGTGCTCGCTGGAATGTCTTGCTGCTAGGCCGCAGACAGCCGGAGGTCAGAGGTACGTTTGCGTGGTGCATGCATCATGTTCGAGAGAGACAACACAAACGCAAACCAGGGGATTGTCCCTCCGCTCGCTTTCGCAGGAGGAAAACAAACACGCCAGTCTTCAGAAGACATCGAGCTCACGTGCACGTACATTCAAGAGCCCCTTGTAGTATATGAGCAGTATACCTGCACCACACACACACAGGAACACGCGCGCGTTCAGTCTTCGCACACAGGCAGGCGTCGGCGTCGTCGAGGCCAACACGACTTGCCGCCGCAGGTGTCGCTTGCAGGGACGCCCGGCGCCTCCACACAAGACCCGAATGCCCGCCCTGAACTGCGTGACGATGGTTGGAAGTCGCTCAGGCGGGTCCTTGCGAAGGAATGGTGGACGGCAGGGTGGGGCGGTGGTGACAGACGTACATCCGGCAGCTAGGCCCAGCACGTTGGAGAGGCGCGAAGGAGACCCCCAGGGGTAGAACCATGGCCACCTGCGTCAATGCATCCGCTCCACGCGTTCGTCTTAGCCATCAGGGCGCTAGCGGACTTGCGTGGATGCCCATCAAACTCTCCACGCCCTTGTCCACGCCCTTGTCCCTACAAGCGCGGCCCTGAACGCAACATCCAGGGGTCATGCAAAGTGTGGATGTTGGCCTCTGCACACCCAGGGCAGGTGGCAGTTCAGCGCGAACACCCAGGAGAGGGCATCCCCTCCGTCTTCTTGCTTTCAGCACAAACCGTCCGTCGCCACCGGGGTGAACATCGGAGACCACGGCGAGCAGGGCGTCGGTGGGGTGCTGCTGGCACCAATTCAAGGGCAGCAGCTTGGTAACCACGGCACAAACCCTGCATCTGCCCTTACGCCTCTTGCACTTCCCCTACACCTCGAGCACTCGCCCCTTTGAGGCCACACCGTGGTTGACACCGCGAGGTCTGTGCGCACGAGTCCGCTCCAGCTCTTGGCTCTAGGGTCGGCCTGCATCTCCGAACAAGGTCGCACCGTTTGCAGTAGGGCGAGCATGCGATGGCGATGGACAGCAGCACCGCCCCCACGGAGAAGCTGAACGTGGTGGTCACCATTGGCCCTGCGCGGAGGGTCGCAGCACGGGCGATTCACCTCCAGGGGTTGTTCCGGAGCAGAACTGTGGCGAGCCCTCTGTACTCGAAGGCGCTTGAACCGCAACTGCACGTGGGAGTTGCCGCGAGTGGGCTCGGTCACCCGAGCGAGAGCGCTGTGAATCAATAACCCGCCCAGCTCGACACACCTCCACCGGCGCCTCGCCTACTCGCCCTGCTCGCCGCGCGCCACCACCAGGCGCCGCCGTGTCGCCATGGCGAACCGTACCGATGTCCTGGCGCGAGACGTGCACGGCACGAATCCGCAGGTGCGCCTCCTTGCGCTTTCTCCGAGCCACCCCTGTTACGGAGAGGAACCAGCGCGGCGACGTGTGACGTCCCTCACGGCGTCGCTCCTAGGAGGGTAAAACCCTTCAAGCCAGCACCGCCAAAGGGGATGGTCGATCAACAACCCGCGAACGCGACGAAGGGCGTGGGCTGCCCCGAGACACGAGGGACGATACGTAGGTGTGCTTGAGACGTGGGTGTATGTGTGCTGCCAATGCAGAACCTGGTGGAGAAGATCGTGCGGTTGAAGGTCTACTCCATGACCTACTGGAAGGAGCATTGCTTCGGGCTCAACGCAGAGACTCTGGTGGACAAGGCGATGGACCTCGATCACGTGGGTGGCACGTACGGCGGCAACCAGAAGGCCACCGACTTCCTCTGCCTGGTGCTCAAGATGTGTCAGATCCAGCCGGAGAAGGAGATCGTGGTGCGTGTTTCCCATGCACGACCGTCGATCAGACGTACCCACCAGCGACAGCCCAAGCAGCCCTGGTCTCCCCGGAGGAGCATTCAAACCCTGAGATGGAGGGCGCCACATTCCTGCGCAGCCGCCGTCCACCAATGAGAGCCCTGGGTGGTTTGCCAGCTGCCCGTAACAGCGTTGGATCGCCCTCGCGACTCGCTGGTACCCACCCGGCCTTGTGTGACGACGGTCCAACCGACGCTGAGAGAGGCTCGGGGCGGTGCAAGCAGGTGGAATTCATCAAGAACGAAGACTACAAGTATGTGCGTGCGCTTGGCGCGTTCTACATGCGCCTGGTGGGCACGTCGCTCGATGTATATCAATATCTCGAGGTAGGTTCTGAGGGAACGGCCAGGGTTCGACTTCCTGTTGTAGGGTGCCCACTCGCGCAAGAGCCATCTGCGACGAGCGTTCTCAGGGACGTGGACCGTGGCGTGCGGCTGGGTTCGATGTCGATGGGGCAAACCTCGTCTGGGCCGTCGCAGTTGGGTGGCGCGGGCACCCCCCCCGTCTTGGGGCGCTGGAGAGGGGCGCTGGAGAGGACCGCGACGCGTCTTCTCCACGTGTGGGGCAACCGTGGGTGACGAGGGTGGGTGTGCGTGCGATGGGCATGGTCACGATTCGCAGCCGTTGTACAACGACTATCGGAAGCTGCGCGTGCGCAACGGCGAGGGCACGTTCCAACTCTCGCACGTGGACGAGTTCGTGGACGAGATGCTCACCAAGGACTTTTTGTGCAACATCGCCCTGCCGCGCATCCCCACGCGCTGGACACTGGAGGCATCCACGCGGCTGGAGCCTCGCATCAGCGCGCTCGAGGACTTCGAGGAGGAGCTGGAGGTGCGCGTGTTCGAATCGTCACTTGTGCGCCAGCTGTTGTCCGATTCGCACACGTCTAGCGCGTCCATCCATCGCTGGCCTGCATCTCCGCAACCCAGCCTCGACTGCAGGCGCAGGCGACGGGCGCTTTCCACCAAACAGCGATATTGATTACCTCTCTCTCACACTTTGGTTGTGGGGTTGCAGGAGGACGCGGCGGAGCAGGCGGCGGCAGAGGCGGCGGCGCTAGAGCAGCAGGCGCAGGAGGCGACCCTCGAGCTGGAGCGTGCCCGCGAGCGGGCGCGTGGTGGTGGTGGCCCTCTGCCTGGGCCGCCTGCCCGCGGTGGCAGTCACGCGGACAACGTGGCGGAGCACAACCGGGCGGATCGCCACCGCGAGCGCGATCACGAGCGTCACGCAGAGCGCGGCCACAAAGACAGCGAGCGGGCGCGAGGGGAGCGGGAGCGGGACGATAGGCGAGATAGCCATCGGCACGACGACAACGACCGTAGCAGTCACCGACGGCATGAGGACCGCGAGCGACGGCGTGACGATCGCGACGATCGCGACGGCGGTGGCCGCGACCGGCGCGACGACCGACGGCGATCGCCGGAGCGGCGCGAGCGGCGGGAGGAGGCGAAGAAGCGACGCAGTCGCAGCAGCTCCCCCGCGCGCCAAGACCGTAAGGAGAAGAAGAGGGAGAAGAGGCATAAAGAGGAGGAGAAGCCCTCGGCGGGAGGAGGCGGCACCGGCGACGTCGAAATCGACGAGGCCAACGCGCTGCGGGCCAAGCTGGGTCTCAAGCCGCTCCGATGAGATGTGATGAGTCTCAAGATGCCCTTGTTACAGCGTTACAGCGTTACAGTGTAGGCTTTTTCTCTGTCGTGCATATCTCCCCGCTCGCGTGAAGAGTGTAAGCAGTCTTGCTCAACAGAAGCAGGCCACGAGACCCACGCACACGTACAGCACCCTCTACCTCCAGAGAGTGGACCTGGCCATGGCACCTTGATGCGCTAGACGCTGCAAGTAGCACACCGGCCCCACAAACAAGGCTCTCTATGGCGGCCAGGCTGCGGCTGATGACGCGTGTAGCGCGGCAGCACAGACGCTGGGTGTCATCCATCGGGGGTGGCGCGCCCCCCGATCTCACCCACGAGTTCAACCAGGAGCTTGAGGATGTTTTTGGCATGCGCGCAGCCTCCGGCCCATCCACATCCACCTCCGGCGCATCAGCAACACCATCATCGCCCCCTGACACATCATCTCTCCACGCCTCCGCGCCATCCACGGTCCCTGCACTGTCGCACGTCGACGGGTGCGCCGCGCCGCGCCCCCCGAACAGCCCCCGCCACCGCTGGCACGGCAGCGGGCGATCTGAGGGGCGTGCTGGGTGGGGTACAGCGACGGGAAATCGTCTATGGTGGATGTAGCGGACAAGACACCCACCCAGGTTTGTTCGTGCCTTCTCCTCCTTCTCCGCGGTTGCCCGCCTTGAAACCTTATACCCTTTTTGTGTGTTAGGGCTACGCCCTGCGCACGGTGCTGCGAGCACCGCACCCTACAGCCTTCGCTTTGTCTTGTGCCCTCCACAGCCTCTTCCGTGTGGTTCTTCATATCCTATCACTAGTAAACCCCCAACCGGCAGTGTGGTCCTCAGCTGTCTCTTACCGCCGCGAGGTGTGTCTGTATGTGCAGCGGTCAGCCACTGCATCCGCTCGCGTGCTGCTTGGGGAAGAAGCTTTCTCGCAGGTACTGCACAACCAGAACAAAAAGGTGAGACCCCTCTTCCCAAGCGCGCCGCCGGCAATGCCTTCGTCCCTCATCACCCGTCAGCGGTCAAGGTTCCAGGTCTGAGGAGAGCTGAAAAGGGAGCCGCTCGCACGGGAGACGGCTTCCAAAACGGACGAAACAATTCTCTCATGGCCCCATGAACGCTTCTTCAGCTCCTTGGTCTTGGACACCGTCGCTACAGCGCTCTATCCGCTTGGCAGTGGGCGCGACTCACTGTAGACGGCTACGGTCGACGAGGTGTGAGAGAAAGCCAACTCAAGTAAAGGCTACTGATCACACTTGGCAAACCGCAGCCACACCGGATATCAAGGTATCACGGTGTTCTTCTGGCTCACGCCCTCGACAAGACTGAAATCTAACCACCCCAACAAATCCAATTGTGAGCTGCAGGGGGACGTGCTGGCGGTGGCACGGCTGGCGGGGATCCAGGGCGCGAAGCACACGGCGCTGCTTGTACCTCACTGCCACAACATCTTCATCAGCGGGGTCAAGGTGGACGTGGGGCTGGACAAACGCGAGTTCGCAGTGGATATTCGCGCGCAGGCGTCCACCGTGGGTCCCACGGGTGTGGAGATGGAGGCACTCACCGCCGCGACCGTCGCCGCGCTCACCGTATACGACATGTGCAAGGCGGTGTCCAAAGGCATACGGATCACGCAGGTGTGCGTCTCAGTCGACGTCCCGTTCGACGACGGCGACGGCGGGAGGATATGTACACTGAAGCCGGCCTGACGTCACCGCTGACCACCCTCCGCTGACGACCCTCCGTCAACTCGACTGCGCGTACATCGCAGGTGCAATTGGAGCGGAAAAGCGGCGGCCGTAGCGGATCGTACGAGCGATCTTGAGGACTCCCTGTGAGGACGCACCGCCGCTAGCCTCCTGCCAAACGTGTCCCTCAAGCTTCAAATCGACTCTTAGGCTCCAGATGTTACAGCCTGAACGTGTACGTCCCTCAGCTTCTTGCACCCGTCGCATGCGGGCGTATATACTTTTGAACAAAGCCTCCAGCCTCAGAGCCGCCTATGCAGCAGTGGGCTGTTGTGGCGGTGCATGCTGCATGTCCCAGGTGCATCCTTTGGGCATAGCCTGCAGTACACGCTGCGCACAACATGCAGTGATCGATCGCTGCATGTTTGAGATTGAAACAGTCCGCCTGTCGGCACCGTCGCCTTCATGCGCACCAACGTACACGGCCATATTCGCTTGAACTTGCAGAAGACCCGCGCAGGCGTTGCACATGGGCTATGTACGTATTCTACATATCTCTAACTATACTCCCTCTCACCTCGACAGCGAGCTCCAGGCTTGTGGGATCTCGTCCACATACCGCCGGACCTCTCAGCCCCCGAATCTCTCCGGGCATCTCTCCTATGGTCTGCCCCCACCCAGCGGCACGATGTAACCCTCCGCGTGCAGGTTGATATCTCGTCCCGGCGCCACGAAAAGCCGCCCTCGGCCGTTGTTGACCCGAATGCTCACCACGCCCTGATACGACCCCCGCGGCACGCCCGCCTTCCACTCGGACATGATTCGCAGAATTTTGGCATACTGCTCGAACTGCCTCTGCGAGTGGTACCACAAGACCACATCGCCCACAACGTCCGCACGAAACGCGTCCGACGGCGAGGTGAGCTCTCGAGCTGAAGCCGCCAGCCGCGCCCACTCGGCACTGTACGTCTGCGCGTCCAGGTACCTGAGATACACCCGCACATAGCACACACGTCGTCGTCAGCACCTGCAGACACTGGTAGGTGGCCCAATGATGCACTGCATCGGCTTGGCGGGCGCGGCTCCAGCCAGATGTCTTAACCCAGGCCTGTGTCCTGACCGGACGGCGCATGCCGCCGGATCGACGCAGCCTTAGCCCTAGCCCTCCCCTTAGCCATAACCTAAGCCCTAACCTTATCCCCTACCTCAAACCCGACCCCAACCCTAACGCCGCCGTCCGACGCGCACCCGAGGTCCTGGTGCGCCCAGTCCACCATCTGGTCGCTCAGCTTGATGCGAACCAAATAGTCCTTGAAGAATTGGCCTTTAGAGGCGCCGTGCTCGCCGAAGTTGAAGGTGCGGCACATCTCCGGCCGCAGGCACTGCCGCCCCTTGCGAACCTCATTGTTGCGCATCCTGCGATTCCACCACTACCTGTGCATCAGAGCACTCTCTCGCCAACCCACTCCTTCGAAAGCCTCCAGCGGCTCAGCAGCCGAGGAGCCGAGTTCACGCTTTTTTCTCCAGCTCTCCACACCTCAAGGCGCAGCCTGTGGCAGGTCGTGTGTAGTCTGGTCCTATGCTATTCACCTCGCGGTGTTTGACGTTGCACTCTGTGACACGCAGTGGTCAACAGCACACGCGGCGATGTGTGCAACACTTCGGCCTCAGACGAGAGCTTCGAATGACCGGTGTGGAACGTGGGCTGCCTACCAGTCGTCCCAGTAGCCGCCGAACACGCCCGGGATGGAAAGAGGTCCGGTGGTCCATATGGGGCGCAGCTCGTCCCACACGTGCTTCGCCAGCATCCAGCCCAGCCCCTGCGGCGGATCGCTCGTGCGTGTCAGCGTGCCATTGTCAGTTCACACACCTAAGCACACGAACCGTCCTGCGGCTGACGCACGGTGCTTTCGGATGCAAGAAGCCCGCGAGGGTGAAGCACTGAACGCCTGTGACGGCATTATGCTGGGTGCAAGCGAGAGTGAATCACTTGGCGCGCGTGTGTCGGCGCATGTGTTGGACCAGCACTGGGGGGCTGCGACGGCGCTACCGCACGGAGCGGAGCGAAGACCAGAGGTGGGAGGAGTACACTCTCGCAAAGGCACCCACCGGGAAAAAGTCGGAGCGATACACAGCGGAGGCGTTGTGCACAAACTCCGTCTGCCCGTTGTCGTTCCACGAACTCACGCACCACAGCGTGGGGTCCACGTCCAGCCGCGGGGCCATCGCGTCGAAGAAGTGGAAAAAGTCCGGAGACAGCTCCATGTCGTCTTCCAGCACGATGACGCGGCGGAACCCACGCTCGTCGAACAGCTGCGTGAACGCCCACCTGCGTCCGTACATACACACGCGCGGAGGATGATTCGCGTGAGGCTGCGTGCGTCGCGTCGCGCACCCTGCGCCGGCAGAGTCTGCAAGGTGGTAGAGCGGTGTAGCGACGGTGTTGGAGACCAAGGAGCTGAAGAAGAGGAGTTGGGGCCGAGCGAGAGTTGTTACGTCCGTTTTGCAAGCCGTCTGCCGTGCGAGCGGCGCTCCTTTCAGCGCGATTCTAGACCTCAGACCTGGAACGTGGACGGTGTGGGTCGGGCTCACTTGTAGTGCTCTGCGATGCGGTAGTAAACGATGTTCTCCTTGCGGCTCTTCATGGCTGGCGGATGCGCCTCAATGTGCTGCAGGTACGTCAGCCGGTCCGAGTACTGCTGCGCGAGACTCTTCACCCTGGGCCCAACGCCCCGGTGGGTTTCGCCTTTAGGGTTGAGGAGCAAAAGAAAGGAGTACGCAAGGGCTCGACACGCGCACACACACCCTACATTCGGAATCCTCAGCTCTCTCTCTCTCTCTCTCTCTCTCTCTCTTACGCACGCACACACACACCCTGCCGCGCGGCGTGTGGACGCGTCAGCCGCCGCAGCAGCGTGCGCACAGCACACGCAGGCGAAAGACGTGTTCCACGCAGTCACACATACGCAGGATATAGCGGGCACGCTGGTCGCATCTCTTACCCGGCGTGCGTGCCGTCCTGGCTGATGAACACCGGGAACGCGCGCACGTCCGGGTTCACGGCGAAGATCGAGTCCAGCGTGCGCTGTAGGTAGTCGGGCCTGTTGCAAGCCATCACTACGACCGCCGTCGCCCCCTGCGCTCGTAGGTTCGACTCTCTGGTCGCTGGGATGGGGAGCGCCTCGCTTGGGACGTGCGCAGCGTGCTCGCTGCGCACGTGGGTGCTTGATGGCTGTGGCGGGTCTTCGCTCCGCACCGCAGGGACGTGCACAGACGCGGCTGGTAGCAGCGGCACACGCTGCTCTTCCTGCGTCGTATTGAGAGCAGCGTTGGTGCCTTGTAGCTGCGCGATGTGGGCTGCGCCCACCCTCACCCACGCCACCAGAGTTTCACAGGAGAAGATCAAATGAAGGCATTAAGCGAGCGCAGAGAGTCGCCCGTCGAAGGCACAGCTACCAACGCCCCGGCCCTCGCCTTGCGCGAGAGAAGTCACTGTTTCACGGTGGAGTGCACCCGCGCCCGCTGCGATGACAGGACAGCCGGTATTTGCGGTAGTGGTCAGCATGATGCAAACGTACCTTTGAGTTTTGCGTTCTCGTCCAGCAGGGCTTGTTGCTGCCGGTTGCACTGCTCGTCCGCCTGCCGCTGTTGCACGACGCACAAAGCCTCAGTGCCGCCCCGGCTGAGATCAGCCCCAGCACAGTCACAACATACCATCTGCAATCAAGGGATCCATAGCGATGCGGTCCTTAAGGGTCTTCGGGCTGCTCACCCCCAGGTTACTGCCCAGATGCAATCTCCCGAGGATGATCATCTGCGCCCCAGCAGGCATGTTCATTGTCAAGCAAAATCACCCCATCAATAACCAGGGCGGAGCGGCGTGTGTCCTGTGCCTGTGTCTATCAGGGTGCGACGACCTGCCCTGCACTCGCTGAACATGACATGTGCAGGTGTGAGTTGCGTTGACGATGGCCACAGCGGGCATGAGCGGGCGCGGGAGCAGCCATGCGCCCCACCTGCAGCGGAAGGAACGCCGCAGCGAACACCAACAGCAATGTGCGCGACGACACACCCATCGTGTGGGTCGCGACCCCGAGGAGCGCGAAGCCTCCACCGCCGGATGGTAGCGCGTCAGGCCACCTCTCCCCCAGTCGCTAGGTCGGACGATGCGCTCCCGGCGTGCTCCTGACACTCGTACGGGCTGTGTTACGAAAACACCTCGTCTGAGACAGACAGAGGTACGACCTCTGTCTCAGGGACCGTGGACTGTGGGCGTAAGGCTCGACGTTTCCATATAAGCATATCCCACACTGTACTGTCGAACCTCTGTTCTGAGAACGTTCCTGCCAGGGAGCTTCTGCAACGCAGAGCGGCATGTAGCATGGGAGGCTGGGAAACAGGGTGCCATCAGGGGAAGACTCTTTGGTGTCATTGTCAATGTGCTTCGGCGACCTCCTAACTCTGCCTATCCTGGCCATCGAGTGCCGCTTGCCCGACCAACGGGTGGGCTTTCCCTTCATCTCCATCATACTTCACAGGCAATAGCTTTCGAGCGCAGCGACCGAATCTCGGACATCAGCAGGTCACTCTTGGTCGCTCCGGCGGCGGCGGGAGCGCATTCACTGATGACGTTGACGTTCGAAAGGGGACGAAGTCTCCGCCGCAGCGTTGGCTCTGCCGTCAGCGACGTCTGCGCCCCTCGCATCGGACTGGAGCGCAGCGTCGCCCGGTACTCCAGCGCGGGCAGCATCGCGCGCGCGCGCGGCGCGGCGAGTTGAGGGATTGCGTGGACGCGCGCTCGGGGGGTGGCGGTGGAGGGATTGAAGGCGGTTGTGGATGATGGTACTGTGGGCTCGGAGCGCTCCCACATGAACGGCGACAGGCTTGAGTATGAGCGGCTGTTGTACGCGCCGGGTGCAGAGAGTCGCTGGGGTTGAAAACTCTCGAGGGACGACTGTGCGCGGAGGAAGAGCGGTGAAAAGGACACGGATGGCTGAGGGGAGAGCGGTGACAGTGGTGAGGGAGGAGAACCCGACGGATGATGGACGACGCTCGGCTCCGGCGTGGCGGGCTCGGCGGCGGCGGCGGCGTCCACACGTGCTGCAAGCTCTGGCCGCATCGCGTCATCCGTCGACAGCGCGCAATACTTGGACACTGTCCCATGATCCATTCGTACGAAGAAGCGTCCGGGAAGCAGCGACGGCAGCACGTCGGATTGTCTCGCGGTGAGGGCTCCGGGGGCGTCGTCGCCAGAGCGCCAGACAGCACGCGAGCGCACCACTGCCGAAGCCGCAGCTCTGCCAACTCTGCCGGAGGCGCGGCGGGCCGTGTTGAGGTGGAACTCCTTGAAGACGAACGGCTTGGGGCTGCTGCTAGTGGACGCACCCGAGCCCGGTAGCGGCTCCAGCGGTCGTTTCTGTGGGATCTTGAGCGTGCTGCTTCTGACCGAGGAGAAAGACCGTGTAGAAACAGCGGACGTGGACGGCACGCCCTCCACCGCCACCGACTGCGCCATGAGCCCCTCTCTCTCGGACATGTATCTGGCGACGCCTTCGTAGTCGTCGGCGTCTCCCCACCCCCCAATGATGCCCACCTTGGGTGTGGTCAGGAGACGGCGCTCGCGCGGCGTGTCTGGGCACGGTGACATGGCCATGAGCCGCTCGCAGGCGGTGATGCTGGTCACGCGCTCAGTCCTGCCCATAGTGCCTGCTTCCTGCCACCAGCTCGTCTTGGCTCACCGCCCGGTGGTGAACAACCCCATGCTCCTCCGTCCGCTCCTCAGTGCTCCTCCGCTGTGTTCGCCTCCCCCCCCCCCGCTGCAAACGTGTCAGCGATGGGAACACGCACGGGATATTCGTTGCGACCGCGGTGGGGTTGTGCATACGGCCTAGCTGGGGTGCCCTCAGTAACCCCATCTCTCATCTCAAGGGGCGCCTCAGGACAACAGATGGTGGATGGCCAAAGTGCATGTGCAGGGGCGCCCGAGCCGCGTCCCTCCTGCGTGGGCGGCGGAGGTGCCCCTTTCGGAGTGGGCCCTGCAGGCGCAAAAACCCTTGGAGCTGCGCACCCCCCTACACGAACCACGCGCCCGTGGAGCGCGACGCGGAGACGTACCTTGCGTGTAAATGAGCCAATGGAGACAGAACCCCCCTTACAAGCGTCCCTCTTCCCGCTTTGCACGATCGAGTGCTCGACTGAGGGCGCAGACATTTTCGGTGCGCGTTGGGCTCCCCGCAAGACGAGCCTTGATGTTGACGCCGACGTAGGGTCGATACATACATATACAACGAACAGCCGTCTCTACTCTACTCTACGCGACGGCGGGGGCGGCCTCCTGCAGGGCGAGCGCGTCCGCGGACTCCCACCAGCGCAGCGCGTCCATGACGTCCACCGCCTGGATGCCGCCGTCGCCGCTGATGGCCGCGTCCAGGTGCGTGAGCACCACGCGCATCACGTCCAATGGCACGTTGGGCATCAGCTGCGAACCACACCCCGACGTCCTTAAGTCACCCTGCCCGGCGGTGTCCACCATGCCATGCTGACCGTCGACCTAGGGAGGTTGATGCGCTGCACGCAAGTGTCGCACACGTTCGGGCGATGTGCCTGAGGGAGAATCGTCCCTCACTCAGGGCGGGGTGGGAGAGGGTGATTCGCTCCCGCGCAGAGTTGAGCTGATACGAGAGACAGCAGAGGTAACCAATTGGTTCATGAGTTGGCGTGAAGGGAGCATGTTAATGCGGCGACAATATAATAGGCAGAGGGAGGAGGCGTCGGCGAGGGATGGGGGCGCTCGTGACGCGTGACACGTGACACGTAACACACACCTGCGCCAGCAAGCCACGCACGTCGGCGATGTCCAGCACGTCCGGCACGCCGCGCACGTCGCACGTGCGCTGGAAGAGGCGCGCGAACTTCTCCGGGTTGGCCTCCAGGCACTTGAGCACGCCGCACAGCCCCTCGCTGATGGACACGGGCTGGGCTCCCTCGCCGAACTCCGTGTACAGCGGCGGCAGCGGCTCGCCCGTCATGGCGCACCGCTGCTTCCAGTACATCCACCGCACTGCCTGGCACGCGGAGAGCTCCGCCTGCAGCTCGGCCATGGAGAAGATGGGCTGCAATGCACCAGCACAGCACAGCACAGCACACAACAGCCGGGTGAGCTCTCCAGTCTAGTGCTTCGATGTCGGTGGTGGGGTGGTCCTCCCAAGCGGCACAGTCTCCTAGAGGAGTCGGGTTCGATTGGTTGGGGTATTCTCTGTGGCTGCTGTTGTTCTACTCTCTCTGAGCGGGCCCTTGTGCCTCCGTCTAAAACAGACCCGTTTGTGGGTTGGTTGGGTCGGCCGGTGTGTAGCTGGGGGTCGAAGGTCGTGCAACGGAGGTGTGTGGAGCGGTGTGTGGGGGGTTCCCGTTTGCACCTTACGCAGGCCTATGCCGCGATTCAATGGTCGCTGTGCTGTTTGGGGGCGGGCGCTGTGGGTGCGGGTATGGAGCGGCCAACAAGCGCGTCGCTGAATCGTGGCAAGGCGGAAGAGTGCCAAGCCAAGCCGATAGAGAGCGCTGTAGCGATGATATCGAAGACCAAGGAGCTGCAGAAGCTTATGGGGTATGCCGAGAGGGAATCGACAAGTCAATCTTTGGAAGCCGGCTCCCGTTGCTCACAGCTGGCACACATGGCGCGTGACGAGAGTGTCTCCTCCACACCACACCTTTCACTCACCCATCCACTCCCACGCACTCTCATACACTCTCTATCTCCCACCACCCCTCCCTCGCTCCAACTCACCCAGAGACGAGAAAGCTCCGGGGTTCAGCAGGGCGTGTCATCTCACCTGCCCAGCCGCCTCCAGCAAGGCGGCTACGTAGAACAGATTGCGGCGGGCGGCGTCTTCCACGGGGATCTCCAGCATGCCCATCAGATCGCCCACCTCGGGCACATCCAGCCGGCCGTCAGCGTCCTTGTCCGCAGCGCGGAACCACTGCTCCGAGTCGCTTTGCTTCAAATAGTACAGAAACTGCGCCAGCACGCCCTGGTCGTCCGGTGGCGTGCTCGTCTCCACAGGCGGCTCGGAGGTGGTGGTGGCTGACGAAGGCGAAGTCACCGGCGTCTGCTCGCGTGTCGTCACCTCCACCGAGCTCTCATCGGCTTGCAGCGTGGACGGGGCCGCCGCCGCCAGAGCTGCCGCCACAGGTGGCACAGCTGGCGTCGCCTCCCGCTGCTCCGGCACCTCCTCTCCCACCATCGCTGACCACCAGCCCAGGGCAAGGTCCACCTCGGCGGCATTGATCCAGCCGTTGGCGACGGTGACGGCGTCCAGGTGGATGAGGATGAGGCGCATGTCCATGCTGGTCAGATCGGGCAGCGCGGTGGCCAACGCCGTCTTCAGCACGGGCATGGACACGCGCTGCTCGTCGTCGGCGGTGGAGGCCGCAGCCAGCTGAGCGCTGAACGTCGGCAGCGCCTGCTCGAGATGCGAATCGTGCGCCGCGTCAGATTCCTCTACTACAGATTCACGCGTCGGCCTGGAGTGCAGGGATGTGCAAAAGGGAACAACATGAACGGGAGGGCGCCCACTGGGCAAGCTTTCCCTGATTAAGTGCATGTATTTGTCACCCTTGCAATCCTACCGGTGAGTCCTACTGACTGTTCGTTTCTCCACACTCCTCCCTCATCCAACAAACCGTTTTTCCCGGCGGCGTCATGTGGGCGCGGCGTGGATGTACCTTCTTGAGCGTGGCGTCCGCCTTGCGCATCATTTTGAGCACGAAGGCGTTGGACGGTAGCCCCGCAGGCACGTCCACGGGCATCGCCTCGCCGCTCAGCTCGCACCGCTGCTTCCAGTACATGGCTCGCAACGCCCTGTGCATGCCGCCGTCGTCGTCCTCCGAGCCCCCGCGTCAGCCCACGCACAGTGCACAAGCACGAGCTTCTCCAAGGTTCACACGCGGCACGCTCGCACCGACCCCGACGTTAGCCGTCGCCCAACCGCCCTGACCACCCAGAGTCCCGTGCCGCCCTACTCGCCCCCCCCCCCCGTCTTTGTGTGTTCCTGAGACCGTGCCCCCCTACGCGCGGGCCCCGCTTGGGGGGGTGGTGTGGCATCCCCCGCCACCGCCCACCCCCAGCACCTAGGGGTTGG
>Ga0115006_10001394_pt1 | contig 15005 bp, 16 predicted proteins | sample ArcOceMetagenome_3_FD_88943 | JGI IMG/M metagenome (GOLD analysis project Ga0115006, IMG submission 88943) | Marine eukaryotic phytoplankton communities from Arctic Ocean - Arctic Ocean- Svalbard ARC20M Metagenome | ecosystem: Environmental > Aquatic > Marine > Oceanic | place: Arctic Ocean...
ACCTGCAACGCCAAAAGACGCAACAAGGCAGCCGATCGTTCCGATGCTTCGCGGCCCTGAAAGCGTGTGTGTGCGTGTGTGCGTGTGTGCGTGTGTGCGTGTGTGCGTGCGTGCGTGCGTGTGTGTGTGCGTGCGTGCGTGTGTGTGTGTGTGTTTGCGTGTGTGTGTGTGTGTGTGTGTGTGTGTGTGTGTGTGTTTGCGTGCGTGAGTGCGTGTGTGCGTATACGGAGGGGTCCACCCCCAAAAGCGCGTGCGTGAATGCAAGTGCGCGTATGCGGAGGGGTCAAAAGAGACCTACTTATATGAAAAAGAGACCTACTTATGCGCCCCAGGCGGACATGCTTTGCGGTGCGGGTTGCCGTGACGCGGTTTTCTCTACCTCAGTGCGCGCGTGGACTAGCTCCATCAGTCGGCTACGGTAGTGCCAAGGCGCCGTCACGCATGCACACAACCACACACGTGCAGCACGCGCACAGACCTGTTGCTCTCCAAAAGTCGGTCCAGGTCTTGATTGTGGCTGGCGCAGCCCTGGTGTTTGCGTGCGTTCGTGTGTGTGTGCGTATGTGTGAGCGTGCGTGTGCGTGTGCGTGTGCGTGTGCGTGTGCGTGTACGTGCGTGCGTCTGTGCACCAACACATCCCGGAGATAAAAGGTGACTGTGTACAGAGAAACAGTGACAGTGTTTGAGGACATATGGGGCCTGCATCTGCAAATCCGGAGCACGCAGCTTGGCAGCTCACCACATGCCTCCCTCTTTGAACAATGGCATCTGCACCATCATCATGCGCGAGGTCCCAAAAAACTGTGGAGCAGGCGGATCGCGTGGGTCACTGGTGGCTGCAAATTTAGCTTTCCGTGTGCGTATGCGCGGTATGGCTGCAGCGACGGGACGTGCAACAGCCCATGCACGCGTCGAACGCGAAGAGCATGCAGCAACGACAGAGCCTGTGCGCGCGCACGCGTGCCTTGGTTCGTCATTTGCAAACCCACCAGGGCTCCGGTCACGCCAGACATCACGAGGGCACCGTTGGTCGAAGGAATGTCCTGCAGCATCGCGCGAGTGTCACGATACGCCCCTACCCGCAGCGCACACGCCTCGCGCGCACGCGGAAGCGTGCAGGGCTGCGGGCAGGGCAGGGCACAGGAGAAAGCGCAGCTGCGAGGTGCCGGCCAGGAGCGGCAGAGAGGAGACCAGGCCCAACTGGCTCTCGAGCCGGCGCCGCGACAAGGCGCTTGCCCCTTGATACGTCAGGACCGCGCCTGCGTGACAGGAGTACAGGCGCGTGGGAGCCGGGACGAGCGCGCACACGCGGCGGGGTCAGACACAGCACTCTCTCATACACACACCCCACACACACCACACAACTCACCCGCGCCAACGACCGGCACGCCGAACACGAGCGCCACGCCGGGACACATGCCCGCGGGGCTAATTTCCAGGTGCTGTCTAGGCGGGCTTTACTTCATTACTAGCACGGTCCCCAAAGAGTGTCACGTTCCCTACGCCTACGTGACCCTGGAGGGAGACGGCCAGACTCGAAGACAGGGCCGACGAGAACGTGGGGGGAGTGCGGATGGGCCGCGGTGCCCAGCCTGGACAAGGAGCGTAGTGTCGGCGCGCGCTCTGCGATGGCGGCAGCCACAGCGAAGGACCACGTGGCCGCAGACGCAGACGCAGACGCCGCTCCCCTGGGTTCGCCTGGCCGCGAGCCCGGCGCAGCCGAGGCTGCCGAGCCAGGCGCGGCCGAGCCCGGTGCAGCAGAGGACGCGAGTGAGCACGCAAGTGAGCGCACCGGGCCCGTGCTGCAGAAAAAGGCCACCTGGTTATTGAGCGCAAGTGGTCTCTCTCCTCAGAGTCTCGGCTCCCCCCACCGCGGGCGCGGCTCGCCAGACCATGTGTCTCCCCACGGCTCCGCCCGCGGCTCCCGCCTACCGGCCCAAGATTCGCCCGAGGTAGCCGTGGACCCCGATGCCACAGCCAGGCGCTCGACAACGGCAATGTCCTTCAAGGGTTCACCAGGGAGATCGCAGTCGCCCGAGCGAGGACGCGAGCCCATGTATGTCACGAAGTGGTCCCCGGACCATGCGGGTGTCGGCTTTCAATTCAACGACTCCAAAAATCTTGTCACATATGCAGGTTCGCTGACGTCTCCATGTGCTGCACGTCCTGGTTTGAGCTCTGGTGGCTGAGAACTATGCGTCGTCTGTCTGGGCAGGGGCGGCGCTTGGTCCCAAGGCTTGCAGAGCGGCGACTCCACTTCCTAATGCAGGGCAGTGGTATGTCGAGATCACGCCAAAATGCGATCCAAACACTGCGGACGGCAGCCCACTAGGTAACTCGTCTGACTGCTGCAGAGAGGGAGTGGTCTGTTTCTCCTTGCGCAAGCGCCGCAGAGTAGCACCCCGCCCTCAGTCTTCCTCCGCCCCTCCAACCTTCCCGCCCTTTTCGCCTTTCCTCTCTGTTCCGCGCATCTGGCCCTGCATTCCCTGTCTCTCTCGCTTGCACTGTCTATCTCACGCTTCCTCACTCTCTCCATATCTCTGTCCGCCTGCCCCTCACTCCTTCCCCTCGGCTTCCCCTTTCTGCTTACTCACGCTGTCTCTCAGGCGGTAATACTTTTGTGGGTGTATGCGCTGCCAAATTTTCGTGCTGGGACACCGCATGGTGGGAGGACCGCCAAGAACATGAGCCTTACATTTTCGGACTTTTTGATCGAGGGACGCTCACAAGACCGTCGCAAGATCGCCAAAAAGATTGGCTCGAGAGATCACGTTATCGGAATGGTGTGTTGCCTGTCTTTTTACGAGCAGCAGATTGCGTTGCAGCGCTGCGATCATGCGACCCGGGCATTGCTTTTGGGTAGGCGTTTCAATCTCAGCGCATTTCACATGCTGCCCTGCACATCGGTGGCGCTGTGGTGGAGGCAAGCTTTCATTTAACTCCTTGCGTTTCGGATGATTCATCCGAAGAAGCTATGTCATGCGAGCTCTGTGACACAGCAGAAACATGTTGGACGCATATGCACACTGACGCAGGCGATACCATCGGGTTACTATGTGACATGGATAGACGCACCCTTTCATTCTACAGGTCTGACTATTCTTGGAGCCCCAAAAACCACTTGCATCCATTTGCATTTGCTGTCAATGATGATTCGACATATAATGATTCGATATACAGCCGTTTCATGTCAGCCTCACAGTGTAGCATACGTAGGAATGGGGAGTTGATGCAGGACCCAGCCGGCCACTATCAAGATGGAATTTTTCTGAACACAGGCGTTTCAGAACTCTGGCCGGTATGAAACTCATTTTTCTGCGCATGGATCGTGCTGCGATCTTTCAACGCCAAATGCGGTGCGAAGTGCACAAGTCCCTTTTGACGTCTCTAGTTGTCACAGTGTGTGGTTCTGGGAGATCGCTTCCATCGTGCAAAAATCGGATTCCGCCCGATTTGGGTTCAGATTCTCCAGGTGCAAGAACAGATGCACACAAACATTGTTCAAATGAGTGTTTGTATTGCCCATTGATTTGAGTGATCCCTATGGTTTTCAAATACAGTCGACATTGCCGGAGCATGCCTTCCCCGTTTCACCAGAGGCCGCCAGGTTGGGAAGCCCTAACGGACGCTACCTGCACGAAGATGATGATGCCTTTGTCAGGAAAATGATGGGCTTGGGGAATACCGATGCCCGTAAAGAGTCACGAGGGAAGTTCAAATTCGGAAAACGCGAGGCTTCTCCTGCAGGCTCTCATCGGTCCAGAAGCCCGGACAGGTGTTGCGCTTTCCGTGCTCTTGCTTGTTGTGTGGTAGATGATCTTGTTCAGCTAACGAAGAGTTTTACACTCCCATTTCTAAACGCCAGTCCGTCCAACGGAAAGCTCGGGTCACCCGAGCTGGTCGGTGGTGGTCCAGCCGATGTCCTTACGATCGAGGACTCTGGAACTGATGGCGAGAAGCTCGGGGTGTTCACAAGTCCTGTAGGTGTGTTGTCTTTTTTGCCAACCGTTCGTACAGACGACTTTTCATTGATTGCTTAAGGTCAGACGAAAGCAATTTCATCGTTTTGAGGAGAGTATGTGCACTGATGGTGCTACTTGGCTACTGGCTCGAAAATGCATAACAATGTTGCCGGGCGTGCAGGATCACGAAGAACGAAGAAGAAAAGGTCTGGCCGGACCAAGGGCAGGCAGGTATTACAAGTGGGGCAGAGGATTGAACTCACTGAGCAGGGCAAAGAGTATGACAAACGGTGCTGGGGTATGCTTTCACAGGGAGGCCAGGGTACTGTGACACAAGTGAATTTGGATCAGGATGTGTGCTGGGTTCTGTGGGATAACACGAAACAGACCGGTATATATCACTCTGTACATTTCGATTGGATGCTGGTGAGCGACCCCTCTTGAAGAGGGCTGGAATTTCAGTTCCGACTCCATATTTTCTCTTTGTTTACACAACTGGTTCTATCAAGTCTAATATACAGAACCCCTTTTCACGAGGGCAAGTTTTCAGATGTTACAACTCTGCGCACACCTGATCGACCTGTTACTGTTAAAAGCTTAGGCAACTTGCTTGACAACAGCTTCCGTGGTGGCCTCATAAGTACAGAACGACGTCTGATAATCAAGAAAACGCCTCAATTTGGACTTGGATCTTGAAATAATATGTGCTTTTCCCAACTGCTCGAGCTGTTCTTCATGTGGTACGCGGCCTATGACCTTCAACATGTTGAGAGCACAGCGACGTGTCGTCTCAGTGTAGCTCCCTTTAAATTCCACCTCTATGTTTGCTTGAAGTTGCTCCTGAGGTGTCTCGCTGCCTTTCTTCCGTTTCTCTGTCGAAGCAGCAGCAATGTCCGCGCTGCGATCGACACTATATGCAATAGACTGTAGCAACCCCCAGATGTTGGCGTTGCTCTGCAGAGATCCCACACGGTTAGTCTCGTCGATGAATCTATAATAGCCCTGAAGTCACCTTGCAAAAATCAAAATGCAAGCTTGCGAACAACTTGCCTCTATTGCAGCCTTGGTCGCAGAATCGACAGCCATCTCGTGCCATAGCGCTATGCAAGCAGCTTCGGCCACCTCGGGTGATCCTGTCTGAAGGCTAAGCAATCGACTACCCACCTCTTCCATCATCAAAAGATTCCAGAGCTTTTCCGCAACAGCCCAGCCCCCGTGCAACGGTCTGGCATCTTTGTTTTGCAATCTGATAGAGACCATATAGTGTGAGTCTGTGCATTCTTGTCACGTATGTCAGGTATCAATACAAAGAGATCGAATGGGAGACAAGTGTTCCCGAAAAGCATATGAAATGAAAGCACACGCATAAAAGCAGGTGGCCAAAGAGATAAATTTGAATAAACGACCCCCCAAAAAGGCACACGTATGTCTACGTGTTTCAGACCTGAAGTTAGCCAGCACAAGGGGAGCGCCATTTTTGTCAGCAGTTTCCCGGAACTGAGCGTTCGACGAAGCACTCAAAAGCACCTGAAGCGCTTCCTCCTGCCCACCTCATCCGTTTAGATCCAAACTATCGTGAAACGTATTCAAATACCACATAGTCCGGGTCAAGTACCGCAGGCCCATGGAAGACGAGTTCTCAGAGGCACGCACCTGGAGCTTGGCATATTCCTCCTTCACAAGAAGCAGCAATGGACGAACACCACGGACTTCAAGCAGCTTATTGCAAACCTCTGTCGAGATTGATTCTATTTTGAGCAGACCGTTCAGGGCCCCCAGCGCGAGTTCCTACGTTTATGAATCATGTGTCTTGTCAGCAAATGTGTGCACTGCCAACAGTAGAAGCATATCCAGACATCAGTGGCCTCTCTCTCGCCACCCTAACACCCCCTCCGCCCTCCCTTCTCTTTGTCCTTTTCACCTGTGCCGTCGCATTGGAATTGCACCATATCCTCGACTCATCGATAGGATAGTTGCATGGTCGAGTAGCAAGCGTAGTAGTAGCAAGAGTATAAATCAGCTTGACACCCGTCTCGAAACGAATAACTTGTAATCCTGCCTGCTCCGCACGAAGGCGACCCACAAATGCATCATTATCATTTAAAGCAAGTTTTAGCGCGTGGGTGATTGCGCGTTGGCAATCAAACCAGTCGGCGATTAGCACCTCATCCTCAGACTCTGGCGAAAGATATTCACATATTTCGAGGAAATAGTGGAGTGGAATTTTGTCAGCAAACTCTTCGGTGTACTTTTCCTTGATATCCTCCATTTTGCATTTGCCATCGGCGTCTGGCGTCATGGAGCCCATGAGAACATTGACGTAACGGTAGCGCTCACAAAGCGACAGCATCGCCTTTACGGAGCCGCCACGCAGGAAATACTCCAGGGAACTCGAATCAGCTTCCATACTCCGGGCAAGTGCAGAGCTGGCATTGCGTTCAGCTTCAAGATTGTTCGATGTAAGCAATTTGGCCATCAAGGTCAAGCCATCCATCTCGCAAACACGTTTGACGACGTTATAGGGGTCGCCCTGCTCGCTGATGAGTGATGCCATGGCCTTGGCGGCTGCACTTTGCACCGAAATATTAGGAGACCGCAGGCACTCAAAAACAAGGGAAAGGCCATCAGACTGTGCACACTGCTGCCGCCCATTCTCAGACCCTTGGCACACCATTGCCAGTGCCAGCAGCGACTCTCGCTGCGTAGCACCTACGCCATTGCGAACGCAAGCAACCAAGGTCCGAATGCCCTGCAACTCGTAGACCCGGTGGCATGAAGGTGGATGATTGCAGCATATTTGAGCTATGGCTGCGCAGGCACTGACGCGCACCAAGTCAGGCCCGCATTTGGCGGCGCCGATCAACGGGGGAATGGCGTCCTGTTCATGAGCTTCCTGTGCGCTCTCTTTGTTCCCGATGCACGCTTGCGAGAGCGCCAACGCCGCTGCACTCTTTTCATCTGCTCCGCCTCCACTGATCATCGCCACCAATGCCATAATGCCCCCAGACTTCAGGATCTCCGCGCGGCATTGTGAGGCCAATGACCCTTTGCAAGCCCTTGCAATAGACTGTGCGTGGACGACACGCGAGCGTGGCATGCCCATTTTTACACCACCTACCATGCCCTTCACCTCCTCGCAAGACACAGGCCTCTCAGAAGATGTCACAAGCTCGTCTTTCCTCCTGCGCATGACTTTCAAGGTAGCACTACCTCCTTCGAAGTGAGGGTTTAGATTTGTTTCGTCTGTCGCAAAATCATAGTGTCCATACCAACCATCGCGGTAAAGCAGAGCTTGCTGCTCAACATTGTTGCGCTCAAGTTCAATTTCCCGCGATCGCGAAGACAACAGTTGAGAAAATTTTGTCATCGCACTGCGGAAATGTGGCTTGTCGAGGATGAAGGCACACTTCATCTTCCCCCTCCCCATCAGGAGATGGGCAGCATCTTGAATTTTAAGCTCTTCCTTCACCCTGGCTAATGAAAAAGTTTCCCCGGACTCAGACTGGATGTAGGAAATTTCCGAACACATGCGCGGGAAGACCAGCTTCGCAGCAGTCAAGAAACCTGCACCGTATGATCCAGACGATCCGTAAAAGAACACGCGCTTGAGCACGTGCGGAGGAAAGATGTCCCCAAAGAAAATTTGAAGGTCGCGGACCGCCGAAAAGGTGAATGCCCCGGTTTGTTGGCTCATTCTTGTCATATCAACCACAACTGTGATACCCTTGAACACAGCATCTTTAAAGTCGTCTGTGATCTCACGCCAGAAAAGCGTGAACAGCGCTTGCGCGTTTGCCAGCGAATGTTTTTCCTTTACAAACACTGTACGTGCATCCACTATCGCCACTGCTGCTCCATACTGATCTGCCAGTCCCTTTCCACTTAGATCTGATCTTAGCAGCTGCAATCCACGTCTGTCCAGCTCCATCATATGATCAGGTGTCGGATGCCATGGATTTACGCAGGCATCAGAATCTGAGTTCCAAGCTTTGCTGTATGCAAGGAGTTTCTCGTAGTATCTCAGAGCCTGCGCTACATTGTATGAGTTGATGCGAAGCCATGCGACAGCCATCTCGAGTGAGGGCATCTTATGCTTGTCCTCTGGCATGTGTGCAGATTTTCTCAGCTTTCGTAGAAAGAGACCAAGTGCGCGCGCGAGTCTTTGTGCATCTTCTTCCTCACCTGCCTTCAGAATGCGCGACTCATTGTGGATCTTGACATACTGCCCGCTCGTCTCGGCAAACGGGCTCTCCGATTGATCAATGGGCCTCCAAATCATTTCATCGTCTAGTGACATTAATCTTAATTCCGCATGGGCATTGGCACGTGCACGGAAACTTTCAAACAGACTGCGGACTTTCACAGCAACTTTGTCGCAGACACGAGCAAATATCAAATCATGCTGATCGAGAGTTCCGAGAAATTCATGCATGCTGGAGCACAGTTTGTCGGCTCGTAGTTTGAAGATTATTCCGGAGAGCATCTCAACATGCTGAGCATCGCTCTGATCATCATTCTTGGCGGCACGGAAATCAAGCAGCCTGTTTTTGAATTTGTTCACGGCACTGAGCGCACTCAGAGCCGACAAAGATTGCTGCTGTCTGAGCTTCATTTGCTCATCGGAAGCAAGCAAGGACAAGAGACGACGGAACTGAAGCCGCGCCTGGTGGCAGCGAAGGCTGCTCTGCAACACGATAGCTCCTAAGTGCAACCTTTGTGCCCAGCGCATGGGACCTGATGGTCTGCTAGCGGTTTCTGTAACCCATTGCTTCGCACCATCTATCTCAGGCACACTGAGCTGACTCGAAAGACCAAGTTGACGATCGATTTCTGAATCACCAGGGCGAACACGAAGGATGCCTCCTTTCATGTTTTCGTACTTGGAACTTATCCGCGGTATGCGTAAGCCCATTCGAATCTTACTGGTATAGCTGTCTGCTGATGTTGATCGCTCAAAACTTAATTCTGTGAGTTCTCCCGGCTTCGAACTGATGCTATATTGCGCATTAGACTCCTGTGCCTTGATCAGTGCCTCCCGCTTTCTCCGGCTTTCCCGCTTCACAAACAGGCCATTGGGATCTTTCAGCCAGCTCAAGCCTGCAGAATCGCCATGCCCACTTCTGTTGGGACTAGAATCTGCAACGCTTTTCTCGTACGTGGCTAGATCCTGGTTTCGAGGGTGGGCAGAAGGCAAATGCTTGTCCAGTGACTGATTGATCCAAACAGCATCGTCTCTCTTCTCCGCTGACACACGACTCGCTTTTGCTTTCTCTTCTGATGTCGTGCCCCTCTCCTCCTCTATACTTTGCTTGGCCGGGTCACGGAATGTGACACTTTGTTGCTGTGGAGTACTGGGCACGGAGTTGGAGCCCCAGCCCGTTAGGGGAGTAGCAGGCACAAGTGGAGAGTCTGTTGTAGAGGGTACAACAGCATCGTCCTTGGTTGCAGCAACCTTGATCGCGTTGGTCGTATTTTCCTTCGCCTTCAGGCGATCCATGCGCTCCTGCGTGCATGTGTGAACATCCGTGAGTGGTCTGTTCATGAATTCCCGAGCAACAACACCAGCAGGAAAAACGCCGACAGAAAATCATGAAGAAACTGCAGCGCATTAGGCATCGCATGCCCTGCAGAGTGAGGTAACTCAAACGTGTATCTACGCAATAGTGATATCCTCTGGATTTTGGGTTGTGAAAGGACGTATCGCGAGGGGTGTTATTCGCTCGCACAAGGGGACGGATGGCCATTCTGTGTCCCTTTCTCTTCAAGCATCTGAATGTGCCCAACACACACCACACCACACCACACCACACCACACCTGGATTTTCCTTTCTTTCTCAAGCTCGACCTTATTCATGCGCGACCCTTTTCCGGTGTATGAATCAGACTTGCGGCCAGCAACATTCTGCGCTCTCGCATTGCTATCATGCAGCAACTGCCTCAGCCCCGACGTCAGCGCTTGTGCCTGAGGCGATTGCGCGTCCGGTGAAACAGGATGCTGTAGCTCTAGAGCATGTTTGCCGGCCAGTCCCGCAGCATGGTGAAAACTATCCCCGTCTCCTTGCGATGACTGGCCATTTTGAAGCGGCCTCTTCTCCCTGTGCAGATTAGACCCGTGCCTGGCAGAACTAGTGGACACTTCGGATATACTTCTAACAACACCTTCGGGCGTAGGTACGTCGTCCATCGACTGCGCAGACTCTGTTCGTTCGTGCCAGCCCGTCAACACCGCAGGCTGCGGGTTGGAATTTTTCTTGTTGGAGCTCTCCCGCTGCGCCTTCTCCCCCTCGCTTTCCAGCTCCCGCTCCTTTCGCTTCTCCCTCTCCTTCTCCGCAAGCCGCTCCAAACGCTCTTGGATTTTGCGCTCCTTCTCATCATGGGCACGGGCAATACGAGAGCCCTTGCCCGTCGTGCGACTGCTGTCCTGGAGTATTTCTTTGCGGGCATCGGATTCTGCCAGGAGGGCTTTGAGGCCGGTCGTCAGCCCGTGCTGCGCCCTGTGCGGTACGTGCGTTGCGACATCGTTCTCGTCCAGCAATTTCTTGACCTCGGGTTGCATGTTGCGGTAAGCCGGCGGGAAGGCTCCAAGGACAACGGGCCGGTCCTTCGGGTGCGCGCCCCACAGCGGCTTCGAGAACAGCACCCCCGACCAGGGCCGCGCCCTTTGCGGCGCGGCAGCCGCACCGCTCCGCTGGTGCGGCGCGTCTGCGTCCACATCGGCGCCTTCGCCAGCCTCAAACGGCACATGCCCGGCCACGACGGTCGACCAGACGAAGGCGTCGGGGGCAGTGTCTGCTGCCTCGGGCCGCTGGAACACGCGGCGCTGCTCCCGCGGCGAGGGCCCCCGCGGCGAGGGCTCTTGCTGCGACTTCTCGAAGGAGAGGGTCGTCGTCGCGACCGAGGGGCGCGGCCCGCCCATCGTCTCACACGCCCGGCGGGCTACTCGCTGCCGTCGGCCAGCGCCATCTCCACGTCCAGCGCGTCGTTGACCTGCTCGACCAGGTGCGCGCTCAGCTGAGCGCACGCCATCTCCCCGATCAGGCCCGCGAGCACCAATGCGGCGAAGAACACGATCTGCAGCATCGCCCGGCGGCGGCCATGCGCCCTGGGCGCCAGTGTGCGGCTTCTTCCACGACCGGGCTTCCCTCCTTCCGTTTACAAGCGCACACGAACGGGGCCCGTCCGCGAGTTCGTGCCCGGCATACCCAAAGACGCAGAGCGAAGGCTCGCGATGACGATGCCGGCGCGTAGGGCGCTCGCGGGGTCATCGTTGCTGCTGCTGCTGTGGCTTCCCGCCCTCGCGGCCTTTACGGGGGCCCCCGGGGCGCAGATGCTGGCGGGCCGCGCTGCCGCGCCGGCGCGCGCCGCCCCCCTGGCGCGCACCACCGCCGGCGCCCTGGCGCGCGCCCGCGCGCGCGCGCGCGGGGCCGCCATGCAGAGCAGCAGCAGCGGGGGGGGCGCTCCGGACATTTTCGACATGGCAACGCTGATCGGCGCGTCGCTGGCGCGGCCGGGCGCAGGCGCCTTCGTCGCGGGCTACCGCGCAGAGCCCAGCCAGGACTACAAGAACCCGACTATGGATCTGCCGGTCCGCGAGTTCAGCGAGACGCTGCCGTCCATTCGGCCCGCCAAGCCGCTAGCACTGTATGAGTACGAGGCGTGTCCGTTTTGCCGCAAGGTGCGCGAGGCCGTGTCGATGCTGGACCTCGACGTCGTGGTGTACCCGTGCCCGCGCGACGGCACGCGCTACCGCGCGAACGTCACGGACATGGGCGGCAAGTCGCAGTTCCCCTACCTGGTCGACCCCAACACCAAGTTTGCTTCGTATGAGAGCGATCGCATCATCCGCTACCTCTTCCAGACGTACGGCGACGGCATCGTCCCGCTTCCCCTCACGCTCGGGCCGCTCACCACCTCGTCCGCCGCGCTTGCTTCGGCATTTCGCATGGGCAAAGGGCGGCAGGCCAGGCCCGCGCTGCCCCCAGCGCCCGCACAACCCTTGGAGGTGTGGTCGTACGAGGCCAGCCCCTTCTGCCGCGTCGTACGCGAGCGGCTGTGCGAGCTAGAGCTGGCCCACAAGGTCGTCACCGTGGCGCGGGGCTCGGCGAAACGCGAGAAGCTGGTGGAGCTTGCGGGCAAGATGCAGGTGCCGTACCTTGTTGACCCTAACACGGGCACGCAGATGTTCGAGTCTGCTGACATCAACGCTTATTTGGATCGCACATACGGCCCCGGGAGCAACGGGGCGAGCGCTGCTGCAGTTGTGGAGCCGCCCGCCCAAGAAGCTGCGGAGGAGACCACGCAGGTGTGTCCTTGCTCCACACAACGGGCGTGCACGGGCTCACAAGACCGTCTTCGGAGCGTGTTTGCAGCACGCAACACGCTCCGAAGCAACACGCTTGGTGCAACCGCGCTCCCTCCGTGTCGAGTGGACGACAGACGGCATGCGCTCTAAGAGTATCCCGCTCGCAAACGCCGTCGTCTTGTGCTGCACGCGGAAACGGAAACAATTGCGTGCATTCACTCTTTTGTTGCATACAGGGCAGCAAGGCGGGCACGCAGACGGTCACGGTGGAAGCAGAGCTGTTGGACAAGGCAAGCTTCGCGGAAGACAACAACAGATAGTCGCACTGCCCGGACAGGCGCCGTCATCTGTCCTCTCACTCGCCTGCCGTGCGTCAACCCGCCGAGTGAAACTATCGAAACCGCTTCTTGTCTTGCTTTCCACCACGAGCCCCTGCCCCGTTCCCTTTAGGTGAGGGCTGACCCCCGTGGACTGCCCCTCGCCCACGAACTCGTTGGGATTTGCCGCCCCTTCCCGCACCACTCGTCCCCGTGTTCCCGCTGGGCACCTCGCCCTCGTTAGCGCGCCGCCCTACCACTCCCGGCACGGCCATGTCGGCTGGCACGATGTTTCGGGTGTCCGAGGTCTTGCTTGGTCGCTTGGGATGCCACGAACTGGTGATGCGCGCGCGCGCGAGTTACAGCAGGCTGTGCAAATCGCATCACATCGAGAGCGGTGGGCATGACGTGGTGGCTCAGTATGGGGCACACACACGTGAAACGCCAACTCACAAGTTCGTCTGCCCAGGGGTAGGAGACGTCGCATTCTTCCGTGCTTGAGCCTCGTCCTCCAGCTCGCGCATGGCCTGCGCCTCGTCTGCGGCCATGCGCGCGTCCGTCTCGTTTTCCCACTCCTCCATCTGGGGCGCGCGTGCAGGTATGTGTCGCACGCGTTAGCTGGGGCGTGTGGCCGAGACATTCGCCGGCGGCATGGACGGGGAGCGGGCGTGGGCGCGGAGGACGGGCGGGCGAATCTCACAAATGACGTGTTGAAAGGCCGGTCGCGAATTTGTCGAATAAGCTCCTCGCGGGTCGGCTGAGGTCCAGAGTGCCAATCTTCCTGCTCCTCCACCAAGTCTGAAGACTCACTATAGCACCCCGGATAGCTTTCGGACGTCGTATCGTCGTCACCGCCCGCGCCACCCGCCGGCGCGCGTGGGGCGGAGGGGATGGGCGCAGTCCCCAGGTTGTGAGCACCCACCCTCTGGACATGCCCATCACCTGCCCCAGCATCCGAGTAGGCAAGCTCATCGGCGGAGTCCGAGCCCGAGGTGGACTCGTCATCCCCCTCGTCCTCATCCACCTTGTCCTCCGCGGCGGCGCGCCCGCGAGGCCTACGAGCATCCTCGTCGCGCGCGCGCTTCTTGTCGCTGGATCCCTCCCCCGCGCCCCCCCGCTTCCTGCTCGTTTCCTTGCTCTTCCCGCCGCCTCGCAGCGTCAGCGCGAAGCCGCCGTCCGTCCGCCACCCGCTCCCGACCGGCAGCCCCGGCGCGCCGTCCGCCACCTCGCAGCGAGCGGGGAGCAGCACAAGGCACCCACCCGCCGCAGCAAGCGCCGTTAACAGCAGGCGCCCGCGCTGGGCGCTCCCCCGCGCCGGCCCCATCCGCGCCTGCGCCGACTCCCGCGCTGTCCCAGGAGCTTTGCACCGAGCCATCGCCATGCCGCGGCTCAGCAGAACTACGCCTCCAAACTACGCCTCATAAACTCCCCGCATGGCGGCACTGTCGGTCCACCCGGCGGGAACCCCCGCTGGGGCAAACACGACGCTGCTGTGCATCCTGTACTGCGAGTTCGACCCACACAAGGGACCGCGTCCAGTTTTCCAGGTGGGGGGCGCAGCAGTGAGGGCATCGCGGGCCCGCGCGCTCGTCGCGTGTGCACTGTGCACACGGGTGCGTGTGTGCACCCGCCGTCGATTCACGCTCGCGCCGCACGCGCGCCCATGCTGCCTGGTCTTGCCGCGCGCTTGCGCCCCTGCAGGTGCCAGCAAACTACGTGTCGGTCGAGGTGTGCGAAATACTGTCAGACCATCTCATCGCGTCCAGCGAGCTGTGTGGGCATCTCATCAGCGTCGCCGCCTTCGGCTTCCAGTTTGTGGGGCACCCCGAATACATCCGCCACGAGCGCTACGAGCGCAACCAGTTCATGTACAATGTCTGCTTTGTCTTTGACGCCCAGACAGACGTGACCGCCTACCGTCCGCTCATCCGGTGTCGCTGGGCCCCCGTGCAGGCCCGGGCGCGTGTGCGGCGCTATGCTGCTCCCGTCCTGCCTCCAGCGAGTCTCGCAGTGACTCCCGGTCTGGTGGCTGGTGCCTGTCGCAGGAAAGTCGCCAAGTATTTCCGGACGATCGAGGACAACCATTGCTTCCTCTCGGCGCCCGAGACGCGCGGCCGCATAGAGGAAATCATCACCGGCATCTTCAACGACATCAAGTCGACCGGTGCCATGCGCGCTGACCGTGTGTGTTTGTGTGCGTGTGTGTGCGTGTGTATACATGTACATATACATGTACATATACATGTACATATACATATGCGTATTGCATCTATACATACGCACATACATGCATGCATGCATACATACATTCGCACATACATACATACATACATGCATACATACATACATACATACATACATACACACACACATACATACATACACACATACATACACACATACACACATACATACATACATACA
>Ga0115006_10001395_pt1 | contig 14999 bp, 3 predicted proteins | sample ArcOceMetagenome_3_FD_88943 | JGI IMG/M metagenome (GOLD analysis project Ga0115006, IMG submission 88943) | Marine eukaryotic phytoplankton communities from Arctic Ocean - Arctic Ocean- Svalbard ARC20M Metagenome | ecosystem: Environmental > Aquatic > Marine > Oceanic | place: Arctic Ocean...
CTGATCCTGAAAAATGAAGCCGCGATCGTCACGACAAAAGCCTTCATGATTGCGGAACAGAACAGGAAGGAATATGCAATGCTTGCCGAGATGGAGGCAATTAAGAAGCAACACGAGGCAGAGCTTCAGAGAAGGCTTGAGAGCAGGGAGAACAAGAGGAGGAGCGAGTTGGAGGCCGTCAAGAAGCAGCATGATGCAGATCTGCAGAGAGTCCTTGAGAGCAGGGAGAGGGAAAGGAGGGGTATTGAGCAGCAGTACGAATTAAAATTGGAAGAAAACGCGGAGATTGCCAAGCTCAACCTGCAGAAAGCCCTCGATTCAAAGGATGCCGCATTGAAGGAGATAGACAACACCAAGGAGCAGCACAGGCAAGAAATTGAGATGGCGACAGCTAGCAGAGAGAGGGCGCTCAAGGTTAAGGAGGTGGCCAACGTAGAGTCTCTGAAGAAGAGCAAAGAAGAAGCCGAGGCTAAGTTAAGGGCTCTCGAAGCGCAGGCTGAAGCTGAAATGAGCGAATTGAAGAGCCTGGCTGCCAAGAATAAGGCAGAGGGCATGATAAAGCGGGCTATTGTCGGCAAGAGAGCAGCGAGGGAGAAGGAACTGCTAATCAAGGAGGCACAAAGGGCTGAGGAGGAGACGAGAATCGCCAAAGAGCTCGCCGAGGAGGCAGACAGGCACGCGACAGAGAAAGCAAGAGAGGCAGAGGCCGCAGCCCAGGATAAAATCGATGCTGCAACTGCCTTAATGCAGAGAGAGGCCGATCTCAAGTACAAGGAGCTCGAAACCGCCGGCGAGGCAAGAATGAAGGCGGAGGTTGAAAGGTTGTCGAGGGAGCACGCCATGGCCATGGAGGTCCTGACAAGGCAGAAGGACGAGGCAAGTGATGTTGCCGCTGCAAAGATGAAGGAAGAACAAGAAGCGGAGATAAGGAGGTTGGAGGCCGAAAAAGAAGCAGAGAGGACGAGGCTAGAGAGCGAGAAGGCTGGGGTGAAAGCCGCAGCAATGATGAAGAAAGCAATGTTCAGCAGGGCCGGTTTCAGGGAGAGAGAGCAGCTGAAAAAGGAAGCACAGCTTGCGAAAGAAGCTGCCGAAGAAATCGAGAGGGTGGCGCTTGAGAGGCAGCTTGAAGCTGAGAGGAGGGAGGTCGAATTTGCAATAGCGCATAACGAAAAGATTGAGGCGACTAAGAAAGCTGCAGCACTAGAAGCCGAGGCGCTGAAGACTGAGCTCGAAGGCCAGCTCAATTCACACAAGGAAATTGCGGAGAAGGCCGAAAGGGATAAGCTGGACGCGTTCGAAGCTGCACGAAAGAAGAGGGACGAGTTAGAGAGGGAGCTCGAGAACCAAAGGAGGTCAACTGAGGAGATCAAAAACGAGGTCGAAGAAAAGATAAGGATAAGTAAGCTGAATTTAGCCGACATGCTGCGAAAACAAGAAAGCGACCACCTTGAAAGGTTAGAAAAGATGAGGAGGGAGAAGGAGGAGGCGACTTTGGAGGCACTGAAGCTTCAACAAGACGAGCACTCGGCGCTCCTTGACGAGGAGAAGGCCAAGGGAGAGGCAGAGAAGGCGCGTCTTAACAGCGAAAAGGCGGAGATTAAAGCCAAGGCTCTCATGAAAAAGGCAATGTTTAGCCGTGCGAATTTCAAGGAGAGGGAAAAGCTCAGGAAAGAGGCCGAAGAGGCCAAGAGCGCAGCCGAAGCGAGGAAATTGGAGGCTGAACACACAAAAGTAGAAGCTAAGAAGAAGCAGGAAGAGCTCGAGAGGGTTGCAAGGGAGAAGATTGAGGCCGTCGAAAAGGCTGCCAAGCTTGAGATGGAAGAAAGGGAGAAGACCCTCTTGAACAGCCACAGGGACGAAGTTCAGAAGCTAGAAAAGGAGAAGGATGCGGCGCTAGAAATGACGGCCGCCAAATTGAGGGAGGAGAAGCAAGCTGAGATCATGAGGCTCATGACCGAGAAGGATGCTGAGAGGGCAAGGCATGAGAGCGAAAAAGCCGAAGTTAAGGCCAAAGCATTGATGAAGAAAGCTCTCTTCAGTCGAATGAACAAAAAAGAACGAATTAAGGTCGAAGAGATGGCAAGGGAGGCCGAAAAGAAGGCAAGGGAGGCCGAGGATGTGGTTAGGAGAGTCGAAGAGGAGGCCGTGAGGAGGGCAAAGGAAGTAGAAGAGAAGGGAAAGGAACGTATCGCGGCAGCTGAGCTCGCCGCTAGGCTCGAAGCCGAGGAAACCATCGAGAAACATCGAAGGAAGCTCGAGGACAAGCTGAAAGAGAGGGAGGACGAGCACAGCGAAGCGATGGCTGGGCTAATCAAGGATAAAGAAGAGGCCAAGAGGTTGGCCGAGGAGAAGGTTGAAAAGGAAAGGCACCTTATGATCGAAAGGGGCGAGAGGGAAAGGTTAGCCGAGGAGAAAAAGGCCGAGAGCGAAAAGGCTTCCTTGAAGGCAGCCACGATGATGAAAAAAGCCATGTTCAGCAGGGCCGGCTTGAAAGAGAGGGAAAAGCTTCAAAAGGAGGCCGAAGAGATGTCGAAGGAAGCCGAACGTGTAAAACGGGATGCTGAGCTTGCCCAAGAGGAGTTCATGAGGAAGCAAGTCGAGGCCGAGATCGCTAGCAGAGAGCAGGTCGAAGCAGCGAAGGCCTCTGCTAGAATAGAAGCGGAGGCTGCCGTACTCGAAGCCGAGAGGCTCAAGGAAGAAATGAAGGGCATGACAGTCAAGTTCGAGAGGGAACTCGAAGAGGCGAACAAGGTTGCTGAAGAGAAAGTCAGGGCAGAGAATGAGGCCTACCTCGAGAAAAGAAAGTTGGACGGAGAGAGCGAGGAGGCAACCGTATACTTAACGGAGAGAATGAAGCTCTTGAAGGATGTCCAGGACAGAGAGGAGAGGCTGGGTGGAATGACTGAAGAAGTCGATAGGGCCAAGAGAGAGGTAGTTTTGGCTTCGCAGGAAGTCGACAGGCTCAAGCACGAAGGCGAGATTATGGAATCGGAGCTAGGGCTTAGGGCGAAAGAAATGGACGAAGCAAATGGAAAACAAGAGACCTTGAAGCTGGTGTACGAGCAAAAGCTCAGAGAGCAGGAGGAGAGAGGAAGGGAGGAAGAGGAGCGCTTGAAACTTGGCTTTGAAGGAGCTCTTGATACCGCAAGGAAGACCCACAAAGAGGAACTCGAGGTTCTTAAGGTCGGGCACGAAGAAGCTCTCAAGACTGCTAGGAGCGAGATTGAGGAGAATTTCGAAGCCATGATTGGGGAGGTCGTGAAGGAGAAGGAAAGCGCTGCCAGGGAAATGCTTGAAAAGAAAGAAAGCGAATACACAGCGATCCTCGGCAAGAAAGAGGTTGAGGCGAAAGAGAGGGAGGCTTCCGTGAGGGAGCAGCTCATGAGAGAGAATGCCGAAGCCTTATTGAAGAGGGCTATGGTGGCAAGGAGGAACAGCCTGCAGCAAAAAAAACTTCTTCAGCAGGCAAGAGAGGCCGAAGAAGGCGCTGAGACGGCCAGACTAGAGGTTTTCAGCGCGAGGCAGGAGATGGAGGACAGGATTAAGGAGGTCGAAGTTGCCGGGGAGGAGAGGGTGCTCGCGACGAGGAGGGAGGCCGAGCTCCAGGCTGAGGAGCTGCTTCAAATTAGCCTTCATAAACAGAGACTAGAACACGAGGCTAGAATGATGAAGGAGCAGGCAGATAGAGAGGTGGCGGAGGAGAAGATGAGGCAGGTTTTGGCTCAAGCAAAAGCTGATAGTCTGATCCAGATGGCTATTGGCGAAAGGGTCGGCGCTATAAGAACCGAGGCTCTAAAAAAGGAGAGGGAAGACGCTAGGGTTGTGGTTGCTCTCGCCAACGAAAAGGTCGCTGAAGTAACCAAGATCGCCGAGGCAAGGAGGAGGGAGGCCGAGAGGGCGGGTAGAGACTCCGAGAGGGCTATCAAGGACGAGCAAGAGGCGAGGATAGCTCTCGAAGGGGTCGTGAAGGAGAAGGAACAAGAAGTAGAAAGGCTCAAGGAGGAGGTCGGGAAGAGGGAGAAGGTTGGACTCGAAATGATAAAGGTTGCCCAGGGGGAGACAGAGAAGGTAAAAAGGAGGATGGAAAAGCTAGGCGAGGACAAGAAGAACGAGTTGAAGGAGTTGAGCGAGAGGATGGAAGTCGAGAGGAAGGAAGACGAGGAACGGAGGGAGAGGGAAATGGCAAGAGTTGTGGAGGGAATGAAGGAAGACCACGAGAGGGAGATCGGAAGGGTCGTCCTGGACAGAGAAAGGGCCCAAAGCGAGGTTCTCGACGCAATGAGAGAAGAATACGAAAAGAAATTGTCTGTTGAGAGGGCCGAAGTACTGGAGAAAGAAGCCAGGACGAGGGAGGAAGTCAAGGTTGTAAGAAGTCAGGAACTCATGAAGAGGGTCATGTTGGCCAAATCAGGGGAGGAGGAGGTAGAAGGTATCAAGAAGGAGTACGAGAGAAGCCTCAAGGAGGTTGAAGACGCCAGGGCTGAGGTTAAGCGAGTCAAGGAGGAGAAGGAGGAGGAAAAAAGGGGCTGGGAGGAGGTGAAGAGGAGAGGTGAGGAGGTGAAGAGGGGGGAGCTAGAGGCTCTGAGGGAGGAGGCGGCGACAAGGTTGAAAAAGCTGGCGGAAATGCACGAGGTTGTCTTGGAGGAGATAAGGAAGAGGGGAGAGGATGCCAGCAGGGAGGCTCTCGAGAAGAGCAAGGCCGAGATTGCAGCAAGAATGTTCGCGGAGTCAGCTAAGAAGGACGCCGATGGAGCCAAGAAAGCGGCCAACATGCTCATGAAAAGGGTTCTCGTGAAAAGGCTAGGAAAAATGGAGAAGCGGAGGATGGAGGAGCAGGCGGAGAGGGCCCAAAGAGAGTACATGCAAAAGCTCAAGGAGGCAGAGGAGAGGATGAAGGAACTTGAGCACGCTACACAGGAGGCGAAGAGGGCAAGTGACGAGAGCGTGAAGAGGGAGAGGAAGATTGCAGAGATCAAAATGAAGCAGAATCTCGAAAGGATGCAAAAGAAGTACGAGGGGGAGATGAACTCCGTCGAAAGGAGGCACGAGACGCTCTTGAAGGATGCCGTTTCGAGAGAAAGGGACGAAGCCCAGGTAAAGCTCGACAGCGACATTGCCACCATGCAGGCTGACAAGGCGCGGGTCAAGGCTGAGGCTCTCATGAGGAAGTTTCTGACAAGAAAGAAGTGGGGTAAGAGCTTAGAGGGCATGCTGTCTCTAAAGAGGGAGAGTGATGTCGCGCAAATGGAGCTTAGGGAGAAACTGAAATTCGCCGAGGAGAAGAGATTCGAGGTGGAGGTCCAAAGCAAGGCTAGCGAGGAAGCCATGGAAGAGAAGTATCGTGTCGAGATGGAGATCGCGTCGAAGAAAATCGAAGCTATGAAAGAGAAAATATCGCACGAGCAAGATCTCTTCAGGAGGAGGCTGGACGAGAGCGTGAAAGACGCAGCCGAAACTGCAAGGAGGGAGGTTGAGGGAACGCTGAACGTTCAAATGGCCGCCGAGAAAGTTAGAGTGGCAAGAGGCAGGGCCGTGATGCTACTCAAGAGGGCCATGGGAGAGAGGGGCCATAAAAACGAGCTCAAGAAGGCCAAGGAGGCGGCAGCTTTGGCTGAGATTGATTGGGAAAAGGAAAAGTCGCAGCTGGAAGAAGCCATCAAGGAGGAGGAATCGAGGAAAATCGAGGCTGTCAAGGCGGCTGAGAAGAAGATCGAGGCTGCTGAAGAGCTTGCTAAGGTCAAGCTCAGCGAGGCCGAGCTTGAAATCGAGAAGATAAGGATCCTCCACAAGGTCGAGGTCGACGAATTGCAGGGAGAAGTGGTTAAGACGAAGACGAGGGCAGACCAGGCCGAGAAAGCTTACGTCGAAAGCGTCAAGATGGAAGACGAGGGCAAAGCAAAGTTGGTCGAATTGCAGAGGAATCTGCAGGAGGCGAGGGAAGTCGAGAAGAAGGAGAAGGTTAGGAGGGCGGAGGCCCTGAGGAGAATCCTTAGGCTTAGTGCCAAGGCGAGCGTCGCTGAAAGTAGGGGTGGAGATGTTACGGAGGGGATGAAAGAGGAGGCCAGGAAGCTAGCCAAGGCCAAGCAGACCTTGGAGCACGAGCAAGGAAAGGCTGGGGGGGTCATCGCACTTTTGGAGAACAACGTCAAGAATGCAATGGAAGAGGCAGAAAGGCAGAGCATCGAAGCTAGCAGGTTGGCGTTCGAGAAGGCCGAAGCGGCTGAAGAGGCAGCCAGGGTCGAGAGAGAGCAGCTGCAGAAGAAGCACGAGCTCGACTTGAAGAAGGCCAAGGAGGAACTTGAAGCTGAGAAGGCAGGGAGACTAGATGTCGAGGAGGTGATGCAAAGGGAGAAGGGTAGGATGGAAGAGCAGTTGAAAGCTGGACTGGACAGCGCCATTAAGGCCGAGAGGACGATAGCTAAGGAGCGAGAGGAGAAGATCAGGAGAGAAATCGAGGCCAGGGTGAGGGTGTCAGAGGTCGAAGCCGAGGCTGGATGGCTGAGGAAGGAGGAGGAGTGGGAGAGCGAGAAAGAGAAGCTCAAGGAAGAGAGACTAAAGGAGATGCTTGAGAGAGCAGAGGCTGAGGGCGGTTTCGAGAGGGAAAAGAGGAGGTGGAAGGAGGAGCTCGAGGACCTTCAGGGCGACATGTCGAGAAAGGAGGAAAAGATTAGGGAGGCTGAAGAGCTGGCAGCGAGGAGCGTCAGGGAGCTTGAGGAAAGGATAAAAGAAAAGGAGCTCGGGATGGAGGTCGAGATCAAGCAGAGGGAAAAAATCTGGGAGGAAAGGGCCAAGAAAGCTAGAGAGGATCACAACACGAGGGTAAAGGAGGCCGAAGAGGAGCTTAACGGGATCAAGTCCAGGATGGAGGTCCTAAAAATTGAGAGCGAGGGGAGGCTGGAATCGCTTAAGGAGCAAAACGAGTCGGACCTCAAGGCTATTAAGTTGGAAGAGGAGCGCGCGAGAGAAGAAACTAAACTCGCCGAAGCAAAGAAAAGCGAGGCAAGGCTTGAAATGGTGAGGAAGGAAATGGAGATGAAGGTGAAGAGCGCCCAAAGCGGAGCGGAAGACGAGATCATAGAGACGAAGAGAGAGCTTGAGGAGGCTCGCTTAGACTTTGAGAGGAGAGAGAGAGAATTAGAGGAGGTGAAAGGCAGGGAGATGACCCTTGGGCTTGAGGAGATGGAGGTCAGAATGAGAGAGCTTGAGATCGAAAGCGGTCTCAAGGTCGAGAAAGCGAAGAAGGAGGCCGAGGACAGGCACAGGACCGAGCTCAAGGAAGCTCTCGAGGAGTGGGAATCCGATAGGGTCAAGCACGATCGGGTAAAGCTTAACTTGGAGAAGATGGAGAGGGAAAAGGAAGAGGAGCACTTGAGGCTGGAAAGACAGAGAGCCGAAGAAAAGGCTAGCCAAGTCATTGTAGTCCATGCGAGGAGAAAGATCGGGAGGATGATCAGGAGGGCCGGAGGGGCTGGCGGGGTGAAGAAGGGAAAGGAGATGCACGTGGAAAGGTTGAAGATGGAGCTAGATAGGCTCGAAGTAGAGGCCAAGAGGCACAAAGTAAGAAGGAAAGAGGTCGAAAAGGGGCTGGGAGACAGGGAAAGGGAGCTCGAAAGCGCCAAGAAAAAGTTGGAGGGTATGGAAAGGAAGCTGAAGGACGACAAAGATAAGATCGAAAAGGCGAGGGATGTGGTCGTCGAGGACGAAGAGGGTAGAGAGAAGGAGAGCATTGGCGCGGTCATCTCAGATGGAGCAGCAAGGGACACGGAACTCGCCAGGGAGGCAAGACGGATGGAGGAATTGAAGTGGAAGGCCGAGATTGAAATGGCAGCCGTGGTGGAGAAGAATTTGACAAGAAAGCTTGAGGTCCTCGAGAACGAGGTGGAGAATGCGAGGAACGACGGCGAGCTCGTCAAGCAGGAGCTGGTGAGGGAGTTGAATCAGGTCAAGATGGACGTACGAGAGAAGCACGCCGAAGGCGAGTCACTTGTCGAGAGTCTCGGTAGGAAGAGGAGGAAGAGCTTCGAAGATCACATGGACCTGCAGAAACAGAAGATGGAGAAGGAGCTCGAGAAGTACAAGGAGCTTGTTGGCAAGCACGAAGGTGTCGTTCGGGACAAGGTGAAGGAGGTGGAGAGAGAAATGGGGGACAGGTTGTCAAAAATGAAGAAGGAAATGGCCGATCTTATGAAGGAGGAGTCAAGAGGGAGGGAGAAAGAGTTCGAGGAGAGGCGCAAGGCAGAGGAGTTAAAGAGGACGGAAGAAGAGATTAGGAGGGAGGAGGGAGAAAAGAAGAGAACCCGGGAGGCAAGGAGGAAGAAACTCGGAAAGGCCATTGTAAGAGCTGCGTGGGAGAAGGAACAGGAGGGCAAAGTTCTCGAGCTCATCAAGGAGAACGAAAGGTTGGCCAGGGAGTCAGACGAGGCCAGACTCAAGGTCCAGGAGGTTAGAATGGAGGCCAAGGTCGCAACCGTAGAGGCGGGGAAGAGAGAGGTCGAGACGAGGAGGCTGGAGAGGGAAAGGAGGGACCTCGAGGAGGGGGTCAAGAGGGAGATGGAGAGGAAGAGGGAGCTCGAGTTGTTGGAGGACGTGAGGAGGGCCAAGCAGGAAGCCAGGGAGGGACACAGGAGGGAGGCGGAGGAGGGAAGGCGAGAGCTCGAGAGGGTCAGGGCAGAGGTCGAAATCGCCGGAAGGAGAGCTGAGGACGCGAAAGATGAGGTCGAACGAATGAGGAGGGAACTTATGGAGAAGGAGGGCATGCTCGGGGACGCTGAGAGGAGGGTCAAGGATCTGGAGAACGAGGGGGGAGAGAGGAGGAGGGAGCTAGAAATGAAGCTGCTCGTGATGAAGGGAGAAGTGAATGATGCTAATGGAAAGCTTGAGGAGAGCAGGAGGAAGTTGGAAGAGGGTCTCGAGAGAGTCAGGGAGATGGAAGAAGAGAGCGTAAAAGTTCTCGAGGAGGGGAGAACTAGAAAGGTAGTCGAGGATGTCGTGGACGTCTTGAAGGGAGAGGGCGTCTTCAACGTCGTCAGGGAGATCGAGAGGGCAGGGGAGGAGGTGGATATCGAGAGGAGGAAGAGGAAGGAGGTCGAGGAGAGGCTCGATAAGCTTGGGGACGACGAAGAGGGCCTTAAGGTTCAAAAGGAGATGACAGAGGAGAACCTGAGAGCCGCCGAAGAGAGAGTTAGGGGTGTCGAGGAGATCCTTATAAGTCTCGAGGGCAGCAACGAGGTCATCGTCGAAAAACTGCAAGGCAGGCTGAAAGGCGAAGAGCTGAAGAAGCTTGAGGTCGAGAAACAGCATGCATTCATTGTCGCGGATCTTGAGAGAAGCCACGAACTTGTGATTGTCACCATGAGGGAGGAGCAGGAGACGAGGGAGAAAGAAATGGAAGCCGAGAGGAAAGCGGCGGAGGCTCTTCAACACGCGGAAGAGACAAGGGAGAGAGAGATCGGAGAACTCAAGCGTGCGAAGGAGAGGGAAGGTTTGGAGAGGGAGATGCTGGCGAAGGAAAAGGAGCTCAGGAGGGCTTCCGCCGAGGTTGAGAGAAAGACCGCAGAGATCAAGAAACAGAAGGTCCTTGGAAGGGTTGCCGGGATTGCCGTATCTGAGGTCGTTGGGGCCGCTTTGGAAGGTTTCGTCAAAGAAAAGGTGATCAGGGACAGTCGCCGTAAGGTGGAGGAGGTCAAAATGGAACTGGAGAGGAAGGAAAGCGAAAGGATGGAAATGGAGGAAGAGGTGAAGAGGAGGGAGGCAGACCTCAGAAGCGCCGATGAGGCGTTTAAGAAGGAGATGCTGAGGGTCAGGCGGGAGGAAGCCGAGGAGGCCGAAAGAGAGCGGGCGAATGTTCTCGAGGAGGCCCAGAGGGAGGCAAGGGGAATTGCCGAGGCCCTCAGGAGGGAGGTCGAGAGCATGGGCGAAAGGGACGATGAGCAGAAGAAGAGAATCCAAGAGCTCGAGAAGGAGGTCGAGAAGGTTCAAGAGAGGGAGAGGAGGGAAGGAGAAGCAGAGATCAGGAGGGAGCTGACCGAACTAAAGGAGATCTTCGAGAGGGAAATTAGGGAGAGGAAGGAAGAGAGGGTGAAGGGAAGGAAAGAACTGAAGGACGCAATGGAGGAGCTTAGGGAGGCGAACGAGGAAGAGAGGATAAGAGGCGAGAGGGTCGTGGAGGGTGAGATGGAATGGGTCGACGAGGAAGAGGAAAGGGCAGACGGGGGCGAAGTGGGTGCGGAGGACAAGGCCGTCGTGGAACGCCTGGAAGAAGCTGTGAGGGACAAGGAGGAAGAAGCCAGACTGCTTAGGGAGCACATAAGGGAGCTCGAGGAGGAGGTGGTCGTTTCTGACGGCAAGATCAAGATGCTCTCAGAGGGACGCGTCGAGAGAGACGAAGTCGAGAGAGCGAAGTTTGAGAGGGAAGTGACCGAAAGGGAGGTCGTGGAGGGGGAGAGGAGGGTGAGGGAGATGGAGGAGGAGATCGAGGGGAGGAAGGCCGAGGTCATAGCGGAGCGGTTTACGACAGAATCAAGGTCCAAGGGGTCGCTCGCTGTCGAGGGGTTGAGTAGGGTAGCGAGCAGGACGAGCGTTGGAATGATGTCCGCGAGCAGGTCGGGGAGCAGGGTGAGCCTGCTCGCCGACAGCAGGGCGGTGAGCAGGAGCAGCCTTGGTGGCAAGACCAGCGAGACCATGAGGGAGAAGGAGTCCCTAGAGCGGGAGGCGAAGGAGAGGGCAGCTAACGACTACCAGAGGCTGAAGGAAGCGAGGAAGCTCAAGGACGAGGTCATCAAGGTGAGGCACGAAAGTGCCAAGCAACGCGTCCTAAGGAGAAAGGCCGAGGGCAGGGAAGAAACTCACAAGAAGAAGATTCAGGACATGGAGGTTGTTCAGGGAAAGCTTCGGGAAGAAGTCAATTCAATCGAGGGCAAGATGAAGGGAGAGGTTGGATTGATGAAAGAGGCGCTTCTGGAGGACCTCGAGAACGTCAAGAGGGAGCTCCAGGAGGTCAAGGCCATCGACAAAGGCAGCAGGGCAGAGCTAGAAGGCGCAAAAGTGCAAGCGGAAAGGGAAAGGGAGAAGGTCAGATTGGTCGAGGAGGAGCTCAGGAAGGCCAAGGAGGAGGAGGCCAAGACTAGGGCCGAGCTGAGAATTAGGGACGAGAGACTCAGGGCCGTCGAAGAGGAGCTCAAGAGGGGACTGCTCAGCGTCGTGAGGGAGGAGTTCGTTGCGCCGCTGAAGGATGTTCCTAGGGTGGAGAGGTGGAGGGGCAGGAGGGAAATTGAGGAGAAGCTCGAGGTGGAAGTCATGGAGCAGAACTGGTTCCCTCAGCCCCCCGCGAGTCCAAAGAGGGTAAAGAAGCTTAACTTGGAGAGGTACGATGAGCGAAGCGAATCGCGAAAATGGTCGGGACGATGGGAGAGGAATAATATGCTAACACCCCTACCTTCGCTTCTCTTCGCTCATCGCAGCCTCGGCATGGGTACGAGGGACGCCAATGTGGACGACGAGCTGGATAGGGAACTTCTCGCCGTGAGCGCCAGGTTGAAGAAGCTGGAACTTGAGAGGGAAGAGAGAGAAAGGGCCGACAAAGAAGAGGCGGAGAGGAGGAGGGACGAGAGGGAGATAGAGAGTGCGGAGAGAGAAGCCAAGGAGAGGGAAGGGGAGGAAATGTTGAGAAGGGCTAGGGAGGACGCCGACGAGAAGGAGAGGATGTGGAGGGAGGAGGAGAGGAGGAGAGAGGAGACGACGAGGAAGGCTAGGGAGGACGCCGAAGAGAAGGAGAGGAGATGGAAGGAGGAAGAAGGGAAACTGCGGGCAGAGAGAGAGAGGGAAAGGGAGGAGCTTGTCAAGAGGGCGAGAGAGGACGCAGAGCAGAAGGAGAGAAGGTGGAGGGAGGAGAAGGAAGGAATCGAAAAGATGAGGGAGGCCGAGCTCAGGGAATACGAGGAGAGGCTCAGGAAGAGGGAGGAGGAGAGAAAGAGGGAGATCGGGAAGCTAGAGGACGAAAGGAGGAGGGAACTTGATCGGATCGAGGAGGAAAGGTTAGAGAGAGAGAGGAGGGAGAGTGAAGGGAAGGAGGAGGAGAGGAGGAAGGTGGAGAGGAAGATTGCCGAGGAGGAAAGGAGAAGGTTAGAGGAGCTGAGGAGGGCGGAGGAGGAGAGGGAGCTGGCGCGGTTAGAGAGGGAGAGGTCAGAAAGGTTGAAGAGGGAGGAAGCCGAGAGGAGAAGGGTCGAGAAGGAGAGGGAGGAGGAAGAAAGGAAGAAGAACGTTCCTTTCTGGCAGAAGTTGGCCGGCGGAGACGTTGGAGGAAAGGGGGACGACGCCATGAGCTTGTACTTGATTCCCAAGGCAATTGTTGATTTGGAAGAAGCGTTGGCCGTTGGCGGGGGTGTAGGTGGGGGGGATGTGGGGATCGAACACGACCAGTTGGGGGAGTTGCAACACGTTGAGCTCGGACAGGGGAGCAGGTGAGGGCTGGAGCGAAGCGACAACAAAAGCATTATACTGTTCCTACATAACTAACAACCTTCTGCTCGTCGCCTCGCTTATCGTAGCTTCGTCATGCCAGGAAGGGGGTTCCAGGCCGCGGAATTGGCCGTGGAGGAGACCCTGTCGCCACCCGTCGGGAGCAGCGCCAAGCTTTTTGTCATGACGGACAAAGAGGCCTCCCAGGCGGAGGCGGACGACAGTTCCAGCGACAGCGGAGACAGCCTTGACATTGAGGTCATGAACAAGAGGCACATGGAGATCTTCCAGAGGCACGCTTCGGCGGAGGAGTTCGAGGGGACGGGGGCAGACAATGCAGGGGGTTGGAGGGGAGGTGGAGGTGGAGGTGGGGGGAGGACGCTGGCAAACAGAGGTTACGCTAGTATTTATGGGAGGAGATGAATAAAAAACGCGCCGGATGCTGTCCGTTTAGTTTATTTCAACAACACGCTAGCTCTTCTTAACCTTTGCCTTTGTCTTGGCCTTGGTGGTCTTGGTCTTGGCCTTGGCCTTCCTTGCTACAGTTTTCCTCTTCCCAGTCGATTTCTTCGCCCCGCTCGCATCGTCCTTATGAATTTTATCGTAGTGCTTCCTTATCCTTGCCATCAGCACGATCCTACTCCCAGTCACAGGCAAACCCTCCTTACTACACTCAGACTTGAGGGTGGATAGAGGAAAGTTCTCGCTGAGGCAAACGAGCACCTTCTTATTCCCCACCTTCTTCCTCGTCGAAAAATAGATAAAAAAACTCCTTGCTCCTCCTGCAAAAACTGGACCGCCGAACCCAGGCCCATATCTACCATGCCTTCAACAACGTCGACGACCTCCTTCACGGCGGATTCCCCCTACTATGCGACGTACATAAGCCAACAACAATCCCGCCTGGACATCCTTTCCTCCTCAATGCAGTCGATCGCCAAGGCAACTCGTTCCTTTAACGATGCAGGGAGAACCATGGCAGAAGCAACCCACGACCTGGCCGCGACATGCCGGGTCTCAGATGATTCTTCCCCCCCTGACAGCCCCGACAATGCGTTTGGTTGCGAGCTAACCTCCATCCTCCACCTCCTCTCCTCCGTCCTGACAGAGGTTGCAGACTCCCAGCTCTCCCTCTGCGAGTCCCTCGCCGCGTCCCTCGCAAAGTCCCTCGAGGCCTTGGCCCACACCGAGAAGAGGGAGGCAGAGAGGCTAGTTACGAAGGCTGAGGCTGACACGCAGCAGGTGAGGAAGAGCGAGGAGCGAAGGACGGCTGGAGCGAAGGACGGCAGGAGCGAAGTGACAGCAAAAGAATTATGACGCCTTCATGTAACTTCCTACACAACTAACAACTTTCCGCTCATCGCAGTACGACGTCCTTATGGGGAGGTATCTGCACCCTGGGAGGGCGGAGAAGGACGATGAAATCGTCAAGAACACAATGAGCAATTTGAAAATAACCTTCATCAACATGAGATCTCGCAACGACGCTTCCGCCCTGGAGCGTCAAAAGATCGTGCACACGGCCTCCACAAAAGGTAAGCGAAGGCAGCGAGTGTAGCGAGCTGCCTGATGCTTTCCTAAGCGATGGAACTAACCCCCCCTTCTCAGCATCTCTCGACAACCTCAAGCTCCAGCAGTGCAACGCGGAGCTCTCACGCTTTAAGTACCTCCGAAGGATGGAGAGCCTGAGAGAGAGAAGGACGTTCGAGTTGGGGGAGGTGATGCTAGCGAGCTTGCACGGTATAAGGGCGTACTTTCACCACGCTAGCGACCTGACGAACGGCTTGACGCCGAAGCTGAATCGACTCCAGACGACCCAGTCCGAGAAGAGGGCGGAGTTCAAGATGCAGCAGGAGCCATGGAACAAGAGGGAGCACAAGATAAAGTGCCACATAGGTGAGGCGACGGCCGCACTCTCCACGTCCACGGCTTTGATGAACGCCGTTAACGAAGGATCCGCAACGGGGGTCGGAACCACGGTTATCGAACCCAACAACGAAGGAACGATACTGCAGGTAGAGGAGGAGGCCGGAATCTGGACGATAGGCTCTGCCCTCAACAGCTCCTCCCTCTACTCCCGCACCCCGGCGAAGGGCGTGATAACCGAGGGGTGGCTGTATAAAAAGTCCACCTCCCGCATGCATCTTCACTCCTGGAACAAGCGGTGGTTCGTCCTCGACAAGTCAGGCCTCCACTACATGCGGGGCGGGGTCTTGAAGGGACACGCACACGGGGTGTTTGGGAACGAAACCATGGAGCGGGTTAAGGTATGCGACATCCTTCTCTGCACCGTGAGGGAGAACAAGCAGGGTCATGGACAGAACTACGGAGGCAGCACGAGGTTTTCGTTCGATATCCTTAGCGCCAACAACAGGCCGTACACGCTGCAGGGGAGGGGACCGAGGGAGTACGAAATGTGGACCGAGGGGATAAGGAGAGCGATCGAAAACCAGCTAGCCGGAGGGGATCTTCCTCCCCCCCCCAACCCCACCCAAGCTGCAAAGGAAGACTCTTCTCATGTTGGCTCAGAGAGCTCCTCCTTC
>Ga0115006_10001397_pt1 | contig 14994 bp, 17 predicted proteins | sample ArcOceMetagenome_3_FD_88943 | JGI IMG/M metagenome (GOLD analysis project Ga0115006, IMG submission 88943) | Marine eukaryotic phytoplankton communities from Arctic Ocean - Arctic Ocean- Svalbard ARC20M Metagenome | ecosystem: Environmental > Aquatic > Marine > Oceanic | place: Arctic Ocean...
CGATATGATGGCTCTCTATCTGCATCGCAAGGGGAAGGACAACGAGGCGCTCCAGTGGTATGTCCTCCTTGTGCTATCTCTTTATGTCCTCCTTGTGCTGTCTCTTTATGTCCTCCTTGTGCTACAGTATCTCTTTCGTCTATCTTGTCTTACCTTTGGCCTATCTTGTGCTTTCTCATTGCCGCTCGCCAACTCCCACACGTGATGGAGGCGCACGTGAACACGCGCCTTGGCTACATGACGCGCCCTGCTTACATCTTCCCCTCATCTGGCTACATCATCTCCTCATCTGGCTCCTTTTCCTTACCCTGCCCTTGACGTTAGCTGCATTTGATGCGTCTGCACAACACTTGGCAGGTGCACACGCGCCCTGAAACTGGAGGCTCCGCAGAATGTGAGCGCATGCACGATACTATCGAGCCATTGTGCCGTGGTGCTCGCGAGGCTGAAGCGCTTCCACGAAGCCTTCAACATGCTCACCTCTGCCTGCAAAGCGCAATCGACTTACATGAGCTCCAAGGGCTGCCTGGAAGCTGGACGCGATCAGCAACTGGCCCATACCCTGACGCTTGTCAGCGCTCTTCTGACCGGGGGTAGGTGACGTGCCTGATGCACAACATCTTGCCCTCCGACATGCACACCATCTTGCCCACAACCGCCTCGCGTCTTGCGCAGAAATCACAAACGAAGTGCTGATGCGAATGGAATGGCATTGAATGACATGAATGACATGAATGGCATTGCTGGTCCAGCCCTTCTGCACATGCGCAATTTAAACGCGGCCTCCGCTGTGCAAGATGCCCTATGCGCTTCAAAGTGTTGCAGCCAAGCTCTGGATGCGGACTTGTCACAACACCCTGCCGCCTTTGGAGATATCATGTACCGGTCCTCTGAGGACTCGGAGGTATGCATGCAACACTTGTTTCGTAAGTGCAGGAGTAATGTGCGGGACTTGCCCTTAGCCGCGACCGTGTTTGCAAAAGCTGCTTTCGCGCCCTGCGTGCCCTCCGGCTGTTGCGGATCCCAAAGATGTGCACGCCATGCTGCAGCCACACGATAGCTTGCAGGCATACGTGCGTGACACTGCCGAAACAAATGTGCAGGAATCTTCTGACGCCTCGACTGTCGTGGACGAAAACGAGCAAGCGCTAGCCGAGGAGCAGGGACTGGTCTCTGGCCCGCAACACCATGAGCACTTGCACCAGGCGGAGAATCCTCAGCAGCTGCTGCATCCAAAGCAGCTCCAGCAGCAGCAGCTCCAGCAGCAGCAGCACAGCCACCCTTCAGCCGACGCACATTATTTCAACGACCAACATAGGCATCCTCATGAGTGGCAAGATTCCAACGAGCTTGAGCAGGGGAGTCAGCACTCGCTAGAATCAATGTTGCGTCGCCTGGATGTAAGTCAAAACCCTGTAGTTTGATGCCCAGTCATCATGCTGGACGCTGGTGTCGCAAACATGCTCCACATATTCTGTGGCGCGCAACATCTGCACACTGATTTCTTCACCACAGTTTTACTTACCAAACTTTGTCACCTAATCCAGATGAAAGTAGGGCACGTGCTGCGGGACGCGAGGGCGCTACTGTCCTCACAGCTGAGCGTGAAGAAGGCGCGTCTGGTCACCTGGTCAGCAGCTCCTTTGTCTAAACAAATTCGCACTCGCGAGCATCTTCTAGAGGAGAGTCCAGCCTTTTCCAGCTCTGCTGACCCACACGCAACACTCGCACGCGTCGCTCTCCGTCGCCGGCCTGTGTCCGTGACCGTAGCCTCTCGCAAGTTTGAGGTCGAGAGGGGAGACGGCGGTAACGATGCGGGTGCTGGAGATAGAGAACAGCAAGCAGATTACTGCAGGCAGCGCGTGATGAGTGCCACTCCTACACGTACGTCACAGCTCGGTGCGGGCAGAGATCTGATCAGTAAAGCCAGGAGGCTCAGACCTCGCGCCAGGTCAGCCATGTCGAGTATCGCAAGGGGTGAGATCGACGAGGACCGGCTTCCGGGCACCGCGCGCGGTGCCCGCGCAGAGCTTGAAGATGGCGATTCAACTACTATCGACATTAAGGACACAGTATGGGGTTCATTGTCTTCTGGGAACGGGTTTGGGCCGGGAAGAGCAAAACCCCCTGGAGCGTTCGTGTTCGTTCCTCAGATTGAGGGCGAGTTGACACGGCCAACAACCAGTCAGTCAGATAGAAAGTCCTCTCCTGATCCTGCGCAGTCTAGCAGTTCTCCGGACAAATTCTTGATGGAAACGACGGCCTGGGACGACTTGGACCAGAAGTTTGATGATCTGTACCAAAGAGATGTATCGCTGCTGCAAGGCCAACCTGGTGGGGAGCCGCCGTCGATGACTTCAGGTGTCAGGCCTGGCCCTTGTTGAAATGTATAATGTTGTATGGGGTAGGAAACTAACCAAGCGCTCACGTACGCGTGCTTGCCACACACGCCCGTATGCTCTCGCAATAACCCATTTTCGATCGTACGCAGGATCAGAAAGGAGGGGATCGTCGGTCACATTTGATGTAACCCATATTTTCGGGCGGCGCAAATTGTCTAGTCGTCCACTCCGGCCAGCCTTCTCCAATTTTAACCAGCCATCTCTCCCACGCAGTTCATCGCTTGATCCTGGCTCAAATCCCGCTCAAGGGAGCAAGTATGCAGCAGCAACCAGGCAGATTCAGTTGCGGGAGCGTGTGGTCAGGGGCGTGATCTCTCCATATTTCCTTGATCCTCGCCGAAAGTTTGGATTACACTTACAGTAGGGGGCCTTCTTAGCTCGTTCGACGTTGCAACTAGTGTAAGCAGTTCGCCACATAGAGTCGCTTCGCCTTTGCGATCTTTCGGAAGTAATACACAAACATATCCGCAGGAAGGTTTGGCTCACAAACCGGCCATAGCCAATCCTAAACGAAAAGCAGATAAGGAATGCTGAATGCACGGCTATACTATTTGTGACTACTGGCGTGCATAAAATGATATTGTTGAACTACACACGACAGTAGAGGAGAGGATGATGCCGAAGGAGGGAGGCCTGGAGGAGATACTGATGTTGATTGCTATTACACACAGCAGCGGCCACCGGCAGTCGCTATGATGCGTATCTCCCACGCCCGGTGGGCATACTCTGATCGACTACGACAAACTGTGTGATGTGGCGCGCTCCTGCGCGTATGCCCCTCCGGGCGTGGGACTGGGTGGGTTGGGGCATTTAGCAACCCGGAGCTTGTGCTAACTCCTGCGTGTCCACGTTTCATCGCCACCAAAAGGCGTGAAGATTACACAGACGCTTGGCTGACTCCGACGGATTCATGTTTTACAAATCAGTATGATCTGGAGGAGCGAGGGGTCGTCTCGCAAACGTGCGCAGCATCGCTATGATACTGCACACATGTGCGAAGATGAAGATGAACCCTTGGGAGCCGGCGGGAACAGAGGATTATCGATACAATCTTGAATGAGCACGGTCACAAGTTGAGACAGAGAGTGTGCACTGTCACCTCCCGCGAGACGAAGATTGCCTCTGGGTGTTCCTGCCAGTGGTGATGCGGCCCCTGCCGAAGGCATCGGCGTTGTCGCACCGGATCGCCGCGAGGAATTTGGTCGCGAGAAACGAGACGCGGGTCTTGACATTATGGCTGTCCGCAGGGCGTCCAGCATGGGCCTGCTCACCGCCACCAAAAATACGTCACCACGCGGTCTGGGTGCATTTCCAAATAAACGACCAAGCCTCGCTCGAAGGTTTGGTCTTTGGATTTTGCATAACATCCCAATGCAGTGCTGGGCATTCTTTCTGGCATCGTCTTCACCCACAAACAGGGTCTCCCAAGGATCCCAGAACACGAACAATACCTAGCAGCCATATTATGCAACACGTCTTTGAAATTTTTGGGCAGTCACTCGCAGAAACTCATACCCGTTATCCTTGAGCTTGACCCACTTGTTACCCAAGAGCTTGTGCCATACATAGGTTTCTAGGTGCACCACACCCTTCTTGTACTGAGCCGCCAACTCTTCAAATTGTACGGGTCCATTACGATCTGCGTCGGTGCCAACGGTGTAATAATAGTAATTGATCCTGGGGTGCTCCAAAATGAAGCCCTCCAAATGCGCCTGCAGGGTAGCGGCTGTTTCTCGAAGTTTTTCTTTTTGCGCTGCCTGCTCTGCTCTTGCCTCCATACGCTCTTGCTCCTCTCGAGCCTGCCATCATCGTCCAGGTCAGAAAAAGCTACTGATGCCCACAAGAGGTTGTGGGTCTTCACGAAGTGCGTTTTCTGCAGCATACACACATTCGCGCGCAGAGGCCAGAAAGGCGTGCTTGCTACCTCCCGCTCCTGCCTAGCTTCAGCGGTCTCATCTCTCTTCGCAAGCTCTGCCAAGACCAACAGCGAGGCGTCCTTGGCCTCCTTCTTGGCTTGACTCACAGACTCTATGGGCAGGTCATTGTAGAACTTCAGCATGCTGCCCCAAAATCGTTCATCTCGCGTAGGGACAAACGGCAGTCTTGAGCCTTGTCTTGAAATAGTTAGCTCACCCTGCGTCGGAAGCTCAACAGCGGGCGATGGCTTCTGAGTCCTATCTGTCAAACTCAAGACTGTAGAGAGCAGGCCATGCGGCCTGCCAACTTCCCATGAATACTTGCCAAAACCATCCTTCGGTGTAAATCGGGTCCACCGTCCCCATGGACGTGATCTTCTTAGTATCCGCCCGTCTGGCTTCCCATGCTGATAGTTCACAACAACATGGCATTCGTCTGTCAGCTACAAGCTGCAGAGGAGCAAGTGGGACGTGAGCCGGGATAGGAGGAAACGGAGAAATTCATCTTGCGCTCTGGCACGCAGCGCACCGCGGCGCGTAAGCGTGCATCCATAAATCCGATACCTGGAACGCCCCCACAAAGTTTATGTCCTCATTCGTAGACAAATCCCCAAAGCCGTGACGCAAACCAAACTGCCCAGGGTTTGCAATTGTCATCACGCCTGAGTTATCATTCACACACCAAGGTTTCAACTAAACTCAAGTGCAATGTGTTTTTTTTCGCTTCCGCCTTCGACAGTCGCCCTGCACGCACTGACCTGCATTTCCCCCACGTAATACGTGTCTTGCGAGAGGTCAAACCCAACACCGTGCTGCAGGCCATCCTCAAAGCTTCCAACGAAGAAGTCTCCCACTCCTCGAAGAACCACACCATACCCATGTCTTACGCCATCGCAGAAACGGCCTGCATATAGCTCGACTGTCCCATCTTCGAGTTCGACACTTTCAATCCCCAAGCCATCAGCTTTCCCTTCCACCGTCTGTCCGATGTAGGTGCGATGTTCGCCAAGCGTCACACACTGGATGGAAATCGTTGGAGGATGGCCAAAGGCTAATTTTTTACGCTGTTCTTCCGCGAGAAAAAGTTCCGACGGATTGCCAGACTTTTTGTTGTCGAGAATAGGACTTCGCCAAAGCAGTGCTCCATGTCGGTATCGCGAGTTGCATTCTTGCCAGGCTCCATCGAGAAGCACGGCCTCTGTACAGGGCCCATGCAGCGCGTCATCGCGGAAGAAACCACGATACCACGCCGTTGCAAATTGCACATGTCCCCAGCCCCACTTTTTGCCTTCGCGGAAACCACCCTCATAACGCGACTCACCCTCGGCACCGGACACCAGTTTGCCAAAGCGCGAAAACTGCCCCGCTTCAAAGCCACCACGATACTGAAAACATTCGCAGTCCAACTTCCCGAAACCATCGCGCCCCCCGTGCCTCCACTCTCCGTGGAAGCGATCACCCGCTGACAACACAGAGCTGCCCAGGCCATTTGGCACACCTTCGTGCCACTCGCCCTCGTATTTCTCCCCGTCCGGCCAAGAGCACACTCCTGCACAAGCAGGATGGCAAGAACGCAACAGTCAGGATCGCGACCAGCAGCGGCGCCAGACCCAAGACGCGTTTGCAGACGAAGCAGCTGCACACAGAGCAGATGCACTGACCCCATCCGCTCGGCTTGATCCTGAAAAGGCCTCCATCGTAGAGCCCGTTGTTGTACACGACACAAGTGCCCTGCCGCAGCTTGCCCACGGACTCGAGCGCCTCGATTATTTTCGCTCGAACCAGCGGCGCCCCGCGTGAACCGCGGGCATACGGCAACACTTTGAGATCCAGGGGCAGCCGCTGCCCATCGTCCTTGCAGTGCTCTTGCCACCCTTCTTCTCCCAGGCGACTGTACGACTCGCTCCACCTGCGCAGGCACGCGCACACGCAGACACACGCCCACCGCGCTCAGCCACGGCGCAGCGCAGCTGCGCCCGTGCGTGTCCGACCACATTGACGACCCCGCGCAGGCGCCCGGGAGCGGTCACGGTCTACCTGCTGCTCGCCGTGGTGGACTCGTCCTCCTCCTCGATGTCGTCGAGGAGGTACCCATTGTCGTAGAAGGAGTGCTGGCTGCGGAGAGGGGCGTGACGCAGAAGCAGTCAGCGTGGCGGTCAGCGCGCGCGGCGGCAGCAGCGGCGGCGGGCTAGCCACCGGCAGCCGCGCGGCTGCGCGCGGGAGGTGCGCACCTCCACGCTGGCGAGGAGGCCTCTGGCTCGGCGGCCACCCGCCAGCCCGAGTCGCGCACATCCCAGGCCCCGGCCTTGGGCGAGATCGCGTTGGCCTCCACATCGATACTGAGGAGGTGGTGCTGCTGCTCCCCGCGCCCCGCGCCCTCCGCCTCCGTCGGCAGCGCGGGCGGGGCGCGTTTGCTCTGAAGGCTCATCTCATCAGCGCCGCCGCTGCTGCCGCGCGCGCTGTCTTGACTCCACGGTTGGCGGTTGAGTCAACGGTTGGTCGGGCGGCGGTTGAGAGAGCAGGTTTCCATGCAACCGGCAGTTACCGGCGGAAACAGGAACAGATGCGATTTGGGCGAAGCCATTTTCGGGGTTGGGGGCCACCCGACAAGGCAGCACTGAATTTAACGAAACACATTCAATGGAAACCCTTCACTAGGGATGCGAAAAAGAATCGGCAGTACAAGGCACTCGCCGTTGCCACCGGCTGGTCGTTCTGCAACGCCTGCTCGGAAAACGTATCAGCCCTTGTGTGTGCCAGCTTTCAAGCTGGCTCCATCCCGCCCGTGCGACCGGGTCCGAGTCCTTTCTATCTAGCTACAATGCGCACCCTCGCTTACGCTGCTGCTGCCTACGTTGCCTGCGCCGGCGGCGCTGCGGCCTTCGCGCCCATGCCCGCGTCAGTGCCGCGCGCCCGGGCCCCGGCTGTCACGCAGCTGCGCATGGCCGAGGATGCCTCGGCGGTGCTCGCGCGCATGAACGCCATGATGAACGGCGAGCCTGTGTCCCCGATCGCGGCCGCGTCCTCGCTCGAGTCCTCTTACAACGCCCCCGCCGCGGCCCCGGTTTACCAAGAGGATGCCGCGTCCATCCTGGCGAGAATGGGCCCCTCGGGTGCGCCTACACCAACCCCCACGTGGAGGTGGTCGGGCGCGGACGTCGGCGGCTACAACCCGCGTTCCCGCCGCGCCGGCGCGAGCGCTGCCCCTGCGTACTCTGCACCTGCGGCGCCCGCGATGGCGGCGGAGGACCCCGCCGCGGTGATGGCACGTGTGATGGCCATGATGAAGTAAGCGAGTTCATGAGCTTCATCAAGCGAGTTCCTGGACGTGCGCGTGTTGGTGCGAAGGGGCTCACACTGTCGTCTGCAGGATAGCTTGATTGTACATATGATATAATAAAGGTCCATGACCATGTCTTCTCACCTGTGCGCAACAGCGTCCAGCTCCTTGAAACTGCTGTCCCGAGTCGCTTGCAATCATTGTCACATTGTCAACGTCACATTTTCAAACAGACAATGTCACGTTGACAGACACAGCCCAGCGGCACACGGAGGGAGGAAGAGAGAAAAGGAGAGAAGCGAGGAAGGGTGAGCGAGACAGGGAGAGAAGGGGGAAGAAGGAGGGAGGGAAGCCAGGGCTGTCACCTTGGCCAAAAATCGTCAGTCATTTCTCATGATTTTGGCACTGACTGATCCGAAAACCGTCATCTGGCCAGATTACGGTTTTCGGTCCAACCGGGTACAGAAGCGGCGTACCGGTCAGGTGCGGAGAAAAGTGTTGCGATCCCAGGAGTTGCCCGCGGCCAAGGAGACAGGCCACCCCGCGCGCGGAGGGGGCGTGGAAAAGTGTTTGTTACGCGTCAGTATGGTTGTCCGTAGTAGTTGTCCGTAGTAGTAGTAGGACGTAGTAGTTGTCCGTAGTAGTAGTAGTCCGTAGTAGTTGACAACTACACTGACGCGTGACATGTCACGCAAAAGCGCGTTTGATGAATCATCAAATCATCAATCTTGCCACCGACTGATGAAAGACCCGGGCCGACAGCTAACACACGTGTTTCGTATATAAAGGACGTATCCAGAACCCTAGTGCATTGTCTGCGAGGACAAGGGGCGCCACACCAGACCTCTACCGTCGAGCTTCCCTGCGCCAGTGGTAGCGGCGACCCTGTCGCCGGTTGCGGTGCCCGAGGAGGCCGCCAGAAGGTCGCTTGCGGACTTTGATGCCGCTCCGGTGCGAGGGCCCCGACGCCTGCAGCGAGCCCTCGCTGTTTCTCCGACGCACTTTCACCCCACCGATAGCGGGCTACAACGGCCCTCCCGTCCCCTCTTCAGCGGTGGATCTGCACGCCGTGTACCTGGCAGCGCACTCCGCAGCGGTGCCCTCCGTCGCCCGCGCGCCCGCCGCTGGTTTCGGCTTCGAGGTTCTGACGACATCCAAGCCTTGGATATACATTTTACGAAAAGCCCCACCCCCCAAAAATCGTCGCCTGAGGCGAGCTGGCTTGTTCCCGTGCACCGTTGCTCGCTCCCTGAACGCTAGTTACGCGTGCGCCTTGTTCCCGTTCCCGTTCCCTCAAGTTCTTGAGGGTCCCGAAAGTTGTTCAGATTCGCTGTGCGCATGTGTGCGTGCGCGTGCGTGCGTGCGTGACACTGTGTGTGCGCGTGCCTGAGTGCGTGGGTATGTGGGCATGTGTGCGTGGGTGCGTGGGTGGGAGGTGTGGGCGAGTGGGGCGCAATGCAATTGGGTGAGTGAGTGTGATCTGTGCATGCAGTGGGTGTCACCTGTCAGCCCACCGCAAAGGTATCCTCTTTCAAGCTCACACAAGCTGTCTCTCTCACCCCTGTACTCAGACTCTCTCCCTGTATGTTGTCCGCCATGCACATGCACAGGTGACACTCACTCACGCACTTGTGTATGGCGGACAACGTGCAGAGAGAGAGTCTGAGTACACGTGAGAGAGACAGCTTGTGTGAGCTTGACAGAGGATACCTTTCCGGTGGGGGGGAGAGGGAAAAGGGCGTTGCTTTGTTCTATTAGTACGAACGCAAATGTTACGTGAAAGTGTCCCAGGGACGACGGCCAAAAGATGTCACAAAAGATAGGATGGACAGCATGGACACGTGAGTTGGGTCTTGAGAATGTTGTACAATTAACAGAAAAAATATTGTGGGTGCATGCGGTGGCAGGCAGCTGCTTATGGCTTGTCGGCATCTTTCTTAGCTTATCTCTTGTCGTCGTCCTTCTTCGAGTCTTCCAAGGACAGTTCAACCAGCACCCAGATGGCCAGCCCGATACAAAGCACCTGATCCAATTGCAAAAGCCGGTGCTCCCAGTCAGCGGGGAGGCATCTTGCAACACCAGCACGCGCATGCGTGGAGCCCCTCGCACACACGAGGAGCTGCCTCCCACGCACGAGGAGCTCTGCCCCAAGAGACAGAGACCCGTTTGTGTGTGTGTGCGTGTGTGTGTGCGTGTGTGCGTGTGTGTGTGCGTATGTGTGTGCGTATGTGCGTGTGCCAGCGTGTGTCTAACGGACGACAGGGAGGAAAGAGAAGGAGAAGGGGACAACGGGACAACGCGATGCCTCTCGCCAGAAAGCGTGTCAGGGGTGAGCGCGCGTGCGGACGAGCGAGCAGACGGGATGCACATCCGCTTCTGCCAATGTCGAGAACAGGGCCTGCTGCGTTCATGCGGCAGTTCTAGCGTTTGCAGCTTCAGAAAATTGCGCACCTCAGCGCAAAGCTGGATAATGTTCCATGTGAAGTCCAGCGGGTGGACGGAAATGCCGTGCGGCAGATACGAGATGTAGCTGATCATCACGATGTTGTATGCGATGAGCAAGCAGTTGCAGCCTGTTCGCGCGCGATCCGTGGGGAATGCAAGGCCAGACTGGTCAGGCAGAATGCCGCAAAGCGTGCCCGTGTCGAAGGCGCGCGCGGTGGGCACATGTGCACTGGGGTGTGAGCGGTGAGCGTGCACCCGCACGCACGCACGTGGGCCCCCAGCGCCACTGCGCTGGCAACGCTGGCACCACGTCTCCCGCTGCACCTCCTCCCCTGCGAATTTTCGCCGGGACTCCCCTGCCCGCCCACGCCACGCCGGCACTCACCCATAAACACCCAGATGCCGGTCCTCCAGCCGCAGTAGATCGCCAGAAACACCCCGAAGAACGCAAGTGCCGCGAATGGCAGCGTCAACCAGATCACGTACGAGGCGAGCGTAAAGTTGAGGCAGATGGTAAGCAGCTGCAGCGTCGCCACGATGGCCAGCAGCGTCCGCGCCTGCATCGCGCCACTGCCCAGCTCTCGCCACCCCCCGGCGCGTCCCGGCGCTTCGCAGCAGATCAGCTGCAGATGGTTCGTGGACCGAATCGGCCTGGTGTCAGGCTGGAGCCAGGAGGAACTGGCTCCATGCAGGACCGCGGGCCATCGGGCTCCGAGGACGAGGTCGACTTTGAGTCCGACGCCGAGCGCAAGCGATTCAGCGGCGGCAGGTTCGGTTCAGCGGCGCCAGATTGTGCGTGCGTGCGTGCATCTCGGGCCGGCTCTGAGAGTGCGCCGGCTGGGCAGCGAGTCGAGCGTCGACTTTGAGGAGACTGCGGCTGAATTCGACCAGACCTTGGAGTGGAGCGCAGAGCTGAATGCAGCGTTTGACCGCCGGCAAGGTCTGTGTGCTCACTGCGACAGCCTGTCTTGCCTGCCTCGCTGTGCGTCCGGTTGCTCGACCGGGTTCAGCTCCCCACCCCGAGGGCCCGGTGGTGCGATGCCCTCTGGCGCTGACGTTTGCATGTGCGCTGGCAGAGTTGGAGGAGGAGGTGCACAAATTGGTGCAGGAGGTGGATGGGACGCGCGCACAGATCAATGACGCTGCAACGTTGCACGCGCAGAATAGGGAGGCGCATGCAGAGCGCATGGCGCGCCTCGAGCACCAAGCGGCACAACTCTCGCACGCACGCCAGCTGTCAGGGCCTCTACATCTCAACGGCTTCAACCTGCGGCCTTCCGCTGACCATGATCACGTGGAACCCTCTACGGCAGAGGACGAGGCGAAGTACTTGGAAGCCGCCATCCGCGCATCCCTCTCCTTGCACAACCAAATGCACACGCCCACACAGAGCCTAGACCGCCCGCACTCGACGCAGTCTGCCCCTCCCAAGCGCACCCATGAGACGTCCTCCGGCCGTCCAGGCGGCGGCCTAAATAGTGAGGATGCCGGTCTTGTGCCCGCGCCTGGCATGTCCGATCTCTGCCACGGGCACGGCAGAGCATGGGATGAAAGCACAAAGGCAATGCAGGCCCCGCAGACGGAGCCGCGCAGGATCGGGCATAGCGACTATTTTGCGCGGCCTGAAGGGCTGCGAGAGCAGGAGCCGGCGCATTGGACGGCGCGCGGCACGGGCGGGGCGGAAATGAACGGAGGCGCACACAGGATGGTGCTGGAGCCGCAGTCGCAGCCGATAGCTTCGGGCCACACACCCATTTCTCCGGCAAGAGTCTATCGGGCGTTTGAACAGACACAAGCGGACGAGGTGCCCGCACCTCCGCTGCGTGGCGGCGGACATCAAAGGCCCGATTTGAATGGAGGATCGCATTCTGAGTGGCTCGACTTTGAAGAGCGAGACCCGCAGGCACCGACAAGCCAAGCTCTTGCACGTGTGCGCGACGGGGGAAGCAGGCTTTTGTCGGAGCCTGATCCCTTCTGTGACTCGACTCGAACGGGCGCGCCTGCTCGAAGACACGCGCCATGGCTGTCTGCCAACGGCGAGGGGCCTGCTAAAGCAGGAGAAGGGGAATGCGCAGGAGAGCGGGGCAGGCCGGGGGGCAGTGCCGTCTCGCCGGTCAAGATGGAGTCGCTGAGCAGTTTGACCAAGGAGGAGGAGGAGTGGGACCTGACAGATGCAGACCGGATGAGCGATCATGAATCTGGCGGGGAGCAGGAGCCCGGTGACGCCTCCAGTGCTGGGGGCGCCGCGGTGAGCAGGATTGAGGCGTGCAGCGCCTTGGGAGGGGAAGGAGATGGGGGAAGACGAGGATTAGCGAGGTGGGGTGGTGACTTTGGAGGCGATGCCTCGTGCGTGGGTGCCGATGGCTCAGTGGACGCGGGCAGCGACGATCTGGAGATGCCTGTGCCCGCGGATGATCTGTCTTGCTCTCCCAGTGCGTTTGAGAGCCCCTTTGATGAGGACAGGCACTTGTCGGGCGGCCATCAGGGCTTAAAGGGCACAGACGAGAGGGGGGCAAGTGCAGGGAGAGAGGGCGCGGAGACGCCGCCGCTGCCAGAGGCGCTTGAGGAGCAGCTGGGATCATGGAACGAGGTGGCGCGAGGAGATGGGGAGGTGGCCAACGCGGAGGTGGAGGATCGGAGTGGAGTGCCTCGTGTCTTAGTGTTACGGCCTGCGCACACGTCCTCCTCCGCTCCCACGCACACGCATGTCGCCTCCTCGGCGATGCAGCAAGACCATGAGGCGGCTGCGGGTGCAGAGACAGGACAAGCGGGGAGCGGCAGAAGGCGCGAGAAGGACAGGGGGATCGCCAGAAGCCACAGACCCGAGCCGCCGCCCAAGGTGGTTGTCACGGTTGAGACACAGGCCAAGACATTCCGGTGTCTGGTCTTGCCCACGGATACTTGGGGCCACTTGTGTGCCATGGTGCAGGTCCGCTCTCTCGCCCGCTCTCTCGCCCGCTCGCTTGCCCGCGCGCCCTCCTCGCCCACCGCTGTCCTTCGCTCTGGCTGAGCTAACATAAGGCATGTCGTTGTCGCTGTCCGTTGGCAGGCTGAGATGGGGTTTAGAGACCCGCCACAGCTGTCACGTGACGGATGGACGCGAGAGCCCAAACCGAGCGTCAAGGTCCAGGTCACTTTGGCCCGCCTGTGCTCGCTTGCGCACGTATCAGGGCGCACCACGCTCGCTCTGTTGCTCGGGACCTAGGTTCTGTGCTGTGGTCGGAGAAGCGCCACTGCAACGCAATGCGCCAGTGGGCACGCGGGATGGCGGGAGGAAAGCAGTGCATGCCAGAGGGCGTGTGCATGTGTGCCACGGGGTGACCAAAGATGCTGGCTTTTGATTCGAATTGCGCCTTATTGCGTGTACCGATCCCCAGGACCTGCCGGGCATGAGCGAGCATGGGCGGGAGATCTTGTTGCGGTGGCCGGCAAATTATGTCGCGCAAGTTCGTGACGCTCCACCCTTGGTCACGCTGTAGTGCGTGTTCTGTGCCAAGGGGCCGCTGAGAGCGCGGGAGGCTGCTGAGGTGGTGATGGAGGGGGAGGACGAGGAGTACGAGGACGACAACGAGGAGGAGGAGGAGGAGGAGGAGAAGGCGGCGGCGGCGGCGACAGCAGCAGGACGCCCTCCACAATGAATGATTGTGAGACAGAGAGAGAGGGGGGGGGGTTACGAGCAAACGCGATGCGCGAACGAGGTAGACTCTGAGGCGAGGATGCGGTGAAACGAGAGAGAGAGCGAGAGAGAGAGCGAGAGAGAGAGAGCGAGAGAGAGAGCGAGGGAGAGAGAGAGAGAGAGAGAGAGAGAGAGAGAGAGAGAGAGAGAGAGAGACTTTATTAGGGGAACCTTGAACGCGCTTGATACACGCTTGACCGGGCGTGGCAGTGACTGCCGCACGCCGCAGGCAGTCACTGTCTGCCTAAGTTCGGCCCAGGCGTCCGCGGCGCGGAGAATCGTCATGCCACGTATGCGTACAGTATGAGAGAGCCGCATATATGCGGCCTACGCGTATAACTTGAAGGCAGACGTATGAGGCATATATGTAACGCATACTCCAGAGTGTGCGCCTGGCGCGGGCTTGGGACCCGGGAGCCGAGCGAGTCTCGCTCGCGCGCAGATGGGCGGTCTAGGATGACATAAATTTCAAGAGTTCCAGGCCTCCTGTGCTACATCCTCAGGCTCCTTCCCCCATCCGAGTCTTGACACGAGCACAGAGACACTACAGTGACCCCCTCTACTCCGCTGCCCGCAATGCCCTTAAGGACATAGGACGTGGGATCATTTATGTATGTTTATTATTGGAGGACCTGGTAAAATTTCTTGTTCAGTCCGTTTCATCTCTTCAACTTTTGGGGTGACCCGTCTCGGTAGCCAAGTGGTTTCGACCCCCAGATACTATAGTATGTATTGAGAAACACTGGAGGTTGTCGGACCAGTCCTACCACGGAGACAGGGGAGCAGCCCTCACTCTCGTCAGGCTGGAGTGACGCGCCGTCAGTTTGACAGCGGGCGCCCTGGGTCCCTCTACAGTATCCGATGAATACGAATAAACTCCTCTTCCTCCTGTTTATTTACTCCTCCTCCTCCCCCACTGGCAGCCTTACTACCCCCTTAGGACTTAGGACTTCCCCCTTGTTGTCCCTGCACAAGTTGCCAGTGTTTGTACGAGACATTTTAGTAGACCTAGTCAGGTTCGTAAACCAGTCCATCCTCTGAACTAGTCCATCTTTTTTAGCGTGAACCCTCTTTTACCCGTGAAATAGTGATCTTCGAGGACTCGGAGCAATAACTCAGCAACCCGAGCGACAATTCACAAGCGGATTGGTGTGTGTGAAAGCCAAAGGGTAGAGCTTTTGCGTACACCAAGTTTCATGACCATGCTCAAAATTCTCACGGCTTGCTGAGCGAATCTATTTTTGACTGATTTACCCGTGAAATGGAGATGTTCGA
>Ga0115006_10001398_pt1 | contig 14989 bp, 7 predicted proteins | sample ArcOceMetagenome_3_FD_88943 | JGI IMG/M metagenome (GOLD analysis project Ga0115006, IMG submission 88943) | Marine eukaryotic phytoplankton communities from Arctic Ocean - Arctic Ocean- Svalbard ARC20M Metagenome | ecosystem: Environmental > Aquatic > Marine > Oceanic | place: Arctic Ocean...
AAAAAGAGGGTTGGGGGGGGGGGGGGGGGAGGGGGGTGGCAGAGACGCGCTTGGCATGGTACACTGTGCCGCTAATGTACTTGACCGCCGCACGCTCGGCTGCCTTGCCCACACGGCGGGAGTCTTTGCTCAAATAAGTGACCCATGAAGGCGTAGTGTTCTCGCCAGACTGCATGCACACACACACACACATACACACACACACACACACACACACACACGCACACACATACAAACATTTGTTCATTGCTTGAATAAGTGACCCATGAAGGCGTAGTGTTCTCGTCAGACTACATACATACATGCATACATACATACATACATACATACGTTGCTTAAATAAATGACACAAGAGGGCGCAGTCGGCTGGTCAGACTGTCACTGCAGTGCGCGTGGTAGCGTGCGCACGAGGCAGTGTTGCCCATGCGAGTGCGCGTGTCAGATTTCTGGCATGCCCCCTAGTCTCTGCGTGTGCTCTCCCAACTGCTGGAGCAACACGCCCTGCCTAGTGTTCTCGCCGGTACGGGAGAGAAGACCGGGCCCCGATATGCTGAATGCAAGCGTGTACGACCGTAAGCATCAGCGCGCGACCGCTCACGCATACTCCTTTCCGCGCCCGCCCACACTGCTCCTCTCCCACGCGCATGCACACACGCCTACACGAACACACGCACACACACGCACCTCATTGGCGATCACATGCACCTTTGTGCCATCCCACACTGCCACCGAGGACCTGCGGACGAAACCGAGAGAAGACCGTTCCGCGCGCGAACGGAAGGGGCAGAAGAGAAGAGGGGAGGGGAGGGGACAACGCACACAGAACAAAACAGCACGAACAGAGTCAGGGAGCGAGGTCGCTGCTGCCCGCACACCCGCGTCCGGGGCGCAGTCGCGTCGCAGACAGTCGTCACAGTCCACCGCACACGCACAAACGCCCGTGCTCGCGCACCGCCCACTTCGAGCGCAGGGGCGCGCTGCGCTGCCTGTGCCAACCTGGTCGTGCCGAGATCGATGCCGATGGTGTCACAGTACCCGATTTCCTCGCCCATCCTCAAGAGCTCGCTGCCGTCTGCGCGCCGGCGGCAGCGGGTCCCCTCCCTTTGGCTCTCTCTCTCGGGAGGGGTGTAGCCTGCGTGTTCCGAGGTGAACCGTTGCGGTGTCACAGTGGTTCGTGGGGAATCACCCCTGGCGCTTGGCACTGACCAGCCAGGCGGCGATCGGGTGCCGGCAGCGGCAATCAGAGCCGCGGTGCCTGGTAGGGAGGCCCAGCTGCAGCGTGCCTCCGTCGCTGCGCGCGCACCCTTGCCGCCGGCCGGGCGGGCGTCGCACCGACCCGCCGCCCGCGCTTGTGCCGCTGGGCCGAGCCACGCACGCACACACGCACACAGACGCTGGCGCGCGCAGCCGAGCCGGGGCGCCGCTGGAGCGTGGGCGGAGGCGGCCGGTGGCCACTACGATGTTGCGGCCACACACCACCACTGAGTGCTCGCGGGCCTCCCTCCGCGCAGGCGGCATGCCGGACGCCCCGGCGCATGACGCCGCCGCGCCTCCGCTCACCGCGGCGGGTGCCCCGCGTCCGAGAAGCCATGCGCAATGGCCTGCAAGGGCGGCACCATCTGCTGCTACCTCTGCGGGCCCGCCGCACTGCGGCGCTGCAGCGACGGCGGGCTGCGACAGGGCGCAGGATGCCCGCCCAGCGCACCGGTTAGCTCCGCTGGACGGGCGGCAATCCCGCGAGAGGACGCACAGCCGCCTGGTGCGGGACGCCTGGTGGCCAGGCAGCAGGACTGTGCCAGACGTGCCGCATGGGACACTGACGGGTAGCAGACGGCCCATTCCCGCGCTCGACCATTCATTGCTCGCTGGACGTTTCTCGGCGAGCGCACGCCAGGACCACTGCAGTCGCACTCAGCACGGCGGCCGAAACGATGCAGGCTCCGCAGCGGCTTGCTTAGCTACCGAAAAAGGTTTCGGCCGAAAACACAGGCCCGGCCTCACGTCATCAAGCTCCCAGAGCTGTTTACTTGCACGACTTTCAAACGCGAACCGAGCCAAGCCTCTTTCTTTCCTGCTTGTGCTCTCATGTTTTTGTTGCACGTCCATCACTGGTGCGGCGGCGTCTTCTCCCGCATTGCCGGTCACCCCCAAGTTCATGTGGGACGTCGAGGTTCTCATCTGTTCACCCTTCTCCTTGGCGCAAGCGGTGGTTAAAAACAGCAGGATTGGGGAAATATTGCTGTGGTTACGTTGCTTGTCCTTACTGTGTTTTGGAGTTTGTGGACCCGCAACCCGAAACCCGCAACCCGAAACCTCTGACGCGTATGGGCATGCTGCACACGTGCGCAGATGACTCGTCCCATGCTGGATGGTCAAAATACTGCCATCTTGTCGCTTGCAATGCCTCACTATGCGTGTGTCAACACCGCGGACACGATTTATGCCCCGGGTGCGGATGCTCTTGGAGGTACCTCCTGCGCCGCTGGGTCCGACTGTGAAACATGCAAATCGCTTTGCGGCGACTTCGATTTTGGCGGCAATTCTATGGTAAATACTCTCTTCCAACCGCGATGCTCGAACCCAAATTCAGGATATCACCCTTTTCGCCTTCACAAATCAACACTGTTTGCATCACGGATCTGAATATGGGCTGGCACCATTGAGCAGGGCCCTTCTGTTGGCTGTAAAACGGAGGATGTCACGGGGCTCAACACCTTTCAAAAGTCATGCCTGCCTCGACTACAGGGTCTTGAGGGCGAGTTTTCGCCCTTGGCTACTTGGTTCCAGCACATCCTTCCGCCAGGTGATACGAGACCGGGCAGGGAGACAGAACGAAAAAGACTGCAGATATGAGGGCGCATGGGATCTGTGAGACGTTTTGTTCTGGATATGGCACTGTGAAAGTAACAATTTCAGCAGCTGGATCTGTTTTTCAGATCCGCAAAGAGAGACAATGTGTCAGAACGGAATTATCGTTATTTTTTGCGCGGTTCCAAATTGCCGGAGACTTCCGATTCTCATGCCTGCCATGTTGTGAGCAGAAGGTAACGCTACCGTCGGAGATGTCGCCGTGGATCCCGACGACCCGCGCGCACCCCAGGAGGAGTTTATGGTCAAGATCAGCTACAAGTGGGCATACGTCGACGTCTTCGGATCGAGGTTGAACGTCCGCTCCAGTCAGCTGCACCTCTTGCCTTTTCACGCGTGCCGCCCGCGCGACAATGCGTGCCCTTCACAGCACATCACTCGCCTGCACGACGAAAACGTGGTCATGGTTGGTCGAGCGTTTCTCGTGTTTGCTTTCCTTTGACATTGTGTGGATGCGCGCCTTTTTAGGACATGGAGATACTTGCCAACAAAACAATACGAATATGATGAGTACGTGTTTGGACTCTTGGGTTCGGAGGCAAAGCAACTTGAGGAGGAGGGGAAAAAATTTCCAGGGGAACGTGTATTTGAAGATGCAAAGGTATTGCAATTGCAACAAAGTTGCTTGAGAGACTCCGTGAAAGAGTGGGAGGGTGGGTGAATGAGATGGGATGTCATCTGTCTGTAATCACGTGAAATGATATTTCGCAGAGATGAAAAAGGAAACATCGGTTCAGCTCTCCACTGACGTGTATTTGGTGAAACTGGATCAGCTACTGGGGAATGACATCAAGCGTGTCATCTTTTCGTGGACTGGAGACAAATTAGTACCTACTCGTCACTGCACGCTGGTTGGCACTTTCAAACAAATAACGGTAAGCGAAACATAATTGCAAGTTCATACTTATTCGCATGCAACAAGCACACGTTCGCACGTGGACTTGCGTCGTCGCGCTGCAGCCATTCTTGTCTTTTTGGTGTGCTTGATGAAGATGCCATCGACGAGAAGTCATAACTATACTCTTTGCATGGATTGCTGCGTATGAATCTCGATTCTCTGCATGAATCTGGAGCGTCATCCGCGAGAAATGTCTTGAGCAGGAGGGTCGGATATGTCGATGTGATGCTCACCTCTGCACCTCTTTTCTCCGTGCACATTTTCGTGTGCAAATGTGTCGTTTGCTGTTCATACTCAGGCGGCCTTGAAAACAATGACCTTCAAACCGGTGGACGGAGCGAATGGGGAGGGCATGAACTCGTTCCGCGTGAAGCACTTGTATCTGAGCCCGACGACCACGCGCATCCAGCCATGGTTTCAGTTAGATTACAGGCTTGTGGGATGTAACACCAATCCATGCGGTGAAGACGAGCATGAAGAGGAAACAATGATGAACAGCGCTATCACGTATTCACAACAGGTGCGGTGTGCAATGCTAGCTCTGTTGCGTGGTTACACAGCATTAGCAATATGCGTCTTTGAGGGGGTTTACAGCATCTTTCCTGATTCTGACATTTGGCCATCAAACATAGGTATGGATTGTTCCGGTGAACGACGCGCCTCAATTTGTAGATCCGCAGGAGGGGTACAAGGATGGCTGCATAACGAAAACACCTTGTGTGTATCCCGACGGGAGTGTCAATCCGTACAGCATTTTTGTAACAGAAGGGCCCGACTATTATTTTGGTCAGTACTGGAGGTGGGAGGGTACAAGCGACCCGATTTCAATCACGGGCATTGAAGTGAAGGACTCAGATGTGGATGAAATTTGCATTTTTGAGCAGCTCAAGCCGTGCAAGTTCATTGAAGACCCCGTCAAGGCGTACAGCTGTGGCAAAATGGATTTCAACGCCCGCGTGCTGATCGGGGCCATTGATCTCAACACCATTGATGACCTGGGATTTTATGAGAACTCACGATCCGCAAAAGGGTTCACTGCCCAAGAAAGATTTCTGTCGCAGGCTATCAAGTCGATCAGATACAGGGTGGACACACCCGAAAGTATTGCAAGCGGACTCAGTCTTGTGACTGACGTCAACACTCAGTATACAGGCGCTCCTGAGGAGTTCTTGTATTTGCGATTGTCTGACCAGGGATTGACTGGTGCTAATGGCTTTGCAGAGGTCGCCCGAGACAAGAACGGGGACGAGGGCTTGAAAGTGTCTGTCACAATAGCAGCGGTCAATGACGCACCAACGTTAGTTACGCCCACGGATTTCACTGCCTACGAAGACGTGCCGCTGCATCTGGAGGGGTTAGATGGGAACGACGTAGACTCGGATGAAGTGATCAACTCTCGTCTGGCCTTGAATGATTGGATTTTATACAAGCACAACTCATTTTACCTGAACAGGCTACGAATCATCGCGGAGCTCAAGGGCTTTGGCAATGACAAGGCGCGAGGTCTGCTCTTTCTCAATAACGACGCACGCGATCTTTGGGTGGTTAGTAATGGCTCGCAGGTGTTCATTAGCGTTCGATCGGTCTACCTCGAGAATCACGCATGTGCGGCCAGGGAAACGATTTTTCGACCTGGTAAGTATACATGTGGCGAAGGTAGCATGCCCATGGTGATGGGGCAGCCGTGCCGCGGATCGTGGGACTTCCATACCTGCTCCCTCATCACCCGGGGCAAAGTGCAAGCGGGCAGCACCAACACTTCGATAATCATAGAACGCAATTCTTCGCGGCTGGATCCAGTCCTGAAGCAACGGCTGGACAATTTTGTTCCTCGCACCGAAGAAACCGATTTTGGCTTGGTAATTGACCATGCAAGAAAAGGTGATTGGTCCCCAGCACTCCGCATTGAAATTGCAGACGGACCTTCTCGAGGCATGACTGGTTTTATTGATCATTATGATGCAAATACAATGGAGGCTCTACTGTGGATCAAAGATCTTGATTCACGTGGTAACCCCCCCGCCGATTCCACCTGGGAAATCTACATGGAGCCGCAAGCTGGAAAGTGCCAGTATCAAGGCACAGACCTGCAGCGTGTGTGTGCACACCAAACGACGGCAGAACTTGCCAAGTTTTGGCTAAGCCCGTGTGAAGAAGGACAGGAGGATCATTGTAAGTGCTTCATTTCTGATTCATGTGGCACAGAAGGTCAATACCGTATTCATTTGAATTACACAAAAGCTGCCCACAGGAGCTACATAACAGATCTGATTAATGCACTCAACAACTTGAACAGAACTTGCGGAGGACTGCCATTCAGGCCAGAACCTTTCACATCGTCTCTTGCAAAACGTTGCGAGGACGATAACCATTGTTCTGAGCAAGTTTTGCCAAGATGCATTCCTGGCAAAACCTGTAAATGCTGCGGCAATTTGACGGCCACATGTTCTGTGGATGGAGATTGTGTGCCGTTTGCAAATCCTTTTGAAAGAGGGCAGTGGTGCGGGTGTACTTCGGGGTATGAAACGATAGACGGCACTGGCATATGGAATTACACGGATACAATGTGCTGTGCGAACCTCGACAGACCATGCAGATCTGACAGCGATTGTCAACAGGATTTGGCGGGCTCAAAATGCGGATGTGTGAAGTATTATCCGATGTGCGGGCCGTATACAAAAAGTGGCCTACATCAAAGCTTAGATGAGGAGCCCATGAATGTAGGTTATGGGCAGCCGTGTACATATAGGTTCCCCAGGGAGCTCAAATGCGACAGCGTCATGTACGCATATGAAGGAACGAAAGACGCACGCATTCTTGACCAACTCTTGTTTTATCAGAATCGTTTCGAGAATAACGAAATGGATGGCAGAGGCAGCACTCGCATTGAAATCTATGGCCAAAAGCTTTTTGCTATTCTCGCGCTTCGCGGTCTTCGATATCTGACTTACAATCCGAATTTTCCGTTCTACAACCGCCTCTATCGTCTCCCTGTAGAAGAGCGCGATCCTACGACTTTCAAGATCGACGCCAATGATTATGATGTGTTGCATTTGACAGCAGATGACATGGGCAATTCTGGAGGGGGCTACAGAGATGTCAAAGTTGTAACAAAAAGTCTGCAAATCGTTGTGAACGCCATAAACAATGCACCCAAACTTAGTGGACCACCTAGCGTCACAGTAATCGAGGACACTCCATATAATATAATTAATGATCCTGAAGGGATTCTCACCGGAGATCCAATCTACGGGATTAACGTTACAGACCCAGATCAATCAAACTTTGGTTTCAATGATCCCAGGATGGTATTCGGTCAATCGTTGGGTTTCATGGTCAACCTCACTGTCAAGCATGGTTGCTTATTCGTCAATGAATCGTTCCTGAGATACGGTCCAGAGTATGCGAATCGGGCATCGAACAGAGCTGTGCTTGGAGGCCCAGACTGTCCCTTGGATAAATCTTTTGATATCGGAGGCTGCACTATACGATTGAAGGATTACGGACAGGAAAAGGCAGGTTTACATGCAGTTCGATGTACAGACCCCCAGTGCCGAGGCGTGGAATTGGCACCCTGCTTCTCTGACGCCATGCCTGCTCGGGACAGACATTGTTACGGCGGACGGGCCTGCACCAAGATGCTTGCATTTGAAGGTCGTTTTCCAGATATCAACAGGCTTTTGGCAAATGTGACGTATCTGAGTGATCCCGATTTTAACACAGGCTATGGCTACGATGAGTCACTGACCGTAGAAGTCTCTGATAATGGTATTATTGGAGACCCTCCGATCGTAGCCTATACTGACAGGATAGTCATCCCGATTACTGTGATAGCTGTGAATGATGCTCCTGTTGTTGGAAGGTTGCAAAACGCAGATTGTGTAGACCTGAAGCCCGATGGTACAGTGAGTTTGGTTGAAACAAGAGACGACCTCAGGCTGTTCAGCATAGACCCTGTTCTCGACAAAATTGACGTAAATGAGGACACAGAATTCACAGTAATGCCGGATCGGCTTTGGGTTGCTGATGTTGATGCGGAGGAAGCTGAAATTCGGAGCTCAAACGTCAAACCTATGTGTGCCGGTTTTTGTGGAAGTGTTGTTGCGGACCCTCGGGTTGGATGCTGCATCGAACAATTCTGCCCAGAGCTCTGCAAAAAGATGAAATTGGTATCAGAAGGGGGCCTTCCTTCGGAAGTCCTGGTAGAATTCAGAGTGGATGTAGGCAAAATCAGCTTTTATCCACCGCCGACACGCACGTTTATTCGCGGGATCACCTTCATGACCAATCTATCCCTTGCTGACATCAAGGTCCAAAAGCCAGCGATTGAGCCGTGTGAAGATCAAAAGCTGTGCGCAAGAAATCAGAGTAGAATTTGGATCCGGGCTCGCTTGCCTCAACTTCAGTTGGCGATGCAACAGGGCTTTTTGAGATATGTTGGTAAAGAAGACTGGGCAGGAAATGATATGCTGCACGCCTGGGTTTGTGACGACGGTTACACAGAACCAACCTTCAGTAAGAAACTGCAAGCTCAATCCAAGCTTCCCATCAATGTTGTGGCAATCAATGATGATCCGGTGATTACTTTTCCAGGCGGCCAAGGGTGTAAATGCGACGTCGGCACAGGGATGTGCAACTGCCAGCGGGTGCCTCCCTTGCAGTTTACCAAGGGCATGTACTGCAAAAACGACTGGATGAAATACGGCTATACAGATCCTTGGCCTATTGGCAGGGCTCTTGAATGTAAGGAGCCCAATATCTCGAAAGTGCCGAACATTAGGAGTACGTATGAGGCATTTCCAGAGTTGTCAAATAATATTGTTTTCAATGACGTCGATATGAACGAAACACCGTTCGGGAACATGACAGTGACAATCAAAATCGGAAGACCCAATGCAGGCTTCTTCACGATCAGAGAGATGGTTAGCACTGTGGCTTTGTATCAGTGGACGGACGCGGATGAAATGCTGAACCTGGAGCTTAAAGGCAAAATACGAGATATCAATGCACTGATGGATCAACTCTTTTTCGACGCTACCGATGACTACTCGGGACCCGCCCCCTTTCAGATTGTGGCAGTTGACAACAACAACTTTGGGATTTGCACCCCGAAGTTCGGCCAAGATCCTTACAAGTGCAACCGCGTATTTTGTACAAACATCTTCTCGGGATTTTCTCTTGAAAACAAGTTCGTGTGCGGGAAGCCGGTGGGCGCCGACAACTCTGTCATCAAATATCTTCCTGGCGGCCTCATTTCATGCCAAGATACCAGACGACTCCCCAACCAGTGCCCAGCCGGATGCAGGGGAGATTTTGGGACTCGCGACCCGATTTTATGCGAGGAAGTGCCATCGAACTGCGAAAGAATCAGCGTGCGTGAGTCAGGCGACTGGTCGGGCCCGTGGTCATGTTTAGGATGTGGCTACTACAACCTGGGTACTCGACAGGTGGAAGGCGTGGACGAAAGCAATCCGAGTATCCCCGGCCTTACCCGTGCCGTCATTGATGTTTTGGTGGGTGGAGCAGCTGCGTGCAAGTACGATAATTGTACTACATGCAATGCGGCACCTCGGTCTTCGGCCAAGCCGCATGGAACGGGATGCGGATGGTGCCCTAGCTTTTGTAATGGTCTTGGCAAGTGCATGATCGAAAAGGGCGGTTCGCCTCTTTTCGAGACCTGCCCGACAGATTCAAGACTGCCGTTCCCTGGAAATCTGGCATATCGTCAGTGCCGCCCGCCAGCGTCGAATTTGATTCTCATTGTCTCGGTGACGGTCACGTCGCTCATGCTGGGATTTTACATCATTTATTCGATAGTCAGATGGTTGCAGCGGCGTCACGGGTCACTCATGGTCTACATCAAGAAAAAACGATTCGATATCACATACCACGGGCGGAAACTTTATTTGATTCCTCCTGAGGGTGCTAACTACCTGCTCTTCTTTTTCCTTTTTCTGGCGTTGCTGATCGCGTTTATCATGTTCACCGCCACGGCAAAGAGCGGACCCTTCTATTTCCAAAAGGAAATTTATCTCGACTCGCTCACGTCTTTGGAATTTGAATTGGACAATTGCAACGTTCGCTTTATGCCCGTTCGCAATTACGCGTCGCCGACAAACAAGATCGACGCAGTAAAACTCAGATTTGCCTACTTCGAACACCCCGATATCATGCTGGAGGACGATGCATGCTCCGCAGCAGCTGTGTTCAAAGTGAATAACCAGCGTTCACCTGCGGAAAAGTACACTAACTTCTACTGCAATGTCGAAATTCTGATCCCGGACAGGTTTGTGGTACCAACCACAACGATCAACGCGATCGGTAGCAATCTTACTACTGTTCGATCAGGTCCCATGGACCCAGACACGCGAAACTTTGGTCTTGAGTTTGGCGCGAATGAGTTCATCATGAAAGGAGAGCGTATAATTGCCCGTCTGGATAACATAACGGCCAAGCATCTCAAGTACGATGTCATGCATGGCAGCCTCCTGGCCACCAATGTCACATACACTCCATTCGCAACCTTCAATAGCATCACAGCTGACATGTCCGTTACGACGACTCGCATGACTACGGCCAATTTCTGGCAAAAATCTGGCAATTTGATGTGCTTGACAGCTGCCACTCTGTTTGTTGACTCGTCTTGCAAAGAGGTTTGCGACTTCGTACCGACAGATGGGGACGGCGCTTCTGGACAAGGTGAAACGTCGCAAGGTGATTTCCGGGTGTTCGATCGCTACTACCGACGGCAAGGGGGCAAGTGCAAGGATGTTCCCAATGTGCCCGACTGTGTCACAGAAGAGTGTACTCTAATCGAAACTCCGCAGTGCCTGTGCAAGCCGACGTGCGATATGGTGGATTCCGATGATCTTGATTTCAATGGGTACAGCGGCGTGGAAGGCAAGTGCAATGCAGACGGCAAGTGCTGCAGAACTTTGTGCGGCGGCTACTCGAGAGCAGATCTCTTTCCCTTTCCAAATTCGGTGCGGTGTGGAACTTGCCAGGACCAAAAGACTTGTTCGATGCCGCAGTGTGGGCAGTGGAGCGATGGTAAGCTTGAGCAGCAGTGGTGGTTTACAAGTGTCTCAGGTCAAATGTCGCTTGCAGCCTTAGATCACACCATCACGATTCTTGATCCATCTCCCACGAACCCAAGCGCTGTCCACTCGTACAAAGGACAGCCGCCAGAGAAAAACCCGATGTCGAAAATTTCCCTAGATTTTAATTATGCCGACAAAACTGCTCTAGATCCTTTGTTTCACCCAGGTGGCGCATCTGCACCTGTCGAAGAGTGGTTCTGGCTACGAGTCGCGGGGCCAGGAGCTCCTCCCAGAACGATGGGAAGTCTCTTATGGATCAAATCAGTGCGCTTCCTTGTTTTGCCCGACTACTTCCTAGAAGTGGTCTCAAATGGGTTTCTGAATCCGAAAAAGAAAGCTGGCAATGCTCGTGTGCGTCCAGGCTTCTGTCCTCCTGTCTTAAAAGACGGTGACCCGATCGTTCTTAAGCGCGTCATTGAGTTGCAACAGCTGTTTTCCAGGACGCTGCAGTACTTTCCGCCTGAACTTCCTGCAAAGCAGTTTCCGTTTGGCAGTTTGATAGCTTGGGTGCCATTGGAGGAGCTTCCATCCAAGTTTGTGCTGGATCCGGCAACAAATCAGCTGGGCTTTTCGAAGATTGAACAATGGTCAGGCGATGGACCAACTCTGTTTCTAATCGTCCTTTTAAGCGTAGCGTTACCGTTATTCATCTCGACGCTCTTTGTGTACAAAGCGGTACGTGGCTTTCGAACATTCATCACGGAATTACGGGAGCTTAAAATTCGGCGCGAAAACACCATTCTCAACATTTACGAGCAGTCTCGCATGGAAAAAATGTCACACTATGACAGAGAAGCAAAACTTGAGATTCCGCAGGAGGTGTACCACGAGATGCATGCACGTGTTTCTTTCTTCTTTGTCATCGACTACCTCGTCGGGTATGCAGAAACGCAAAAAACTGTCTTCGTCGATGTCCTCCTCGTCTGCCTGCATCTTTCATTGGTGGCCACCCCTGTGCTGTATATAAATTATGTTGCCACTGCGTGGGAGGCAGGATACAAGGCCTACCATTGCGAGAATGTCATTGCCCAAGCCAAATGCTATGGGAAACCTGAACCAATATCTGCTCTGCTCAATTTCGCCCTACTGTATATGACGCTTGTTTGCGCCGGCGAGCTTTCAGTGTACTACCTGGCAATTCCTTTTGCCTTGCCGCTTCGTATCCTTCGTGTAGTCTTCTACGGTACCTTCGCCGCCTTTGTATGGATCGCCGTCTGGCTGCTGTTGCTGAATGCGACCTGGATCTTTTTGGGGGTGTTACAAAAGCCAACCCTACTCGCTCCGTATGCGCTCGCTGCCGCTTTGATGGTGAGCGTTGGCGCTACATACTACGGCAGGCTCATGCGATTCCGTGTTCGTGTCACGCATCAAGTAAGCAAACGAATCGTCATCTTTGCGAGCAAGCTGGGCGAAAAGTTCCCCAAGCGCGTAATCGAAGCTATTCTCGAAGGCAATACCGAGCTTGCCTTGGCAGAAAATGGCCTTTCACACTCGACCGTCGTGCTGAAAACAGGGGGGGTCATGTGCCTGCTAATCATACTTCACAGCTTCATCTTCGTTGGATTTCAGGCATTTACGGACCCAAGCGATGGTAATGCTGCTCTGATTAACACCTTTATCATCGCTGTTACCAATTTCTCGTTGGGCATGGTTGCTCAGGGCGACGGAGATAAAGATTGGGCTGAAGAGCAAACGCAAATAATGTGCCAGCAGGTGCTCCTCTCGATGGGCCGAGTTTTCCAGGTGTTGCAGGATCAGCTGCATCTCGCCCAGAAAGTTATAATTCGACAGAAGAAGGAGCAGCGGAGGCAGAAGATTATCTTGTTGGGTGAAGAAAATGTGAGCGACGAGGAGGAGGAGGATGAATCGTCGAGCACATCGTATGTTACAGAATCTAGCAGCAGTGCGCTCGATACTGAAGATTCACTAGATTTTTCCGACGATGAGAAAAAATAGAGGCGTGTGATGCAAAGGAGGCGGCAGTCACGACGGACTCTGTTGTAATTCATGTCTTCAATACAACTTCCTCTGCCTGGAATATGTGGCTTCTAGCGGATTCCGTACCATTAGGCAATCGTACGACGTACATTTGCATTTTTACACTCGTGAATAGATTTCAGTGCATTTGACACTTGCGTCCAGCTTGTAATACAGCTCAGCTGCGCGAAATCCAGAATTCATTTGCGGCAAACACTAGGCCCTGGCCAGCCAGCGCAGCGAAATTGTTGAATAATCTTCCTGGTCCCGGAAACACCACTGTGTGCATTCGTGCATAGCAGACAAAGAGAGTTTGCAGTATCTATTTGAGCAAAAGGAAAAAAACACGCCCTTCACAAGCGTGTCAGTGTATGTAATTTGAAGCCGTTGCTTCCCTGCTCGAGCAATCACCTGCGAAAAGCAAGACAACAACCAGCATCTTCTTCCCCCCCCCCCTCGCATGTGCGCAGCCCCCGCCTACGAAGTCTCTGCCCTCTCCCTTCCCACCCTCCTCTCTGTCGCTCCGTTACTGCTTTCTCACGGTCGCTTCAAATTTGTCTCGTGCTCTCCCTCTCCCTCTCCCTCTCCCTCTCCCATTCTCCCACGTGCCCCCCCGCCGTCGTTCCCCTCCGCACTCCGTGTGCTTAACCCACACAATTACACCCGCATCAGTCATCAGTCACCCGCAGCTACGTAACGGGATTGCCCAACAACCCTCCCTCCGTCACTCCCCAAGAATCCTGCTTCCTCAAGAAACGAGCCCCCTCAGCCCCCACACCCCCTCGGAGCAGGAAAAACGGGAGGCATCTAGTCACGCTGGGAGCCTACCTTCTCGTATTCTTCGTTTTCTGCTTTGAGCTTCATGATTGTTTCCTCTGGAGTGCAGGTACCCGCTTCAAGTCAGTCGCACAACGACACCGTACACCGCGGGTGTGAGGAGGTGCGGCGGATGGCGCTGAGTGGCACAGAGGAGGAGGTAAGATCGCGCGCGCAGTGTAGTGGAGTGCCTGTTACCTGACATACGGCCCTTATTGGCGCGAACTGAGATGTCTCTCTTGATGTCTGTGCCTTCCGCCGTGCCTGACACCTGTGCATGTGTGTGCGCGTGTGTGCATGTGTGTGCGCGCGTGCGAGTTAGCGCTGCATATTCATTCAATTGTCATCCGCTTTCGAACCCTCAGACGTCACAATCCCAGCATCACATCATCTACACCTCCCGTGCCCACATTGCCGACCTTGACTACCCTCCTCGTCATTTCCCTTTTGTTGTAATATCTCGGAGGCCATAGGCATCATAGCAGCACGTACGTCAAACCAAACGTTACTGAATAAAGAAGCCAGACAACTAAAGACAAGAGACAGCTATCACCGTCAAAATGCCGTCCTGGTCGATGCTCATCGTCACGTTGATCGTGATCTCTCCTCTGCACACACACACACATACACACACACACACAAACACACACACACACACACACACAGCGCAAGCAACCACGTCAGTTGCGGATTGCACAACATCTCCGGCTCATGCGCCTTTGCACATTGCAGGGATTGGGGAGGAGCGAGGGAGTGGCAACGGGAGGATGCCATGGGATGCCATGCAAGGGAGAGTGGAGGACGTAGATTGTAGAAGGGAGGGAATACCAAATACCACCCACGCAGCCAGAAGCTGGCACATAAACACACGCACACGCACATACACACAGTAACAGTACCGCCCACGCTGCGGCAGGCCCGTAAGCTCAAACTCGCCCAACTGAGTGTTATCATCGAAAAAGCGCTCCTCCCCCTCGCAGATTTCGATGTCTGCCCCAGTCTGATTGTCCCTTGATGTGCCTGCCGTGTGTGTGTGTGTGTGTGTGTGTGTGTGTGTGTGTGTGTGTGATGCACGTACGTTGATGCACTTGCAACGCCTACACACACAAACACGCACCACCAACGCACGCTCATGCTAACCAGTCATGGCCCAGCCCCAAAACCGCCTACCCTCCCAACACCCCGAACGCCACCGTCTCTAAACCCCAACCCCGCCCATTCCCTCTCTCTGCCTCATCTCCAATCACCGCCTCCGGGGGTACTGAACCCCTGACCCCCCCCCCCCCCCCCCCCCTCCGTTGTCTTTCCTCGCCCAGGGGGAGGCGACTTA
>Ga0115006_10001400_pt1 | contig 14982 bp, 14 predicted proteins | sample ArcOceMetagenome_3_FD_88943 | JGI IMG/M metagenome (GOLD analysis project Ga0115006, IMG submission 88943) | Marine eukaryotic phytoplankton communities from Arctic Ocean - Arctic Ocean- Svalbard ARC20M Metagenome | ecosystem: Environmental > Aquatic > Marine > Oceanic | place: Arctic Ocean...
CCCCCCCCCCCCCCCTCCCCCCTCTCCCTGTGTGTGTGTGTGTGTGTGTATGTGCTGTGTCGTGAGTGTGGGTGATGGTGAGAAACTGCTGATTCCGCATGTTCCAATGCGAAGTAGCCTCGTGGCTTCTTGGGTTGAAGTAGTCTCGTGGCTTCTTGGTTTTGTAATTATGCAGAATTTACCTATGCGCATGCACAAACATGCACGTCCCTGCTCTCAGGAATTTGCGCGTGGCGTGAAATACCTCGATTATGTTCCCCCAATCATCATCGACGAAGATAGCTGGTATGATCAAGTAGTGGATCGAAACTTTGCCGTGTGCCGCAACGGTGTCTATCGCATTTGCATAGAAGGTATGCAACTATCCACACCGCAATCTGTCTTAATGCATGTCGTTTCATTGTCGCGTCTTTGCGAGATCTCACTAGCTCTGCTTTTGCCCCTTTTTTGTCCACCGTCTCGCGTGCTCCTTCACAGGATTTCTTGGGCTGGTAAAAGCAACGATACGCAGCCATAACATGCGGCAATTAAGCGATGCAATGAGTCATGAGAGCGTATCGAGTGGATATTCTTTGAAGGTTTTTTTCCTCGGTACTGCTGCGCTTCTCCGCGATGATCAGGTCCTTTCTGCACCGATCAGTGCTCTTGTCTTGCACATATACCGCCTGCAACCCTGATAGAAAGCATCGTGCGTGCGTGTTAGACATCATGTGTGTGTGTGCGCACACACACACACACGTTCACACACACACACACACACACACACACACACACACACACACACACACACACAACATTGCAGGAACTGGCCTTGTCAAATCGTCCGAGCCTGCGCAAAACTCCAGGAGGCATTCGCCATAAAAAGCAGGAAACTGCACAACTGGGTCAAGGGTAAGTGTCTTTGTGCTGGTTGAAGACATAACGTGCTGGCTTGCGTATGTAGGGTGAAAATATGTCATGACAGAGCGCGCGTCAGACAGACTTCTTCTCAAAAATGTTTGCGAAAGAACATTTGGTGCGTCCAGATGTACACATGTATTTATCGTGACTTCATACGCATAGGTCATCCGAGTCGAAAGATGAGGTCACAGGGACGCTGACGCGACTTCTGGCCTCAATACACTTGATGGATACGCGCATTGCGCATCTCGAGAAGAGTTTCCACGAAAATCTCTGTGAAGAGTCCACAGGAGCTGAGAACGCCAATAGCAACGTGGCACACAACAATTCAGCTGTGGTGAACACATTGGGAATTTCGCGTAGTGCGCGTGTTGACGCAGACAACGTGTGGAGGCCGGCAATTCGAATTGTACCGACAGAGGAGGTGGCACAGATTGAATCGACGCGCACCAGCCCCGCTGTCATGGTCAAAACAAGGCACATGCCAGGTGATACGATCCGCATGCATGTATGCCGCGGCCGCGAATCCAAAACACGCATGACATGCGTGAGTGTAGCAACTACACTCACGTTTGGGAGGATTCGCGGCGGCCTCCCCGGCGGCGCCGCCGGCGGAGCCGGCGCCGCTGCCGGGGGGCCCGCCGCCGTTGGGCTAGGAGACTCGTGGAAGCGCGGCCCTGACAATCCGCATGATTTGATGTTTTGGAGGATTCGGCTGTGCATGACTACACTTTACAGTCAATGCCCTCACTTGTAAAAGTCCCTTGCTACAGCCAAGCGAGGAGAAGATCGTGCTGCTGCTGGTGCGCCCACTGCATTGGTTGATGCACAGGCGCTGCCTAACAAGCTTCCTCAAGCACCCGAGTTGTTGCCCAGCTTTCCTGGTCTCTGTTTCTCTTGCGCGTGGGATCTCTTTTTCTCTCGATCTCTCTTTCTCTGTCTCTCGGGGTATGTGAAGCAGCGCTGTGAAACCGAGTGGCACTCTTGAGAGGTGACGTATGTGTTGTGTGACGTTTGGCATATGTTGGCACACGCGTGTGCGGCAGCTGCACCTGGCATTCTCAAGGCGTGACTCATGTGTTCTAATTTTGTGCGTTTGCGTGCGCATGCGTATGTATGCGCGTGCGCGCGTATTTGTTTTTGAGCAGGAATTTCGGGCATGCCAACACTACCAGAACTGGGGATGCCACAGATGTCCCAAATAGAGTTGCCGTCGCTCAATATGCAAATGCCCGAGCTCAAGATTCCTGGTGTAGAAATGCCTGAGTTCAAAGGATTTGCGTCCTTTGGAGATTCGGTTTCGGGCGCCCTGGGACAAGTAAGTGGAGCAGCACGGGCTGGGGTGCAGGAGAAGAAGATTTGACGCAGAGTGCAAATCGTACAAGCTGACAGGAGGCTGACAGCTCAACACTCGAGGCCGAGCTTGATCCTTATTCGAAGGAATCAGAAGGCATCAGGTTCCTGACTGTAAGAACCAGCAGAGGGGAGGTTCCTCCGAAGTGGTTCTGAGACTGCGATCCAACTGAGGGAGAGAAACTACATGTAAATGCTGTGCACCCGTGTGGTGCTCACGAATATCAACCTAAACCAGAAAAACTTGAAACATACGATAATCTTAAGCCCTCAATCTCGAATGGGACTATATGTGGGTGGCTTCCGACAAGTTAAGCTTGTGGATGCATACATTGACACACAGGTACGTGTATGTGCGCCCCGCAATCCCGACTACACAAGTGTAACATATTCGCACGCATACTCGCGCTCGTACAATGCCCGAAGTCTCCCCCACGATCCTGCAGGCACGAGCGCACAAATTATAAATTACATCAATTTACATAAAAAGCAACCTGGCACCTGCCTTCGCTATAGTTTCCCTGGATTTGTCTTCCAAGTTACCTGTGTGAAAATTGGAGAGTCGGCACGTTTTGCAGACAGCATTGCTCTTCGCCCCGACCTCACAGACGACTGACAAAACCGTCTATCGCATGCCCACTTTGTCCTCCGCACGTCAAATTCACCTACTACGATTTCCTCTCTCCATGATCCTGCTCCCCCCTGCCCAGCCATGACCCTGCTCTTCTCCCTCGCCCTGCTTTCCCGGCAGCGTCGCTTCCTCGTCCTTGCGCGTGGACATCTTTCATTGTTGCTTACACTCTTGCTTGTCGGCGTCGCCTCCACCCCCACTCATGCCAGGTATTTGTGGTATGAAGGCATCCATTTTCGGCTGCAGGAATAGTATTCACACACGATCACCATCACCATGTCTCACAGATAAACAAGCAAGCAGAGGCCTGCTGATTCCAATGAATATGGGCGCGCAGATTCCGGCCGTATAGGCACGCAGGCCCGCGTGAACGCAAGCACACAGATCACCATGTCGGGCAACTTCATGTGAGACATCTCCACTCCTGGCATTTTCAACTCGGGCATCTTCATGTTGAGCGAGGGCATTCCGATATCCGGCATCTTTGGCATCCCTAGGTCCGACAATCCACCCATACTCGGGATTCCTGAGGTTTGACACAACAGCACACGCGAAGAGATAGCAGCGGGAGGAAGCAAATGACCAAGTAACCGAAAGTGAGAAAGGAGCAAGGTGTTACTCAAGATGGGTGAGCAACGAGCGCTGCGGCGGAAAACATATCGCAACGGGACTTACCAAGATTCGGAAATTTGCCCATGCCGGAAAACCAGTCATCTTTTTCGGACATAAGTGCTTGCTCTGCTGCATCTAGCGGCCTGCAGCATATATGGACGCAACGACGCAGCCGTAGACACAGACGCGTGGACATGGCCAAATACACACGCAGAGAGGACACAGCCACAGCCACGAAATATGACAAAGTGGGTCAAAGACACGAGCATCAGCGCGTAGGCAAGGGGAAGAACAAACGCTGCAGCAAGCTTCATGCAAGTGCGCGGGCCCGGGCACTTCATTACGATACAGAAACAAATGCACGAATCCGCAGCACTTCAATACAATTCAGTAATAATGCCATGGCCTCAGCCCACGGCACTTCAGCGAACCCCAGAGATGAAGTGGAGGAGGCTCTTCAATGTATTATACTCAACCACAACCTGACATGAAGATACAGACACACATCCAGGTGTAAGTCAGTATCAAGTTTCACGGACCTGAGGGCCATGTTCTGTTGAGTCTGCATCCAGCGAATGTCTTTCTCCATGGAGCGAACTCGTACATTCAGTGCTTTCATGAGCGCCAGCGTCGTTTCCAGCTCGTTTCCTTTGTCCCTTTCATCCTTCTCTTTACTTGCGAGACAGAGCGCGGCACCTTTCGGCAGGAAATCCGTTTGTTGGTCCCGCACCTGTGATCTTACAAATGTTTCCTGCCAGGTGTCCATGCTTGGGTCCTGGAGCTCGAGATGGAGGAGCAAACATATGTAATGGTAAGGATTTTGCTGGGTTTGCACATGCTTATCGAAGCTCCCTGGAGCAAACTGCTCCATTGTAAGACGACTGACGCCACACACGACACTTGTCGCCTCTCGATATTCCTTGGCTTCATTCATCTCATCGCGCAGCTCTCCGAATCCGTCGATAATAATGCCACTGATGATTGAGAGTAGAACCAGGGGGATGATGGTATAAAATGACATGTCCAGCGCTATTCTTGCCCACATGTCTGGATCTCGCCAAAGAGCTCCAGGAATGTCAAGGTCTTCAAGTACACCATCAATCGAGTCGCCCTTCATTCCGCCGATGAGGTAGTTCATGGTACACTCAAACAGGTTGTTGCACTTTCCCTCTTGATGCTGATGACGAAAGAAAGCATACCCTATAATAGAATGCGCGTACACTAGCAGCGCCCCGACCAGTGCCCCCTGTCCAAGCTTGTCAGCATTATGTTGCACCGATCCGAGCAGCGTCTTGACCGTTGGAGTGCGCATGAGGTCGACCAGGGGGATCGCAAAAAAGAAGGGGGTCCACATGAGACCCAACACGCTACTGACGAGTAATGTGCAATTAAAAAGTACCAGCCCGTCGGTGGCGGTTGAGCGGAGGGCGGCTGCGTGAATGACAGTGGAGTCGAAGATTGTAACATCTGCCCCCTTGTTTTCCTCCTTTTCCTTCTGAAGCATGAGTTTCCGCCGCTCGAGGTACACGTGATATGGGTATCGCTCTAAGACTGAGGCGTAGAAGCGTAGAAGGCAAAATGACGCATGGAGGATGCTCATCAAGAGCATTAACCATGTCGCGTGGTGAAAAAATGGAAGTCCAAAGTGCCCAAAATCAACAAAGCGTCCAGTTGGCAGGCAAACCTCCGCAGCTGGCCCGTGCTCCTCGAAGAAGATGATGAAAAATACGTTGATAATGATCCCAATCCACATTGGGACGTCCTCCAACTCCCGTTTGTAAGTCAGAACCCACTGAGCAGAACCTGCATCAATAAACTTCATGTCAATCAATGCACACAACCACACTTGAATCACTGGTACACGTGCTAGAATTTTATTTGCATGCACATTGACTTGTGGTTGATGCGGATGCAAAGGGGAATTTGCGGAGGGAGGCAAAAGAACCAGCAGAGAGCTCAACTTCGCATATGAGATCGGAGGCACAATTTGACATGCGCTCAAGCAACGCCTCTTGTCGTTCCCTCTCATTGTCGGTCGGAAGGTCAGTGTAAAGGATGTTGTCAAGCCTGTCGGTTATGTGCTTGCTTGCAAGAATGGAAACGGAGCTTTCGGGCAGACGGTAGTACAGGCGCTGCAACACATGCTTGCGCACGACCTCTACAGAGGCGATGCGGTCATTATAGAAACTGGCAGTTTCCTGGATGTCGTCGATGATGTCTATCATTAGCTCCTGCCGCCTTTGAATATTCGGGTAGTGGGCAGACACATTTTCGCCTTGCAGAGTCAGCAGCGTAAGGGCGAGCAAGAAACTTTCTTGAGCCATATTCGCAGCACAACTGCGTGTGCATGCCAATATGTGTGCCTGTGCCATTTCATTGCTCTTCATCGAATCAGTCTTGTCTGCACCACTGTTCGGCGATAGGTCGTCGGTGGCGTGAGTAAGGGCCCCGGGCGAGTGTCTGAGTTGGAGCTGCAGTCTTGAAAACTCATCCAGAAAATCGAAGATGCAAGGGGCGCTGCCACTGCTGTGTCGAAGCAAGAAGGCCTCTTTGCTGAGTTTGAGTGTTAGAAGAGTGTGCTCAAAGGCAGCATGAACTTCTGGCCACGAGCGCAGCAAATTCGGCCAATCTAACGTGTCGATGACACGCTTTGCGACCAATGGCTCAATAGGTGTCTGCACGAGGTCTGCCAGCAAGCGCATGGCGCTTGATCTAATCGCTGCCTTGAATCCCTCTTGCACTGCGTCAGCCTCCTCAGTGTTGTAGCCGAGCTTAGCAAAGAGACGATTCATCAACGGAAGCACATTCGTGCGTGTGAGCACCAGTCGGTTCTTGTCATTCGGGCCGCCTATTGCCTGCGACAATACATGGAGTCCCTTGACCACAGTCAAAACGGTCATGTAATCATCCGTCATCAGCGCCGTCATGACATTGCGCTCAATGTCTTCCAAAAAATCGACCAGTGCTATGAGCACTTGGTGATTTCTCAGCAAGTGCTGCAGCTTCTCATGGCCCTTGCACAGGCGTTCGAGCATTTCCAGCAATTCACACGTGCCAGTTCCGTGATACAGTCTCTCTTCGTCACTGTTTCCGCACGATTCTGCACTCACGCCTGTCTTCTCTTTTTTACAATCACCTGTCCTCTTGTCCTGAGGAAAAAACAGTTGTCAAAAGAGCAAAGGGTCTCGCAGACGCGACATGAGAGGACATGCAAACATTGACACTTACAACACCTCCTTTATTCGCTGCTTTGCGTTTTCAGCGAAGCGTCGAAGACAAAGCTGGACGCGTGAGAAAAACCGATCTGCACCCATTTCCTTGACAACATTAACTGCTGTGTCCTGCGCCTCCCGAGGACACGCATGCAAGAGCGCACTTGCTAGCCGAATAGCGCCAAGGACAATGTCTTCATTGGCGTGTGTCACCAAGGTAAATGCCATCTTTAGCACACCCGCCTTCAACAGTGGCAATCCCTGTCAGCAGACATTGCCAGTCACCAATCTTATTCAAGTCAGCAATCCAGCGTTCTCCCCGAATCATCGTGGGGAGAATCGACAGGCTTGACAACACCCTTCTTCTGCCTCCTGGGCTGAAGGTCTAAAAGACAGGAGAAAAGGCAGTCAAATTTGCATCGAGCTCGCACCGCATTGTATAGCGTGGCATTTGTCGACGGGCGAACTGGTCGGTCGAGCAGGAAGCGCGTCCAGTTGTCGTCCACATCTGAGGTCTTAGATGCTGCCAGGTACATTGCACCTAGAATGCACATGTTTGAGGTCAAGCAAATTCGCAAAGCACAACCAGATGCTCTGCCGCCAATGCAACGCATCAAACCTCTACAAACGTTCGCATCCTGCTTTCAGCAACAACGCACAATTCTGGGAGCAAACATATTTAAATTTGTAGCAGCGTCCAACCTCGTACGGCCTTGAGACATTCTAGGCAAAAGTTGTCAGCGGTCACGAAGCTCCTGCTATCGCCATCCGTAGTGCACACCACAGCATGGACCAGATGTGAAACCACGGCAGGCTTGGCCACCAGCAAGCTGGCAATCGCCCTCATCCCCGACTTTTGTCCTGCATTCTTGACCGAAAATTCATGCACCTCGTGGTAAAACTTTGACCAAGATGCCTTGAACAAGTCGCCCAACGAGGCTGTTCCAGTAGTATCTCCATCAACCATTGCAAGGAGACGTGAAGAAGATACCTCTTCTGGCAGGGGAAAGTCGACCTCATGTCGAACTTTGACGCCGCATGTCCCCAAACTTTCAAGCAATCGGATACAGATGCGCGAGTCGTAGAGGCTCAAGAAGTCAGGCGCTTCCAACAAGTTGGTGACTGCAGTTGCCACACGATGCGCTGCAAGCACACAGTGCTCGGAATTCTTGTTTCCTGCGCGAAACGTGAAGGAGTAGTGCCTGCCTCCATAGTAGTCAATGAGGCAGGGAACAATCGCCTTCAAAACGTAGACGTAGAGAAATTCAAGAGGATCGCCAGGTAGCCTCTTCTGCACCCCAGTGGTTTTGTTATCATTCTTCTTCCTGTCGGTCTGTGAGTGCTTCACTGTCTTGCTCCGCTTGACGAGCACCTCCAGCTCATGCGCAAAGTGGTCGAGAAGACCCTGCTGATTGCGCCAGCGATCCTTGGGATGTGGTGTCGGCCCAAACCCATACATCCTATTGCCCTCCATCGACACCTCATTGAGTGTCCGCGGGTCATGTATAGTGATGTAGACCTCGTGCAAAAACCGGACGAGGGCAGTGCGGATGTAACGCAACGCATCGGCGTCATGCTTGCGAGTGTCGCCAGGGGGCCTGTCGAGGAGCTCTAAGTCAAGGATGGCCTCGAGCACTTCCTCAAAGGCCATGAATGATTGGCACTTGATCTTGTTAGCGATCGCGCTGCCGGCCGCGCAATTTGCCAGCAGCTCAAAACACTCAACATGATACTCCAAAAACGAATCTGGTAACTCATATTCTTTCCGCAGCATCATTTCGAATCGCGGTTCTTCACCCTCTTGCGCGAGAATATCTGCGATCTCGTCTTCCTCGCCGTTGCCAGCTCCCTTATTGCCATCTAGCTCCAGAATGAGTTCTTTTTCCTCTTGCAGCAGCCTAAGCACAGTGTCTTGTGTTCGTTTGAAAGGTACGCCGTTCACACTCGTCACTAGCTTGAGGAATCGTAGAAATCGGGCGATCTTGCCCTGACGTGCTATTTCAGTGAAGAAACGACGCAGCAACTTGTCGGGGAGCTTGTTGAGAAGAAGCTGTGTGTGATGACGCGTCAGTATCATCTGTATGTTGCACGTTACACACACATATTCCACGTTACACACACACACACACACACACACACACACACCTCATTGTTCTCAAGGGTAGCACTCAACGCATCAGATGAATTCAGATTCTTGACGTTGAGGTGCTCCATGAAAGTCCAAATGTGCGGGAAAATCTGCTCCTGATTCGATGGATCATGTCTGCAAAACTCGCGAATGAAATCATAGCAAGCATTGATCACTTCCAGCAGTTTAGAGTCTTTCAGCTCATCCCACCCGCCAGGATTTTGAACGCGCTCAAAAGGAATGCCCAGTAGGTCGATGACATGGGAATGCACCGAGCGCAATCTCATCAGCTTCTTCAGGTCACGCACAAGCTGCTTCCCATGGTCGCCGTGCTGTGCAGGGTCCAGCATCTTGACCAGTGTCTGCAGACTCCTCAACACCAATTCCATGCCCTTTGCCTCGTTTTTGGTGAGGCTCTGCGCCTCGGTGCGGATGTGACCGTCGCATACGCAAAGCGTATTGAAACACTTGACAGCATCATCGCTGATTAGGATCTCTAGCTCGTCAATAAGCTTGCCGAGTTCTTCTTTATGGCATGCGTCCTGCATCAGCAATCGGAAAGCTAGAACTTGCAGTTCCAGACAATCATCAGCGCTTGCAAGAGATACTAGCACTGCTGTCAGCCCGTCTTCTTTTGACGAAAAAAAACCACCCCTCTTGAAGGTGCTGAATAAGATGTCTTGCTGCATGAATTGAGCAGTTCGTTGCAAGACTGAATCGTCCCAGAAACGAGTGTCGGGCGTTGTACAGTCTCTAAATGCCGTGTCATACGCAATAAGCAGATACTGTTTCCTTAATTCGATACGTTTTGCCATGCCGAAAGAGAGCAGCTCGGCCAGTTGCAGCTGCAGCGCACGAGTATTTTTGGGCGCCACCTTCAATCCTTCGATAATCAATCTTCCGTCCTTCAGATTGTTAAAGACAAGTTCCAATAGCCGTTGTAGCTCCTTAATAGCGGCATCCTGTTTAACGACAGGACTGAAAAAGCCGTACTCGCATAGTTTGGATGCAGTTTTGCAGTGCATGCTCAGGAGATCCAGCGCCGATTCGACGCCTTGCTCTGGAACCTCACTTGAAATGACTTGCTCGAGGTAATTCAGCACCTGTCCTTTTAGATCTGAGAATCCCGGTGTCGCACTCAGCGCAGACATGTTGCTGAAAGGATCGACTTGTGGCCGTGCCGTCAGCGGCTTCTCATGCACTTGCGACCACACGTATTCATGCTCGATCGGCAAACGGGATTGCTGCGGGTCGCGGTCCAGATACATGACTATCATCAAATGACCGAGCCGACATCGAATCTCATTCGGGATCAAATTTGATTTCAAAGCTCCCAAAATTTCACAGTAAGACAAGCCCAAATCGGTATTTGTGGCCAGACTGATGACGGCCTGCCGGTTTCGGCAGGCACAAAGGTCGTGAAACAGAATGAGACATTCAGCGTAAAAGACTAGCGCCATAGTCCTGCCGTCTCCCATCGCATCTTTGCGTGTGCACTCAATCACCTTTCCTCTGTATGCAAACAGATCCAACCACTCGTTTTCTGTGTTTTCTTCCTCTGAGCCCACGTGCTTCTTGATCAATATTCGTTGCTCAGAGTCCCCATTCATCTGCACCTTGACATTGGGTAAAGCCTCTCTTCTGTCTTGCAGCAGAAACTGTGTGATGCGCTGCTGATTCAGGGGCACGGGCTGAGAGCCCAGGCACACAAGACTTCGCAATAATCCCACGAAGGCAGGCTTGCGCTGCCCCGCTGTCAGAACAACGTAGCGGCAGATGTCGTGCTCCTGCAGCGCTGTCAGGATGGAAGAGTTCATGAACATCTGACGCATGAGCAGTGCTGCTCGAAGTTCAGTACCTTAAAACACGCAAACAGAAACCGCACACACAGCAGAAGACATACACAAATCACGTCAGCAGACTGCAACAACGGGTGGGAAGCTCTTGAACGCATTCCGCACGCACACCTACGCCTTCGCAAATTCACTCATGTATCCACTGCAGCTCGCTCTCTACGATCTTACCCAGATGAAGGTCAAATAATGACATCTGTCTCTCAAACGCGATAGCATTTTTCGGGAAACGGGTGCAGGCCAGTCGAAAGATGTCGTACACCAGATTGCCGATCTTGATGAACATGAGGGAAGCGCGAACCACGCGCATGTTGGCCAGCTTGAGCTTCAATTTGCTCGTCTTTGGTGACCAGCCCCCATTAGATGAAAACCCGCAGTTGGACATCCACTCGAGAAGGTCCTGCAGCTGCAGCAGCGCACCCTGTTTACCACGGAGCAGAGGTACAACATTTAAGTCAGGATGATCTCGCTCCTGTATGCAAAACAGGACATAACATACCTGATTGCGGATCGTCTTCTGTTGCCAGCGCTGGACAAGTTCGTCGTCCAGGGCGCTACAGCCTAGCCAACGCTTGATACCTTCGAGGCATTCCGCAAGGTCTGCAAGCTGCTTTGACAAGACAGAAGCTGGACGTGGTCTCGCGTCAGACCGTGTGACACAGCATAGACGTGTATACGTGTGCCACATTGGTATGCAGATAAAATCAGGATGCACAGGTGAGCTGCACGATTTTAGAGCACTTACTTTCTGTCTCAACCTGCCGCACCAGGGCTGTGACACGCACGCGTGCCACCATCCAAAAAAGTCTTGCCAGTTTTTGCTTTTTTTGAGTGGCGCGAAGATAATGTATATGGTTGTCGAGGGATTCCTTGAAGTTCTCGCGAAAGATGAGTTGTATCACATCAGCATCCGATGCTTTATCCTGCCGTTTAGCTTCACTTCGGCTCGACACATTTCCAGTGGAAACCTTGCCAGGTGTGTTAAAACTCGCCGAGTCACCAGATGCGCTTCTTGCTTTCACGGGCGAGCCTGCTGGGTCTTTCTCAATGCCGACGGGCCGTGCTGTCTCCACCATACCAATGACGCTGCACAGATGTTGGGTGCACACACCATTGAAGTTCGGCGCGCTCATTTTCCGTGACATCGTGTAGTATTCGATGGGTTTCATAAGCTTCATGAGTTGTGATATCTGTGCCATTGAATTTTCGTCCGACTGCAGCAGCGACAAGGAGTCCGTCATGTCGACATCCTTGCGCAGCCCCGCTAGATAGTCGCGTGCGTCAGCAAAGAGAGGGTTGCTGAGACGAAATTTCTTGTCAGGGATGATGTGCGTCAGCCAGCTGGAGGTAGAATGCTCCAGATACAGGGGGCTGTCACTTTCAAACTGAATCACGGAATTCTCGCCCTCGTCCTCCCTATCTTCGTTTTTCGTATGGAAATGCCAGAGGGAGGTCGAGCTCACAAATTGATCTGTCATGGTCAGTGCGGTGATTCCCTCAACCACAGAGGCTGACAGCGCAAGATACTTTCCTGAACATACGTGCTCAAGCCGGTACCCCTTCTTTTTGGGAGTTTCATCCGTTTCAACACCTTTGACAGCAAGAACATCTTCGCCACCGTACTCCGCAGTCTCTGCCTCTATGATCCACAGCGCATTGGAGCTTTGGCGTCCGCCAGATGCCTTCTTCTGCTTATGGCGCCAAAAAACCCCCTTTTGAGGATTTACAGGGTCGAACATGAGATACGCATTAATTTCCGAGTGAAATATCGCCACGGCTTCGCCACCCCGCACGTTTGGGCTCTCGCCCGCAGTTGCGAAGGCAGTTACTTGAAAGTTCGAAGCAGTTGGCGAGGCGTTGATCTCATGAACGCCGTTGATGTAGAGGTTACGAAATGGTAGGCTTTGAGGACTCACGTGGATGCACTGCTCAAACTTGACGCTTACAAATTTAACAGAGTCGCCATACGGAATTCGCGATCCCAAAGTGCGAAATTTGAAAGCAGGCTCCATCTTGAACCAACTCCCTTCATCACCGGTGTCATCCATGCTGATTTATATCCACGAGGGCATGTCCACGCGGGCATGCAATTATGTGTCTCAGTTCCTTTCAAGCGTTACTCCACAACGACAAAACATGGCCGGGAAGCAATCAAGCAGCAGAAACCTGATTTTCAGGCACTGCGTCTCGAACTTGGCCATGGTTTTCTTTACGGTCACACTGGAAATTCCGCCAACACATGCACATGCGCATGCGTTCCAGCACATTTATCAGTCGAAGGTAAACACTGCGCACGTGCACGTGGAATCAACACAGTTTAGGAAGCCTTACTAATTGCCCGAAATGTGTCGCAGCTGCACCGTTTGGCCATACGTCAGATCCTCTCCCAGCAGTCTGTGAAAGATGCCCGTGCGTCAGTTTGCAGCATCCGCGTATTGGCCCGGGGTTGACCAGCAAGAGACAAGGCGATAGATGCAAAATCAATCGACACACAAACCGGTCAAACTCGGCCTGGTTCTGCTCATCTTCAATTTCGACTGCAGCACGCAGCTGCTGCAGCTTTTTGCTGTTGAGCTCGCCCCTGTATTCCAGGGTCTGCGAGGCAGCAGCAGGGGCGAGTGAGCTAGTATGCGCCGTGAACTTGCGCGCAGCAGGCCAGCTTTACGAAAAGATGAGGCTACGCTGACGCGCAGAAGAGGGGGCGAAAGATGCGAACAGCAAGGCGCAGGGTCAGACCGTGCGCTCCTTCAGGTAGGCTTTTCGCGAAGAGTAGTAGAGTTTGGGCACAATCTGTATGCGCGTTTCTCGCACACGCGGTGGCACGGCCATTTTCCCCTTGAGCTTCGGCACCCACAGGCCATAGCCCACGACAAGGTCGCCAGATGTCATCCAGCCATTGGCCTGGTCGCAAAACAGCGTGACCACGTCGCCAACCTTTACATAGGTGTGCTTGTCCTGGCGTGCCTCCATGGTGAGAAGGAAAGGGGCGATGCGTGCCCTTCCGTCGAATCCCAGCGGACTGGGGCCAGGCCTAGATCCGGAAGTGTTGCTCTTGTTCTGCAGCACGAGGAGCTCTCAGGCAGCAGCTCCTCGAGTCCCCGGGCGATTCGGGCGACCAGACCAACTGCGTGGCATGGTCTTGGCGACGACGCGTTGTCCGCGGTTGTGACTCCAGACACCCAGCTGTGCAGGCTGTGGGTTGGGTGTTGGTATTCCTTTAACAGGCCGGCAGCTCGCGGCAACGTTGCCGCCGGCAAAACGCGGCCCGAGGCGTTTTGAAAAAAAATTGCACCGTGACGAAAATGAGTGACATGGTCTGACGGAGCGGGCGGTTGCACCTGATGCTGGTGCCACATGACTTGAAAACCTTTTGCTTCAGCTTGGGGGGCTGGCGGGGGCGCTAGCCCCTGCGATGCCCAAAAAGACTGCCGCCGCCGCCAAGCCCGCGGCCGGCGCAGTCGCGCTCGCGTGTGGCAATGCAGGGCCCGCCGCGATTGCGTGCGGAAACGCCGCGTGCCGCGCTGCGCTGGCTCCGCCGCTGCTGCAGTGCTCCAAGTGCAAGGCGGAGGCCTACTGCTGCAAGGCGTGTCAGGTGGGACGCGGCGCCCCCCGCCATGCACAGCGCGCCGCACGCGCGCCCACTTCTGCTCGCTCACCCGCAGCCGCTCCATTCCGCCCTTCCTGCCGCCCCCTTGCCGCTAGATCGCTGCGTGGAAGGCCGGGCACAAGCATCAGTGCGGCGCGCAAGGGCATGGCGCGGCGGCGGCGCTCCGGCGCGCTGCGCGGGCGAAGGCGAAGACAGATGTCGCGCGCGTACCAGCGGGGCCGACTGGGGATGCGGAGCAGGACCGACTGGGGAGGAAGCTGGGTGGCCTTTACGAGGCAGACGACTATCTGAGCTTGATCGCCCTCGAGCGCGAGGCGCTGGCGCTGGCGCGGAAAGTACGTGCAAAGCATCCCTACGAGGCGAATGCGGTCTATGGTAAGGCGGAAAACAGGCCCGAAGCCTAAGTGTGTGTGTGTGCGCGCGCGCGCGCGTGTACATACACACACATACGCATGGTGTGTGCGCGTGTGTACATACACACAGTGTACATACACACGCGCGCGCGCACACACACAACACACACACACACACACACACACCAATATCAGACGGTCTCGTATGGGCACCAGCAAGGCGGATTTGGGACCCGGCGAGTGATCCTATATTTGATTATGTATACACACACACACACACACACACAAACACACACACACACACACACACACACACACACACACACACACACA
>Ga0115006_10001401_pt1 | contig 14980 bp, 6 predicted proteins | sample ArcOceMetagenome_3_FD_88943 | JGI IMG/M metagenome (GOLD analysis project Ga0115006, IMG submission 88943) | Marine eukaryotic phytoplankton communities from Arctic Ocean - Arctic Ocean- Svalbard ARC20M Metagenome | ecosystem: Environmental > Aquatic > Marine > Oceanic | place: Arctic Ocean...
CCCAGCCTCCCGTCTCTCAGCAAGCGGCCCAGCGGTCCACCGCCGGCTAATGCGACCGACGAGTCGCCTGCCGAGCCGGCCAAGGCGCCGACCAACCCTGGCTTCGTGGGCGTCATGTCCGGGGCCATCAAGCAGAACAAGCTGGAAGACGAGGAGGCGGAGCTCGCCGAGACGATGCGCAAGGAGCGGGCGGAGCGCCGCCAGAGCAAGCAGCTCAAGCTCGACCTGCACGAGCTCGAGAAGCACGAGGGGCACACGCACGCCGTGTTCTGCGTCTCGTTCGACTCGAGCGGCCGCCTGCTGCTGACCGCGTCCGCCGACAAGACGGTCAAGCTGTGGGACCTGCAGAGCCGCAAGGTGCTCAACACCTTCTACGAGCACGAGCAGTGGGTCTACTCGTGCTGCTTCTTCAATCACTCGATGGCCTTCGCCACGGGGTGCGACGACGGCCGCGTGCGCATCTGGGAGAACCAGACCACGCCGATCAACCACGAGACGGGCTGGAAGATGACGTGCGACCTGGGCGGCAAGGACGACTCGGCCAACGGCCACCGCGCCGGCGTGCACTCGGTCTCGTGCTCGATCGACGACTCGTACATCGTCTCGGGCGGCGCGGACACGTACATCAAGCTGTGGCGCCGGCTCGAGCGCGAGTGCTTCCTCACGCTGCGCGGCCACACCGACTGGGTGACGCGCGCGGTCTTCGACAAGGACATCCTGCTGATGGTGTCGTCGTCGTACGACACGCACGTCAAGCTGTGGCGCCTCTCCGACGGAGAGGAGCTGCTGACCTTCTACGGCCACAAGAGCTTCGTGTCGGACGTCGTGTGGGGGCCCGAGGGGCGGACCATCGCGACGTCGTCGGGCGACTACACGGTGCGGCTGTGGCAGGTGAAGCGGCCGGACGGCACGCTGAGCGACGGGCTGCCGCTGCTCATCCTGTACGGCCACACGAACTGGGTGACGTCGGTCAACTTTTCGCAGAACGGGCTGCGGCTCTGCTCTTCGTGCTGCGACTCGACGGCCATCGTGTGGAACGTCGCGACGGGCGACCTCGAGCACCGCCTCAAGCACAAGAACTGGGTCGAGCACGCGTCGTTCGCGCCGACGGCGTCGGGCGAGCAGCTGGCGACGTGCGGCCACGACGTCGACGTGTACCTGTGGAACCTGCACACGGGCACAGCGCAGATCGCGTCGGTGCTGCAGGCCAAGGCGAGCTACCTGCTCATGTTCTACTACTGGCTGCGCTCGCGCGTCTACGGCAAGGAGTACCTCGCGCCGCCGCTCTCGCACATGCGCCGCGCCGCGCTGCGCGCGCTCTTCGACGCGCTCGACCGGAACGAGGAGAACTCCGTGCCGATCCCAGAGCTGATCCAGGGCATGATGGGCAACGCGCTGCTCAAGCCGCTGATGCAGAACACCGAGCACCGCGCCTCGATGATGCACGGCGAGCCGCGCACCGCGTACCAGGCGCTCACGGCGTGGTCGCTCTCCAGCGACGACATCGGCTGGCGCGAGCTGCTCTCCGTCTTCGAGGACCCCGCCGCCGAGGGGCAGACGCGCTCGATGGAGGACGACGACATGGCCTCGCGCCGCGCCCTCTCGCTCCGCGGCACCCTCAAGCGGCTGCACGGCCTCGGCTCGAGCGCAAACCTCAACCTCGCGCGCACGCCCTCCGACTTCACGGCCAACCGGCTCAAGCCTTCTTCTCAAGGGTTCTCGCTGCGGCCGATGACCAAGCGCGCCACCTCCAACGCCGACGAGACGATCGCCGAGTCGACACTCGGCGAGGAGACGCCGCGCGACTCGGCGTGGAGCCCCTCGCCGAGCCGCGCCAGCAGCATGGCGCGCGGCGACAGCCTGCCGCGCGCCGCCGCGCCGTCGGAGCCGCTGAAGCTCGATCTGAGCGAGCAGGAGCTCACCGCCTTCCCGGAGGTGCCGCCGAACGCCACGCACATCGACGCCTCCGACAACGAGCTGACCGAGGTGCCGGCGGCCATCGGCGACGCGACGGGCCTCGAGGAGCTGCTGCTCTTCAAGAACAAGATCAAGACCGTCGACAAGGCGGTCGGCTCGCTCGGCAAGCTGACGACGCTCAACCTCTTCAACAACGCCGTCATGAAGGTGCCGCCCGACATCGGCCAGCTCGGCGCGCTCGAGGAGCTCAACCTCGCCGCCAACAAGATCCCGATGCTCTCCGACGCCCACTTCGCCGGGCTGACGTCGCTGCGGATCCTCACGCTCAACGACAATCGCCTCGTGCGGCTCGGCTCGCTCGCCAAGCTGCGCAATCTCGAGGAGCTGCGGCTCTTCAACAACAACCTCGAGGAGATGCCGACGATCGCCTCGTCGATGCCGGCCCTCAAGATCGTCGAGGTCAACAAGAACCGCATCGCCGCCATCCCCGCCGCCTTCTTCTCGAGCGTGCCGGCGCTCGAGCGCCTCTGCGCAAACGCCAACATGATCACCGCCATCCCCGCCACCGTCTCCGAGTGCCCGCGGCTCACGATCCTGCAGCTGCAGGAGAACCAGCTCGAGAGTCTGCCCGACGCCGACTGGCACCTCCTCGAGATGCTCGAGACGCTCTTCGTGCAGCAGAACCGCGACCTGGCCGAGCTGCCGCCCAAGCTCGGGAGGGTGACGACACTGCGGCGCGCCAACCTCGGCAAGGCGGGCCCCGAGGCGCTGGTCGAGCAGATCAAGGCGAGCGTCCTCGCCAAGGGCCCGACGGCGATGTTCTGGGGCAGCGACGGCCAGGCCATCACCGGCTTGGCGCATGAAGACCACGAGGTCATTGACCATGGTCGTGATTGAGCGCGCTGGCCGTTTGTGTTCTGCATGATACCGTATGTCCTGAGTGTGTCTCGTTTATTCCTGACTATTGCTTTCCTACTTGGCCCTTCGGGGACTTTGAGAACATCGGCGACTTTGACGGTGTCTTTGCCGGAGGAGACCTGACGTCCCCGCTCCCGGCGGCAGGCGAGGGCGTCTCGTCGCTCACCTTCAGCGAGCGCATGTCCTCGCCACAGTGCATCGACGACTTCGACGGCGAGGGCGACGGCGGCAGCTTGTACATGGTGCGTAGCGCCTGCACCATGACCGTGAGCTCGGGCTGCAGCGCCGGCTCGCTCGTGATGCGGCCGAGCGTCGTCGCGTTGGCCAGGTAGCCCGTCACCTCGCGCAGCGCCGCGATGTTCTTCGGCGAGACGTGCGGCTCGAGCAGCTGCACCAGCTCCGTCTCGCACTTGACGACGCGCGCCGAGAGCCGCGTGTGGTTGGCGTCGAGCGGGTCGTTCGGCCCGCGGCGCAGCGAGTCGTACTTGCGCACGACGTCGACGCACAGCGCGTCGGCGATCACGACGACGCTGTCAAAGTCGGACGGCCGCAGCCGCGCGTGGTGGTACAGGAGCACCACCTTGACGGCGAAGCGAAGGATGGTGTCCTCGAGCCGGCGGCCGGTCTTCGGGTCGGCGTCCTTGCCTATTAGCCCGCGCAGCGCCGTCAGCAGCACGAACGTCTCGGGCAGGCAGTACTCGCGCAGCAGCTTCTTGCCGACGTCGCTCGTCACGGCGCGGCTCACAATCTTCTTCTCGGCGCGCAGCGCGAGGCTCGAGAGCGCCGACTTCTTGGCCTCCTTGGTCGGCGGCTCGACGCCGAGTCGCTCGACTTCCGAGAGCGGCGGCCGGTCCCAGTGCCGCTGCAGCGCGCGCACCCAGCCCGCGCGCTCGGCCGAGTCGGAGCAGGTGAGCAGGTACTCCTTGACCGGCCCCTTGAGCGTCAGCGAGGTCGGCAACGTCTCGGGCGTCAGCGTGCACCTCGCAATGTTCACATAGCCCGTGGGCGCCGAGTCCTGCGCCGCCTCCGACGCGTACCAGAGCAGAGTGCCGCCACGCAGCACGAAGAAGCGCTGCTTCGTCTTGCTGAAGGCGCCCGACCGCTTCATCAGGAAGCCGGCGTAGGTCTCCTCCTCCGCTGGCGACTCCACCTCGTCGAGGCTCTCGCCGGCACCGTCGAGCAGGGGGTGGCCGCCCGACCTCCTCAGCTCGCTCTCGAGTGCCGCGATGGTCTCCGCCGTGATGGCCTCCGGCGGCCGAGACCAGACGCGTGGCCGCACGGCGATGTCGTCGCCGCGCCTCGACGGCTTCTTTGCGGCTCGTCTGCTGCTGCTGCCGGGCCTCCCGTCCGCTGAGGAGGGACCGCCTTCGAAGAGCTCGGCGTCTCCCGCACGCGCCGGCACTTCGAGGGGTTGTATGTGTGTGGCAACTGTGACGGCTGTGGTGGCCTGGGCCAGGGCCATGGAAGCTTTCTTCGTGTGAACGTGTCAAGTGTGAACACGGAAACTAAGGTAAATATGATGCCTAGCACAACCCCCACCACACAATCAACGCACAAAACCACGGACAATCCACGACTACCGGCGTGTGGACCACTGTTTTGGCTATCTGTTGAGGCTATCAGCTTTTACTCCACCAGCGCCTACGATCCTACTGTACACTCGTACCCGTTTTCGTGTAATGCAGCTATGCAAGCCCGCCGCGCACGCGCGGAGTCCGACATGCTGCTCGCGCTCTGCACCGCTGCGGCTGCGGGCTCGCTCGAGCGCTTGCCGCTCGACCCGAACCCGTTTAAGAACGTCGACTTCCTCCGTTCGCCAAAGTTCACAGAGGGCGTGCAGCGCTCCGTGCAAACGGCGGGTGGCCTCAACGACGAGACGGGCCGGCTGCTTGCCCGGGCCGCGAGGATCCCGACCGCGGTCTGGCTCGACAAGGTCTCCGAGCTGTCGCGAATGGAGGAGGCGCTGCAGATGGCCACCGAGCAGCAGGCGCGCACCGGACGGCCCGTGCTTTGCACCTTTGTCGTGTACAACCTGCCAGGGCGCGACTGCTCTGCCAAGGCGAGCAACGGCGAGATCTCCGCCACGGACGGGCTGCCTGCGTACGAGAGCCGCTACCTGCAGCCGCTGCTGGCAATCCTGCGCCGCTTCCCCGACCCGCGCAAGGTCTTCTTCATCGAGCCCGATTCGCTGCCCAACCTGGTCACCAACCTGCACGTGCCAAAGTGCGCTGGGGTGGCGCAGGCGTACAAGGAGGGCATCATTCGCGCGGTGGAGGTGCTCGCGCCGTACGGAACGATCTATCTCGACGTCGGCTGGTCGGGCTGGATTGGCTCGTGGAGCTCGCATCAGATGGCCCAGCTTCTCGACACCGTGATGACCCGCATGCCCGCGGACGCGATGGCATCCGTGCGCGGCATCGTGACCGACATCTCCAACTACGGCACGGTCTATGCCGAGGAAGCCTACGCACGCACGATGCTCCGCGAGCTCGCCCAGCTAGGACGCACCGACCTGCATGCCGTCATTGACACGGGTCGGGACGCAAAGGATATGGGCGGGCAGTGGTGCAACGCCAACGGCGCCGGCGCCGGCCCGACGCCGACGCCCGAGACGGGCAAGGACGCAATCGACGCCTACTTCTGGATCAAGCCGCCCGGAGAGAGCGACGGCATCTCTGATCCAAACAGCCCGCGCTACGACCCCGAGTGCGGCAAGTCAGGCGCAATGCGCAGCGCGCCAGACGCGGGCGAGTGGTTCCACGAACAGTTTGTGATGCTCATGCAAAATGCCAAGCCACCGCTCGAGCAGGCGCCCTCGTACGAGCCAGTCATGGCGACGCGACCTGCACCAACAATCGCTGCCGCCGCGTCCTTGCCGTCGCTTGCGGATACCGCCAAAGGGCCGGGTGAGTGGGTGGATGGCGACTTTGCATTTTCGTACGACGAGGACGACGGCTCCTCGCCCACCTCTGCAGCAGCCGCGCCAGCAGGAGCTGCAGACACCGCGTCGCGGCCGCTCGCGGACGGAAGCTACGGTGGCTTGCATCCATCGGCCGGCTCAGCAGTGGTGCCTGCCGGAGCGCTGTCGTTCGCCCAGCACGGCAAGAGGAACAGGCCACCGCCACCGCCGCCGCCGCTGCAAGGGACGGTGCCCACATTGGCGCCTCCCAAGCGGAGCGCGCACGCGAGCACCATCATTAATCAGGTGCTGGTGCTGGTGGCCATCGGCCTGGCTGCGGTGGTTATCCTGCCACTGCTGCGCAAAAAGGGCGGGGCATCCAATCCGCCCGAACGGGTCCGCCGTGCTGCGCGCAAACGCTCCAGACTCTCCAGTGTCCAGGAGGAGGAGGCCACGGAGACCCTGCACTGCTGCTGTGAGGATGGCTGCGGCTCGCAGAAACGATCCGGCAGCCGACGCGACGGGTCGGATGGCCGTTCCGGTGGCGCACGCAAGCCGGGGAAAACCGTTCGCTCTCCAAAATCAGCACGCGACGGCTCACAAACGAGAAAGTCGGAACCGACGGGGCTTGGCACCAATCCCACCAAGCGTGGCTCGTCGGATGCGACGGCGGTAGACTGAGACGACGGCACGTCCCCACACCCCCTTCCTAGCACTCTGAGTCTCTATGCATTATCAATATCACACTTATAAGATAGAACACGACTCACTTTGCGTCGGGAAATAAAATAGCGCGCCTCGCCTCAAGGCAGGGCGCGCGAGCAGCACGGCTAGACCAATAAAGACAAACGGCGTGTCGCGTCGCGCCGTCGGAGTGACGCGGCACTTTGGGAGCAAGTCGGGATTCATGCGGCACACGCGCACGAAGCCAAGCGATGATAGAATCGAGGCAGTGGAGCAGCGGGATGACCGCGCGAATCAGGCCATCGGCAGACGGCACGCGACCGGGAGCGGTGGCAGCGACGCGGCGCCGGGACTGCCTGGCGACCCGAGGCTGCCAAACGCCACGGCGTCCCAGGCCTTGGCTCCGGTGAGAGTCGGCAGCGTCATGAAGCCGGCCTCGGCCGTCGGGCTGAAGCCCTGCGGCGTGCGCGGCGTATGCGCGCGGCTGCCAGCGCCGAGGCTCTCCGGGAATGGGGAGAAGTAGTAGGCGGAGCTCGCGGCGGTGACGCGTGCCGACGAGCCGAACGCTCGAGTGGGCGAGGAGCCGCCGCGGCTGCCCTGCGAGGTGGAGGCCCGCGGCGACGACGTGCGGCCGAGGCTGCCCCATGCGTTGTCCCGCGTGTTGACCGAGTACGGGTCGAAGTTGAGCGAGCGGGCGCAGACTGGCCTCGGCGTGCGATGCACACGCTCCTCGCCGGGCCCGGGGCGGAACGCCATCTTAGAGGACCGCTGATGCCACGGGTTGGAGACGTGAATGTTGTACGGGTCTGGCCCCACCTTGCTCTTCCTGCAGGCGGGCTTGCGATTCGTAAGGTCGCGCGACACCTCACCACTCGCAAACTTGCCCATCTTGGAGTGCATCACCTCGGTCGAGAGAGCCATCTTCCCGCCCGCGTCGGGCGTCCCGTTGAGGTACAGCGCGGGGCCCTCGGTCATGCGACGAAGGTCGTAGGCGGGCGCTGCGACGTCGAGACGAGGCGTGTGTGGGAAGGGAAGGCTTGGTGGTGCGGGTGGTGCGGGTGGCGCGGGTAGTGCGGGTGGTGCGGGTGGTGCGGGTGCTGCGCACTGCCAAGCTGCATCCGCCCGCTCGGCCGCGAGTACGCCTCGGAGACAGACCGACCCTGCAGCGACCACTGCGCGGCTGAATAGCCTGCCGGATGGAAGTCCACCTTCAGGAAGGGCTTGCGCATATATATAATATCTTGCGGCTGGGGTACGAGCTTGGGAAGGTTGGAGCAGCCCGCAGCGGATCTTGCTGTAACAGCTTTCATCAGGTGGTGTCTCCCCCCCTGCCGAAGCGCGCGCGCGCGCGCGTTGTTTAAAGCTCCCCACTCACAAGCTGCGTGTCGCTCGCATACGAGCTGTCCGAGTCGTCGTCGCTCGCCTCGCTCTCGGACTCGTCGTCGCTCGAGACGTCGGTCATGGCCAGCAGCGAGCGGCGGCGCTCGAGGTGCTGCTCGGACGTCTGCAGGCGCGCCGTGGCCTCCTCGACGGCCGCCAGCACGCCCTCCGCCGCGGCGACGTCGACGCACTTGCACGAGTAGCTCGCGGCGGGCTGGCGGCACTGCAGCAGCAGCGAGGGCGTCCCTTCGCCTCCTGGTGGTGCCGCCGCTCCACCGCCCACCCCCGAGCCGCCGCTGCTGGCCGTGACCATGGTGGGCGAGGCTGCTGCTGCTGCCGCGGCCGGCGCGGTGGCGGCGGCCGCGACCCCCGACGACGACGACGACGACGACGAGCGACGCCGCCCACGCCTCGGCACGGCCGCCGCGGAGGCGCGCGTGACGGCGAGTTGCTCGAGGGGCAACACCACCTTGAGCTGCAGCGGAGGGCGCTCGCTCGTCGCCGCCGCCTTGGACGCGACGAGCGACGGGCGGGCGCGGCCCGACATGCGGGCGCGGCGGCGCATGCGCGCGAGCACGAGCGCGTCGCTGAGCAGCACGAGCTTGTAGCGGCGCCGCGCCGAGCGGCCCGACAGCGCGGAGGCGGCCGAGGCGGCGGAGGCGGCGGCCATCACGGAGAGAGAGGCCTCCGACAGCCTGCGGCCGCCAGGGCGCGCCGCGGCCGTCGCCATGGTGGTGGCGCGGTGCGCGGCGATCTTGACCTCGAGCTCGAGGACGAAGGTGCGCGTGGGCGAGAGCAGCTCGGGCAGCTTCTCGCCGAGCGCCACGTGCAGCGCGAAGAGGCGCGACGAGCCCTCCGACTCGCGCGTCTTGGCGTTGACCTCGCCGTTGACCTTGTGCACCACGGCGGCGGCGGCCTCGAGCGCGTCGCGCACGGCGCCCGCGGGCGTCGCCTGCAGCAGGTCGCGCAGGAACAGGGGGTACTTGCAGATCCGCTGCACCGGCTTGATGAGCAGCGAGTCGAGCGGCTCGTTCGCCGCCTCGACCGCGGCGAACTGCTCGCGCGCGGCGGCGCTCGCCTTGCGCAGCTCGGCGAGCCGCGTGAGCGCCGGCGTGTACCCCGCGCAGTAGACCGAGTACATGCGCAAAAAGGGCGTCAGGCTCACAAAGGACTCCGCGACCGCGCTCACGTGCCGCTCGAAGGCGGCCGTCGCCTTTGCGGCCTCGTCCGCGCTGGGCGGTGGCAAGTCGGCCAGCAGGACGCCTGCGCTGCCCGCGGGCTTGGGCGCGTCCGGGAAGAGCATCGGGAGGCGATGCGCCGTCGGGTCGGTCTGCGTGCGCAGCTCGTGCGCCCGCTCGAGCCGACCGAGCAGCTCCTGGTGGACGCCGTGCAGTCCGCCGACGCTCGTCACGAGCTGCACGTCGGCGAGGTGCTGCTGGAAGAGCGGCAAAAAGGCCTTGAGGCGCGCCAGCGCGACCACGTAGGCGCGCTCCGTCTCACGGATCTCGGCGAGCACGCGGTCCAGCCGCTGCCGGACGGCCGTATCCTTGGCGTCCATCCCAGTGGCCAGTGCCTCCGCTGGCGCAGCCGCCGGCGCAGCCGCGGATGCAGCCGCCGGCGCATCAGCTACCTCGGTCGGCGCCGCCTCCAGTGGGGCTTCCGCCGGCGTCTCCATCGCTTCCGCGGCCTCGGCATCCCGCTGCGCGTCACCCGCTGGCGTCGGTACTGCCTGGCCAGCCTCCTGAAGCAGCCCCGCCACGAATTCCGCCACGGTGGCGTGGCCGCGCCTTAAGGCGATCTCGCCGGGCGTCTCCCCGTCGCTCGTCTTCGCCGTGATGCTGGCACCTCGCTCGAGCAGGAAGCCCACCATATCTTCGTCGCCCTTCTCGCACGCCTGGTGCAGCGCGGAATATCTCCCAGCGGGCTGCACGTTGACATATCTGGCGTCCTTCTCGATTAGCTCCCGCACCGCGTCAAATTCGAAGTTTTTTGCGTGGTCCAGGAAGACATGCTGCTCGGCCTCGGTGGGCGACGGCCCCGCGTCTGCGGTGGCCTCTGAAGCTGGCAGTGTCATTGGTGGTCACGCGAGTCCTCGCCACGAGACCCGTGAGGCTTGTCGGCGTCTCCGGCGTAGAAACGATCAACTGCGCTGCATGCACAGCGCCCAAGTTTGTGCATGCACCTACCCGCTGCGATAGCTAAGCCTGTACAGCAGCAGTCACGGCGAGGTCATCTACAGCCATGCCGGCTGGAGTAGGCTGCCTCTTCAGCTGGCGCCTCTCCTTGCTCGTCTCGCTCTTCTTCTTCTGGGGCGCGGCGAACAACCTGAACGACGTGCTGATCAAGCAGTTCAGCAAGGCCTTTGAGCTTAGCGACCTGCAGGCCTCGCTGGTGCAGTCGGCCTTCTATGCCGGACTTCGTGGGCGCGCTGCCGGCCGCGTGGCTCGCTCGCGCGCGTGGCTTCAAGGCCTCCGTCCTGGTTGGCCTTTTGCTGTTCTCGAGCGGCGCCCTGCTCTTCTTGCCTGCCTCTCGGGTCGGCGGCGGGTCCTACGTGGCGCTGCTGGGCTGCCTGTATTTGATCGCGTTTGGTCTCGCCTTCCTCGAGGCCTCCGCCAACCCGTGGGTCGTGCTGCTCGCCGAGGGTCGACGAGCCGGCAGCGGCACGGCGGCTCTCAACCTCGCGCAGGCGTTCAACCCGCTAGGATCGCTCGTCGGCATCCTCGCCGGCCGTCTGCTAATCCTCGGCGGCGAGCTGTCGGAGGAGGAGCGCGGCGGCCTCTCGCGCGACGAGCTCGACAAGCTGCACGCGCGCGAGGCGGCGCGCGTGGGCACGACCTACGCCGGACTGAGCGGCGTGATCGCGTGCCTGCTGCTCGCGTTTGCGCTGACGCCGTTTGGGTCGGCGCACGCCAGCACCGAGGCAGGCGACGGTAGCGGCGCCACCTCGTCGTCGTCGTCGTCGACTGAGGGCGGCGGTGGAGGTGGCGGTGGAGGTGGCGGCGGCGGTGGCGGCAGCGGCGGCGGCGGTGGCAGCAGCAGCGGCAGCAGCGGCGGCGGCGGCGCGGGCGTGCGCGCGGCCATCGCGCGGCTGCGGCGGCAGCGCGCGTACGTGCACGGCGTCGGCGCGCAGTTCTTCTGCATCGGCGCGCAGGTGTCGGTCTGGTCGTTTGGGATCCGGTACGTGCAGCTCGAGCTCGGAGCGGGCGAGACGACGGCGGCCGACTATCTGCTGCTGTCGCTCGGCGCCTTTGTCGTCGGCCGCTTCGCCGCCGTCGCGCTCATGCGATGCGTCGCGTCGGCGGCGGCCGTGCTCGGGGGCTTCGCCCTGGCGGCGGCCGCGCTGTCGGCGCTCGCGGCGCTCGGCGGCGCAGCGGGCGTCGCGTGCCTGGTGGGCGTCTCGGCGGCGATGGGGCCGATGTTCCCTACGATCTTCGGGCTGACGCTCGCGCGCCTCGAGGCGCGCGACGCCGAGGTGGGCGCCGCCGGCCTCGTGATGGCCATCGTCGGCGGCGCCGCCGTGCCGCCGCTCACCGGCGTGCTGAGCGACGCCCTCTCGCTGCGCGTCGCCTACGCCGTCGTGCCTACGCTCTGCTTCGCCGTCGTGAGCGCCTTCGCGTGGCGCCACGCGCGCGGCGCCTTCGACGAGCGCGGCGAGGCGAGCTCGTTGATACGACAACGAGGCGACAAGCCTGTGCCGCCTGTGGTGCCGCCGCAGCGTGAGCTGAAGGATGTACTCCCATTGAAATCATAATTTCCGAATGTCTCCGCAGGTGGTATTCCCCTCCCAACCCTGCACCACGAGCTCACAAGCTGCAACGCGAATCGGGATGCGGCGCGCGTTGGCCAACTGTGACGTTGCAAGCACCCCATCCCAACAAGAGGCTACAGAGAGGCCTCCAGCTCGTAAGCCGCAAGAAGAAGCTACAGGCGCCCTCGACTCGCTGCGCCGGGCAGCGAGCTTCAAGGGCGGCGGCAAGGCGCTCTTGCGGCTGTCTAGCTTGCGCCGCTCGAGCCTGCGGCAGGACGCCGAGAACAGCGAGGGTCTCTCCGAGCTCAGCTTCTCTGAGAAGAGCTTCAGGTCGATGCGGAAGCTGGGGCGCAGCACCACCGGCAGCGGCAAGGCGCTGCTGGCGCTGGTGGGATCGGCCAAGGCGAGGCATGGCGTGGCGCCGGTGACAGAGTATCAGGCCCGTTCCGTCTTGCGGGACGCGGCGCTCGCGGTGGCGGAAGCGTGCATGTCCGATTTGTGGGAGGAGATCGTCGAGAAGGCGGCTCTTGTCGCACAGCTGGTCCAGAAGGAAGAGGCGCATGAGGAGCCGCCAGGTGCGCCACCCAGGCTCTCGCGCAGCGCGTTGATGACCCGCGCAGCCGCGCAGACGCGCATGCGCCTGCGTCCCGTCGAGCTGCCAGTCTCGTCGCCCGACGACCTGGCCGTCCAGCTTGAGGCAGGTGCCGACGCCGACGTCCCTGGCCGAGGCCGCGCTACGTCGTGGACCGAGGGTGTGCGGGCGGCGGGGAGCCCCGCAAACGTCAGCCCGTGGGGTCGCCTCCGGCGCAAGGCGGTTGCCGACGACGCCCCTCGTTCGGGCAGCCCGCTCGCACGGAGCTCGTCGGCGGAGTCGTCGTTGAGCCCGATGCGCGTGCAGGAGACGACGCTGTACGACGCGGCCGCCTCGGGCGTCGACGGCTTCCTGATCGACCTCGACGGCACCATGTACCAGCCGGGCGGCCTCATCCCGGGCGCCAAGGACTTCTACCGTTGGCTCGTCGAGAGCGGCAAGCCGTTCGTGTTCCTCTCCAACACGGGCGCCAAGAACTCGCGCGGCGTGCAGGCCAAGTTCGCGTCGGCCGGCTACCTCCTCGACCCAACGCGGCGCGTGCCGCTCGCGCACATCTTCACGGCGGCCGAGGCGCAGGCCGACTGCATGCTGCGGCACGTGCCGCCGCACGCCAAGGTCCTCGTCATCGCGGGCGGCTCGGGCGTGTGGCGCGACGACCTGCGCGCGCGCGGCGGCGCGGCGGGCGCGGCGCGCTTCGCGACGTGGGACATCCGGACGGCGCTCAGCGACGACGAGGCCAAGGAGTGGGCGGCGTGCGCGGCGTGCTCGAAGAAGACCAAGCTCGTGTGGGTCGCGTTCTTCACCGACGGCGAGATCAGCGGACACGCGCCGCTGTCGTCCACCACGACGCCCACGACACCCACGACGCCCTCCTCCACCGCCGCCGCCGCCGCCGCCGCCGCCTTCGGCGCCGCTGCCGGCGCCGCCGACGGAAGCCTGGGCGCCGCCAAGCCGCACGAGGCCTTCAGCGACTGGGGCTTCGAGGTGATCAAGACGGCGGGCTTCCTACTGTCGCACGGCGCGCAGTTCATTCACACCGCCGACGACGCGTACAACCCGTCGGCCGACCCCAAGCACCCCGGCATGATGTTCCCGCTGCCGGGGCCGGGCATGTTCGCCGAGATGATGAAGAAGCTGATGTACCCGCACGGCAAGGAGAACGTGTGGTGCCCGGGCAAGGGCGGCAACGTCGGCGGCGAGTTCATGATGGAGCACGCGATCCGGATGCTCGAGAGGCAGGGCCACTCGGGCGAGCGCGCGCGCATCATGATGGTCGGTGACCGGTTCGACACCGACATCCGCGCGGGCCTCGGCGTCGGCATCCGCACGTGCCTCGTCACCTCGGGCTGCCACTCGCTCGGCTGCCAGCGCTTCTACCGGATGGATCCGGCGCACCACCACGCGCCGTCGGTCGTCCACCTCACCACCTACGACCGGCGCGCCGTCGAGGCGGCGACCGCCCCCGCGCCGGGTTGCGCCGCCGGGCCGGGCGAGCTGCTCCGCGCGTGGATGCTTTCTCAGGGCAACATGCTCCGCCCGACCGACGCCGTCGCGGGCGACGCCTCGCTGCGGCCGCGGCTGCTCGGCTACTTTGCGTCGGCCGACACCGACGGCAACGGGCGCATCGACCCGGAGGAGCTACTGCAGGCGCTGTCGCTCCTCGGCCTGAGCGCGCGCCACGCGCGCGCCGTGATGCTGCGCCCGCCGACCGCCGCAGCCGACGCCGACGCCGGCGGCGGGGTGGCGGACGCAACACGGCGCAAGCTGCAGCGCATGTTGTCGGCCAGCACGGGCGGCGCGGCCGACGCCGCCCCGACGGCGCAAGACCCCGCAGATGAGGCGGGCGATGCGACGCTCGACCGCGAAGAGTTCTGCGATGTCATTGAGGCGGCGCTGGCCGAGTGTGGCGTCGCCACCCCCGCTCGCAAGAACTGGGTGGTGAGCAAGGACGTCTTCGGCGCCGCGTCGTACTTGGAGGCGCGAGCACGCGTGAAACGCGAGGCCGTGCCTTGACTCTTGAGCGGGGTAAGACCCGGAGACCCGATAGAGTACTAAAGTATCGTATTGGCATTGCTATATTGAAGTCTCACAAAACGCGTCACGCATACGCCGTCACCACGTCGGTACCAACGGCGGGCGGTTGGTAGGCCTGCACGAGCTCGACTTGCATCGGCACCGCCGCGCTGTCAGCGGCCGCGAGCCCCACGCCATGCACGATCGGGGTCGGCTTGCGCCGCACGGCCGCGATGGCCACCGCGATCGCCAGCGCGGCCACCACGCACGCCGCGATGGCGACGGCGCCGGGGCCGCTCTTCCAAGCGTTGGTGGCGCTGCCGCCGTCTACCTCGATGCCGGCGACCGTGCCATCGCCAAAGGTCACACCCGGCAGCAGTTTGGGCGACTGCGACGGCGACGGCGGTGCCTCCGACCCACCGCTGGTCGGCGGCTCGCACCGGCACAGCCGCGCGTAGTCCTGGCTGCGAGTCGCGCACGTCACGTCCGCGTGCGACCCCCACGCACAGATGCCCTCGCAGTCGCCGCGCCCGTCGCCGTCGGCGTCGCCACAGCAGCGGCCGTGCGAGCAGATCCCCGGGTTGCTCGCGTAGCCCCACCCGACCGTGCCGCCCGTGCACTCGACGCCCGCCGCCGCCGCCGCCTCGAGGATCGCCGCCGCCGAGGATATCCGCCGCAGCGCGTCGCCGTTGCACACGCCGCCCGACGCCGCGCACTCGTCGTCGCACGAGGCGCCCTCCTCCGAGAGGAACCAGCCGCCGCCCGACGCCGCGAGCGGCGGGCGCGGCGTCGGCGGGGGCGGCGGCGGCGAGGGCGGCGAGGGCGGCGG
>Ga0115006_10001402_pt1 | contig 14976 bp, 25 predicted proteins | sample ArcOceMetagenome_3_FD_88943 | JGI IMG/M metagenome (GOLD analysis project Ga0115006, IMG submission 88943) | Marine eukaryotic phytoplankton communities from Arctic Ocean - Arctic Ocean- Svalbard ARC20M Metagenome | ecosystem: Environmental > Aquatic > Marine > Oceanic | place: Arctic Ocean...
CAAGCTGACAGAGCGCTGTGAGCGACGGTGGCGAAGACCAAGGAGCTGAAGAAGCGTTATGAGGCCAAGAGGGAATCGTGTTTCGTCAGTTTTGGAAGCCGTCTCGTCTCCCGTGCGAGCGGCTCTCCTTTCAGCGCGCCGGGGTGAATAAGGGGCGACACTCAGCGCGACAAACACAATAAGCGGGTGGGGCCTTAGGTGCGCACCATCAGGGCATGCAGCCCCTTGCGGAACTTGCCGAGCGACTGCAACCTGGTGCCGACGCCGATGTCGAGCAGCGCGTTGGTGTCCAGGCTGGAGAGCGAGCTGCCTAGCTCTCTTGCGCCTTTGCCAGCTTTCTTGGCCATCCGTTTGCTCGCTTTCGCCGCCGCCCGGATCTGCCAAACATCGTTCCCCCGCCGTCCCCAAAACCCTCTCAGCACCCGGTTGTTTTTTGGCGTACGCCACGCCCAAACCCAGGTGGGAGTATAGCTTGTGTGTAAACGCGTAGAGCTACCAACCCCGCCTGCTCTAAACGCAGCCGAACACAAACTTCAAATGGGTTCAATAACTGAACCACGCGACAGCCCAAATGAACCACACGCTAACCCACCAGGCGGCTTTCCATCAGCATGCAACAGGCGCTCCCCCATCGAACCCTCTTTTGCAACGTTGTCCCGAATTCACACGCGAGCCTCAGGTGCGAGGGGTTGCAAAAGGCCACTCTGGTGCTCACCTCGAACTTCTTGGGCATGCAGTTGTAGAGGGTGCCATGCAGCCGCTTGAGCTTGCTCTCGGGCGGCTCGTACGCGTTGACAATCTCAATCTCCAGGTCCAGGCTGCGCACGTCCAGACCCGTGTCGAGAAACTTGGCGTACGGTGCGCCGAACCGCGGGTTCTTGGAGCCCTTCACCATCGCTGACTTGAACGCCTGCTCGCAAACGACAGGCGTGCTTTAGCTCAGGGCTCCTTCCGGCAGTGAGGGTGCCCAGGTGATCAGCGAGACTTGTTGAATGCGTGTCGCTGAGCCTGGGGGTTCTGAATTCATACCTGCGCTCGCACCACCTTGTTGGTGCCCTCTTTGTACAGGCGGATGATGACGTACGGGTCGCACTCCACCACTTCGCCATCCTCGGAGAAGCCGTCCGCGTCGCCGTTCTCCCTCTCGGGCGGAAGGACGAGATTGTTGGCCTGATGGACCCAGATGAGCACGTACGTGGGGGCGCCCACTGACTTCTGCCACGCAGGCGATTCCGGCAGCGGCTTTTGCGCTTGCTGCACACGCATCACGCGGGGAGGGATCTGGGTTAATATAAGATTACGGTGCTCGCCAAACGTGGAACCCACGTGCTTTGTTTTGAGAGCACGTGAACGCACTGGGAAAGGAAAGTTGGCGTTCGAGCACGTTTTCCGACTTCCCCACCGTTTTTCAGCTCACGTTGCTAGCCTTTTTCAACGTGCTGAGGGTCCATGTTTGAAGAGGACCGTAATACAATACACACGCGCGCACCTTGATGCCTGGGAAGGGGAGGTAGAAGAGCTCCAGCTTCACCTCGCCCGCCGCCCGCACCAAATGGCCCGAGCTGTGCTGAACCAGATCCGCCGTCACCTGTGCCACACACACACGCAACAACAAATGTTCCCACCATCAGCCACATGCCAGGACGAATCGACTGCTGACAGCCTGTCGTCTTCGCCCACTTCACTGCCGGTAAAAAGAAGACGGGCCCACCGGCCGTGTAGTGCCAAGCTGATAAGAGCCGCTGGTAGCGACGGTGCGGAAGACCAAGGAGCTGAAGAGGAGTATGGGGCCAAGAGAGAGAATTATCACGTCCGTTTTGGTAGCCGTCTCCGGTGCGAGCGGCTTTCCTTTCAGCTCTCGTCTCGACTCGATAACAAGCCTGCCTGCACGAGAGCCACGAGAGCGGGTAGACAGACGCGACACGCAGACACGCACCTCCACAGGCTTTGGCGACGCGACCACCGCCTTGAGCTTGAGCCCGCCTTGCACCATGCCGATCACAGCGTCCTGCTTGAGCTGGATGCGGCTCGCCTGCGGATATATCCGATTCGATGCGCGCCGCCCCCCCTGTCAGTATTGAGCCATTGAGCTCGGGTTGGTGCATGCGTTGTGGGGTGCGGCTCCTGAGCTCTGTAGCTGTGTGCGCGCTTGTCATTCGACGAGAGAGGTGAGGAGATGAGGAGGTGAGGGCGGCACGGTATATGCGTACCAGGTCCTGGTCGAGCACAAAGATGCGCAGGTTCTGCATGTCCACGTTGGACACGGTGAGGGAGTAGACGTGGTCGTCCCACGTGGGGGTCAGTGTGTTGAACTGCGCGGGCGTGCGCTGCTCCTTCTCGCCCTGCAGCCCCAACAGCACATACCTGCATACGCATTTGCCGCGAAACACAAGTGCGTTTAGTGGGCTCTGTTAACCGCAGCGAACAGAGAACCAGCTGCTGCCCAGTCCCGCAGTCGGGCGCTAGTGGAAGCCAGTGCGACCACGTGGGTTAGGGCTAAGGTAGGGTACATCCTCTGGTGGGAGGTATGAGCGTAGTGAGTAAAGCCGTAAAGTGTACACAGCCCTCCCACTTGCCCTGAGTCAAGTTACAGAAACGGAGAGGGAACGTCAAGGTCAGAGGAGGCACGTACGGGTCGGCGGTGCCCGTCAGCAGGTCGGTGCTGCGCAGCAGTTTGGCGGAGCGCACGTTGACAAAAAGCGTACCCACGGGGGTAACCAGCAGCTCCGGATAGTCCCATTTGTCACCCTTCATCGTCACAATCGTCTGTTGGATATCGCCAGGGCACACACCCCCGTGTTTTTAGGCCTAGAAGACAGAAGCCTAGGACGCCCAGCACCACCACCCGCACATTGCGCTGATACGTCTGGTCTGCCAGTGCGTTTTGACTCGTTCACGTGCTCTCAAACAAGGCACGTAGGGTTCATGTATGACAAGGACCGTCATATGTAACGTACCATGGAGGGCCAGACGAGCAGGTTGTAGATGAGCTTGTTGAACAGGCCGAAGACGATCTGCGGCGAGATGAAGGTGACGGACGCGCCCATGATGGACAGGTTGAACTTCACTTTAGGCGGGTCTACAAACGTAAACGTCATCGCCGACAAAATAGGCAGCTGGCCCGTCAGCGGGCCCAGCACCACACGCAGCGTGCCTGTGCCGCATACACATTACGATCCTAGTCAAACATGGACCCCTTCACACGTGCTAAAGAGCAGTGAAAGTGAGGCATTGAGAAACGTGGTCGAGAGTCAACTTTTCCAGTGCGTTTTGGCTCGTTCACGTGCTCTCAAACAACTCACGTGGGGTCCATGTTTGACGAGGACCGTACTGTCCCAGCCTGCAGGGCTACCCCGAGCTGCCGAACTTACCGTAGAGCTGGAACTTTTTTAGCTGCGCGGGCACCAGCGGGATGCCGTGGCTCTTGAGCAGGATGACGATGTTGGGGTCGCCCGCCCACTTGAACCCCACGTCCAGCGTGATCAGCCCGTCATCGTCCACGTCCGTGGAGCTCAGGTTGTCCGACGCGTTGATGGACAGCTCAGGAGCCACCGAGCCAAGCGTCAGCTCCAGCACCTGTCCATCAGCAGGATATACACTGCTGTCAGCCTCTGCTATTACGGTCCTCGTCAAATATGGACCCCACGTGCCTGGTTTGAGAGCACGTTTCTCGAGCAAAACCGCACTGGAAAAGTTGGCTTTCGAGCAGTTTCTCGAGCTCAACACAGCCCTTTTCCACGGTTAAGGGTCCATGTTTGACGAGGACCGTAATCCGCTGTGTTTGTGGCTGATAGGACCTGTGTGTCAGTGTCATCAGGCCTCTCTCTCTGCCTCTGGAGATGGGAACAGCAGGCGGCACGGCACCAGCTGCCAGCAGGATAGACACTGCTGAGCCTCTGCTACACTGTGCGTGTGCCCGATAGCACCTGTGTGCCATCAGGTGTCTCTCTGCCTCTGCGGAACTGTGTGCAGGCGGCACGGCACGTCGTGTGCGTCTTGGGTAGGGCACCAGGACACATCAGAAGGCTCCCTCCCGCCCGGAAGGCATCAACGGCGCTGTCTATCGGCTGCATATATCCACAGGTCGACGGCAGCAGCCCTGGGCAGATCAACAACACCGAAACGCACCTCCAGCGAGATGTTCCCTTCAGGCGGCAGGTTCTGGGCCACCATGTCGATCACCGTCTGCACCGTTCGTACGTCCACGGGAATGCGTGCGTGCGTCAGTCACCCGTCGTACGCGCGGTACCCTCACTCTATGGCTCAAAGGTCAAGACACGCTCGCGACATCCTCCCTATAACTTTCGGCGTCTTTTGGACACCTGAGGGCGGTTCGCCTGCCGCACTCACTGGCGCCGATGCACACCCTCGCATAGCATCTCGGTGAATCACCGTACTCACGGCACCCACAGGACATCCGGTGTAACAGGATTAAGGGATGCTGGCAGTGAAGCGTGAGCGCTGTCACCGGCGATGTTTGCGACTAAGGAGCGGGACGGGTGTGTGCCACGCACCTTGTGTGTGGCGGCGTCGATGTGATACCATAGCTTGTCGACGAGGTCCGAGAACCACTTGAGTGTCTCAGCCTCCGGGAAGTGCACCCACGAGTCGTGCGGCTTGGGCAGGATGTTTTGGGCCGTGTCGAAGTCAATGTCGCCCACCAGCGTCGCCGCCAGCATCTTGTCCAGCCGACGCTCCTTCTTCTTGGCCATCTGCCCAACCATCATCATGCACCCCCACTGTGAGTCGGAGGAGGAGGAGGCTGCGCGATGGACAGGCTCCATCGCCGGCACGGCACGATCGGATCGTCGGGATGAGCGGGCCATGGCCAAGAGAAGTTCGTGCGTACCTGCTTCCCCACCCAAAACCCAATGCCTACGAACGGCACGAACGCCGGATGCGACCGCAGGGTCCGCAACATGGCCCTGAGGCGCCTGCCCCATATCAACCCCCTATCCCTTGCGTCCTTCAAGCCCGCACCGCCATACTTCATCCCTTCCCTGAACTGCATCGCCGCCTGGCTTGGCCTGGCCTCCCCATCCCGCTCGCTCCGCCCCCGCATGCCAGCACCAACCCGTCGACACCAACGTCCTCCTCCTCCGACACGTCGGTCCGGTTCAGCGAGGCCTGTGGCGTGTGTCGCACTTCACACGGAGCACCACCGTCGGCGCTGCGCGTGGGTCGGGCAGAGCCTGCTGTGCACCTTCTTGCGGCAGCGTGCTCGAGCTCCGCACCACGCCGCTCCGCTCGGTGCGCCCCCCCCGCGATCTGCGCCCTTTGGACGTCGCCCCAACTGCTGGTCAGAAGGCGACGGGGCGAGCCCACCGCAGCGCGGGAGGGTCTCGTGACGCACGTGTGGAGTCGCCAGCGCAGCCGTCGCGGACCGCGTAACCAGGCGACGACGCGGGGGTGGGGCAAAAACGCTTGAGCGCCGGGAGAGGCGGCGGCGACGACGAACGCGTGGTGTGTGCATGTGCTCATTGTGGGTATGGGGAGATGGCGACGACAGGTGCCCACGCGCCGCAGGTGACGCCGGCTTTTCGCCCGCGCGGGAGGCCAGCGCGCGAGAGGTAGTCGCGAGAGGCGGTTATCCGCGCGGTGGCGGTGCAACGGAACTACCCTGCGTGGATGAGTGCGTCGTCCTCCAGGACAGCCACGGAAGGAGTGTCGGCAGGCATGCAGGTGGGTGGGCCCTCATCCCGCCTCACCACCCTCGCGACCCGCTGACACCGTGCGCCCCTCATCCCTCACGGAAGGGTTCCTGCAGCCGGCATTCCCACGGGCGCGTGCGGGCGCTTTCCCCACCCGCGCAGCTCTGGTTGCTCGCTCAGCACCGTCATCCCGCCAGCGTACGGCGGTGCGGGTCACAACGCCATGCCGGTACCCCGGACACACTCGGCAGGTCGATGTCAGTCGCTTTCCCTGCGCCTCTGCTCGCCTCCGCTACCCCACGTAGGGAGACGCAGATCAAGCTGCGGGTTGCCCCGGCGGAGCGCGAGGCAACGACCGTACGACGGATCGCGTGTGACACGCGCGTATCATGCGCCATGCTCCCGCTCTCGTTGCGGCGTGTAACCATGCGCCGGCGCGCGGCGCCCTCCAAAACCGCGCCAGGTCAATCGGCCCGCGCCCCCACGGGCGGAGGTGGCGGCGCTCGACGTCATAACCATTCGCCTCTGATCTCGCCGGGCAACCACCCCGTCTCACGCACCACAAACGCGCCCGCCGCCACGCCAAACCAACGCCCCTGCCCAAAGATCGGTCCGGGCTGAGGCAAGCGTGGGGCGGCGGGTGTGCACGACAGGACCTCAAGCTTCGAGACGATACGGACCTGCGTGCCGCCATGCGGGATCCCTCGCTGGTGTTCGAGGCCACTGCTGTAAGTCACCAGCCCCAACAGAGATCCATCCCGGCGCTGTCCGCTACCGTCCCTCCTCATGGCTACATCCCACATGCCTCCTGACATCCACTCAACCGCAACGTTTAGCTCCCCTTCCTCAGCTCTCATCGGCCAACTCACTCACAGCCTTGCAACCCCTCTTCTCGGGCGACTCTCGCGACAAAACCTTCCTGTCTTTGTCCCTCTCGTCCACAGACAATCACCCCGCACCTCCGCCGACGTTACATGTGGCTCGAAGTTTTACTGTACTCTAGAGGGCTGTAAGCTGTAGAGCTGAGGCGCTCCGACCCATGTTTCGCAGGTGGACACGAACACCAACGACTCGGGCCACGTGATCACCACTACGGCGGTGGCACGTGATGGGCGGAAGCACACGTTGTCGTACTCTACGGAGCGCGTGGTGGGCAACGGCTCGTTCGGGGTGGTGTTCCAGGTAAGTCGAGAGCTGGCGCGGAAGAGGTTGAGAGAGGTTGAGTTTGAGTGGCGACACAGATCTCAGCTTGTGGGGCATGCACGAGCCAGCACACGCTCACGGCACATTCAGTCGGTCCAATGTTGTGGCAGGGCACCCGCCCCGCTGTCTCATGTTGTGTTACTTCATATGCCGACTTGACGACGAGCGCTTCATGCATGAGCCATGTCTGTCAGGTCCGCTGCGTGAGGGAGACACGAAGACAGATGGAAGAGACAGGGCAGTGTTCCGGAGGTGCCTGGTGCCGATTCAGCCGACCCATGCAAGGCGTGGGGGCAGCAGCACAGACGGAGGGCTCTTCTACCGACGAATGCAGCAACATGGCGTCAGTACGCAAGCGCGAGGGGCGTGGACATGCTCCCGGATTGTACACGGGGGAGCCAGTGTGGTGGCGATTGCGGCTTCTCTCACTGAGCGCACTCACTGAGTGAGTGAGTGTGTGGGGGCGGGGGCGGCGCACGCATGCCGCCGCCCCAGAGGTCTGGGTTGATACATTGGGAGAGATGGGATGGGCTTGTGTCCGGTGGTAGAACGAAATGACGATGCACGGGTGGACTGGCTTTTGGCTCATCCTCCGAGTCTCTTTTTGACTCTCCGGTGCGGCCGCTCGCGGTTCAAATGGATCAATAACTGAACCACGCGACAGCCCAAACGAACCACACGCGAGCCCACCAAACACCTTTCCACCAGCGCTCCCCTGTCGAACCCTCCATTTGAAAGTTCACTCGCCCGCTTTCACTCCGAGTTTTCATTTTTAATTCTTGTTGGCGCGCAGGCGACGTGTCTGGAGACGGGAGAGACGGTGGCCATCAAGAAGGTGCTGCAGGACAAGCGCTTCAAGAACCGCGAGCTGCAGATCATGCAGCTGCTGGAACACTGCAACGTTATCAAGCACAAGCACTGCTTTTACTCCACTACCGCCGAGCACGAGGTGCGTCTCCTCTCTCTCACACATACTCGGCGCGATTCCTTCGGAAATAGCTGGGGTCAGTGGGAGTGCCGGGCTCAGCCTGGCGCTCCGCCACTTACTTACTCTCGCCCTGAAAGGAGAGCCGCTGGCACGGGAGCCGCGTTACGTCCAAAACTGACGTAACGATTCTCTCTGTGGGCATACATACCTCATTAACGCCTCTTCAATACTCCTCGGTCTCCCACACTGTCGCTACGCCGCTCCATCATCCGCTTGCAAAACAAACAAAACCCTGACGAGTGAACTTGTGGGCGGCAGGTGTACCTGAACCTGGTGCTGGAGTTCGTCCCGGACACGGTGTACCGCATCAGCAAGCACTACAGCAAGCAGAACCAGCGCGTGCCCACGCTGTACGTGAAGCTGTACACGTACCAGCTGTGCCGCAGCCTGGCGCACATCCACTCGCTGGGCGTGTGCCACCGGGACATCAAGCCGCAGAACCTGCTGGTGAACACGCACACGCATCAGCTGAAGCTGTGCGACTTTGGCTCGGCGAAGATCCTCGTCAAGGGGGAGCCCAACATCTCGTACATCTGCAGCCGCTACTACCGCGCGCCGGAGCTCATCTTCGGCGCCACGGACTACACCACCGCCATCGACATCTGGTCCATGGGGTGCGTGGCCCTCTGTATGACACTTGTCGACTCGTAACGTCAGCACGTGGAAACAGACCCAAATACGTGAACAAAAAGGCAGTGGGGAGATGGAAACACGTGCTCGAACGCAGACTTTCCAGTGCGGTTTTGCTCGTTTACGTGCTCTCAAACAAGGCACGTGGGGTCCATATTTAACGAGGACAGTATATAATACGAGGGAGAACTGACACGTACGACGCCCTCTCGTCATGCAGGTGCGTGCTGGCGGAGATGCTGCTGGGCCAGCCGCTGTTCCCCGGCGAGAGCGGCGTGGCGCAGCTGGTGGAGATCATCAAGGTGCTGGGCACGCCCAGCCGTGAGGAGATCAACGCCATGAACCCCAACTACACCGAGTTTCGTTTCCCGCAGATCAAGGCGCACCCGTGGTCCAAGGTGTTCCACAAGCGCATGCCCGCGGACGCCGTCGACCTCGTCAGCAAGCTGCTCCAGTACTCCCCCAACCTGCGCTACGACGCCCTGCAGGTGCGTGTGTGAGACTCATGCTCCTGCGCTCTCTTGTGTCAAACGATTTGCAGGCGAGTGTGTCACCACTGGGGCGGCACTTGTGCGCCTGCTGCTGCCTTCTTTTTGGGGTGTGGTCAGGATGTCGCCGCCCCGCGCCACAGTTTCTCCGCCACAGTTTCTGAGCGGTGGAGGCTGATTTTGGGCCTTGAATAGAGACGTGTTGTGGGCCCCAGGGCTGTTCTTGTCCCCCACAGTAAAAAACTGTGGGGCGGGACAGGTTTCCGTGTTCAAGTTGCCGTGTCTCATGCATGCTCTCCGGAATTGAATCGAACGCAATCAGCTTGGCGGTGCTGAGATAGGGGAGGTCTGCCTGACTGACGCAAAGCGATTCCCACTCTCCTCCTCCTCACACACACAGGCGTGCGCGCATCCGTTTTTCGACGAGCTGCGCGAGCCCACGTGCCGGCTGCCCAGCGGTCGGCCCATCCCGCCGCTGTTCGACCTGGTGCCCGCGGAGCTGAAGAACTGCACGCCCCAGCTGCTGGCCACCTTGATCCCGCCGCACGCGCGTCAGCCGGGCCACTACGACACGCTCGTGGCCGCCTGTCAAGGCACCGCCTAGGTTGGGTGTGGCGTGTGGCGTGTGTGGGTTGTGGTAGGGGTTACGCCCACAGTGTTGTGATCCATTTCTTCTTCGTAGCATTTCAAGTACACGTGCTGTGCGATGCCATGTCGACGGAGGGAGCTTACCTACCCTCTCGTCTCTCTGAGTATGAAGCGATGAGTGCGCATACTGCAGCCCACTGCAACTGTGGTATCCTGGTAGATAGAGATGCTGTGGCTTTTTCGCATTTGCAAGGATGTAGGGGGCACGTTGATTCGTGTCCAAAAGAAGGCGCTCGAGTCCGCACTACAGGGAGAGGCAACGGCGCTTTGCCTCTGATGGATAAGCATTAACCATCATATTGTAATGTACTCACTCACATATGCGCCCCCACCCCCCACCGAACCCACACGGACCACACGCCGTATGAACTCGCGACGGCGCGCCCCACTCCCCTTGGCTTCGACGAAGAACAAGTTTACACGTTCTTGCCCACCAGCAGCGAGGGTGACAGCTTCAGCAGGTTGCCGGGCTTGCCGGGCACGGAGCCCTTCACCAGCACGCACCCGTTCTCAGCGTCCACCTTGACAATCTACATACATTCGTCAAATCCCAAACCCCACTCAGTGTCGCGTCGCGTCGGGATCGAGTCCAGTCGCAGCTGGTGGATGGAGGGATCCAATGCTCCTCTGCCGCATCCCATGTTCGTCTGTCCACATTTTCCACATCGGCTTGAACTTCAACTCGTGTCCCGCGCTCAGCAAAGACGGGTGGAATATGGGTCCCAAAAAGATTCCGAGCGTGTGGCGATGTGTGGACAGAGAGGCTGAGGGCTGTGTGCGGGTGGGCCGAGGAAGGCGGCGGCAGCGGGGGCTCATGCGCCACGAGAAAAGGACTCAGCGCACAAACGCTGCACTTTTGACAAGCAGTGGTTGACTGGAGACTGGAGGGGAGGACTACGGAGACTTGCTCATCTCTCACTCACCTGGACCTTGCGCTCCATGACCGTCTTGTTCCCCATCTGGCCGGGATACTTGGTCCCCGGGTAGATGCGCCCAGGAGTGGAGCCGGGCCCCGTGGAGCCGTGCTCGCGATGGCTCTTGGAGCCGTGCGTCATCAGACCGCGCTTGAAGTTGTGGCGCTTGATGCCGCCCTGGAACCCCTTGCCCACGCTAGTGCCCTGCACGTCCAGCAAATCTCCCTCGCTGAACATAGCGGCCACGTCCAGCTTCATGCCCGCCTCGTACCCGTCCAAGTCCTTCACCTGTGGTAAAACGATTCGTTCACCCGCTCCAACCAACCGCTCAGTGCTGCGACTCAGTGTGCGAGGCGAGGAGGACAACCACCTGAGAGGGTAATCGATCGCGGCAGGAGCCACTGGGCTCACGCCGCCGAGACATCCCCCACCACTGGGAGCATCCAGGTGAGCGTGAGAGCTGGAGAGGGAAAGTGTCAACTTACCCTCCACTCCGCCAGATGGCGCAGGGGCTCAGCGCCCGCCTTGGCGAGATGGCCCAGCTCCGGCTTGTTGATGTGCTTCTCCTTGGACACCTTGTAGCCCACCTGGACCGCCGAGTACCCGTCCGTCTCCTGCGTCTTCACCTGCCAGATTATAACCACACAGCCCCGTCTCCTCTCAGCCCTCCGGTACCTTTCTTTGCCTTTCGAGGCTGCTTGTTTGCTCAAAGCCCCACAAAAACCGCCTATGAGACACGCTCAATTGCCACCCGCTGCCGCTGGGCTGAGAGCAGCCAGCAGCAGACATGTTGGGCATCCCCGCCATGGCATCCCTTTGCAAGCCAGAGCCCGTCTGTGCGATCGAGCACGTGCGAGCATCTACGTTGTTTAGGATGCCTGGCAGCCGGCCTGCTCCCACCCGGCGTGGCCAATTTGCCCCAGTGGGAATCGCCACGGCAGAGCTTCTTGCGGCACGGCGCCACCGCCGTGGTGGTCCACGTGTGGCCCGTACGGTGCCACACAGTGAGCTCGCACTCGAACCGGGGTCGCTAGCGTGCGCCGGCTGTTTTGGCCCCCGCTTCCCCTGTCGCGATAGGGTTGGACGCTGGTCGCTGTTACCCAGCCTCAAGGCGCCCCACCCGTCTCGCCGTCGGGGCACCCTGCGGCAATTCGCTAGCCGCCGCCGCTCGCAGCCAATTCAACCCCGATTGCAGCCTTCGGCCGGGAATCGGATAGGCCCGCGAGCCTGCGTTGCCCCCACACCAGCTTGACCCGACCCGCAAGCCCCCCTTTGCCATGAAACCATCCCCCACCGCCCTTCAGCCGCCGCCTGTCGCCCCACCAGGTCGCATTCCCCGCATTGGGGTTTCCCGCATTTCGCCGCCGCACAGCGCGCGCCCCACGCCATTCCGCGAGCCCAACGCGCGGCAGCTGACGCATCAGGTACTACACGAACCTCGGATCGGCCTGCAGGGCTCGCAGCGAGCCCCGCGCGCGTGCAGGGGGCGCAATTTGGGATGGACGGCGCACCATGGTGACGACATTGCCGTTGGCCACGGAGATGACGGTGACGGGCAGCACCTTGCCGTCCTCGGTGAACACCTGCGTCATGCCCGCCTTCTCGCCGAACACCCCCACGCCCGCCTTCATGCCGGCGGCCACCTGCAGCGCCTGACGCGCAGTCGCGGGGCGCGCCGCCATCGGGCGCGCGGGCGCCGACGCCGCGAACGGCGCCGCGCGCGCCGCCAGCCGTGCGGTGGATGTGGTGGACGTGGCCGCGCTCATACGGAACGCCATCGCCGCCGTTGTGTCCCGAAGAGAACGCTGATCGGCACACAACCCAGACACACGCACACCAGGATGACTCTCACACGGGAGGGCAGAGGGAGGGTGGGACAACAGTGACGACGAGTACACTTGCCGGTAAAAGAGGCGTCTTGCGTACATCCCACGTCCTGCGTGGTGTTGGCACCTCCGCGCGTGGCATGCATGCGCCACATCTGCGAGGGGCCTGAAAGGACAGCGGAGCACACACACACGAGATACACACGCGATATGTCGGAGCTCCCTCCCGACGCCAACTCTGCAGTGTTCGTGAAGAAGAGCCCTCGCCCGGTTCCTCGCCGTCTCTGCCTTGCGTCCGTTCGTCTCTTTGTGCAGGGTACAGGGCGACTCCTTGCAGAGACTCAAATGCACCCAAGACCTGGACATTTCACAGTCAGAGTGGTATCCAGAACACGGCTCCTATCACATACATCGACGGTGTTCACGCCGCGACGGGCTGAGTCGCCTTAGCGGAGAGGATGGCTTCGCAGCGCACCAGCAGCCACAGCGCAATGTGCTCGCTCTTGTTGTACGCGCACCGGCTCAGCACCTGCCTCAGCACCAGCCCTCCCTCAGTCGCCCGCTCCCCCACAAGAGATGAAGAACTTCTCGCTAAACGCTGGTGTGGCAGCCTTGCTCTGTCATTCAAGTTCGAGCAAGCCCTTCCTTCCCTCAAACGTATACGCCTAGACACGTTCGCGGGTAGCAAGACGAACGCATACGACAGCGTCCCTTCGTCTCCCTTCCCTCTGTGGAGACCAGAGCAGCCGTTGCGGTTCAACTGGCTCAATACCTGAACGACGCGCATATGAACCACAAGCTAGCTCCACCAGGCGGCTTTCCATCAGCGCTCCCCTATCGCACATTGTCCCGAGTTCACACGCTAACGTACGGTGCGAGGGGTTCGAAAGGGCCACTCTGGTGAATACAGTGAGCCACACATGATGGGGCAGCTGAGCAAGGCCATACATAGAGCCTTCGTGCGCTGCTGGCGGCGGGGGCAGCAGTGAACCATGCAACCGACGCCGGTTTTCAATGCACACGCGCACCTGGGAGTCCTTCTCGAACACGGCGGGCGAGATGTTGAGCCGCGGCCACGTATAGGCAACCACCAGCCGACACAGGTCCAGCAGCGCCGTCTCGAACTGCACCGTCAGCTCACTGCGGCTGATCCAGCGCTCCTCAGGCACGCCGCCCGCCCGCAGCGATTCGCACAGCAGGGAGTAGTACAGGTCGAGCAACGCTGCCTCGCCCTGGCCGTCGAACGTGAGGAGCTCGGGGCTGGCGGAGGAGGCGATGAGGTAGGCCAGGTCTGTGACGTCCCTCACCCACACGATTCACAAATCTGCTAGTCGAGCGAAAGCCGGAGCGTCGGCGTCGCAATATCCACAAAATGCTCCATCAACCGTCTCCTCGGCATATGTATGCGACTGAGGGACGCTGTAGGGTTAGGTGCGTATAACTCACCCGTGGCGCCCAGCCCCCAGCCGCACCACTGGAAGTCGATCAGCGCGGCGTCCCAGCCGTCGCCTGCCACGCCGCCGTCAGTGCGCGCGTCTCAGCTAAAGACGTGAAGAGAAGCGCAGGAGTCAAGCTCGCCGCCGTATGAACCTCGTTCGTCTGCTCTGCTCCTCTCTATGTATTACGGTCCTCGTCATACATGGAACCCCAGCACGTGCACAAGAGGTGGTGGGGAGTCGAGTGCTCGAAAGCCCACTTTTCCAGTGCGGTTTGATCGCTCACGTGCTCTCAAACACGGCACGTGGGTTCCATGTTCGACGAGGACCGTATCACGAGGGTTGAGAGCCAATCGAGTAGGGAGGTGTCGTGTCTCACCGTCGCCGGCGTCCTCCCTCAAAAACACGTTGGCGGCTTTGAGGTCGCCGTGGATCAGCGTTCGGTGCGGGTGATCGGCGTCCAGCTCATGCGTGGCGGTCGCTGCGTCTCGCGCCGCCGCATGCAGCCGCGTGCCGAAGCCCTGTGTGGTACGGGGTGTTTCCAATTCCAACCAATGCGTTCAGTGGGCTCTGTGAAGCGTAGCGAACAGCAGCTGCCTAGCCCCGCGGTCGGGCGCTAGTCGAAGGCCAGTGGTGCACGCACCTCCACGTCCACCAGCAGACCTTGCGAGTGCAGGTGTTTCAGCTGCGGTGTGAACTTGTCGCAGAACTCCAGCCACCTGCGCGAATCCAAGCGAGACATCCGCGTAAGCAAGTAGGTGGAGCTGCCTTGCGGGTTCAGCTGGTGATGCCCCACGGGTGGGGCAACCCGGCTGGGCGTGTGGACATGCCCGCCAGCCCTGTACCCCCCTGGAGGGAGCTGGGCGGACACCCGCGTCGCGTTTCACCGCATATCGCCATTTTTTCATCCACGCGTTCGTCGACGGGCGCTCTATTTCAGCGCCACGGTGCATACACAGCCCCTGCAGCGGCCATGCAACGTTGCCGCCTGGAAACATGAAAGCAGGCTCCGTGCACATCGCAACCCGCTCCAGGTGTCGTCCCAAGAGATGGCCCACAAGAGACGCATCCTAACACCGAACGAGACCCCCCCACAACCACGAGCTCTGTGTGGTTGGACAGCAGTTGAAGGACAGTGCACCCAAGGCGCTGACCACGCTCACCGCACGCCAGGGTGTGTGTGGAGAAGGAC
>Ga0115006_10001404_pt1 | contig 14963 bp, 14 predicted proteins | sample ArcOceMetagenome_3_FD_88943 | JGI IMG/M metagenome (GOLD analysis project Ga0115006, IMG submission 88943) | Marine eukaryotic phytoplankton communities from Arctic Ocean - Arctic Ocean- Svalbard ARC20M Metagenome | ecosystem: Environmental > Aquatic > Marine > Oceanic | place: Arctic Ocean...
CTTCATTTGCAGACGCACAACCATTGTTGCTTACTACCACAGCTTCATTAGCGGCCTTAAATGGGCGGCTAAATGAGGCCATTGGCATGGATCGATTCCGTGCTAATTTAGTCGTCAGTAACCTTATTGCTGATATAGAAGATGACTGGAAACGAATTCGTATTGGTGCATGTGAGCTAGAAGTAACCTACCCTTGTGAACGCTGTGTATTGACCACCATTAACCCTGTTTCTCTCACTAAGCATGAACACCAAGAGCCCTTGAGAACTCTGGCGACCTACCGGCGTTTAGAGGAGGGTGGGGTGGGGTTTGGTCTTAATCTTATTGTGGTTCGGGCTGGGCCAATTGCTATTGGCGATACCGTTGAGGTGTTACCCTAGGGGTTAAACAAATTTTCGAAACAGCCGAGTGTCGTCAAATAGAGACTCTAGCTCTTCTATGCGCTGTTTAGCTTGTGGCCATATGAGTTCTTGTACTTGTGCAATCATTGTCTCTATTAGTAATAAACTACCTACTGACGAATCCCATGCCGATGGCGCTACGATTCGCGCACTAAGCGCGATATCGGTTAGCCGGGCTATTGGGGATACCCATTGGTCTGTTAACAATATGATTTCTGCGCCTTTGTTGGCAGCCATGTCTGCTAGCTTTAAGGTGTTGTTTTCGTAGCGTCTGACATCAAGAATGACAATAACGTCGCCTTTTTTTAAATTTAATAGGTAGTGTGGCCAAACATTTGATGTGGTTTCAATGTGGGTGATATTAGGCCTAATTACCTGCATATGAAGGAAAAAATAATCGGCTAAAGCGTGGGTAATTCGTCCACCAATAACGTAGACGCAGCGATTAGGGTCGGCCAGCAGTCGGCAGCTTTTATCAAATGTTTGAATGTCAATATTAGCTAAAGATTGTTGGATGTTATCCATCACCACATTAGTAAAACGATTCAGTATATGCTCTTCTGGCGCATCAGTGGTCCATTTGTCATGTTTGGCAATGGGGTTGGAAAGCGTACTCTCTACTTCGCCGTGCAATTGTTGCTGATAATCGGCAAACCCACTGAAGCCTAGCTTTTGAACTAGCCTTCCTACTGTTGGGGTGGAGACACCTGCTTTTTTAGCAATACTTGTTATTGAGCCTAATCCCGAAGCAGGGTAGTTGCGTAAAATGGTATCAGCAAGTTGGCGTTCGGCGCGAGTCAGTTGGTTAAACTGGGTTTCGAGTCGTTCTGAAACTGATATTTTTGACATATAAACGCCCCTAAGTAAAGTTAAGTTATCACTGAATATATCATCGTGAAATAAATTATGAAAATATATTGACAGAAGCTTTGATCAAGAACAATATTATACATAAAGTTTATATTGGAGACTATTTTGAGTCGTCAAATACCCATTAATGATTATTTATATAGCACCTTAATTCAAGTGTTTAGGACGGTTCTGTGATTCAGTTTGGCAGCGGGATAAGCGTGGCTTATTTCTTATGAGTGTGTCAGAAGTGGCGATGGTAAACGTGTTTAATGATACCAGTGAAGCGCAAATTTTATTGATTTGCGAACATGCGAGCAACTTTATTCCAGCTAAATTTAATGCTTTGGGTTTAACTCAGCAGCAGGTAGAAAGCCATATAGCTTGGGATCCTGGCGCCATAGAAACAGCACAGGAGATGGCTATCTTGCTAGACGCTCCTTTAATTTCAGCACCAGTATCTCGCTTGATTTATGACTGCAATCGTCCACCAGAATCGCCTACTGCCATTCCCCTTGCATCAGAAAACCAGCCCATACCCGGTAATGCTAGCCTCTGCGAGGCGGATAAGCTAAGCAGAGTGACAGGCTATTATCGTCCCTTTGAAGCAGCTGTGGCAAAAAAAGTAGCATCCATGGAAATGCCTTTTATTATTACTATTCACTCGTTTACGCCAGTGTTTTTGGGGCAACGGCGCCAGGTTGAAATTGGTGTGCTACATGATAAAGATTCTCGCTTTGCCGATGCGTTCTTGCACCAGGTGTCAACGGATACTCGTTTCGATATTCAGCGTAATCAGCCTTATGCAGCCACCGATGGGGTCACCCACACATTAAAGCATCATGCCTTGCCCCGTGGCTTAGCCAATGTCATGCTAGAAATCCGCAATGATCTAATTGCATCACCGGCACAGCGCGTGCAAATGGCATCCTACCTTGCTAAACACCTAGTGTTGGCTTCACAGAGAATATAAATGTTAAACACGCAACAAACTATTTCACCCGTAGACGGAAGTATTTACCTTGAACGTGACTATGCCAACCCTGAGCAGATTACCCTTGCCTTAGACTTAGCTCATACAGCTCAAAAGGCATGGCGCAAGGTGTCACTTGATGAACGCAAAGCCCTGTGCACTTTGGCTGTGCAAGCGTTAGTGTCAAATAAACACCAGATCTCTCAAGAGCTTTGCTGGCAAATGGGGCGCCCGATTAAGTATGCCGCCGGGGAGGTAAACAGTTTTGCTGAACGGGCAGACTATATGATTGCTATCGCCGAGACCGCTCTTGCGCCCATACAGCAAGCTGAAAAAGAGGGATTTATACGCTATATCCGTAAAGAGCCTGTAGGCGTTATTTTAGTGATCGCCCCTTGGAACTTTCCTTTACACACGCCGATTAATGTAATTGTGCCGGCTTTACTGGCAGGCAACAGTGTCATCTTGAAACACTCTAGCCAAACGCCACTTTGTGCTGAGCGAATCTGCCAAGCCTTTACTCAGGCAGGCTTGCCTGAGGGAGTACTGCAATACTTACATATGGACCATGATTCCACAGAAACTTTAGTGGCCTCAGGTAAGGTTAATCATGTCGCCTTCACTGGCTCTGTGGCTGCTGGCCGAAAAATTGAACGGGCTGCTGCAGGTCAATTTATTGGTGTGGGATTAGAGTTGGGAGGGAAAGATCCCGCTTACATTCGCGCTGATGCAGATTTGGACTATGCGATTGAATCTACTGTAGATGGAGCATTTTTTAATTCTGGGCAGTCTTGCTGCGGGTTAGAACGCATTTACGTGCATGAATCGGTGTATGACGCGTACCTAGACGGTTTTGTTGCTTTAACCAAAGGGCTTAATTTGGGGCGTCCTGACGACCCAGCCACTACTCTTGGGCCTATGGTGCGTTCTTCTGCTGCTGATTTTGTACGTCAGCAAATTGCTGACGCGCTCCAACAAGGAGCGGTAGCACAGATCAAACCCAGTGAATTTGCTATGGATCAATCTGGAAGCCCTTACATGGCGCCTCAAGTTCTAACGCAGGTAGACCATAGTATGCGGGTGATGACTGAAGAGAGCTTTGGTCCCGTGGTAGGCATTATGAAAGTGGCTAATGATGAAGAAGCCATTGGGTTAATGAATGATAGTGATTTAGGGTTAACTGCGGCCATTTTTACCCAAGATCTGGATACAGGTATTGCGCTGGGTGATCAAATTGAAACCGGTACTTTTTTTATTAACCGATGTGACTATCTTGATCCTGCATTGGCGTGGGCGGGTGTTAAAAACACTGGTAAAGGCTGCACCTTATCGAGTTTAGGTTTTGACGCTTTAACTCAGCCTAAATCGTACCATATTAAAATTAAATTATAGGCTGATGTATGACCACATTTGATTACATTATTGTAGGTGCCGGCTCAGCAGGCTGCGTGGTGGCTAACAGACTTAGCGCCAACCCCAACATTAGCGTGTGCCTGGTTGAAGCGGGTGGCAATGGGAAAAGCCCTTGGGTGAGTATTCCAGCGGGCATTTTTGGTTTGTACGGCAATAAAAAATATGATTACAGCTTTGTCACTGTACCGCAGAAAAACCTCTGTAATCGAGTGATGGACGTTAACCGTGGTAAAGCCCTTGGAGGCTCCAGCGCTATTAACAGCATGGTCTACATTCGAGGTAATCGTAATGATTATGATGGTTGGTCGGCTTTGGGGTGTGATGGCTGGTGCTATGACGATGTTTTGCCTGTATTCAAAAAAATGGAGGCTAATCAAATTGGTCAAAGTGCTGAATATCATGGTTTTGATGGCGAGTTAAAGGTGTCTAAACAGCAGGATGCAAATAAGGTAGGCAAGGTGTTTGTAGCGGCTGGTAAAGCCGCGGGGTTGCCAGAAAATACAGACTTTAACGGCGTATCCCAGTTGGGGTTGGGCATTTATAACGTTAAACAAGACCGTGGCCAGCGGGTGAGTAGCTATACAGCATTTGTAAAGCCTATTGAAAACCGCAGTAACCTAACCATTATGACTCATACACAAGCTTTAGATCTCATCATTTCAGGTAACAAGACAGAGGGCCTAATGGTTGAACGCGCTGGCGTGCAACAGCAGTTATCTTGTAATAAAGAAGTCATTCTTTGTGGTGGTACTATTTTGTCACCACGCATTTTATTGGCTTCAGGAATTGGCAATAAAGAGGAGTTGCGACAGTTAGGCATTGACTGTCACCACCACGTGCCGGGTGTGGGTGAGAACCTGCAGGATCATATAGATAGCATGGTTACTGTCCGGTCTTCGAAGGCAGACTCTATGGGTGTATCGTTTAAAACGTTATTACCCCATGTATTACCCGCACCGTTTAAATATTTTCTGGGCCGCAAGGGCTGGTGGACAACCAATTATGTAGAGGCCGGTGGTTTTGCAAAAACTACGCTAGCGATAGATGCTGATACTGACCCCGATATCCAATTTCACTTTGCTCCTTTGTATCGCAGCCACAGAGGTAAGAAATTTGAGTGGGGGCATGGCTATTCGGTGTTCACCTGTGTGCTGCGCCCAATAAGCCGTGGCAGTGTTAAGTTAGCCAATGATGGTAGTAAACGCAATGTGCTGATTGATTATAACTTTTTTGCCCACGAACAAGATCAGCAAACGTTGGTGGAAGGTGTTAAAAAGGCTCGTGAAATACTAGCCTCCCCAGAGTTTGATCATTTACGCGGTGAAGAAATGGCGCCTGGTGAAGAGGTTCAAACCGATGCTCAGATCCTTGACTACCTGCGCCATACCGCCACTACTGTATATCATCCAGTGGGTACGTGTAAGATGGGTACGGACTCTATGTCAGTAGTTGATCCAGCAACACTAAAAGTTATTGGTATGGACAATTTACGGGTTATGGACGCCTCTATTATGCCGTGCTTGACCAGTGGTAATACCTCAGCGCCAACCATGATGATTGCCGAGCGCGGCGCGGCGATGGTGTTGGCTGAACACCATCGCTAACGAGAACAATACAAGCATGAAAGAAGCCTGTTTAAAGCCTCAAGATGTGGTTATTATTGGTGCCGGTTTTGTAGGTGTTGCCACTGCAATGTGGTTACAAAAAAGTGGTCATAAGGTGACTTTAATAGACCCAAAACCATTTGAAGATGGGGCTTATTTTGGCAATGCGTGCACTATTGCAACTTACGCTAATATTCCTGTAGGTACGCCCAGCACCATTAAACAAATCCCTAAACTATTATTCAACCCCAACAGCCCTTTATCAATTGACTGGGCATATTTACCCTGGCTTACACCCTGGTTATTACGCTTTGCTTGGGCTAGCAGGCCCTCTCAGGTGGAAAAAATTGGCCATCAGTTAAGTGTCCTCTTAAGTCATTCCCACAGTGCTTTAGCCCCACTAATTGAGGCTGCTAATGGGCATGACTTAGTCGCCACAAACGGCACTTTATATTTATATGGCAGCGAGGCTGGTTTTGTTAAAGCAAAGCCTGACATTGATTTAAGGCGCCGTCATGGCATTTCAGTGACAGAACTAACGAAGGCTGAAGTTGGAGATTTAGAACCGCATTTAAAGCCAATTTATGCACGGGGTTTATTCTTTGAAAATGCGCAACACTTACTCAGCCCTTTAGACTTATTAAAGCGTATGGGGGAGTCAGTGATTACTAATGGTGGCAAAATCATTAGCAATAAGGCACTGGGTATTGATCGTGTTAGTGCGAATGAGCTCAAGGTGCAGTTGCAAGATTCGAGCGTGTTATGCAATAAAGTGGTGGTGGCTGCAGGTGCTTGGTCAAAGTCTTTGGCACAGCAGGTAGGCGATAAACTACCCCTGGATACGGAGCAGGGTTATCATGTAATGTATCAGGGCGCACAGCAGGTTCTCAATCGGCCGGTCGGTTGGGCTGACGTGGGCTTTTACATGACGCCTATGAATGATGGTTTAAGAGCCGCTGGCACCGTTGAGTTAGCTGGTCTTAATAACCCCACTAACCCAAGGCGCTTAAAGCTCATTGCAGACACTGTAAAAACATTATTGCCACAACTAAAAGACCACGATGGCGAGTGGACTGGTTTTAGACCTTCCATGCCTGACTCTATGCCCGTTATTGGCCAGTCAAGTAAAGATGCAGACATCTATTACGCTTTTGGCCATGGCCATATTGGTGTCACCTTATCGGGCATTACCGGTAAGTTAATTAGTGAGCTTATAGATGACAAGCCCTGTAGCGTTGATATATCGGCCTTTGCAGCGCAACGCTTTTAACCTGGATGTTCCCTCTTTGAAGATGAAATGGCTTAAGAGGCAGCCAATGCTTTAGGTAACCCTTGGTTATCAGCAGGTTTGATAAATTCTGCAGCATAGGCTTTGCGCGCAAATACGCGTTCTAAAAATGGTACAAAAAAGTCTAATTGTTGGCTGTCATAGTTAGGATCAAAACAATTTTGATCCCAGCGTTCGCAAAAATCCACTGCAGTTTGGTAATAAGGATGATCACGGTATTGGTCGCGCTCGTTGGGGTTCCAACCGGTTAAATGGTGCGCGTAGTAAATCATTTGAAATGCCCCGTGGTGCTCAATGACCCAAGTCACCTCCTCGCTAACAAAAGGGCGAATGATTTCTGCAGCCATTCGGTCATGATTTTGTGGTGCCAGACCATCACCAATATCATGTAACAAAGCGGCTACTACCCAATCGTCATTTGCACCGTCTCTCCATGCTCTGGTAGCAGACTGCAAACCGTGCTCTAAGCGGCTAATAAGATAGCCATCGATGCTGTCTTGGCCTTGACGTTCAAGTTCGTCATGCAATCGCTGAGCTGTTTTGGTATAAAACGAGTGCTCTAGGGCTTGCAACATTGCGTAATCTTGGCGAGTGCCATGTTTCATTTGAGTAAAACTAACGGTGGCCATTGCTTGTGCTCCAGTTTTATTAGGTTGTATTGCCTTGGATGCCTTTAAGTTTATCATCTAAGGCTTTTTGTTTTTGCCATGCCTTGCTATCAAAATTGCTCTGAGCCGGTTGGTCTGTTTGGAAGTGGCCATAGTGGTCAACCCCCCTTACTAACATTGCAGAATCTTGTTGTTGTTTAAGTTGTTTTACAGCGGGGCTAATATATTGAATGTTAAGGCCAATACGGCGGTCATTAGTGAGGTTGGGCTGGGAACAATGAATGGTCCACCCATGATGAAACGAGGCTTGTCCTGCTTTGAGGCTTGCGGCGATGCTTTGATTAGGGTCTATGTCATTAATAGTTTGCCCGCTTAGCAACACATTATTGTTATCTTGTGTGTTGTGGTGTTTTTGTTGTCCGTGTTTGTGACTACCAGGAATCATATGCATACAGCCACTGGCTTCGCTAGCGTCAGACAGTGCTAGCCAAACACTCACTTGGGCGTCTGAATCTAATCCCCAATAAGTGAGGTCTTGGTGCCAGCTTACGTGACTTTTTGTATTAGCTTCTTTAACAATATAAGCTGCGCTATAAAGCAATATATCTGGACCAATCAGTTGCTCAACAATATTAAGAATCTTAGGTAGAATAGCCAGTTGATACGTTGAATGCATTGCTGTGTGGGCTTTAAATTGATAATGCATAGGCCCTCTATCAGCCTCTACGGCCTCTAATATAGAGCGGTGGGCTAAGGCCTCTGAAGGCTTAATAATAGGCACTCCAGTTAAGAAACCTTGGGCATCATAAAGTGATTTCAAACGATTCACCATAACTATGCTTCACTCTAATTTTGGCTGAAATAATGCCATTTTTCTGAGTGCTTAACAAGACTGCCGTAAGCAGGTGATTGGGGTTAAAAATAGCAATTATTAAGCAAGCCAAAGGTAACTAAGGTTTTATCTGTTTAGCTATTTGGCGGGCCTAGAACAAGTGTCAGCTTTAGATCATCTGTATTTGCCAAAATTTGCTAACCATTGAATCCGCGGTAAGGTAGAATAAAGCTTCGATACATTATATATATTTGCTATATGGCCAGTTTGCATCAAGATGTTCTGCGAGAACTTGGGATTTTACAATTAGAATTGCAAACTATTGGCTTATGGAGTGATGTTGCGCCCTCTGAAAAAGCCCTGCTGAGCACTGAGCCTTTTTGTTGTGACTTAATGAGCTTTGCCGAATGGTTACAATGGATTTTTATTCCAAGGCTGAGCTACTTGGCAGAAACAGAAGGGCAGTTGCCTCGCAAAAGTGGTATTTTTCCGATGGCAGAAGGGGCCTTTAAAGATCTAGAAGATACTGTTAAAGGCCTAATGGGGAGTATCCAGCGAATGGATGCTTTGCTTACAGCATAACTATTAACGCCGTACCTTAAGCCTTGATTTACGCAGAATAGCGTTGACCTATCCAACCTCCAATAATCAATGCTGGCAAAAATACCATAGCTTCAGAAGGGTTGATCATAGCGTTAATGATGCCAGGGCCAGGACAATAACCACTGAGTCCCCAACCAATACCAAACAAACTTGCCCCTAAAATTAAACGCCGATCAATACTGGTTTTAACAGCCATGTAAAAGCGGTCAGAAAATAAGGGTGTTTTACGTTTCATAATAAAGTGTGTTGTGAATAAAGTGACTGCCACAGCTCCACCCATAACGAAGGCTAAGCTTGCGTCCCAATTGCCAAATGGGTCAAGGAAATTCTGCACTTTAACCGGGTTTACCATTTCTGAGATCACTAGGCCGGCACCAAAAATAAGGCCAGATATGAGAGCGATAATTAAACGTTGCATGTTTGATCCTTCCTTATGCCATAAAACTGCGTAATACAGTGACTGTAATAATGCCTGTGGCCACAAAGGTCACCGTAGCCGCAATAGACCTACCTGCCATTGAGCCAATGCCACAGACCCCATGCCCACTGGTGCAACCGTTGCCTATGCGTGTGCCTATACCAACAGCTAAACCTGAAACGACGAGCAAAATAGGTGAATAACCGTTGCGTAATTCAAATGCTGCAGGCAGCATCAAATAACCACCTCCAAGAAGGCCTAAAAGAAAAGCTATGCGCCAGCCGCTCTCAGAACTGCTGAGTGGGTTAAATAACAAATTGTATAGAATGCCACTAATGCCCGCGATGCGGCCATTAAACGCCAGCAGCAATGCAGCGCTTATGCCTATTAAAATACCACCGATAAGGGGCTGTATTGGGAATGCTTCAAGCATGATTTAAACCTTTTATATTAGATAACTCTAATTAAATTATACGTTAATAAATTCAGCTGTGTCAATTGTGTATACCGCTAGAACATAAGTTGTTTGTAAAAAATTTGGGTTTACTAGGAAAAAGCAAGCAACTGAGTGTCAACAAACGCTTCATATCGTGCTATGTTTAGCATTGTAAATTTGATGCTAATAATGTGGACACTCAGTAAATGCCAAGAAATGACGATATCGGTGATTTGCCTAGCTTAATGCCCGATTCAGATGAAATTAAAGGGACTCGAAAACAGTCTTCTTCAGCTTCGGTAGGGGGTAATACTAATCTTGCAGGTGGTAATGCTAATAATGAAGGTGCCGATGGTTCCTCTAGGCGAGGTGGTCGGGATAGTGGCAGACCCATTGCGTCTCCGCGTGCAATGCAGCCTAGTTCTCCTCAAATAGTAGCAAAGAATAATGGAATTCTATGGGTTTTGGTTGTCACCATGTTTTTTGGTGTGCTGGGTGGTGGTTATTGGTCTTATAACAAACTAACAGATGTGGACCTGCTCTTGATGGTGTCTCGTGGAGAGCTTGATCATGCGCGTAAACGCATTGGTGAATTGGAAGCCTTGGTAGTAGCAACAGATGTTAACTCAAATAAATCTGGTACTGTTGTTCAAGCACAGGTAAGGCTTGTTGATAATAGGGCTAAAGAGCGTAATAAGTTCGTCGATACAGAGATTGATAAGTTGTGGGGTGTTGCCTACCGTAACAACCGCCCAGCGATAGAAGTAAATCAAAAGGCAATTGATAATAACACCGCAACAGTAAAGCAACATCAAGAGAAACTGAAGACTCAAAATGAGAAAGTGAGCCTTCAGCGATCCGCTATTGCTAAGCAGAAAGTCCAAATACAAGAAGCGAGTCAAAATGGTCAGCTGGTAGTGCAGCAGGTAGAAGATCAGCTAAATAAATTACAATTATTACAAGATAAATTATCTGGGGTGTTAAAGCGGGTTGCGTCGCAGGATAAAACCTTGTCAGACCAGCATAAAACTGACATTGGTCAAGCTCAGCTTGCTCAGCAGCATGCCAAAGATCTAGCGGCGCAAGATGAAACCTTGTCAGAACAGCGCGAAGCAAACCTAAGCCAAGCTTTGCGTCAACAACAATATGCCAGAGAGCTTACTGCTTTGACCGCTTCGGTGGAAACCTTATTGCAACAAATTGAAGGCTCTACCACGGATGATGATTTGGATATTATTACCAATCGAATTGGCATACTTGAGAGCAAAGCTAGAGTGTTAACTGCGATCGAACAAAATGCTAGTGAAATGGACGAGCGAGTTTATTTGATGGAACAATCTGCTGAATCTGTAAGAGCTTTTCGCAGGGACACTAACCGACTTTTAAATGAACTCCAAAGTCAGATTCGAAACCTAGCTTATAGCCAGTAATCAAGCGGGATAAACCCAAAGGACTTTTGCATGCATAAGCTATCGCATCCTAAAATCCAATTGGGCCATTGGCCTACGCCACTTGAGCCTATGTTACGAATCAATGCTATGCACAAAGGCCCTGAGCTATGGGTTAAGCGAGACGATTGCTCCGGTCTTGCTTTTGGCGGCAATAAAACCCGAAAATTAGAATACTTACTGGCCGATGCTCAGCTTGAGGGAGCAACCACTTTGTTGACTGCTGGTGGTTTGCAATCAAACCATGCGCGACAAACTGCAGCAGCAGCAGCGCGGGTAGGGCTCGGTTGTGAGCTGTTTTTAGAGGATGTAGAGGGTGTTTCAGAGCCAGACTACAACCACTCTGGCAATGCGCTGCTGAACCAATTACTTGGTGCAAGGGTGCATCATCTCACTGCAGGCCAAGACTTAAACGCGGTGATGGCTCTGCGTGCCCAAACCCTTAGGGCCTCAGGTCAAAAGCCTTATGTTGTGCCGGTAGGCGGCAGTAATGCAATTGGTGCAATGGGTTACGTTAATTGTGGTTTAGAATTGGCACAACAAATACAGGCGCAGGGCTTCAGCTTTGATGCCATTGTTTTAGCTACGGGCAGTGCTGGAACTCAAGCAGGTTTGTTGGCAGGCTTAGCTTTAGCTGGGCAAGATATCCCAGTGTTAGGTGTTACTGTTAGCCGCTCCAGTGGTGAGCAATGCCAAAAGGTGTTGGCTTTAGTGCATGAAGTGCAAGCTTTACTTCAGCAACCCAAGTTACATGAAGACCATGTGATTTGCTTTGATCAATATTATGGCTTAGCTTATGGAGCCCCAACATTACCAATGATCGAAGCCGTGCGACTTGCCGCTAGCCTTGAGGGGCTGTTTTTGGATCCAGTTTATTCTGGTAAAGCTTTTGCAGGGCTGTTGGATCTAGTTCGGCACGGCTATTTTGATATTTCGCAGCGCATTCTGTTTTTACACACCGGCGGTGCACCCGGCCTATTTGCCTATAGCGAGTGCTTAAGTGAGCACTAAAACACCATCCTTTTAACCAAGGTGATTAGGTGATTAGCTGTTTGGGGCTTTCAAGATGTTTGCCTCGTCGCTTAAATGTGTCGATGATTATTTTTTTTAGGGCAGCAGCTACTGGCATTTGTTGATGATGGCGAGAGCTAAGTAGGGCAATCTGACGTCTTATAGGTGGTTCTTCAATTAGCCTAAATGCAAGTTCATCGTTGTCCTTTGGAAAAGCCATCCATGGCAGCGTAGTAATACCTGCACCTGCTTCCAACATAGCAATTAGTGAAGTCATATGGGTCACCTGCATTGGGGCAGATAAAAACGTTTGTGCAGGTGTATTGTCAACTAGTGGTGTGGTGCCATTGCGAATAAGTTTTTGTTGGCCTAGTTCCATCCAATTAATATCATTGCCTATCTGCATCCACGGATGAGCTTTACGGGCGACAAGGCCCACGCGGTCTGCGCATAAGTGAGTATGGTGAAGGTCTAGTTCGGTTTGCCAAATACTACTAATGGCTAGGTCAATCCGTCCATCTAGCACCTTATCTCTTAAGTTATCACCATTATCATCTTGCACTTGCAGGTGAACTAGCGGGTGTTGTGCTAGAAAAGCGCGAAGAATATGGGTGAGTACAGTTTTTGCAACAGACGGTAAAACACCCAACTTAATAATGCCAGACTGGCCTTGTGCCATACTCAAACCATTATGTAAGGTGGTTTCATAATGTTTATAAAGGGCTTTTGCCTCAGGTAAAAAAGCTATACCAAAGGCGCTGAGTTCTCCATGACGCTCAGGGTTGAATAGAGCTGCTCCAAGTGATTGCTCAAGCTGCTTTATGGCCAAACTCACAGCCGGCTGAGACCTACATAGGAGGCTTGCCGCCTGGCGAAAATTTTTGCACTGGGCTACAGTTAAAAAAGTGTTAATTTGAGCTATTTTTATATCTGGCAGCATGGCATTAACCCTATAGTTCGATTTTTAGTTAAACTTATCAAATAATACATTTAATTAATTATTATTATCAAGCCTGTCGGTTTAAAATGCGGTTAACTAATATAAAAGTATGCCAGTTAAGGCAAAACAGGAGCTAACATGAACCAAGTACAAAAGAACTACATCGCTGGTCAGTGGGTAGATGGAGAATCAACGGTTAAAAATATTAACCCTTCAGACCATAGTGAAATTGTTGGTGAGTTTGCTCAAGCGTCAGCTGAACAAGTGGATCAAGCTATTGCAGCTGCCCGTGTGGCCCAGGTTGAGTGGCAGGCCACAGGATTAGAAGCTAAGCAGCGTGTGTTACAAGCGATTGGTGATGAAATGATTGGGCGTTGTAATGAGCTTGGCGAAGTGCTCTCACGTGAAGAAGGTAAGCCTCGTGCAGAAGGCCGCGGTGAAGTTTATCGGGCCGGTCAGTTCTTTCAGTATTATGCTGCTGAAGTATTGCGCCAAATGGGCGACACTGCAGACTCTGTGCGTCCGGGTGTAGAAATCGATGTCCGCCGTGAGCCTATGGGTGTCGTGGCTGTAATTAGTCCTTGGAACTTCCCAACTGCCACAGCGTCTTGGAAAATTGCCCCTGCCTTGGCCTTCGGTAACGCAGTGATCTGGAAACCAGCTAACCTAACCCCAGCCAGTGCTGTGTTGCTTGCTGAAATTATTGCCAAGCAAGACATTCCTGCAGGCCTATTTAATTTAGTGATGGGTTCTGGCTCTAGCGTAGGTGAAAAATTAATTACTTCAGAGACTATTGATGCCATCACATTTACGGGTTCTTTGGCAGTAGGTAAGCGTGTAGCGGTGGCTGCTGCTAGTAATCTCACCAAGTTCCAGCTAGAAATGGGCAGCAAAAATGCCTTGATAGTGCTGGACGATGCAGATTTAGATAACGCAGCAGATTGCGCCGTTAATGGTGCTTTTGGAGGTTCTGGTCAAAAGTGTACGGCATCTTCTCGTTTGATTGTGACTGCTGGGGTACATGATGAATTTGTGGCTAAAGTTAAAGAGCGTATGGCCAAGCTTAAGGTTGGTGGCGCACTGGAAGAAGGTGTAACTATTGGCCCAGCAGCAGACGCTAAGCAATTTGCACAAAATAAAGAGTACTTTAAGCTAGCTCAAGACGAAGGGGGTCAACTGGTTTGTGGTGGTGAGTTTGATGACAGCAAAGGTTATTTTATGACGCCAGCATTATTTATTAATACCACGAATCAAATGCGCATTAACCGAGACGAAGCATTTGCTCCTCTAGCCTGTGTTATTAAAGTGGCAGACTATGACGAAGCCTTGGCAGCATTGAATGACACGCAGTACGGTTTAACAGGAGGTATTTGTACTACCTCTCTTAAATACGCCACCCACTTTAAGCGTAATGCTAAAACTGGTTGTGTCATGGTCAACTTACCGACTGCTGGGACTGATTACCACGTGCCTTTTGGTGGCCGCAAGAATTCAAGCTTTGGTTCTCGTGAGCAAGGTAAATATGCTGAAGAGTTTTACACCGAAGTGAAGACCACTTACATGAAAGCTTGATTACTTTTATGCGGATCATAACGGCTTAAACCTTAAGTTTTGATGATTTTCATGCAAAGTTTATGCGCAGCTGATGGGCAATAGGAAAAGGGAAAGAATGAGCAAAATGATGATGATTGATGGCTTACAATATAGCCATTGGAGCCGTGAAGTATTTGAGCAGATGCGAGAGGGTGGCTTAAGTGCTGTCCATGTGACTATTGCTTATCATGAGCTTAGTCGTGAGACGCTGCAGAATATTGGCCAATGGAACCGCATGTTTGAAATGCATAACGACTTGATTATGCCTGTTCACACTGCAGCAGACATTCAATCTGCACATGCTCAAAACAAGGTTGGCATTATTTTCGGGTTCCAAAACTGTTCACCTATTGAGGATGATATTGATCTAGTGGCTATTTTTCACCAGCTTGGTGTGCGTATTATGCAGTTAACCTATAACAACCAAAGCCTTTTAGGAGCGGGTTGTTATGAGGCTACTGACTCTGGAATTTCTCGATTTGGTAAGGTTGTTATTGCAGAAATGAATCGTGTGGGCATGGTTATTGATATGTCTCACAGTGCTGA
>Ga0115006_10001405_pt1 | contig 14960 bp, 14 predicted proteins | sample ArcOceMetagenome_3_FD_88943 | JGI IMG/M metagenome (GOLD analysis project Ga0115006, IMG submission 88943) | Marine eukaryotic phytoplankton communities from Arctic Ocean - Arctic Ocean- Svalbard ARC20M Metagenome | ecosystem: Environmental > Aquatic > Marine > Oceanic | place: Arctic Ocean...
AAGGGGTTGGGATTATGGGTGAGGCGAGGAGCGAGGCGACGAGTGGAAGGTTTTTAGTTATGTAGGAAGACGGTGTAATGTTCTTGCTGTCGCTTCGCTCCTCCCGTCCTTCGCTCCTCGCTTCCCCTCACCTTCTCGGCAGATGGGTAGTCCCCAGGTGCGATGGCACCACTGCCATCGACGTGAGCGGCGAGGCCACGGAAGGCAGCGTGGAGAAGGGGTGGCCTGTCGAACTTGGCAAAATCGGTCATCATGATCTCCCCAGGGTTGTCCAGGGCCTCCTTGAGGGGACGGAACGTAACCTTGGAAGGCTTCTTGATTTGGTTGATGTAGCCCTGAGTGGCGGCGCCGGTGAATGAGCTGCAGTCGCCAATCTCAAAGGTGAAGGGTCCGGTGACCTTGACGACGTGCTCGGTGTCGTTGAGCTCGGGCATGCCCTGCGATGCGATGAGCGGCGGTGATGAGCGAAGCGACGAGTGGAAGGGTTGTTAGTTATCGCGGTGGGCGTATGCACAAGGAGCGTAGCGACGAGCTGAATGTTTTTGATAGGCAGTATGCTGTTGCTTCGCTCCAGCTCTCACCTGAACCCTGCCGAACTTGACAGTGTCCCCAGTCTCAAGTCCGTGCCTTCCCTGGTCCTCGAGGACCTTAACAACTCCAGGGTTCGACACCGTGATGGCCTCGATTTGGCTCATGTGTGGGTTCTCCCCGTCCTTGTCGGAGACTATGAACTCAGCTCCAAAGTCGCAGAACACCTGACTGAAGACACCAGAAACCTGGGAGTAGATGAAGGCACAGTTGGAGGTACGGCACTGTTCGTTCAGGGCGACCACGTCCGCGGAGGGGAGGGGGGTGGTGACGCAGCAGCAGCTCATGCCCTGAGGGGAAATGGTGTCAACAATCTTAACGGGGACGTACTGGTTGAGCTCAGAGAGCTTATCCTTGCAGGTCGCAGCACGGGGCTTCCCAATGTCGGACTCCTGAAAGTAGAAGTTCCCGCCGAGATCGAAGGAGGTGACGGGGTTGGGGTCGTAAAGAGTCACGGACTTGACACCGGCAAGGATAATATTCTTGGCAACCTCCACGCCCAATCCCGACAGACCAACTATCAGGACATCGGACACCATCATCTTTTGCTGGGCCTCGTGGCCCATGACGTAAAGCTGAGAGAATAAACGTTTAGGGGGAAAAGGAAGGGTAAGAGTCGAAACAGGACCTGCGGAAAAAGATTTCAAAAGAGATACCAGGGTATAGAGTGGTATCAAAACAAACAAGAGAGGTGAGGAGTGCTCTTTCAAACCTCGACCACGAGCCCCAATAGACCATCCCAATTCACACACTGGAAAAGTTTTTCAAGACTGAACAGCGGACGGGGGTCTCGACGAAATGGAGTTTGGTGTCATAACACAAATGGGGTGGACCTACCTGTCTACTGTAGAGCTTCTCATCAACCTTTTGTGCTGATGCTTCAGTTTCCATATTATTTGAAGCGTGATAAAAGTATTAAAATTGGGATTGAAATGCTGGAGGCAAATCTGAGTCTTAGTGCTCTTGATTCTGTACAGACTGTAAACGAAACAAGATTACTTCCCGCAGGTATGTAAATGTTGCTTACAAATATATTAATAGTAATTATTCGCCATAAATATAACAAATACAAAACTAATGACACTTCTTCATGACGGGAGATCGTTCGATATGCTCAGAACTCACTCTAACCTCATTCTCTCCATCTGAATCACCACCCCAGAGTAAAGGCATCTAGAAATTCTTCCCCTCCCTCTTACGACCCAGAGAATCACTTTACCATTAAGCGCAAGGGAGGTGAGCGGAACGATGAGCGACGACCAGGCCTGGAGTGAAGGAAGGCTGGAAAGAAGGAAAGCTGGAAAAAATGAAGGATGGAGCGAAGGAAGGCTGGAGCGAAGCGACAGCAGTATACGCCCACCACTATAACTAACAACCCCTCCACTCGTCGCTTCGCTACTCACCCTTTCACCCTACAGGTAACGAGGACAACTTCGGGGAATTTTTCGGTGGAGTAAACTCGTCCTCCGTACCAACCTCGAGATCCTCCTCTTTCACGATTGGAACCAAGGTAGTCGTAGTCCTGGTGGTGGCATCTCTAGCAATCTCTACGGTAAGGTCGTTAACGATGGCCAACTTTGCGTTCTGGTCGTCCCCCAAGGGAATATCCGTAACCACGTGGAACGTTGCCGCCATCAACAACAACCCCTTCGAGTACTGGATCACCATGAAGGGTCACCCTGCGTACAACAAGATGATGGTGGACGTGGAGAACTTCATTGAGAGCCCGGGTTCGGAGGACGTAGCGGTTAACAGTGTTTTCACGGACAAAATGTACGACTCGCTTGAGAAGCATATGGACGTTGCTGGCTTCAAGGACCTTCCCAAGGTTAGGGAGTTCTGGGAGAACGACTTCAAGGTGAGATCGGACGAAAGCTGGAGCGAAGCGCCAGCAAAAGAATTATGGCGCCTTCCAATATAATTAGCAACCTTCCGCTCGTCGCTTCGCTCCTCACCGCCGCTCGCACCCCCCTTGCTCATTACAGTCTCGCCCCATCATCACTGGTTTCATGAAGGACAAGTCTCTGGGTTCTAAGCGCCTCACCTCCATGCCTGACCGCATCACGAACACCATAAACGTGGTAAACTCCCCCGACCCCGTCTGCAGGCCCACCGTCATTAACATGTACGAGGGAGACCTATCCACCCTCGACCTCTGGTGGGAACAGTGGAGCACTTACATGTTCGAGACACCCCTCACGATCAAGGGGAAGGGCGGCGAAGAGACCCTCAATGTTTGCGAAATGCTGGCCCCCATTAAGTCCTCCAAGTACCCTGCTATTACTCCGGAGGAGGAGGTGAGAGCTGGAGCGAAGGATGGCTGGAGCGAAGGATGGCTGGAGCGAAGCGACAGCGGTATGCCGCCCACCAATAAAACTAACAACCCTTTTCCGCACTCGCTTCCCTCGTGCCGTTCTCCTCGCCGCTCATCACAGGCAGTGTCCATCCCCCTTCAGGTTGTCGCACACGCCATCTTCGACTCCATCCTGGTGCACATGCTCAACACCATCTCCGGGCCGTCGGTGTGGCAGCCAATGAAGCGGGAGATCGTCGAGGCCCTCAACAAGCAGAAGGTCCCCAAGACCCTAAACATCCTCGCCGAGCAGTACATCGAGAGTGATGTTATCTGCCTCCAGGAGGTCTCCGCCGCCTTCATCGGACAGGCGCGTTCGATCTCGGCCCTTTCTTCGAAGTTTAATATTGTGGCATCTACCCACCTAGACGCCAAGCGCGACCAGAACTCCGTGATTTTCCTGTCTAAGGCCAAGTTCCCCGACGGCGCCAGCTCTGAGATCACGGAGATGGTCGAGGCCGCCTTCCCAGAGGGTGTAAGTGTCCCTGTGGCCCAGGGCGATATTATTGCTGTGACAGCGACTGACGCGAACGGAAGGAAATTCGTTGTGGCCTCTTTCCACGGCGACACAAATGGCCTAGCGACCATTCCCGTCCTCCGCGCCATCCACAAGACCATGAAGGAGACCCCGGCCCTCCAGGACCACAAGCTTATCTTTGGTCTTGACGCCAACACATACGAGAGTGGCTCCAAGGACAAGCAGGGGGTGACAGAGTTCGGCAAGGAGTTTGTCGGCCTCGGCTACAGTAGTAACTGGGGCGATTCCCCTTCTCCCACTGAGTACACCACCTACAATGCCAGAACTTACCTTCAGCCCCAGCTCAACAAGGCCCTGAAGAACGACGAGAAGAGGGAGAAGGGCGATGTGAACCCCAAAGACTTTATCCTTTTCGAGGGGGCGAGCTGGAAGGTTGCCAACAACTTGAAGGACAACACAGGGAAGGGGGTATACTTGGAGGACACGCCTTTCCCCACCCTCGACTGGCCAAGTGACCACGGTCTTTTGTGTTGCAATCTGGAGGAGCTTTAGAGGTGAACTGGGTGGAGGGGGGTTGACAATTCTGGAGAAGGATTGAATAATATAGCGTAAGGGCTCTGGCGAATGAAAAACGCTTTCTTTTTATGTCTTCCGCCGTGCATGCAGCGCAATTGCCCCAACATCACTTGTCAATTCTAATCTCACAGTTCTTCCCAAACCCCTCACCGCCGAACCGCCAACCCCAACAACGACTCCTTTATGAGAACCTCTGAGTCTTTTTGATAACACCGGCCCCCTCGGGTCTCATGGTCGTAACCCAATCGGTTTGGTGACCCCACTCCATGGCAGCGCTCACCAAGGGGCTGCCATACTTCAGACTCATCTTCATCTCAAACATCTCCTCGGCCGTTTTCTTGAATTTATCGTCGTCGGCAGACTTGTCAGCAAGGGTGATGGCGCGCTTGTGGTACTACAGAGGTGAATTTTGATAACGACAATAGGCACGGAGACCAGAAGGGGAAGGTTGGAGGGGGGGAGAGAGGTAATGGGAAAGACGGGTGAAGTTGGTGTGAGAAAAGATATCAAACGACGCTGTGGGTGGCTGAATCCGCGAAGATAAACTTACCTGATCATAAACAGTCCCTCCACGGGTCGGCGGCCGGGATGGAATACTGGTGGTTCCTTGTGTTGGGTACGCAACTACCACCTTCCTCGGTGCCATTGTGACAAAAGAGAGGGCTTCGGCGTCTTCTTCCGACATACTTGATTTATATTACGTCTTGTGGTGATTGAAATGCCAGAAATGGAATGAGCCGTTGATTTCAGGGCTAGCTAGCATTTTTCTCTATCTTACTTTCTGAATTTTTTGTTTTGAGGCACCGTATCGAGAGCAAATGCCAGTCTCCACGCGAAACGCGGCCGAGGGCATGGAAGACGTTATGAGTTGCCTGACAGAGGCCAATGTTTACGTGCAGGCCCTTGAGTGGGCGATGGCCGAGGAATGTTATGCAAATGCCCTTGACGACGCTGAGAGAAATTTTGGTGAGCACCATATTATAACGCTCAAGTGCCTGGAGTGTACTGCCAGGTGCGCGAAAATGCAGAATAAGATGAATTTAGCCATACCATTCTACGAGAGGTTCATTGTCCTGAGGGATGAGGCGGAGGAGAAAGGCAATAAAGGATTTTTTGATTCAGGGAGTTTGGTGACGGTATATCAAGAGCTATCGGAGTGTCTTGAAGCTGAGGGTCGCTTGGAAGAGAGCGAAGCCATGGCAAGCAGGTCAGAAAAGGTGAGATTGGACAAGTAGTGAGGCGACGAGTGGAGGCAGCGAACGTGCTGAGTGAGGGCGACAAATGTGGCGAGTGTGGTTAGCGAACGTGGCGAATAGCATAAACTGTATCTGTAGTATTGGCTAAATCTGATCGTCGCTTCGCTCATCGCAGGTCCTTGGAGTGTTGAAGGAGAGGGTGGAAGAGATTGAGAGGAAGGAGGCAGAAAACGATGCTAGAGACGAGAGTGGCGACGAAGACAAAGATGAAGATGAACTTGATGATGAAGACGAAGACGAAGATGAAGATGAAGATGAAGATGAAGATGAAGATGAAGATGAAGACAATGAGGCAAAGGAGAACGAAGCCCAGAAAGGAAATCGACGAGGTAAAAGTTGAAAGTTGTGATGAAAAGTTGATTTTGTCGCTTATTCACGCTGTAGAGAAACTCAAGAGTTCAATGTGGAAGTAGAGCGTCGCATCTGGTGGGATCACTCCGCCGCCCGCTCCCCTTTCACCGTAAGCCAGGTCAGGGGGTATGATCACCATCCTCTGCTCCCGCCTACGCATGTCGAGAAGCATTTCGTCCCAACCGGCTATGACGGCGCCCACGCCTACTTCAGTTTGGAATTCCTTCCCCTTATCCCTGGAGCTGTCAAACTTCTTATCACTCTCAAACGCATCTAGCCAGCCGCAGTAATGGGCTTTTACGACAGCTCCGCGTGCTGGTTTCTTTGCTCCGATGCCTTCCCTGACCACGACATATTTCAGGCCGCTCTCGGTGGTAGTTAGGGAGCTCTCAGGATAAACTACACCAGGATTACTTGAACCCTCCTCCTTCGCCTTGACCATTTCTCCGAGGCTCGCACCAGCCCTCTTGACTTCCCCATTCGCTGCGTCGATTTGGTCGCCTTTTTCAGGATCTGCGGTGGGCGAGGAGCGGAGCAACGAGTGGAATGTTGTTAGTTATGTGGGTAGACAGTGTCGCGGTAGTGTCGCTTTTGCTGTCGCTACATTCTTTGCCCACTCTTACCATACCAAGCCCAGTGCTTTCGTGCTTGTTCCATTTTTTCCTTGTCGCCCATGATTGGACCGAGTTGACCAATGGTAGCGCAGAGCTTACAGACAGATATCTTGGATATAGATCCAATGTCGTCGCCTTCGTGCTCAATGGCGCCGCCAGCGACAATAAGGCAGAGACCAAAGGGCTGGACATCACTTGGCTCCACACTGTAAGTCTCTTCGTTCAACTTCAAGGTCAATGCGTCAGCAGCAACGTTATGGACATAACGAGCTTTCTTGGAAGCAGGGTCGCCGCCCACTTTCTCTAGATGTGCGGCCGCTTCTTCCTCGGATGGGGGGGGATAAATGTAAACGTCTATCGGGGAGCCTACCCAGTACGAAATACTAGACTTATGCTTGACCATCTTGTTCTTGGCTATGTGATTCATCAGAGATCGCTTCGTCGCCGGGCGCTGTGTAAAAACCCTTGCGTCCCCCTTGTCGATCCTCTGAGAACTGGGGAAAGTTAGCGGAATGTTAGGGGGAGAGGGATTGATTCTGGGGTAGGGTTGCTCTTACGTACTAGTCAGACACGATCTTCTGGAGTGAAAGGCCCCGTGGATGAGCCCATACCACATTAAACTGCTTCTCGGCCAGTCCAGCCATTTGAGAGAGGGCGGCCATGACACAAACAGATATGATATATCCAAAACATCGGCGTAAAATAGCAGGCTGTGGAAAGTTTCGTAGAGAGCGTAGAGTGCTGCATGCCTAAATTACATATGCTACATACCAAAATGTGATCAAAAGTGTTATCAATCCTTTCAGACCAGACCCTATACCAAATCATCCCCCTTAACGTTGCTCTTGGGTTCTTCATTGTTGTCTTCGACCACGGCAAGTTCTCCTTTGTGGACGTGGTCTTCGTTTGCATGAACAGCAAGTTTGGTACCCTCCACATTTGTCTTGAACTCCTGCTCGTCAAAACTTTGGGCCCTGATTCTCCTTCTCTCGGTTGAGGGTTTTGCCCATGGTTTGTCGTCGTCGAGGAGCATGTTATTTCCGATTGGGATCTTGCCTTCCTCGTCTTCTTCTTGCCCATTCGTCCCTGGCACTTCGGTCTCGGATGAAGCTCGATCGTTTGTAGATTCATCAGCAAGGTTGTAGAGGTCAGTGCGCGTCTCCCCGGGAGTTGCATTCACCCACGATTTAACGTAGCTCGTGAAAGTTTTGTCAATATTTTCGTCCTTCGCTTGCTCCTCAAAACTAACGAAATATCGTCCGGACATGGAGTCCTCCTCCTCCTTTTCGCTTATCTCGTAGCGTTCCGCAAATCTTTGATCCTCTGGTATGGTTGTGACATACTCCTCGAAAGCCTTGTCGAAAATTGTGTTGTACTTTTCCGAGGAAAATCCACTAGGGTGGAGCGTCAAGCAGCTGTCTAAGCCTTTGCGCTCCTTATTCAAGAATGCTTCGATCTCCCATAGAAAGTGTGCAATGCTTTCCCTCTGACCCGTCAGGCTTCCCAAAATCTGGGGAAGAAACTTTTTCTGTTTACCCCACAGATCCTTTACGTTGAATCTATTTGTCACCCTGCAGGAATTCGTTCCAGGGATATCTTGGATCAAAAAGGCGAACCTGCACTTTGCTCTCACAAAATGAGGATCGCCAGCATGGCGCTCAGGGTCGGCGTCGTATTGAGCATCTTCTGCGTGAATCAAATAGGTGCCTTGGCTGATTCTCTTCCAAATCTGCCTCAACACGAACTCTCTGTTTTTCAACGGTGGGGGGAGGATTTTCACGACTTGAATGATCGAGTGGTGCTCGTTCTCCCTGTGGATTGTTGTTCTGAATCTCTCCGAGCCTTCTACCACGTTGATAATTTTCCTGAAGGGGTGGTCAAATTGGACAACATAGTTGGCGACGGTGGGTGCGGAATAAGGAATGACGCGGCTTTGGACCCCAAGGAAGCCAACCTGAGAATACTCAACGTCTAAGGATACCTCGAAGTTGTTGTTCTCCATGCCTGAACTCTTTTGAAGGCCTGGACTGCTGTTATTTTGTTTCCTGTTCATTGCCTTGACTTTACCCAACCCCTCAACGATGTACTGGTAGCCCTCCTTGATGACCGTTTCTTCCTTCAGTGAGTAAACTGACGCGTGAGCCACGGCATTGTTGAGGTCCTTATTGTCCATGTGTATGTCCCCGTCCCACGCTGAAAGTAGTTTTTCGATCTTTTTGAATGATGGGCGATCGACCGGATCCTGACTCCAGCAATCGTTGATCAGTTTTGCTACTACAGGAATCAAGTTTTTCCACTTGCGGGGGAGCTTAGGCCTCCAACCCCTGGCAACTCTCTCGGTGAGATCAATTTGATTATTTGGTGGATTCTCGCCACTGTAGAACATGGTCCTGGCGTTGCCGTGCATGGCGAGGTCGACCAAGATGCATCCAAAATTGTAGACGTCGCTGGATGTCCCGTAAGCGTCGCCTCTGAGAACCTCAGGGGCCATGTAAATTGCGGTACCCACATCCATGGTGAGTTCATCCAAATTGTCTGGCAGCAACCTGCTGCTGCCAAAATCACTTATTTTTGCAGATCGCCAGTCAGTGATGAGAACATTTGCTGTTTTCAAGTCCCTGTGGATGATTGGTCTCTTCCTTTCGTGAAGGTAGCGCATTCCATGGCAGATGTCTAAGGCAAAGGATTGTTTGCCGTTGCTCCAATCCAACAATGATTCCTTCCTCATAACATCCTTGAGTGAGCCCTCCTTGGCGTATTCTAAGATGCAACAAATGTGTGGAGATTTCAGCACGCAGCCAATGGTCCTCACAATGTTCTTATGTCGCAGCATTACTCCAAACTGCATCTCCCCAATGAAGCTCATTACGTTCGACTCGTTCAACCTAGTTTCCCCCATAAGCTCCTTCACGGCAACGATCTGATTCCTGTATGTGGCGGCAAACACCACCCCGTTGCCACCCTTGCCCACCTCGTGCAGGTATTTCAGCTCCTTATACTCGACCTGGACCTCAAGTAAACTAGCCAGTTGCCTTTGCACTTGAGGATCATCCAGTTGTCTCAAGACTTCATTGAGATCGTCGTTCCCGACAGAGCTATCCTTTCTGTTGGTCGCCTTTTCGTGAATAAACTTATTTTTATACTCCAGCCAATAAAGAGAAAACAGCTCCCTCGCTTTGGTACTCCTTTTGCTGGCACTTTTGAACAAAGAAAAAGTAAAAAGAATCGCAAAGGTCATTTGCTGAAAGAAGAGCACGAATCGTTCGTAACTTTCTTCGTCGGAGAGGCTGTCTTGCATCAGTGTTGAGTACTGAGGTACGAGGAGGAAGACAAGGAACACAAAGATTTTCGATATGGATCTGGTAGCGACGCAAGGCAGCGCGGCAAATATTGTAGCGATGACAATAAAAATGAAAATGAGCGGGAAAAGGCCCAACCCTCCCAACTCATGTTCTTTTTGTGCTGGTCTAAGGTAGGCCAACATGGACATAAGAAGAACCCCAGGAAAGAGTACGAGGAATGATGCAGAAGTGCAGGTCTTGATGATGTTCGTGTGGTAATCCTTGTCTTTTTCGACAAAGTCGATGTGCATTGCTGCCTTCCGCATTAGATATATTGGGAGGAAGCCGAAAAGTAAGTAAAGCATCATAAACAGGGAGACAGTTCCATTCGAGTGCTGGTCCCTGTCCCTGTCCAGCACTATTGTCACTAGAAAGAGCACTGCCGAGATAAATAATAATCCGTTCGCAGACTTTGAAGTTTTAGGGAACGTTTCTACCCAGGAATGGACGGTGAAGACCTCAAATTGCATCTCAGCAAGGTCACTCTCAAAGTGGGGTTCGCGATTTACTTCGTCCAAAGTCAGCATCGGGTGGTGGATCGTCCCGGAAAATATTTTCGCCGTGGGATGCTCTGGATCCGCCCATGGGGCTGCCGTAGAGAGCCAGTCCGAGAAGTAAGTCCCTTCCTCCCCTGGAACTTGGTCATCGTTGTCGTTATTGAACAACAGCTTCGTAGCGCCTAAATGTCTATACTTATGGAGAATATTCCTTCGGGCCCTGTAGTCCTCTCTAACCTTCTCGACGGCGTCTCCAGTTGTTTGAAAGTATGTTTCAATGTCAGATAAAACTGTCATTGCCCTCAAGCACGCATATTGACGAAGATGTGAGGGTATTGAGCCACCGGCGTCGATGTCAATTATGATTGATACGATACTATTCTGGAAAAAGTCAGGGACATGCGACTTTTCATCTGAAGCGCTATTTTCTATGAGGACGGCGGTGAAGAAGAAAGGGCGCACTCCCTTACTCTCGTTCTCCATTTGCGGAGGAGGGTAGGGCTCATCGTCTACACTGTATGTGCAGTAAATTATCCGGTTTGCGTCGAGGCGTTTCCATGTGTGTTTAGTGTAGATGTCGCGATACAGGAAAGGCACTGGCATCCAACGCCTATTGAAGGTGCTCATTGTGTGGCTGCTGCTTCTGGACGAAATAAATCGGACAATATCATCCTTGTTGAATTCCCTCCTTCTGGGGTTCATGTAGTCTAAAAGGAAGGCCAGAACATGGGAGGGTGGGGCTTTTATATAGACAGTGCCAATGTGCAGCGACGGGGGCTTAGTTTGGTACCAACGGTGCTTCAATTGCGTGAAAATCGGGGCAATGTCGTCGACAGTCTGGTAAAGTTGCATGGTCGTGGGCCCGGTCTGCTTGGAGTCTAAAGTAAGCGGGGCAAATGGCAGGGCGAGGAGTGGAGCGACGAGTAATGTTAGCCTACACGGAGGATTTTTTCCTCAATTTCAACACTTCGACAGTTTTTTTAAACCTTACTTACTTGAAGATCTTACTCGGACCAGCGCAGCCTTTCGAACAGTGTCAAGAAGAACACACGCGGTGTCCAATTTATCCACTTCTGCGTGAGTGTAGGGGTCAGGAGAATAGCCCTTGTACATATGGTCGTACTTGAGCCCGGTGGGCAAAACAATCGTGTCCAAATCGAGGTTGGCCGAAACTGATAGAGGTGAATTCGTCCTCTTACGGTACAAGAGACCTTCGGACGACGGGCTCGTGTCACTGGGTGGGATGGAGGCACTGGTATTCTTGGTCATATCAGATTCGATAGCAGGTGAATTGTCATGGACATTGTCCTTGACCAGCGCTGGAGCTTGATCTTCAGACGAAGTGGCGTGACTCAGATCCGATCGGAACCCATCGGGGGCGATGGCATCATCGATGACGTCGATGCCGTCGATGTTACGCCCCTCCTGGAGAATAGATGATAACTCATTTCCCTCAAAGTCAAAGGGGTCAAGGGAACCCTTGGACTGGGTATCGAACGTGGACAATGTTGAGTCTGTAGCGACATCGGTAGTTGCGTTGTGTCCGCTTCGCAGCGTGTTGCGCAAGTCGCCGAATTGATTGCCGAGCAGAAACTTTGCACCCTTTTTTGTCGAGCCCTTGTGTTTTGCTGTTGTGTACTTGTTTTCGCTTGAATAGTTGGAATTTTCCATAGGCACAGTCTTGGCACCCCGAATACTAAGAATGAGCTCCCTGGGAGAGATTGTAGCAAACGTTAACACTGATATAATGGCTACTTCCAGGACATTCATCTCAACCTTTTTCGAGGGGAGATGTTGAGTGACCAAATTAAGCACAAACAGCACAATTAACGTCGCGTACGCTGGGTTGGGCGAGGATTTGGGGTGAGTTGGGTGAGATTTTGACTCAAAAGGCGGAATCGAGGACCATGAGGGTGGTGGGGTGTGAAAACGATTGAGAGAGTTTGTCAAGCGAATGATTCATTTTCTTCGCTTCAATGCCTATGTCTTCGGTTTTGTTGACGCTATTGTGATATGCTCACTTAATAAGAACCTATCGTGGCCATTAAGTTGAAAAAATGCCATTTTCTAGAAGGAAAACTGGGCAAAGTCAAAAAGTGAAAGTGAAAAGTGGGTTGGAGGAATAAAGTGGAAAGATCCCATCTTTTGAATTCTATTTTTTTACAAACAGGAATGCTGGGTGGCGCTGGTAGCTCGAACGAGACGAGCTCTTTGCTCGATGGGAAGGAGGTTGTGGGGAAGTATGATGGTGCGGCCCCCGGAAGCGACAAGGGGAAGCTAAGGATGGCTGCTGAGAGGATTGTGTCGGAGAAAAAAGGAAGGCCCTCGACAATGAAGGCTGCGGCCTCCGTGTTGCTGTCCAGGCTTAGGACCTCGAAGCAGAAGAACAAGGAGAAGGATAGGGAGTGGCAGGAGACTCACGTTGATGTATTCCACTCTAGCACGAGGATGTCGATCGTGGGGGATGCCAGTTTTCGGAGGCGGAGTTCTGTGGGGGGGGTTGCGGCAAACGATTCGTCCATGTCTCTTGAATCTGATGGTGAGGGGGCAAAGGAGGAGGGGGCGAGGAGAGTTGTGACCAGGGACGTCTTCTGGAGGATGGTTGAGACGCCTATAATTGTCATCCTCATAGGCGTACTGACTGCGCTTGTGTCGGTGGGCGTTAACGTAGCGACGAAGAGGATATACCCCATCAGGAAACAGATTGTGTTTGGGATCCCAGACGAGAAGATGGTGGTCAAGTTTGGCATTTACTGCGCGTTCTCGTTGACTGCGGCCCTATTGAGCAATTTGATGACGCAAAAGATCTGCCCCGAGGCTAGTGGAGGGGGGATACCAGAGGTGAAAACTCTGCTGGACGGGAGTTACAAGAAAGCCCTTGTTATGCCGAGGACAGTCTTCACCAAAGCTGTGGGGCTTGTGCTTGCCATCACTGCAGGCCTGAGTGTTGGGAAGGAGGGGCCCTTCGTACATATCGCCGTTGCTATCGCGGACACTCTCATGAGGCAGAAGTGTTTTTCACACCTTGCCAAGAATGACGCAAAGAGGCTAGAGATTCTAGCATGCGCTGCCGCGGCGGGGGTCGGGGCCACGTTTGGTACGCCGTTCGCTGCTGTTTTATTCTCTATTGAGGTGACGGCAGGTTACTTCATGGTCAGGAACTTGCCGAGGTGCTTCCTGTGCGCAATAAGCGGGACCTTGAGTATGACCTTCCTAGGCTTCGACCGTGTCTTTGGCCTCTTCTCGGACCTTCCAAAGATGGCGAAGGGCTACCACGCGAGGGACTTGGTCTGCTTTGTCGGTCTTGGGGCACTGTGCGGCGTTCTCGGATGCGTGTTTGTGTATTTCGTGAAAAGGGTGGTAGAGTTCAGGAATGACTTCCTCCAGGGCGGCTGGCGGGGGCTTGGAGTGGGGTGGGGGGTCGGGGGTAGGCGCTGGTTCTATGTTTTTTCCGTGACTCTCTTGGTTTCTCCCTTTGTCTTCTTTGACATGAGCGCAGGGGTCGCCAGGTGAGGGGGGGGCGAAGACCGAAGTCAGCGAGCGAAGGCAGCGCGCGTAGCGAGCTGCCTAGTGCTCCTCTATACGGATAAACTAACTCCCACTGCTCGTCACTTCGCTCTTCGCAGCTTCGGAGACCAGCACAGTATCGTGAACTACATATTTCAGACAGCGCCCTTGGGGCTCAGCGTGCCGCTGGTGTTGTACCTTCCGTTCAAATTCTTTGTCACTATAGCTTGCGTGACCTTACCTCTCCCTGTCGGACTGTTCACGCCCGTATTTTTGATAGGTGGGACGACCGGACGGATTGTCGGTGAAGTTCTACGGCTTATGGACGCCCATGTTCTACAAAAGAGGGGGGTCGAGGGTTTCATCACCTTGCAACCTTGGGAATTTGCGCTTATTGGGGCAGCGGCGTTCTCGAGCGGAGTCACGAGGGCCATATCGACCGCGTTAATTATCCTTGAACTGAGTGGAGAGCATCATTTGAGAGTTCCTTGCGGGATTGCAGTGCTGGTTGCATACTTTATTGGGAATAGGTTCACGAAAAATGTGTACGACACGCTTGTAGACACCAATGGCAACCCCATGCTGCAGGCCCTTCCGGATAGCCTCTGCTTCTGCACGGCTGTTGACGTCATGGGTGACTATGGCGAGGAGGGGGGGGGGAGAGGGGGGATGGACGGACTGCCACCCATCGTGTCTCTAGATATGAGGTGAGGGGGGGAGACAGCGAGCAAGGGAAGCGAGCTGCCTAATGATGATACATATACGATAAGCCAACCCACTTTACTCATCGCTTCGTTCATCGCAGCGCGAGGCAGACCATCAACATGTTTGAACGGTGCGTGCTCTCGGATAACATGATATTACCGGTAGTCGACAGCCTGGAAAGTAGACTGCTGGTTGGGGCCGTTTGCGTGAGGGATTTGAGGTTCGCTGTTGGAAACATTACCAGGACAGTGAGCATGCTCGACGAGGGAGGCGATGGAGAGAGGGGAGTGTACTTTATCAAGAAGAGCGGAGAGGTTGTGGGAAGAATGGAAATGGGAGCAGAAGAAAGGAGTGTGGTGGGTGGGGAGGTGGCAGGGGAGGGTAATGGAAGCCTGCTCGACGAAAGCCTCAACTTCGTTGTGACGACCAACGGGAGGAGGAGCTCTGTAGTAAAGGAGGGTCAAGTGAGCCCCAGGAGGAGAATACCCAAGAGGTGAGTAGGGGAGTGTGTGGGGCGGGGAGCGTAGCAACCCGCGCTCAGCTACATATGAGTTGCGTAATCCGTGAGATATACTGACCCCCGAGCGCAGGTTCAAAATCAACATGGACCCGGCACCATACCAGCTCGTTCACTCTACTGAGTTGACGAAAATCCACTTGGTCTTTCGAATGCTAAAATTGAACACTTCCTACA
>Ga0115006_10001406_pt1 | contig 14956 bp, 11 predicted proteins | sample ArcOceMetagenome_3_FD_88943 | JGI IMG/M metagenome (GOLD analysis project Ga0115006, IMG submission 88943) | Marine eukaryotic phytoplankton communities from Arctic Ocean - Arctic Ocean- Svalbard ARC20M Metagenome | ecosystem: Environmental > Aquatic > Marine > Oceanic | place: Arctic Ocean...
TGCAACATGATGCGCTGTCTTGCGCTGCTGTGCCTTCAAGGTCACCACCACAGTCAACGATGCACTCTTTGGACGCGCCAAGGTGCTTGGATCAAAGGCCCAGCAGTAGCGAGCCCTTTCAGGCCGACGCCGTCCTGTTCACGCATCGCGACGGCGGCGGGGGCTTAGTGATCTCCGCCGGAGAAAAAGCAAAGGTAGATGTGCATGGATGGATGGATGCTGCGTGAGACATGCTCGTGAGACATGCTCACATGTCATGCTGTCATGCTCTCACTCGCGCGCAGGCAGATGTGCATTGCGTATGCGTTATAGCGACGTGTGTGCCATGCTCGTCTGCGCGCTTGATGCTGCCGCAGGATTCAAGAGCTTGCGCATGCGACAAATGCGCGCCTTGCACGCACTGCGTCGCTCGCCATCTTCTTCTTCCGCATGAGACCTGAGCGCAGACGCACGTCAGCATGGATGCGCAGCCTGACCATGCGTGTCATGCGTGTGATGCGGCAGGCGAGAATGCTGCTAAGACAGCGCCGCCACAGTATTTCCTTCATTCCCCAGAGCCTGCTAGAAGCGAGACACCCCCCCGAAGTGCCTCACACCACCGCAGAGTCCTCTGGTGCTAGCTCTGCACACCAGGGTGGTGCAAGGGCCCAAAGGGAGGCGCCATGCGCGGCAAGCAGTGGAAGCGATGCCACAAACAGCGACATCCTGCGCGGCAGCACGGGTAGCCTGCAGTTTACGCCAAGGACAGAGGCAGCTCAGGCGCCCGCTGCAGCCGCTGCTCTTGCTCTCGCCAAGCTGGTGTCCTCCTCGCTTGAAGCCCAAGCCTCCGCGCTCCAAGCGCAAGGCGAAGTCAGCATAGTGGCGCAGCTTGGTTTTGTGCACCACACGGATGAACGTCCGGCGGAGGGCTGCCAGGCGTGGGAAGGCATCGGGGGAGAAGACGAAATGCTTTTGACGCCCGTGCTTCTCACGCCCGTCGACACTGCCCGCAGTGCGATGAGCGATATTCATTCTTCAAACGTGCCCATGGTGGTTTGCAAGCGATGCGTGTCCCTCCAAGGCAACGTTTTCCATGAGGGAGATCTTGTGCGCCTCTTGAGCAGAGGCCGCGGGGTACAAGCGGGATGGGCGCAGGTTGAACTTTCTTCCGAGCCGCAGGAGGGTCCGACGACCGATGCACGAGATGGGGCCCCTCGCACGGAACCGGAGGCGCAATGGCTGCAGGAGACCTGCATCCAGGCGCTGCCCAAGAGACCAAGGACCAAGCCTGGTTCTTCGCCGCCTTCCCTGGGCGCTTCCTGGAGCAGAGAGTCTCTGCCGCTGCACCGCTCTCTGCCGCTGCACCGCTCGCAACCTGGTGCCTCGCACCCGCCATCCCTGCCACTGTCTCTTGCCTCTTCTGCCTCACCTCTTCTACCTCAACCTTCTACCTCACATGCCAAGCAAGAGCCGCAAGCTGCAACAATGGATGGCAAGGCTAAAGAGGTGAATGTGAAGAACAAGGCTGCAGAAACAAGTGTGAACAACAAGGCGACAGAAGTGAATGCGAACAAAAAGGCTACAGAAGTGAACAGCAAGTCCAACGGACCCCGACCGCTCCCGACGCCGCAAGTGGCAGAAGCACAGAGCCAAAAGCTCGAGCTAGATGTCCACAGAAGCCAGCGGTCGCCCAAGAAAATAGTGATCCCCAAGCTGTGGCAAGCTGGATCAACGCCTCGCATCGAGCCCACTCGCGCGCGTTGCGCGTCACCCACGGCATGGGCAGACAACAACAACCATCAAGACCTGCCCATGCAGCAACCCGAGCCTGCGCATGCATCTGACGGCGCGCACCAGAAGGCGGAGTCAACCAAGCTGCAGACGCCGCTGATCTTCCAGGCATTCAGAGCCGAAGCCGCGCCCGTCCTGAACCCGCCTCCCAACGCGCAAGCTGCCCCTGCCACGCAGGAGGCGCCGGATGACCATTTCTCTCCTCCAGGCACAGCGACACAGCACCCCGGCTCTATTACTCGTCAGCAGCCCGCAAGCGCGAGCGCAGAAGCAGGCAGCTTGCCGCTAGCACGCTCCTCGCAAGCCCAAACCCACGCGCTTGCATTCACACCATCCAAGCGCGCCTCGCAGGCACCGGCCCAGATCTTGAACGACACGGCCTTGGAGGCGGCTGGACCTCTTTTTGCTCAGCAGCGCACGGCAACAGCTGCTCAAGCTCAGACTCGGCTCGAGCGCACCATGTCGCTCGAGAGCACGTCGTCGCTTGAGAGCCCGCGGATGCTGGGCACGAGCGTCAATGTCAGCAAAGTGACTCTCTATGAGGCAGGACCACCGCAGATTTTTGACGAGACGGGGGAGGACACGTGGTCGCTCTTTCCGACCTCGCCGCGTTTGCACAATCTGCTGACAGGCCCAGAGACGGTGAGCGCGCCCGCAAAGCCCGCCACGCCGGGCAAAGAGCAAGCGCCCGACCACAGGGTGAAAGCGCCGGCGCCCGATCATGCAGATCACAGCGCAAAAGAGGAAGCGCCCGACAACGACGTGCAGGGTATTACAGAAGCTGCAGCGACCGAGAAGATGGAGGAGACAGCGTCTGAGACGGATGCGAGGGACGCGGAGCAGCAGCCTCCTGTGGCACGCCTTGCCACGGGAGAAAATGCGACGCAGGAAAACGCACAGCCCACAGCAGCTACAGCAGCTACAGCAGATGCATCAAGCCACGCAGACGCCGCCGTGGCAAGGAAGGAGCGGCAAAAAGCAAAGGTGGCCGCTTTCCTTGCGCAGGCTCAGTCCGCTCAAAGCGCTGCAAGCCCGCTCCCCGATGCCCCGTCCACACCTCCATCCTCGACTCAGAGTGCCACGCTCTTGCCGGGAACGCCGACGTCGCCTTACAGAGTCCTTGTTCCGCCGCCTCGCACGTCACCACGCACGGTACCAGACGTCGCTCAAAACGCTGCAAGCCCGCTTCCCGATGTCTCTTCCACAGCGATGCCCACGTCTCCTTCACGCGCATCCCCGGGTCGGCCGCCGCTTCCTCGGCGACCAAAGGCCGTGGTGCACACCAAGGTCTTGGGCTTGCAAATCGAGCCGGAATATAACTCAGACACCAACGGCCCGGACACGGACATGCACAAAGGAAGAGCTGCCCCTGAGCTGTCTCCCCTAAGCTGCGCGCCCTCTGGCTTGAAATCAGATTCCACAGTGTCGCACGATGGCGATCAAGGGGAGGAAGGTGTGACAAGAGGCGCACAGGACTTGGCTAAGCAGCAGCAGCAGCAGCAGCAGCAGCAGCAGCAGCAGCAAGAGGACTTGCCTAAGGCAGGTGTCGATGTGAGTCTATGTGCATCACTTTGTGACAAGCAACAGGACTCGCCTAAGCTAGGTGTCGTGCCCGCAGTGCACATGTCGCAGAAGGCGCTGGCAGATCCTGTGGTTGGTGAGGAGGAGGCAGCTGCGCTCTGTCCGACACTCCCTTTGCCTCCCTTGCGTCAAGGGAAAATCCTCACGCACGTGGTGGCTGGGGAGCCGGGGGAGGTGCTCAAAGATGCAGACACGGAGCAGGAGCAGGATTACGAGCAGCTGGAAGAGCAGCAACGGGCCGAGCAGCAGGAAGAGCTGCAGGAAGAGCTGCGAAGGGCGGAGCAGCGCTTGGCTCAGCAAGCACTGCGGCAAGCGCGACATGCAACGCAGATGCATGCACGCCCTGCACGCGCAGACATATCTCCAGAGCAGGACGTCAAAGTGCACAAACTTTGCCACAAAGCTGACGTTGAGCAAACAGCGTCACAAGATGAAGAGGAGAAGCTAGGCGCCGACGTGCAGTCGCCGCAACCAGAGCCTGCGCCTGGATCAGGAGATGCTGGCGAAGCAGCACAGGAGCTCGAGGAGCATGCGCAGCACGGCGACAACGTGCCCGCGCTCAACCTGCAGCACATGTCAGTTGGCGACGCGCGGGCGGCGGTCAAGGCGTTAGAGGCGTCTGGAGATGTAGCCATGCGCGTCGAGGGGTACTTGAACGCGGCGCTGGCTTACAGTCGATCTGCAGAGAGCATTGCGCAAGTGCACAGGACGCAAAGAGGCATCTCGGGATCTGACGCGTGCACAGGCAGCGCGCGCCTGGGGGAAGACATGCTGCACAAGGCGTTGGCCGCTGCACGCAGCCCGCACGACGCGCGAGTGATGATGCATTGCCATCTGCAGCTCGCCGCACTGGCCTTCTTGCAAGGCAAGCGCCCAAAGGCCCTCGCGCACCTACGCCATCACCTTGCTTTTGTTCAGCCCCTGCACCTTGCCCCCCCTGCGTCTCCCTCGGCGTCTGCACGAGGGCTCAAGACAACGAGCAAGACGGGCGACGACGTCAGTGGCAACACGGCCGAGCAGCGCCTGTGCCTCGAGTGCGGAGCGCATTGCGTTGCGCCGGTCGTGTGCCAAGGCTGCGGCGTGGCCTGCTATTGCTCCGCGCGGCACCAAGCGGCGGCTCGCTGCCGCATCTTGGGGCATGCGGCGGTGTGCCTCCTCTACAAGAACTGCCACGCGCTGGGCACGGATGGCAAGGGACACAAGGGAGGACCAGCCCAAGTGCGTGGCACCCCGGAGGATGGCGCGGATGCCTATGACAGCGAGCTCCTCGTCTTCCTGCGGCAGTTGACCAGGTTGTTGCCCGTGCCGCCCTCGATGCCCTGCCCAGCCGCCGCGCGTTGCGCACCAAAGGCCTCTTGGCGTGCTCTCAGGGCTAAGGACGTGAGCGCACGGCAAGTTGTCTTGGTCCCTTTTGGGCGTTGTGTATGTATGTGTGCCTTGCGGATACTGGTATATGCATGTTGGCTTGAGCTCCAGTTTGTAGACAGTTCTTGCACTCGTGTCCATGTGTGCGTGTATGCACGTGTGCATGTGCATGCTGTCTGTCATCATATGTATGTATGTATGTATGTATGTATGTATTCATGTATGCATGTATGCATGTATGTATGTATGTATTTATGTATCCATGAATGTATGTATCTATGTATCTATGTATCTATCTATGTATGTACGTATGTATGTATGTATGTATATATACATGTATGTATATATACATGTATGTATGTATGTTTATATATGTATATATAAAGAATATATATATATATGTAGCAATATATTCTGCGTCTCCTAGCAGTAACACATACGCATCCAACGCATGTGCTCTTCCGGGCTCACACCCTCGCCCTAGATCACATCACATTTGCTCCCTTTCCTCTGTCCCCTCTCTGCCCAAAACACACGCGCGCACGCCGCACGCACACAAGGAGGACCTAGGAGTCCGAGTGGACGCACGTTTGCAGGCAAACACGTTGCGACTCGGCAATGCGCAAGAGCATCTCAGCATCAAGCATGCTCACCACCACGCCTGCCTCTGCATCTCTTCTCAACTTGCCTGGTGTACGCTACACTGACCCTCCGAGACCGCACCTCTTCTTGCTCCTGCCCGTTGCGCAGCAGCGCGAGCAGCGCCGAAGCAAACAGCCGTGCCACGCCACCTCGGGGCTCTCCGAGTCAGCGCAACCAGCCCTGGATATCTCCCCGGAGCCATTCGTCTAGGATCCCGGGCCTTCAAGTCTAGGTTTCGCCAAAGCTGAGTCAGAGTGGCCAACATCAAATTTCTGTGGCTGACGCATTTTTGATACCTGTATGAATGAAGCTGTCTCGTGTCTCGCCTGCGCGCACAACAATCCGGATTCGCCATCTGCAAGGCACGCTTTCAGACTCGCGTGCCAGTTTTACTGTGGAAAGCGATGCGGGTCATCTTCACTCAGACCTCTAGAGAGAGAGAGAGATGTGGAGTTGAGGAGAACGCATCTTCTCAGAACCATGTCGACGAGATGCTAACATATTTACGCGTTGCCAACGTGTTAATATATTTAAGCGTTGCGCGAGATGCTACAACATATCTAAGCGTTGCCAACAGTGGTCCAACGGCGCCCCTGATGCACCTGCGCGTCCACCGCAAACCAAACAAGCAAAGGGGCGCAAAGGGCACGGTTCCATTTTAATACATCATTATTTATTCATTTCCCAACAATTCGCCTGACGGCTCCCTCGGTGAGGGTTCCTAGGGCATGTCCTATGACCTAGACGTGCAAAAGCTCCTTATCCATGTGGCGAGCGTTGACATTTTTGCGCTTATAGTGTGGCTCATTTATCTGCGTCGATTAGATTTCACGCTGTTGATTTTACTATGCGCGTTCATTGATGATATTGCATCACGCGAGCTTGAGAAAGCTCCCATTTCCAAGCTTGAGTTTTAAGAGAATTCACATCGAGTTTCGTCGATAGTCAATCTGCCAGGTTCAAGTGCGTTCAACATCAACATGAACGGTCCACAGACACGCAGCGCGGAGACAGCAGAAAACACAACGCTTGCACCGCACTGCAATGCACAATTCAGACCCTGTTCGGGCAAACACTGTGTAACGAAAAAGAGTGTGTCGCGCGGAAAGATGCGTGCGACGCAAGAAAGAGATGCGCGCTGACCGTAAAGGAGGAAGACCGCCTCGACAGCGGCGCTGTGGCACTGATCTTTCTGTTGACGGCGCGCACGTCCTCCTTCACCTTGGCGACGAAGCCGGCGTTGTGCGTGTGTGCGCCGTCCCCGCCCCCGGCCTTGAAGAGACCCATGACGTTAGCGTGCAGCGAGCTAAGAAGCGGGCTGGTGGCGGCAGGCCGTGATTGCGGGGACCGCATCCAGTCACCGAACGGCAGCGAGCACAAGATGTCCGCGCTGGGCTCCTGCGCGTCGACGATGGGGAACTCCGCCTGACCGTGAGGGCTTACTGGCATGTGCTTCGCCAGCGCGGGCGCGGGCGGCGTAGCCTGCAGCGGGCGGCCCGCGCGCTGCAGGTCAGCGGCTGGGCCGGCTCTCTTCGCTTCCTCTCCTCCCGCCGAGCACACACTGCCCTGCTCTGGCCACACGCAGCTGCGCGCGCGTGCGCGTGCGCGCTCCACCCACCTGCACGTGCTGCGCGCCGCTCCCGGCGCCTGTCGGCTGCAGCACGCTCATGGCCGCGGCATGCGACCGTGGCCGGGTGGTGGGAGAGGCAAGCTAGTACTGGGGTACAGTTCTGGCCCAGAATCGTGGGGCCCCCAGACATTTAGAAGTTGTGAGAAATTCCCAAATCTTAGAATTTCTGAAAATCCGCCGTTCGTGGGTCGCCTGACGGGTCGGTGCGTGCAAGCAAAGCTGCGGCGCATCCAGCGGCTCCTGCTGCTCCTGCTAGCGTGCCGGGCGGCAGGGGGGTCCGGACCCGCGAGCCTTGAGACTCCGCTGTGTATGAGCATGGCGGCTGCGCCGGTGGGGGCCGCGGCGCCGGGCGCGCCAGACTTGGATTACCGCAAGACGCTGCTACCACAAAAGCGCCAGTGGAGCGAGAGTGACCAGGAAAAGGCCGACCGCGAGTGGCAGGAGCTCAAGGAGCGGGTCACGACGGCGTCGAGCGGCGTCGACAACGGCGGCGTCTCCGATGTCCTCGTGACGTTCCGCGGCCGGGTGGCCGCGCGGCGCGAAATGAGCAAGTCCCTCTGCTTCATCTCGGTGCACGCGCTCCACCGCGGGGCCGTCGCGACGCGCGAGGCGGCCAACTGGGAGGTGCAGGGCAAGGGCGAGACGCTGCAGGCGCTCGTAGACCTGTCGCGCTGGGAGGGCGACGAAGACTTCTTCGTCGAGGCGGGCCTGCTGCGGGTCGAGGCCGAGATCATCCTCGAGGGCTACTGCGGCAAGTCGGCGAAGCATGGCGACCCCCTCGTGTACTGCAGGTGGGCACGCATGACGCGGGCCAAGCCGCACCCCGTCTTCATCACCACGCTCTTCGAGCACCTGGTTGGGCGCCGTCTCCCAGCACAGCGCGTTGCTGAAAGCCTCGAAATGGAGGTGCCGGCGGTGGAGGCGCTGGCGCAGCTGGAGGCCAAGGCGCTCAGGCAGCAGGCTGCCCGCATCTCGCGCGTGATGCAGGGCAACCACGCGCAGGCCTCGCGCGCGCGGCCCCCGAAGCTGAGCCCCGAGCAACAGCGGGAGCTTGACGACTCTCTCGCGCTGCGCACTGCTTTCCCGATCATCGCACTGGGCCGCCCACAGGAGCTCGAGGGCGACGGTGAGGGATCGTCGCTCCTCCCGGTGGAGGTGTCGATGCCGGCGGTGAAGATGGAGGAGACGGAGCAGCAGCGCCGCGAGAAGTACTCGCACGGGAAAAAGGAGCCGCAGGTGCGGTGGTACGTGCACCGACTGCGCGCACTCATGGCGTTCAGCCGTGGCGGCAGCGCTGCGCCCGCGGTGTGGCCCTACGCGCACGCTGCATCCTCTGCAGACGCAGGCGCTCCGCCCGCTTCGCGCAGGCCAGAGGAGGAACACGAGTCGGAGGAGGATGGCGAGGGCTGGGTGGTGGTGGATATCGGAGGCGGTCGCGGAGACTTGGCCATCAACCTCGCGCGCCTGTTGCCGGCTCTCAAGGTCCACGTCGTCGAAATCAACACGCCTTCGCTCGCCGATGCCGAGCAAGCGGCCACGCGCCTCGGGCCCTCGGTCCGTTCGCGCTGCAGATTCCGCGAAGAGGACGTGACCAAACTCTTCTCCTCGCCCTCGCTCCTATCGCCTGCCGACGGCGGAGGGGCGCTGGCAGACGCAGGCAGCAAGGTGGTGCTGGTGGGACTGCATGCATGTGGAGGCCTGACGGACGCCATTTTGGCGCTCGCCCGCCGGCACCACGTCGCCTTCCTGTGCTGTCCTTGCTGCTTTCTCAAGCACAAGCACCTGCGTGGGCTCGCGCATGCGAGTGATCCTGGTGCGCCTACTCCTGCTTCGGCGCCGCGAGACGCTGCAGGCGGTAGTAGCGGCGGTGCAGCGGGGTGGGCGAGTTGGAAGGCTGACGAGTGGGAGGCGAAATGGGACCAGCTCGCGAGGGTGGGGGAACTTACCCCTCACGACGGCGACGCGTTTGTGGACACTGTGGCTGCTCACCGGCTGGCCATGCATGCACTCGGGGCGGCGCGTCTCAGCCGCTTCGACCCCCAAAAGGTGTCGCCCGTCTCCCGCTGCCCTGTCTGCCTTCTGTGCGTGTGATCCAGTTGCCTCCGCTCGCGCGCGTAGCAGGGGCTGCGCACATGCTCACCGGTTGTGCGTGTGTTGTTGGCGGCGTCGGGGTGCTCTGGTCTCGTGTGCGCGCTTTTTTGTGCGACCCGTAGACTCACGTGTACTCCCTGTCCCTCTGCCGATCTGCGAGCAGTGGAAGGTCGGCGTGCTGTCGTTTCCCGATCGCTACTCTGGCAGGAACCTCGTCTTGGCGGGGGTGCCCGTCGACAGCCAAGGTCCCACGTGAGCGATTTGGACAGGCCCGGGTGGCTGGTTGGTTCCTCGACGCAAGCGCGCGTGCGCACGGACGCCCGTACGAATTTCTCACAACGCGAGAAATCTGAGGTTTTTCAAAGACCCTGGCCCCAGGTCCCGGACCGCCTGTTTTGATGCGTCCCAGGGCGCAGGTTGGGCTGCAGAATGTGCGTACGGACAGTTGTCGAGTCTACATGGGCATTGATTCCGAATACAGCTCTCGCTCTCGCTCTCGCTCTCTCTCTCGCTCTCGCTCTCGCTCTCTCTCGCTCGCGCTCTCTCCTTCGCGCTCTCTCCGGCACCAGAGCATTGGGAGTCGATAGCCACGACGCAATTCAGCACGGTACAGGGACGCGTAGCGTGAAAAGCCTGTAGCTCTCGTCCTCGCCGCAGTCGCTGTCCCTGTTGCTGTCCCCGTTCGCCTCCTGCTTTATTTTCTGGGCGCTATCATGTACAAAAGAAGAATACAACACGGCCACGCCACTGGATGTGGCGCTCAAGTGCCAGCTCTTGGACACTCACGCGAGCTTCATGCCGGGTGGCGGTTTCAGGAAGCAGATCGTGCCCTCGCCCTGGCTGCACACCTTTTTGGGGCCTGCCGTGCGAGGCACCACAGGCAGCACAGCCGCGGTCAGCACAGGGAGCAGCCGCAGGAGGGGGAGCGGGAGGGACGGGGCGAGGGAGGCCCGGAGGGGGCAGCGGCAGTGGCGCGCGGGTAAGGCACACGCACCCCACTCTCGCCGCAGGTGGTTCTTCTTCAGGCTCATCGAGTCCTGCCCACGCGCGCAGCAGCGGTCAGCCGCCGCTAGAGTGCGGACGGACCGGCACAGCAAGGGCTGGCAAGCGGAATGCAGGCTCGCTGCGGGGGCGCGCACCTTGAACAGGTTGAGCATCGACGCCTCTCCGAGAAGCGGCGTTGGTGCTGTATAATAGAGACACCCGTTTCCCAGTTTATTTTGGGCATTGACGACGATGGAAGAGCGGCAGGAGCCCGCGTGGCGGCGGCTGCGATGGGGCGGGGCGGTGCTGGCGGGGTGCTCGCTGTGCGCAGCGCTGGGGACCGCCGTTCCGGGTGGCGGCGGGGAGCAGGGTGCGAGCGCCCTCCTCGCACAGCTCCCCGCGCTGGGCCGGCTGCAGGCGCTGCACTGGGAGAACCACGAGTTCCGCAGGGTGCCCGCGGCCGCTCGCCCACTCACGCCGCTGGAGAAGGCAGACGCCGCGGCGGAGAAGCAGGCGCAGACGGCCGCGCACTGGGGCACGCTCGCGGCGACCAAGGACGTGTTCCGCAGCAAGGAGTTTGAGGAGCAGTTGCGCCAGATGAAGCAGAACGCCGAGCTGTCCGAGGGCACAGCGCAGAAGCTCGACGACCAAATCCAGTACGAGGGCAAGCTCCTGCAGGTGGGGCGCAAGGGCACCTCCAGCATCATCGCGCGCGCCGCGATGGCCGCTCGCGACGCCTCCTACCTGTCGGACCCGGCCGAGAAGACAGCGCGGGACGAGGTGCTGAGCGAGCACCTGGACGCGCTGGGGCGTGGCAGCCGGTTCCGCAATCACGAGTTCGTCAGGGTCTTTCCGAAACCATTTCGCTACGCGGCAGGGGCGCCCCAGCAGGAGCAGACGCACAGCGCAATGAAGACCGACGAGCGGGCGTTTCTGGGGCAGGTCAACCACGAGATGCACATGAAAAAGTTGGCGACTGCCCTGAAGCTCGACGACAAGCCGCCCTCGGCAGACTCGGAGAAGACGGCGAAGAGCGGTGAAAGCGACGACGTGCTGAAGTCGCGCGCGGACATGGACAATGGGGTTGACCCTGCCGTGCCCGCGGCGGCGGCCAAGCGTCTTGCGCAGGAGCGCGCGGCAGCCATGGCGCACGGCAGCACCAACCTGGCAGCGCCGGCCAAAGCCTCAACCGACAAAGGGGTTCTCGACAACAAGGGGGACATGGACAATGGCGTGGACACGGCGGCGATGCAAAAGGCGGCGAAAAATCTCGCGGAGACGCTTGTCGACAAGATGCACAAGTCGGCCGCCACCGCCGCCAAGACTGAACTGCAGAAGAAAGAAGACGCGAAGAAGCAGGCAGACGAGCACGAGAAAGAGGTGGTCAAGGCGCGGCAGGACTGGGCCAAGGCCAACCCCGACGACGACGCCAAGGTGGCAGAGCTGAAGAAGGAGCTGTGGCGCGCCGAGGCGGCCGAGGGGAACTCCAAAGGCAAGGTACAGTCCATGAAGGAGGTGGACTCCAAGGGCAAGACGGCGGCCGGCGACAAGGCCAAAGAAGATGCAAAGAAGCAGGCGAAGGAGCACGAGAAGGAGGTGGTTGAGGCGCGGCAGGACTGGGCCAAGGCCAACCCCGACGACGACGCCAAGGTGGCGGAGCTGAAGAAGGAGCTGTGGCGCGCTGAGGCAAAAGCGGAGCCACACCCCGTGGTTGCTATGAAACAGTCTGACTCCAAGACCAAGACGGCGGCCGGCGACAAGGCCAAGGAGGAGGAGGCGAAGAAGCAGGCTGAGGAGCACGAGAAGGAGGTGGTCAAGGCGCGGCAGGACTGGGCCAAGGCCAACCCCGACGACGACGCCAAGGTGGCGGAGCTCAAGAAGGAGCTGTGGCGCGCCGAGGCGGCCGAGGACAAGGGGCACACCAAGGTGGCTACCGCGCGCACGGCGTCGGCGAAGGGGGTGAAGAGCGCAGCATCAGCGGGGCGCAGCATTGAGACGAGCGGGGCGAAAGCGCGGGGGAAGCTGATTGCGGCGGCGATGAAGAGTGCTGTCACCAACGCCGTCTCCGTTGTGGTTGATGAAATGTCGGCCAAGACCGCGGTCAAAAAGGCGGCCACGGAGGCCAGCAAGGTGGTGAAGAAGGCCAACAGCGCCAGGCAAATTGAGGCAATGGCCAAAAGCATTGAGGCCGCCTCCAGCGCCTTGCTGCTAGCGGTGCGTCCCTTCAAACCCCTGTGTGTGTGTGTGTGTGTGTGTGTGTGTGTGTGTGTGTGGCGCGGAGCCTCGGAGGATGCTGTAGCGAAGGAAGAGGAGCAGGCAGATGGCAGTGGCGGCTGGCGGCGTGAGGGCCCTGTAACCACAGCACCTGAGGGCACCTGAGGGCCCTGTAACCACAGCTCCGCCCTGACGCGCGTGCGCCGCGATAGGGCTCGGAGCACGGGGATGACGCCAAGCCTGGCGAGAATGACATTATTGCCAGGCAGCTGCGACACCAGATCCTGCAGGCACAACGCGACGAGCAATCGCACAAGAATGCCGCCCAGCTGGTCTCTCTCTGCCCCACCCCCTCCTGCGCACCCCGGGTGTAGTCACAAGTAGTCACGGGAGATGGCATGGCGCTGGTGCACCGGCTGGGTGCACAGGAGGTGCCAGGACGCTGGTGCCGCTGCATGCGTCTAGAGTGCTGTGTGCAACTGCACCCCTCTGCACCCCGCTGCACCCCGCTGCTTGCGGTTTGACAGCCTCTTCTTCACCTCAACAAACATCTCATCCTACCCTTCTTCACCCGCACCTCCTCCTACCCTCCGCTTCTCCATCCGGAACCCCAACCCACCCCGCACTCTGTACCCACCCCGCGTCTGATGCATCACCCCACTCACCCCCCCTGCGCTTGCTGTGTGGTGATTTTCTCTGCTGTATTGTGGGGGTTGTAACACAACTGGGGGATCAGGCTGAGGTATGGTGTGTTGCTCGACAGAGGCGCGCTCGTGGGGCGTTTGCTCTGTCGGCTTCTCACTCTTTGTTTGCTCTGTCGCTTTCTCACTCTGTGCTGTGTACACACGCCACTGCAAATATGCACACGCACACGGGACCAGACACCTGCGTGTGTGCGCGCGCGAGCACACACACACACACACACGTGCGCGAGCAGCGAGGCACAACGCAACGAGCAAAGCACGCGCAGCAACGCGCAATGCCACCCTAATGCGCGCCCTCGTCCCCGCCCCCATCCCGCCACCGGCCCTCCCTTGCCTCTCCTCCCGCCTCGTCCCCCCATCCCTCGCTCCTGCACACACAGCTGCAAGCGCAGGCAATAGCAGTGCGACAGAACGCGGTGATGGAGGCAGCACATGAAGCGGCCCTCGACTACCCAGGGGCTACGCTCTCAGAGCCGCGCCAGGAGGCCTACTTGTAACGGCTCATCCAACGGCTCTTGTCACGGCTCGAGATCCTGCCGTTCGCCAAGGGTGCTGCTGGGGGGCGGGCACGTTGGTATATGGGCGGGCATGTTGGTGCGCGCTGAGGCGCCGCCCTTACGGCTGTTTGCTGGCTGGAAGGCTGTTTGCTGGCCTTCTGCTTCAAGGCTGTTTGCTGCCCTGATTCAGCGCCCTTATTCAGTCGATTCTTCAGTCGTTTCTTCTTGAGTGGCGCAAGGTGTGGCGAGCCCTCGCCTACACTATCGCCTACTGACCCTGTGCCCCGGGGCCTACTGACCCTGTGGGCCAGAGCTGGCCCCGGGGCACAGGGTCAAGGTTAGGCACAGGGTCAGTAGCCTTGATCCTGTGCCCCGGGGAGCGAGTGCTCGCGGGCGGTCCTGTATGTGCATGCCGCTCGGCATGGCATGCGTTATGTACGGCTTGGCGCGCCTGGTTTGGCGCGCCTGGTCAGGGGCTGGGGATGGAGGGGACAGCAGGCCAAGTACGTTGACTGAACAGGCGTCCAAATAGCGACAGGGGGGCGGGGGTGGCCCACGAGCGGTTGTTTGAGCTTTTGTTCTGAGCTTCTTTTGTTCTGTGTCTGTGCTGTCAAGGGGTCGGATGATGTGTGTTGTGTCTGCTGTGTTATTGTGGAGGAATGTGAGTTACAACGGGTGTCAACTTGGGTGCTGCCGTCCAGTAAACTGCTGTGCACATGCTTGACACCGTTAAGCGGTCGTTTAGTTAAGCCGTCGTCGCCCAAACGAAGCGTTGCAGTACTTTGCGTTCCTCTGTACTTAGCTTTCCTTTGTGTAATACTTTGCAGGTTGTTAGCGCGCTGTGTGAGGGGGCTATGGCCGCTCTATGTACATGATTTAGCAGGCTGAGGAGTCGGGATGCATGCGGCGAGCATGGTGCGGAGACGACGTGCGTTGCAACATCGTCGGTATCGTCGGTCAGTGAGAGGCCCGCCGGATAGAAACAAACAAACGATTGAAACAAAAGAGTACAACGCCTGTCACCGGGCCGAGCCCTGGAAACCCCGTTGACATGGTTTCCTCATCAGCTCTCACTCTGCATGGTTTCCTGATCAGCTCTCACTCTCTCTCGCCCGCGCACGCGCGGCTGTGTCGAAGGCACGCTCGGGAGCGGCCTGTCGGCGGCGTCGAGCGCCAAGCACTTGATCTAGTAGCCCGTGCCGTTAATGGGCAAGACGCACGGAGTGGCTGCGTTTGGGTTGCGTGTGCGGTAAGATGTGCGGTAAGACGCGGTAAGATGTTTGGTTCGCGTGTGCGGCAAGATGCAGCTTTTGCGTATCGGTTCTACTTGACGTGTCACTCCCCACACGTGCCTTGCATTCTAGGGGGGGGGGGGGGCCCCCCAGGGTTTCTCGCAACCCATTTAAACAAGGGGTAGGGCAGGGGGGGAGACCCGGCTTGCCGTCGCGGGCCCCCCTTCTACCCGCATCTTTGGGGCA
>Ga0115006_10001407_pt1 | contig 14955 bp, 20 predicted proteins | sample ArcOceMetagenome_3_FD_88943 | JGI IMG/M metagenome (GOLD analysis project Ga0115006, IMG submission 88943) | Marine eukaryotic phytoplankton communities from Arctic Ocean - Arctic Ocean- Svalbard ARC20M Metagenome | ecosystem: Environmental > Aquatic > Marine > Oceanic | place: Arctic Ocean...
AGCGGGTGGTACTTAGGGCGCTAGGCTGGACCGATAAGGCAGTACGTTAGGGCGATTGACCGATAAGGCAGTACGTTAGGGCGATTGACCGATAAGGCAGTACGTTAGGGCGATTGACCGAGAAGGCAGTACGTTAGGGCGATTGACCGATAAGGCAGTACGTTAGGGCGATTGGCTAGACCAATAAGGCTGTACGTCTAGTCGGGACAATGAGGCAGTACGTGTAGTGTGACCTGGAGCATGCCGTCGAGGGCTTGCGGGAAAGCTTGTGCACGCAAATGGTCAAGGATGCACGGGTGGTCACTGAGCGAGATGACAGCTGCTAGCCCCGCGCTGCGGTCTGCCGAGTCGGCGAAGGAGGCCACGCTTTGCCGTACAAGGGAGCAGAGTGCCGACAGAAGGCCGGGGGTGCCGACGATGATTTGCGCTGCCTCTTGGCCGCCTTGGGCCGCAAAGTTGTCGGCACAGTTGGCGATCACCATGGCTGCTGTATCCTGCAGATCCGGGTGCTCCGAGTCCAGGAGCGCGTGGCGCAGGGCCGGGAGCACGCCAGGACAGCGCACTATGGCAAGCTTGTTGCCGTGATTCTGCATCGCCAAATGCACCATTGCCTGGCACGCCACCTCCTTCAACTCAACAATGTCGAGCGCCGTTTCTTGCGCCAGCTCCGGCGCGTGGTCCCAATTGTGCGTGTCGTCGTGCGTGTGGTTGTGCGAGTCGGTGTGCGAGTTGACACCCAGCCCCTCCTGCGCTGCAAGCGTGTGGATGGTAGCAGCAGCAGTACCACCACCAGCACCACCAGCAGCAGCACCAGCAACAGGAGCAGCAGACGCAGGGACCGAAACTCCTGGACTATCATCACCCGAAACTCCTTGACTATCACCCGCCCCCACCACGGCATCAGCATGCACCTCCCCACCGCCCACGTGGTCGCCTTCTGCAGCATCGAGGGCGTTGAGGGAGGGCAGCGAGTCGAAACGCTTGCACACGAGAGCATGTCGGAGTCCGAGGAGGAGGCCGCGCGTCATTGCCAGCAGCGACGCGTTATGTACGTGGTTTTGCGACAGCGCGGCGATGGCGGCACACGCGGCTAGCCGCACAGAAACGTCGTTGGTGTAGAGCATGGAGACCAAGCCTCCAACCATGCGCTCCGATGCTCCCAGCACCGCCCTCCGCCTGCGCCGGGCACGTGCACGCACACGCCGAGATTACACACCCGCGCGCGCATGCACAAGCACAGCACTTGCCGTGGCACGTGGGCCCGCTGGCGCAAGTGCCGAGTCTGAATTCCGGTGCCTTGTACTTGGCTCGCGAACACTGCTGTCGCAATCCCTGGCAATCACAGCGGCACACCCACCACATGGTGCCAGTGCGCCGCCATGCCGCCACCGCGCCTGCCATCTTGCGCTCTCCTCCTCCTCCTCCTCCTCCGCCCCCTCCTCCTCCTACTACTACCGTACCCGGAGGGGCTGAGGCAACAAAGACCTAAAGACCTCCCACACACTCTCTTTCTATCTCAGTCGGCGACCCTGTCCTTCTCTCCGTACCTTAATTCCTACACTGACTCTCTGTTTTTCAGGGTTCCAAAGATCTCGAGGTAGCGCACGTGCGCACGCAGACGCACAAAGGCAGGCGGAGCACACACAGCTAATTCCTTCTAATGAACGCGGGCCAAGTACACGCAGCTACCTCCATCCGGCTGTTGTTGCTGTTGTTTCGTCCTCGTCTCCGCGCACCTAAGCATGTTTGCGCACGTGGCCAAGTGGACATACAAGTGCACGCGTTTGTCAGAGCAAGATAAAGCGCACACCTGCCAAGGGGGCATACATCTACGTGCATGTCTGGCAGCCGTGCATAGACATGTACGCGAAAAGAGGCACTTTCGCCAACAGAATAACACCCTTACGCGAGTAACAACACCTTCTTGTTGTCCGCCATTTTGACGCAAAGACCATGAGAATACCTTACTTAGTGACGGCAGTTAGTAGATCAAATTGCTTACGCATAGGACCAACTAATACCTACTATTAACTGAAACCGAGTCGAGTGTGGATACTGTGGTCTGGCTCACAAACGGTGTGTCGATACTCTGGTCTGGCTGACAAATGGCACCTGGCCGCCTAGAGACGACGACGCAGCAGCACTTTGTGCAAGCTCATCCGCTCCAGCCTCGTGAGTGCCCGCCTCTCTGCCCCCACCGCCCACGACGCAAGGCTCTTGCGCACCGACTTGGCTGGGGGAGGGAGCGGACGCGGAGAAGATGGGCAACAACGGCATGTGCGGCGCTTTGAGCGCGCCCGTGTCGTCTCGAGCTGATGCGGCTGCGTCCTGTGAAGCACCAGCGCCATCCTCGCATGCAGCCCAGCAGCCGCGTGCTGCCTCCACTTGCGCGCACGCCTCAGCACCTTCCCGGCCCTCGTCCGACTCCTTCGCCACCGCAGGCTCGTGCGCTACGAACCCCTTGTAATCATCATCATCCTCGAGGTGCTGCGTTTCCAGCTCGAGCTCTTCGCGCACCGCTTGCTCCTCCTGATCTATCGCGTTGCATATCGTGACAAGGTCTTCGGCGGCCTCGATCTGCGTGAGCGCAGCGCCGGCCTCGTCAGTTTGGCGGCGCAGGCAGAAGCGGAACTCACTCGACACGATCATGCGCCCGCCCTACCTGCATCGGCGTGGACATTTCGAGGCGGGCCTCAATGCCCCTCACAAACCGCTCCAGCCTGCGTGGAGCACACTGCAGGTGAACGAACCAACGCAGCCCACACAGAAGAGCACGGAGAGAAACCAACGCAGCCCACACAGAAGAGCACGGAGAGAGCGCGCGCGGGAGCGAGCGAGCGGGCGGGCGAGGGCGAGAGAGAGAGCGAGACGGCGCGCGTGCGGGAGAGGGGCCGGGGTAGAGAGAGGGGAAGGGAGCGAATGCGACACAGACAGCGAGCAAGCGAGAGCACGCGCGTGATCGCACGCCTGCATGCCACACGCGCGCACACGCACTTTCTGAGCACTTCGCTGTCCTCGCCCTCGAAGAGCGTGTCCAAGCCGACGTTGCCCACGAGCACCCACTCCTCCAGGTCCGCGTCCTCGCCGAGCCCCCCATCCGCTCCCGCATCCGCGTCCACCATTTCGTGGGCGCCCGCGCCGCCCACTCCCGGTCTGCGCCGCTCCGGCACAGCCCCGGCTGCTGCCTGCCAGAGCTGCCAGGCAGCGGGAAGTGTCCCCCCCTCTGCTTGTTCAGTCGACCGGCAAGCTTTTTTTCGGTTCGTGGAGGACCCAATGACTAAACTTTGCTGGTACCAAAAAGAGAGGTTCTGTCAAAACGATCGAAGCTTGCTCTGGTATGCGTGGTGCTGAGGGGCAGGGGCGGCAGTGGCGCGCGAGCAGGCGCGGGATGCTGCAGGGCGCCCTGCGTGCGCGCGCACGTGCGGTGATGTGTGCTGACCTGCGCCCTGCCCTGTCTGTTGTGCTGTGTGCCTGCTGCGCGCCACGCCACGTCCCTCGACCACACCGCCCCCAGTGTATGTTCCAGACGCTGTTCCAGACGCTGCGCAACTCACCCGTCGACACGATGTTCAAGGTGCGTACCCCACGCGCGCCCCACTGTGTGCTGTGCTGGCTGCAGCGCGTGAGCCCGGGCGTGCGCGCCCCCCCCTGCTCGCAGTGCGGCCTGGCGCGTGACAAGGCGTGCTGCAGTTTCCCTCGATGAACATGGACATGGGCATGGACATGGGGTTTCCCAAGATGCACTTCCCCAAGTTCCCCAAGATGACGGCCAAGGACTTTGCGGGCGGCTCGGTACTTGCTGCCTGTGCGTGTGTGAGCACGGGAGGTGATGCTTGCCGGGTCGCGTGCCGCCCCGAGGCGTGGATCTTGACTTGACGCTCCCGCTCGTGGTCCGTGGTCCTGCGGCAGGCGAGCATGTCGACGGCCACGTTCCACTGCGTCAACGGCGTGTGCGACGGCAAGGTCTGGTGCCACCTCTCACGCAGCGCCCGGCCCCTGTTGCTCGGCAATGCCTGCCGAGCTGCCTGCGCTAGTGTCCTCTGCGCTCCGTTCACACAACATTCCATACGCACGCAGGCTGTCAAGGGCTCGTGGAAGATGCCTGCGCACCCCGTGAAGACTTGAGCAGCTTGCCGCGGGCGACGCGGCTCCAGTCCTATTACCTTGCAGCAGCTTGGAGGCATGCCGAGCTCGAGCAAGCGCACGCGCATGCGGAGGATGAACAGGGGGTTTGAAGGAGGAAGCGCGGGGTGGCAAACACGAATACGAAGGGACGCCGTCCAACTGAACGGGTGCCCAACTTGGCGCCAACTGCGCCAGACTAACGTCAGCTGTGAGTTACCTGCCTTCGCACGCAGCGCTGGCATTTGAGATAATGGAGAAGTGCATTGGTGGAGCACTTTTCTATCTACATGTAAATACATCAGTTTTCCGCACTCTGCGTCTGCTGTACTTGTTGGGCACTCTAAACCCTAGAAGATGGGCGTGTCACAGCGCTCCTCCCATTTTCTTTGAGCGCTAGATTTGGGCTGCGGAGCGCAAGCTAGCGCAATGGGCAAAGGGCGCAATGGGCAAACTGTTCCTAGTTTCCGGATCGCCACTGTGGCGATCCTCTCGACACTCGTCAACTTGAACGGAGTTCGATGTTTAATGGAGGCCTGATGCCTGATTTATCGTCCAGCTTGCAAGCCGGTGTGGCAAACTTGAACGAAAGAGCACCAAACGAATATGAAAATTAGTCACGTATTAGTCGAACACACCCTGAAACTTGAACAGGGGCTTGGGCCCGGGTGGTCACGGGTGAGCTGTGATTAGCACCTCCGGGGGGAGGGACAGGGGATTGAAGGAGGAAGCGCGGGGCAGCAGCATTGCGGCATGGCGCGCAATGCACTGGCAGTCGGCGCGCAAGACTTGGGTAACAACTTGGACGTCCAAGCGCTGTGTAACAACTTGGACGTCCTATTACGTCCAAGCCCAGGCCCTTGCAACGCCGTGGCACAACTCTCTTACAGCCGCGTGGCACAACTCTCTAGGCACAGGCGGACAGCTGCTGGTACCGCATCTTCTCGTCCTCCGGTAACGCTCCCCACATGCGCCCGAGGATTTTCGCCTGGACAATGACACACATGCCCGAGTGAGAGATTGCAACACAGCGAGGGCCAGGCCAAGCAACCGAAGGCTGCGCGGGGCAGAGCCGAGCGAGCGAGGACACTGCACGAAGAGGTAGGTGCGGGCGCAAATTGGGAGGGCAACCTGTTCGGTGATGGCCATGTCCGGATGCGCCTCGCGCACCTCGTTGCGCTTCTCCGTGCAGAAGATGAAGAAGGGAGTCCGCTTCTTGGGCTGCGGCTTTGCCATGGACGCCGGGGCGGGGGGTGCGCTTGAGCCCTTGGCAGCGACAGACTTGTTCAGAGGCGCGTTCTCCTTGTCGCTGCTGTCCACGGCCTCTGGCGCACGGGCAGCCTTTGATGCAGTCGCCTTGGCCGGCGGCTTGCCCTTTGCCTTTGCCGCCTTGCTTCCCTTGCGCACTGTCTTGGCCTGCAACGTTGACACGCCACTGGTTGAGACACTGTGACAACGCAAGGCCACGCGGTGCAGTGTGCGGGTTGCGGCCCCTCTTGCTCTGGCCGCCAGATCCGGATCAAGATGAGGCAACCGCCAGAGAAATGCGCAAGGACAGGGTAATGACAGGCCAGGCATGCGAGGCATGCGATTGGTGCTGATGCGAGTGGTGCGGATGCGATCCAAGCATGCCAGAGGTGCCAATGTGATCCACCTTGCTGTCGGTGCTCGTTGGCCCCGCACTCTGCGTGTCAGTGGCAAGCTGCGACTTGGGAGGCTTGCGGCGCCACGGCGTCGCCTCGGGCGAGCGGATGGTCAGGTCCACCACTGCACACGTCACGTGCGGCACATCATCTTAGTCACCTTCGAGGAGGCGTACTGCTTGCATGCTAGCGCGCCATGCTAGTTTGAGAGCACACCAGACACTATAGGGAGCAAGGCACACCTTCTGGCACGGCAGCACCCGAGGCGCGCGCGTACTCGATGCGCTCTCCGCGCCAATACTGAAGTGGACGCATCTTGCGGCGCTTGCTGCGGCGCGTGCCGTCGTCCTCGACCATCGGCCGCGGCGCCACCTCTGAGAGACGCGAAGCCTTGGGCGCATACGAGTCCGTGTTGCAGTAGGAGGCGCGGCCCATGGTCTCATGCCTGTCGACGAGTGGCATCCGGCCGTCCTCTGCTTGCCGCTTGCGCGACTTTTCCTTCTTGGCCGATTTGAGCTCCTCAGCTTTCTGGAACACCTCTGAGGCACGCCTGCCGCCGGGATCCACCATGGAGGAGTCCAAATTTGGGCTTCCGGCTGCACTTGCGCCATCGTCCATGTCTCCTGCCCCAGAGTCTTGCATTGGGCTGCCGTCTTGCATTGGGCTGCCAACCACCCGCCCTCGTCACGTCAGCAACCTACCCAGGTTATATATAAATCGCAACCCCAGCTCGCAAAACCAGGGATGCCTCAAGCAGCAACTGCGCCCAGCATGCGGACCGAGAGAACCTGGGGGCGTTGGCCATGTCCTCTTCTTGCTCGTCCTCGTGTTCGGTGACGGGCGACTGCGTGGCTGCGGTTGCAGTGCTGTCGCGGGCCCGAGGGGTCTTGGCAAAGGAAACTGAGGACTTACGCTTGTTTCCAGAATCAGCAAACGAGACGCGCGAGCGTCGCTTGAGGGCTTTCTCTGACTCTGACGGCGAGATAGAGTCGGTCGAGAGGTTGGAAAGCCGTTTGTCCGACGAGCCGAAGGTGAGGCGCTGCTTGCTGGCGTCGAGTCCGCCAGACGGAGAGTCGGCAAGAAGCTTAGTGTCCGAGGGACTGTCTAGGAGCGACGATGCTGCAGACACGGCTGAACTGCGGCCCGCACTAGAGCGACCAACTGAGCTGCGAAGCGTAGAGCTGCGCGCCGACGAAGCTGGAGTGGCCGAGCCGCGCGATCGGGCAGATGAGGAGACGCGGCTGCTCACGGTAGATGCCGGTGTGCGGCTCTCATCGCTCATACCCCCATCCGTTCCCTCCTCGTCACTGCCATCTTCCACCTGGGTTTCAGCACTGGCATCGACAGATCGGCGGTCCGCGAAAGAGTCGGCCCCGTCCCCGTTTTCGGAGAGCAAGCGCTGCGAGAGGATCGAGCCGTTTGTCGCTGAGGAGCCCGAGGCTGACGCCAGGCTCAGCCTCGTGCTCTGGTCCTCCGCATCCCAGAACTGGCTCAGCCTCTCGAGCCCGTAATCGTCCTTGGGCACGTCCTTCTTCATGCGCACCCCAGTGCGCCGGCCCAGGCGCACAACAATCTCGTTGGAAGCCACGCTTTTCAGCTCCGCGTCTTCGGCGTCCGACGCCACGTCCTGCTCCGCAGGCACGGGAGCAGCAGCGGCAACGACACGCTTGCGGAACTCAACGGGCCGCGCCGTGATTTGGCGGCCGGTGCCTGCGCGCTTCGGCGTCGTTCGCTTGCCGCCAACCTGCAGAGCGCAAACAGCGCCGCAGCGTCACGCGCTTCGCACAGCCGCAGAGCGCCGCTGCCCCGATCTGCCGGCGCACTGCCAGCACACCGCAAGCGCACTGCGGCACACTTTGCTGCACCAGCACTGCGCTCGGGCGCGCGGCTGCTTGCCGTGCCGTTGCTCCTCCGCAAGCCCGCGGCGGCGAAGCGAGAAGCGCGCGGGGTGCTGCGCAGCCGGCGCGCCGGGCACCTGTGCTTTGTAGGCAAGAATGCGCTGCATCTCATCCTGCGGGTTGGAGCGGCGGCGCGAAGCCTCGTCTACCGTGTTGGGCATGAGGCCGTCGACCGACTTGTCCAGCGACCTGCGGTCGACGCCAAGCTCCATGATGGCTTTGCCGCGCGCGGCACCTGCGTCTGCCGGTCTCAGCTCCGGCGCGTCCGTGCCGCCCCCCGCGAGCCCCACTCGCGCCGCGCTGCCGGCGCCGAGCTCTGCTCCCCGTCCGCGCCGCCCGTCCGCGCCCGCTTGCGGCTCGCTCCTTGTGATGGCGTCCGAGGCGTGGCGAGCTTTCAAAAATGTCGTTATCGTCCACGCCGTTGCGCACACCAACCGCTGAAAACGGTTTGAGAAAGCGGTGGCAACCGCTGATGCGATGGAGGAATGACATCAAGTGGGCGGTATTTCTGGCGTTGGTGTGCGTGCTCGACGCCGGGCGCCTCGCGGCGTCGGCGGAAGAGAATGTGCGGCCAACGGTTGTGGTGGTGCGAAACTACCTGACGGTGCCCAAGCTCGGCGACGGCTCTGACCCCGGCAGCCCGGCAAGCACCGCGTCCTGAGCCTTGCGAGCGCCCCTCGCGCGAGTGCTGCGCATCTGACCGGGCACTCGCCCGGACACTGACAACGCCTTTCTCTGCGCACGCAGCTGCTGCGGGTGCTCGCCGACGCCTTTGACCTGCAGGTGCTCGAGGACGCGGAGCTCGTGGACGTGGACGGCCTGTATGACAACCTGGTGGGTCTGCGTCCGAGCGCACTGGTGCACTTGGCGTTTGCCGCGCCAGCACAGGACGTGGACGAGCGGGTCGGCTGCGCCGTGCAGCGAGCATTGGAGCGCCTGCGCGCACCGCTCCTCTTCGTGTGCGTCGACGTCCCGCGCGCGCTGCTCGCGCTGCCAGGCGCCGGTGCGTGCCAAGCGGGGTGGCTCAAGCCAGACAGGATGCTCGTGCACGAGCGCTTTGCCCACCATGTGCTGGTGCTGGAGCGCGTGAACGACCTCCAGCACGCACTCGTCTGGCAGTACGCCGTAGGCCCGGCAGATGGTGCTCCGCCCCCGACAGGGGCCGACATGGAGGTGCACCAGGCAGTCGCTGCCTTTGTTCTCGCATCCATCGTCGACAAGGTGGCACCGTCAGCTCCCTCTCCAAGAATATCTGCTGCGTATCTTCAGGACTTCTGGGCCGTGCTGGGGCCGTATCAGGCTGCGCGGGATGCCGGTGTTCAAACGCAGCGTCTCTTTTGTCTCCCGACCGTGTGTGGTGCCGCTGCATGGCGATGGCCCTCGACTATTTTTGCCCGCGTGTGCAGCTTGCCATCATTGTCGGCACGTGGTTGAGCATGCCTGACCTGGCGTGTATGTGCATGATGTAGCAACCTCGTCTCGGGAAGAACAAGGTCAAGTACGCAAGTGGGAGGCGTTACACACATGGCTTGCCGGGGACGGGCGTACGGCGCAAGGGCGTGCCGCTTGTACCAGCGAGCGTCCGCGGCACGGCACGGGGCCTGTGCATGGTGCTGCATGCTGCCCTCCGGCTGACGAGACGTGGAAATCCGAAGCGTCAGAGTGGAGAGGGAGGTACGGCGAGGAGACGGAATGGGACGGGACACGCGTCTGGCGTGCAGACCTGCGGCGCCCTCAGCCCCTCGTTGACCTGGGTTTCGTGCAGGGCCATGGCTCAGGTATGAGTCGGCGCATATGTTCATGTCCTCCAATGCCACGCAGATACACACAGCTCCCGGCGGCGCCTGGGCGCAGAGTTGGATGCGCGTGCTTTGATGGATGCGCAGAGTTGGATGCGCGTGCTTTCCGTGCGCGTGCTTTCCATGCGCGTGCTTTTCGTGCCGCCTTCCGTACCCCCTTTGCCTCCCCCCTTATCCTTGACCACCTGTTTTTCGATGGACTCGGAAACTTGGTGGGCTTGTTTTGTGGGCTGGAAAGGCTTGCGCGCACGAATGCACAAATGCATTCGTGCGCGCTGTGACATGCATGTCCGAGCGCGCGTGTGGACACTGGCGTGGGTGATGCATGCACTGGCGTGTGTGCTGCATGCACGTCCGTGCGCGTGCGTTGACACATGGGCCTGTGCGGTACATGATCATCACTTGTGCGTGTGTGCTCTGCTGGGATGCCAGCCTAAACTCTAGACCTTAAACACCAAACCCTAACCTCTAAACTCTGAACGCACGTGGGTGTTGTGCAGGGCTGGCAGGAGTGCAAGGGGAAGTGCTAGCTCACGTGCAGTTTACGAGAGGCGGCGTGAGGTGGCGGCGACCGCGGGCGCTTGCGGAAGATGCACGCATCCTGGCCTCGGATGTCGGCGACACTCGCCCTTCCTGCCCGCCCTACTCTGGTGTGTGTGTGTGTGTGTGTGTGTGTGTGCGTGGACTGGAATGGGCGAGTACGTGAAGGAGGCACATGCCAACCATACCATGTAGGCACATACGAACGATACCAAGCCGACCCAACACGTGCTCGAGCCACATACCAAGTAGGGTTTAGAGTTTAGGTCACGTCCTCGAGGCACACATGATACCAAGTACGCACAAGTAGGGTTTAGGGTTTAGGTCACGTCCTCGAGGCACACATGATACCAAGTACGTCCTGCAGCCATGACTGAAACAACCTCAACCTCCGCTTTTCAAACAATTTGCGCTCCCGGCGCAGATTGTTTGAAAAGCGGAGGCGCTCCCAGCGCAGCTACACTCACGCGCGGCACAGGGTCAACGCTCACGCGGGGCACAGGGTCAGTAGGCGCGGGGCACAGGGTCAGTAGGCGCGGGGCACAGGGTCAGTAGGCGATAGTGTAGGCGAGGGCCGAGGGCGTTATGGCACGGCCTCGTCACAGTGTATTACAACGACGGCGTAATGCACTAGACATTCACACGTCACAGTGTAACGCAGCGATGGCGTAATGCACTAGACATTCACGGCGTAAAGCACTAGACGTTTACGCTTGCAACATGCACTAGAATGTTAGACGTTTGCACTAGAATGTTAGTCGTTTACGCATGCACTGGAATGTTAGACGTTTACGACTAGAATATTAGACGTTTATGCTGCGATTGCAACATGCGTGTACGCTGTGATTGCAACATCCTTGTCTTTGCGTGTACGCTGTGATTGCAACATGCGCCCCGCAGTAACAGTGCTTTGGCAGGCCAAAGGCTGAGCAATGCAGGGTGTTGTGTGCCTTTGTCTTGTTGTTGCGTGCCTTCGTCTTGTTGTTGTGTGCCTGTGTCTTGTTGTTGCGTGCCTTTGTCTTGTTGTTGCGTGCCTTTGTTCGGTTGACGCGCTTGATGCTGCTCCTGCTCCTGGTTCTGCACCTCATCCTCCTCCTTCTGGTGCTGTTGGCAGGTATGATGCTGGCGGCCATCCCGAATGTGACCATTACCACCGACGGAGTGCTTTGCCGGCAAGCAGAAGGCGGACACAAAGCACAAGGCGCACACAAAGCAGAAGGCGGACGCTGGACCGTACTCACGCACGCGCTGCGGGTTTGGAACATGTCCGTGTCCGAGATAGCAGGAGAGGCTGGTATGCGTGCTCTTGGGGAGCTGGCGTGTGCGCGCTTAGGGTTTGAGAAGGTTGCAGGCACGCCCGGAGGCGGTATGGAGGAGGAGGTGGTGGTAGGGATGGGGCTGATGATGCTGCGCAAATACGGGTACCAGTGGGCGCACTTTGTCTTTGACAATGCTGCACGCTTGGCCCTCGCTTTCCACCTCCTCGCTCTGGACCCACACACTGAGAATCTGGCCTCCTCCTCCACTACCTGCTCCTGCAAGTCTGTCGATATGTGCTGCGGGTTGCACGTGGTGGTGGATCAAGTGACGCTGCACAATGCGCACATCATGTTTGTGCTCGAGGCATTCTTGGGGCGTCAAGCGCGGGCAAGGGTACATGTGCTGCCGCACTGCAGTGTACATGCCGACGCCTTCCGTGAGCATGCGGCGACGTTTGATGATGTGCGCGATGGCCGTGATGACCGTGACCCCCAGTTTGCCCGTCACCCCTGCTCGGCGTCGGTGAGGCTCGACAGGTACACGACACACCTGCCACCCAGAGACACCGGGGTTCACCCGGCTTCTGTCGGCCAGGGTCCTCCGGCGCGCGCGAGCAGGGGTTGGTGCATGTGTCAAAATGCGTGCTGATACGTGCACACAAACGTGCATACGGGGCAGAGTGTTGATAGCGGAGCCGGTCGGGGCGTGGTATCCCGGCAACAAGCGCCCCGGAGGGGGGGCCAGTGTGCAAGACGGAGAACGGTGGTGGAGCGGGGAAAGAGAGCGGTGGTGGAGCGGAGCAGGTCCAACAGCGCAGCACGGTTGCTATCCTCCCTATGCCCTGAGCGTGCTGTCGCAAGTGGTTTCACGCCACGCAAAGTATCGACGACACGGACTCTTGCCTCCCCCGCCCTGGCTTGTGGCACGAAGGCGTGTGCAAGGCTCCTATGCACAAGGCTCCTATGCTCGCACCCTGCTTGAGCGGCCTTGGCGTAGACAAGCCAGTCTGTTCGCCTCTGCCTCTCACAATTGTGCTGGCTGGGACAGCATGTCCGTGCACCATCCCTCCAGGTATCAGAGCGTGTGTGCGCGCTTGAGTGCGTGTGGCTTCTGAGTCCTCAGAAGGCACGGTATGTGTCGTTTGCTAGACATTTGATAACAACCCGAGGTTCTAAGGTGTCTAGGAGATTCGTTTATCAGTGGGTGTATTCGCAAACAATCCTCGGTACCCAGGATAGCAGATTGATCAGACCTCATGCCCTAGATCCCTTGACAGCGTGTGAAACTCTCCCGAAATACTGTGCCTGCTGTTCACTAGGGATGAAGATGAAGAGCTTGAGGTATCGGGAACTGCGGGAGGCAAGGTGCTGGAGGGAGGGAAGCGTGACGTGTGCTATGCGCTTCACGGCCAGCATTGGCTGTCAATGTCTGGCTGCGCCGCCTTGGCCGGTATGCCCGCGTATTTCCGTGTCCTCGTGCTCTCGTGCACGTGCTCTCGCCGGGATCACGTGCACGCACACTTGGCCTTCTCTCGTGCAAGCTCTGCTGATAGCTTGCATGCTCCATGCCCCATGCCGCACGTCGCATGTCGTATGCTTGTTCGTGTGTCCTCTCCGACATTTTCGTGTGTCTACATCGCCAAGCCATGTATGTGGATGCCTACACGTATCTGTCACATATAAACATGTTTAGACGTAATCTAAACATACTTGTGTGTTCAGGCGTAAAACACTCCTAAGTTTAAACGTTAGAACTTCTCTTGGTTTAGATGTTAGAACATCTCTGTGTTTAGACATTGCCTTCACGCCCTCCCTCGTGTTTCTCCCTTTCTCTCTCTCTCTCTCTCTCTCTCTCTCTCTCTCTCTCTCTCACTGTGTTTGTGTGTGTGTGTAAATCTAACGTCTGTGTATGTGTTTTGTGTACGTGTGTTTATGTATACAGGTATGCATACACGTAGTTTGCATGCATGCATTCAAACCAGTATCTATATATGTGCAAGACAACGAGGCAACAACAAGTTCGCAGGATGATACGCGCGGCAGTGACGATACTGATGGCAGTTATAATACAGGACGGCCAATGGCGGTGATGATACTGCGAGGCACGCACAGAAGCTGCAAGGAGCGAGACCGTTGTCTGGAGAACTCGAACGAGCTAGCGCACGTGCTGACATGGGCGTCGCGGGTCATTATCGCGTCCACTACCCCGCGCCACGTCCCTGGCTCCCGCCAGCACGGCGGAGGCGACAAAGAAGGCGAGGCAGGTGTTGATGCCTGGTCTGCCTTAGGCATGCGCGCAGGCGTGGACATCGTAAATCTTGAGATTCAATCGCACACATTGGAAGAATTGGTAGAGGCGCTGCAGGCTGCCGCCATCATTGTCACCCCCGAGGTATGCTTACGCGCCTCTCTTGCACGCACACTCGCTTGACCTTTGCACTTGACCTTGCTTGACCTTTGCTTGACCTTTGCGCACGCTTTGGCCCGCCGCGCGCGTTTCACACCCAAAACTCTGTGGACGGTAATCCCACCAAAACAAACCAACTCCGCCTCAGTCGGTGCCAGTTTTGTGCGTGGTGCATGTGTATGTCTTTAATGTGGACCATTTGTCTGTTTGGCAAACAACCATTGGTCTGTTTGTCAAGTGATCCTTGTGTCGTTTAGAAGGACCATGTATCTGGGTTGTATTTGACACTCCTGTGTGATTGATTGCAGGGAGGCCAGTCGTTTAATGCCCTCTTTGCAAACCCGGGTAAGCAACACAGAACATACATGCTATCACGTCACGCATGATGCCACGTCACACCATGCCACGTCACACTATTCCGCGTCGCACGCTCATTCACAAGCAAGCGGGTCTTCAGTGGTACTTGAAATATCAGATTGTGCCAGCGGGAGAGAGTGAGGGTTTGAGAGAGAGGGGCGGCGCGACCAAGAGTTGATTCCATGGCAGGCGGACCGGACAAGCAACTGTAAGAAGCCTGTCCGGGAACCCCACGCCCTAAACGCTAAACCCTAAACTGCAAGTCCGGGCCCGCTGTGCCGATGTGGGACGTCCCATCTGATGCGCACGGGCCGGCGCATGCGCCTGCGAAGAATTTTATATATCAATGATATATACAGTGTGACTTTGAAGCGGGCGCCATGCCGCCTAAACCCTCCGTCTTACAACCCTAAATCCTCAAATATCAACTCCAAATCCTGGTCCCTAAATCCCGAGATCTGATACCGGCACTCTCAAACAGGCACTGTGATGATAGAAATCGCTCCTGCCACTGTGCACCTCGGTAAAGAGGGTGAAAGGACAGAGGAGCGACACTACGTGGTGAGCCACTATTACACGTTTGAGGGACTGGGTCTGCGAACTTGGGTGTTGCCAGTGGAGGGGGTGCACCACCAGGCTCACCTGGGAAGGAAGGACACTTGGAATAATCGTCCTTTCGTGGTGCCCCCAGGAAAGCTCTTGCGCATTGTCATGCGTGAATTCAAGGTGCGTGTGTGGGAGTGAACATCAGCGCGTAGTGGTCGTACAGAAGAAGTTGCGCAAAGTTGAGTGGCCGTGGAGCCAAAGTTGGTACTATAGACACGTGGGTGGATTTAGAGGTTCCCACACGACCACCCGAATAGCTGCATGCAATGGGGGGGGGGGGGGGGTTCTTGAGACCCTTTGTTTTTTCTTCCCCGTGCACACCCC
>Ga0115006_10001408_pt1 | contig 14952 bp, 12 predicted proteins | sample ArcOceMetagenome_3_FD_88943 | JGI IMG/M metagenome (GOLD analysis project Ga0115006, IMG submission 88943) | Marine eukaryotic phytoplankton communities from Arctic Ocean - Arctic Ocean- Svalbard ARC20M Metagenome | ecosystem: Environmental > Aquatic > Marine > Oceanic | place: Arctic Ocean...
ACACCGCCGCGTTATTGCCGACGCCGCTAAACGTCGGGGTGTTTTGAAAGACTAAATTGGGCGTCACATCCTGAAGCCGCGTCACCCGGGTCAGACCCATATCCTCCAGACGATCGCCCGACAATGCGGTAATGGAAATCGGCGAGTCCTGCAAACTCTCGGCCTTTTTACGCGCCGTCACCACGATCTCCTCGAGGTTCGATGCCGACGCCATTGGGCTGCACAGCGCCAGCGCAACACCAATAGACAATAGCCGTCGATACCAGCGCAGCGCAGCGCCTCGATCGGAAATTCGCGGCATACGCCGCCGGTCGCAATTATTATTCATAGTCATAGCCGCTAACCTCACTCAATGCTCGTTAGTGTTTACTCACAGTCGACCAAAAATCGCAGTCTTTCGCATAATACACTATTGTGGAAGATTTTTAGTGATCGACGATCAGTGGTTTGGAGGCGCTTCGGAGTGAATATTGAAGGTGGCTAGCGCGGCCAACAACAGCGGCAGGGCAAACACCAACATACTTTGGCCAGCACTGAAACCCCAGACCAGCAGCATTCCACCGATCAATGGCGAGACAATCGCTCCCAACCTGCCGATACCGATAGCCCAACCCATACCCGTCACCCGGTGGCTGACTGGGTAGAGAGAGGGCGCGATGGTGTAGAGACCGATCATCGCGCCGATAAGAAAAAACCCCATCACAGCAGCGCACAGCATCAGGCTCGGCAGAGCCAAATCAGCGATGCCAAACACCAACATCGAGACCACGCTCATCAGCAAATACAGCGGCGTTAGTCGCGCCACCGGAAAGCGTGCGGTCAATAGCCCGAGGCTAAGCGCGCCGACGATACCCCCCAGCTGTAGATAAATACCCGCCGAAATCCCCTGCGCGGTGGTCAATCCAGCGTCGACCAATAATTTCGGCGTCCAACTGACGACGTAATAAAACCCGAACATCAAGCAAAAAAAGGCGCTCCAGATTAACGCGCTCGACCGCCGATAGGGATCTTCCAAGAGCACTTTTAAACCGGCGCTTGGCGCATCGTCACTGGCCGGATCGATTCTATCAACGCGCGGCAAGCGCATTTTTTCGGTCAACCGATTGATCTCCACAAGCGTGCCATCGCGGTCTTTTGAGAGCAGGAAGTCGAGGGATTCTGGCAACTTCCAATAGGCGAGCGGAAGCATGCATAGCGACGCCAGGCCACCGAATAGAAATAGCGATCGCCAACCAAATTCGCCCAGCAAGTAAACCGAGACGATACCCCCCAAAATGGCGCCCAGTGGGTAGGCAGACTGCAGTACACTGATGCACAAACCGCGCCTGGCAGCGCTGGAATATTCTGACACCATGGTATTGAGCGTAGCCAACATACCCCCTATACCGAGTCCGGTAACAAATCGAAACGCCGCCAACTGATGCTTATCGGCGGCTTGAGAGGAACACAGCATACCGACAGTGACGATCGCCAGACAACCAAGAACCAACAAGCGCCGACCCACTCGATCGCCATAGGGGGCCATCCACACCGAACCGATGGCCATGCCGACCAGCCCAGAACTCAACAGCAACCCTAGATCTGCTGGCGACAACTGCCATTCCTCAGACACCGACGACGCCGCAAACGACATCACCAGCACGTCAAAACCGTCGAGCATATTGATAATCACGCAAAGCGCCACTACGGCAATTTGAAAGGGACTCATAGGGCGATCATTGATCGCACCGCGCACATCCGTCGCACTCATCTGCACCATTGGGCCTCGCCTCCTAGAAATATACTGCGTCTATAGTTGTTATGCTGCAGTCGATTGGTTAAATTATGGGTCTGACTTTAACACCACTGGTGTGGTTGTTCCATCATCCAAAAATGGAGTATCAAATGATCCAACCCTTTAATGCTGTTGGCTTGGTTCCCACCGTATGGGGTATTCGTCGTCGTGATGAAATTTTTAAGAATATCGAGCATTTGTCATCGATGGCCAACGCCGCCCTATGGCTGTCGTCGCTGGATCTGCCGGTAAAACTCATCGCACTGCCGGAGGGCGCTCTGCAGGGCTTTAACGATGAAGTTATGGACGCCAACCATGTGGACTTTGCCCGCGAGTGCGCGATCGACATTCCCGGCCCCGAAACCGACATGATCGCAGAAAAAATAGCCCGAGCGCACGGCGTCTATGTAATGGCGCAAGCCAAAGCCCGCCACGAAGAAATACCCGATCGCTTTTTTAACGTCGGCTTTATCATCGACCCCCAAGGCGAAATCATTCTCAAACACTACAAAGTCGCACCGCTCTACCCGGTTGAGCACTCGGTTTGCCCGCACGATATCTACGATTGGTGGATAGAGCGCTACGGCAATACGCTAGAGAGCTTCTGGCCGGTTGTCGATACCGAGATAGGCCGTATGGGAATTATGATGGCTAACGAGGGCTCCTACCCTGAAAATGCCCGAGCGCTCGCCATGAACGGCGCAGAGATCATCTATCGCGCGTCAATCCCGCATCCGGCGGCATCCAACGATTATTTTGAAATCCAGACCCGAGCGCGGGCGCTGGACAACAACCTTTACGTGATCGCACCCAACATGGGCACCTACTACCTCACGCAAGACGAAGAAACCCCAATCGACACCTTTGGTGGTCAGTCCATGATCGTCGATTACCGCGGCCAAATTGTTGGCAAACAGGCCTATGGTGGAGTCTCGACCAGCGTCTGCGGACCCATCAACATCGAGGCCATGCGCGCTCACCGGCAAAACTCTCTATGGACTAACTGGATGAAGGACCTGCGCACTGAACTCTATCAAATCGTCTACAAAGATCCGATTTACCCGAAAAATTTATATCTCAATAGAGAGCCTATGAAACACGCCGAATATGAGCGCGAGGTGTTGAAAAAACAGGTGAAATTGCTCCAGGATGCAGATATTTGGCTAAAGCCCTCGTCGTAGCAAGAGGCCCAACAGACAGACAAACAACGTAGACAACCAGGTATCTAACGCATGAAAACTTCAAAACTCTGGATTGGTGGTGAACACCTAGAACCCACCGGCGGCAACTACTTCGAAGACCTCAATCCGTCCGATCAAGCGGTGATCGCCAACGTCGCCAAGGGCACACCGGCCGATATCGACCGAGCGGTGGCTGCCGCCGTTCAAGCGTTCGCAACCTTTAGTCAAACGCAGGCTAAAGAGCGCGAGGCCATTTTATGTCGCGCCGCCGCACTGGTGGAACGCGACCGCGACGAATATCTACAGTTACTCATCGACGAGGTTGGGTCGCCAATTATGAAGGCACAATTTGAAGTCGACTACTGCATTAACGCCTTCCGCGCCGCGGCCGGCGTACCACGTCGACTCACCGGCCAAACTATGCCGTTGGATCGACCCGGTGCCTTTGGTATGTCGGTGCGCGAACCGGTCGGTGTAATCGCCTGTATCACGCCGTTCAACGTACCGCTGCTCAAAAACGTCAAACAAATCGCAATGGTCATCGCCACCGGCAATACCGCGGTGTTGCTACCGTCGGAATTTGCCAGCCAAGTCACGGTCAAATTTGCCGAGACGCTGGCCGAGGCCGGAACCCCCGCCGGCGTCTTCAATTACGTGACCGGCGACCCCTTTGAGATCGGCGACAGTTTAACCAGCCACGCGGACATAGCGGCGATTAATTTTTGCGGCTCTCCGCGCATCGGCAAACATGTCGCCGAACTGGCCGCTCGGGATCTAAAACCGGTAACCCTCGAACTTGGGGGCAAAAGCCCACTGGTGGTGCTGGACGATGCCGATTTAGATAAGGCCTTAGAAGCCGCGACCATCGGAATCTTTTTCTTTCAGGGGCAGGCGTGCATGGCCTCCAGCCGCATTATCCTGCAGCGCGGCATCGCGGACAAATTTATCGCCGCCTACACTGAAATAGCGGCCAACATCAAAATCGGCGATCTGTCGGACCCAGAGACCGCGATTGGCCCAATTATCAGTCCTCGCCAACAAGCCCGCGTTAAAGCGCATATCGACGACGCCATAGCCAAGGGCGCAACATTGATCCACGGTGCCGGGGAGTGGCAGGGTGCTTGCTGTCCGCCGACCATCCTTAGCGATGTCGACGAGAGCATGAGCCTGTGTCGCGAAGAGACCTTTGGCCCAGTCACCTCGATCTACCCTGTCGACACGATTGAAGAAGCATTGGCGCTGGCCAATGACACCGATTACGGTCTCAGCTTTTCTCTATTTACCCGCGACATCAGCACCGCGCTCAACCTAGCCCGCGGTGCCAACGCCGGCATGGTACATATCAATGCCATGTCAATACAGGACGAACCTCACGTCCCATTCGGTGGTAACGGCCTAAGTGGCTTTGGCCGCGAGGGCACCGACGCCGATCTCGACATCATGACCCGTTGGAAGTGGATTACCGTGCAACTCGACTGAGCGCAACAGCGATCTATTAAATTCAAAAATTTAAACGTGGAAGTATAACTATGTCTTATCCCAACAAGATCTTTTTAGAAGAAAACGAAATGCCGACCCAATGGTATAACATAACCGCGGACTTGCCCGAGCCGATGCCACCAGCGCTGCATCCCGGCACCCATGAGCCTGCCACAGCGGAGGATTTCGCACCGCTGTTCCCGAAAGCATTGATAGAACAGGAAATGACGACGCAGCGCTACGTCGACATACCCGGCGAGGTCATGGATGTCTACAAACTATGGCGGCCGACACCGTTGTTTCGCGCGCGGCGTTTAGAAAAACTCTTGGACACACCAGCGAAAATTTTTTACAAATACGAGGGTGTGAGTCCAGCCGGATCGCACAAGCCAAATACCGCGGTACCGCAGGTCTACTACAATGCCATGGAGGGCATAAAAAAACTGACCACGGAGACCGGAGCGGGGCAGTGGGGTAGCTCGCTGGCTTTTGCCTGCGCGCAATTTGGTCTGGAATGCGAAATTTGGCAGGTTGCTGCCTCGTATAGGTCGAAACCCTACCGTAAGACCATGATGGAAATATGGGGCGGCAAGGTCCACCCCAGCCCATCGCAAGTAACCGAGTATGGTCGATCGTTATTGGCACTAGACAATGACCACCCTGGCTCCCTAGGAATAGCTATCTCAGAAGCGGTCAGCGAAGCGGTAGCCGATGAGAACACGCGCTATGCGCTCGGCAGCGTGCTCAATCATGTCTTAATGCACCAGACGATCATCGGCGAGGAAGCGCTTTTGCAGATGGCCAAGATCGGCGAGACCCCCGATGTGTTGGTTGGCTGCACTGGCGGCGGTTCCAACTTTGGTGGCTTGGCATTTCCTTTTATGCGCGAAAAATTTAAGGGCAAGATGAATCCCGTCATTCGCTGCGTAGAACCCACCGCCTGTCCAACGCTGACCAAAGGAGAGTATCGCTACGATTACGGCGATACCGCCGGAATGACCCCGATGATGAAGATGCACACCCTCGGTCACAACTTTATCCCCGAGCCGATTCACGCCGGTGGCCTGCGCTACCACGGCATGGCACCACTGGTGTCACACGTCTATGAACTGGGCCTCGTAGACGCCATGTCGATCGGACAGAAAGAGTGCTTTGCGGCTGGCATTATGTTTGCCAAGAGCGAGGGTATCGTGCCAGCACCCGAGCCGACCCATGCCATAGCCGCGGCTATTAGAGAGGCGTTAGCGTGCAAGGAAACCGGTGAGGAACGCACCATTCTCACCGCACTTTGTGGTCATGGACACCTCGATTTGGCGTCCTATGAAAAATACCTTCACGGGGAGATGCAGGATCTCGACCTGGACCAAAAAGCCATCGACGAAGCCCTGCGCAGCGTTCCACAGGTTGACCGCTAGGTAGCACCAGTCGCGATAATGCGCGGCAAGCTAGGGGCGCGCGCCGAACGCGCGCCCCTAGGTGAGTTCGGCGGTCACACGCAGCACTTCGTCGAGCGAACTACTGCCCGCTTCGGCGGCGCTCACGCCGGCCTCGCGCAACATCCTCATGCCCTCATCGACCGCCACCGCCCTGATCGCCTGTACGTTCAAAGGATCGATGACCAGCGCCAACAGGGACTGTGATAACGGCATAATTTCGTACACAGCGGTGCGCCCCAAGTAGCCAGTATGGCGACACTTATGGCAACCCACAGCACGATACAGCGGCGATCGGCGATCGTTTAAATCGATGCCCAGCGCGTCTGCCGCGGCCCTATTAAAGTCATCAACGACAACCCTGCAGTCCTTGCACAGGATCCGTATCAACCGCTGAGCCACGACCCCAACAAGCGTCGCCCGCAATAAGTGCATGGGCACCTCGAGGTCGACCAATCGACTGATCGCCGAGGGCGCATCTTGGGTGTGCAACGTCGACAGCACCAAGTGCCCGGTCAGTGCCGCTTGTATCGCCATATGCGCAGTCTCTGCATCGCGGATTTCACCGACCATAATAATGTCCGGATCCTGACGCATCAGTGCGCGAATGGCCTCGGCAAAGCCAAAATCTATCGCCGTATTAATCTGACTTTGATTAAAATCATCGATCAACATTTCTATCGGATCTTCGATGGTACTCAAGTTGACCGCCGTTGCGGCCAAGTATTTCAAACTTGAATACAGCGTTGTCGTCTTGCCAGACCCAGTCGGCCCAGTCACCAAAACAAGGCCTTGGCCGATGTTCAGAATGCGCCGCCAACGCGTCAAATCGCGGCCAGCGAGGCCTAGCTGGTCAAAGCTCTGCATCATCAGCGAGGCATCAAAAATTCGCACCACCAGTTTTTCGCCAAGCGCCGTGGGCATACTCGACAGGCGCAACTCCACAGCAGCGCTGTTCGCCGATAGCGTCTTGATCCGCCCAACCTGAGGTCGTCGTCGCTCGGTGACATCCATCCGCGCAAGGATTTTCAAACGACTGACCATCGACGTCATCACCGCGTCTGGCAATCGATAGACCGGGTGCAATATGCCGTCGACACGAAACCGTATGCGCCCCTCTGGCAGACGTGGCTCGAGATGAATATCGCTAGCGCGTTGTTCGAAAGCAAATTGCAACAGCCACTCGACGAGCTTGATCACGTGTTGATCGTCGGCGGTGAAACCGTCGCCATCGCCGATTTGTAATACATGCGCCGGCACTGCATCGTCAGCCATCGGCGCTATCGCCGCGCCGGCGCCTACCACCGAGGCCGTCAGCGAATAAAACCTCTCGCTGTATTTTTTAATCTGCGCTGGACTTGCCACCACCCGCCGCACAGATCTCTCTGCAAACTCTTGCAGGCTCTCGAGCCAACTCACGTCAAACGGTTGCATAGTGGCGACAACGATCTCATCGGCGCTGGCATCCAGGCATAAGATACCGTAACGCCGGGCATAAGAGAGAGACATGATGGCAGTGATACGACTCACATCAACGCGCAGTGGATCGATGTGGACGCGCTCCAAACCGCACCAATCGGCCAGCCAATCGGTCAGTACATCGAGCGTTAAACGCCCCTCACCGGCGCACCCAGGGAGCCCTAAGCTGGCAATAAGCTCCAGCGGATGGCACTCCTCAACGCTACGCAACGCCGCATCTCGAACGCATTGGCCGCCATCCTGGGTTATCAAGCCGGTGGCGATCAGTGCCGCCACCACCTCCTCGAGATGCAGATTGCCACTGGTTGCGATAAACTCCATCGTCGAGCGCCTCCCATCGGTGTATCTTCCCTCGCAGCAGTATGTGGTGGCCAAGGGGCAATTGCCAGTCAGCACATCTCATTAGGAGTCAGCCATGCAGTTTAATGAGTTATTTTCGCGAATTATTGCCTGCAACTCGATAAGTAGCGTCGACCCCGCCATCGACCAAGGCAATCGGCCGCTGGTGGATTTGCTGGCGAATCAGTTGCAGGATATGGGCTTTGAGTGCGAAGTGATGGCCCTATCGGCCAACAAAGCCAACCTGATCGCCACACGGGGGCGAGGGCCGGGCGGATTGGTTCTGGCGGGCCATACAGATACCGTTCCTTGCGATGAGAGTCTCTGGAACAGTGATCCATTCGTACTTACGGAACGCAACAATGCCTGGTATGGTCTAGGTTGCTGCGATATGAAAAGCTTTTTTGCCCTCGCCATCGAGGCGCTCCGCGGCTACTCCGAAGATACCTTTAAGCAACCGTTAATCATACTCGCAACCGCCGACGAAGAGTCGTCGATGAGCGGCGCCAAGGCTCTGGTGGACGCCGGTAGACCGCTAGCGCGGCGCGCGTTGATCGGCGAGCCAACCGGGATGCAACCGGTATCGATGCACAAGGGCATCATGATCGAAAAATTAACCATCACTGGCGCCTCCGGACACTCGAGTAACCCCCAACTCGGACGCAACGCGATGGAGACCATGCAGCGTATCCTCGCGCACCTACTGGCGCTGCGCGAACGCATGCGCGAGCACAAGCACCCAGGTTTTAGCATCGACTATCCGACCCTTAACCTTGGCTGTATCCGCGGCGGTGACAACACCAATCGCATCTGCGGGCACTGCTTTTTAGCGTTTGAAATCCGTCCCTTACCGGGTATGGATATAGACCAATTGCAGCGCGATCTTGAGCGCGGAATTGCCAGCTTAGCAGAGGCCGATCGGGTCGACTGGCAACTAGAGCGTTTAATAGTGCCGCCTTTTTGCGCGCAACCTGACTCACAGATGCTAGCTCTGTGCGAAAAACTCACCGGCCATAGTGCCGGTTCGGTGGCCTTTGCCACCGAGGCCCCCTATCTGCAACAGTTGGGTATGGACGTGGTGGTGCTGGGTCCGGGCGATATCGATGTCGCTCACCAACCCAACGAATACCTGGATTTAGAGCGCATAGATCCGAGCGTTGATTTTTTATCTCAACTTATCGGCCACTGTTGCTTATAATCCCCCCATGAATAGTCAAACCTACGTCAATTTTTTTCGTCAGACCTCGCCGTACATCCATGCGCATCGAGGCAAGACCTTCGTTATCGCGCTCGCAGGGGATGCCGTATTGGACGGCAACTGTCACCGCCTACTAGCGGATATTGCGCTGCTGCAAAGCCTCGGGGTGCGCATTGTGCTGGTCCATGGCGCGCGCCCACAGATTGACCAACGCTTAGCTCAGAGCAGCCTGACCAGCGATTTTAAGGGCCACCTGCGGATTACCGACGTCGAAGCCATGATCTGCGTCAAACAAGCAATTGGCAGTACCCGTTTGCAATTAGAGGCTGAACTGTCGATGGGCCTGCCCAACTCGCCCATGCACGGCGCCGAAGTCCGCGTGATGGGGGGCAACTTTGTGGTTGCCAAGCCCATCGGCGTGATCGATGGCGTCGATCACCAGCACAGCGGCGAAGTTCGCCGCGTCGACCATGTGGGGATACAATCACAACTCGACAGCGGTGCCATGGTACTGGTTTCGCCGATCGGTTTTTCGCCAACCGGTGAAGCCTTTAATCTGTCGTATATCGATGTTGCCAGCCACGCAGCAGTCGCCATCGGCGCGGATAAACTGATCTGTATCAGCGCGGTCTCGAACATCTCCCAGAATGGCGGGTTGTTACGCAGCTTATCTATACCGGCAGTCAAAGAGTACCTGAAGAACTCGAACGCCGCCTCACAGCTCGAGCAAACATTACTGTGCGCCGCGCAGCAGGCGTGTAAAGGCGGGGTCGAACGGGTCCACCTGATTGGTTATCGCGACGACGGCGCTCTGCTCAGCGAGTTATTTACTCGCGAGGGGAGCGGCACCCTGATTATCCAAGATTATTCTGAGAGCTTGCGTCCGGCGAGCATCGACGACGTCGGTGGAATACTCGATTTAATCCAACCCCTCGAACAGTCCGGTGTATTGGTCAAGCGCTCGCGAGAACTTCTGGAGACGGAAATTTCACGCTTTATGGTCGCCCTGCACCCTGAGGGTTTTTTGGTCGGCTGCGCGGCGCTCTACCCTCTGGGACCAACCGGCAGTGGTGAAATCGCCTGCGTCGCCACGCACCCCGACTTTTTATCTCAGGGAACCGCCTCGAGACTGCTGGCGGCGATTGAAAACCAAGCGCATAGCCAATCAATCGACCGCCTCTACGTGCTCACCACGCAGGCCGCCCATTGGTTTCAAGAGCAGGGATTTGTTGAGGCCACCGTCGACGCCCTCCCGGAGGATAAACAGTTGCTTTACAACTACCAACGCAGCTCGCGGGTGCTTTGCAAGCGCCTATAATATTACAGTAGCGGCAATATTATAGGCGCTTGCAAAGCGCTGTGCTGAGACCCAGCGCCGCGTACGAGTAATGCCAAGCCCGCCAGTTGCAACCTGTCACCCCACAGATACACGCAAATCGAGGGATCGCGCCAACCATTGGCCGCAGTCATTCTCACCACCATCGATACCCAAACCGGACACAAAAAACCCGCCGATAAAAGGCGGGTTCTTGAGCTAACTTCTGCGCTACCTAGGCCTTACCGCAGCCGCGGATGTCTAAGCCAACATCGCGCAGTTTTTGCAGTCGGCTTCCCTCGCTCTCAGCAAACTTGATCCACTGGCGAGGATACTTTTTACTTTTTTTATCCTTGGCTTTTTTCAACGAATTTTTAAACGCAGAAATCGCGTCTTTAAAGCAGTTGAGGTTGATCAGCGCGTTGCCCATCACTAGGTAGTTCGAATCTGGACGCTTAACCCCGCCTTTTTTCGCCGCGCGACTGGCCGCTCGATAGGCATCTTTATCGCGGCCAAGATCGAGGTATATACCCGCGAGTCGCGCCTGTAAATTGCCGTTGTCCGCCACCTTAGAGGCAGCCTCCAAGGCGCCCACCGCGCCACTAAGATCGCGCGATTGATACCAGGCAGTTCCCAGCACCTCGAGGTTTTTAGCCGATCGCTCGACAATGCCGTCTTGCATGCCACCATCGATAATCTTGGCCGCACGGTAAGGCACCTCGGCGCCGAGGTACATATAGGCCATGCTCATGACCTCGCTCTCTTTTTTCAGCTCGTCGTTCAAGTACACCAGTTCCGTTGCCACCAACCGATCCATCTCGCGCTCGCGTTCGCCGTACATACCGCCCAACTGCTTCCAGTAACTCCACTTAGGGTAGTGCTTCACCAGCTTTTCAAGGATCGATATCACCGTTGGGTAGTCATTTTTTTCGTAGTAGAGCACCCGCTGCAAACCCCAATAACGCTCCTTGGGTAATATGCCGCGTGATTCTACATCGCTAATCGCTAGCTCAACCATGTTCAAGGCGTCGCGTTTGCGATCCAATTGGTAATATATCTGGGCGAGAAAATAGCGCTGGTCGGCGCCGATAATGGTCGCCTCGGCCAGCCATGCCTCGAGCTGCACCGCGGCATTCGGATAATCTTCTTCGGATGCATACAACTGCGCCAGCGTGTAGCGGGTATCCAACTTTACCTCGGGCGGGGTGCCGGCGCCGTCGACCACCTTGCGATAGGCTTTAATTGCGTTCGGGAAGTCGTCTAAAGAATAATAGATGTAGCCAGAAAATTTCCAAATCTGAGTCTGCTCGTAATCACTTTTACAGGTCTTGCTGCTGGATTCGATGTTTTTCAGCGCGTTCAACGATTCCGCCCAAAGCTCTTCTTCGAGGGACACCTGCAGCTTTTCCAGCGCCTTGCCGCACTTGGCGCCGACCGATTGGCGCTTTGTGGTCTTGGCATTTTTGTATTTCTTTTCTTTCTTTTCGTCTTGAGCGGCATGTACCGAGCCGGACAAGGTCGCCTCTGGAGCCCATAAGGACACCGCCAAGGGCAGCGTTAACGCAACGCAAAAAGCGACAATCTTAGTGTTTGGTATGCTCATCGACTCGCCCCTATTTCGCCATCTGGAAAGTAAACTTATAGAGCACGCCGGGCACCTCTTGAGGCACGCCGTCGATCACCCTTGGATTGTACTTAAGCTTGTTTGCGGCCTTGAGTGCCGCGCGACCAAAGCCCCAACCCTCGGGGTCCTCCTCCACCATCACCGGGTCTCGAACACCCCCGGTGGTGGTAATAATTACCTCGACCACCGCATAACCTTCTTTGCCACGAGTCTGGGCGCGCCTTGGATACTGCGGTTGAGGCACGTAGACGGGAATAAAATCGGTGTCCCGAGCAAAGCTGCCGGTCGACACGGCGATCTTGCTGGCGACTGGCGCCGCGGCCATGCTGACCATATTCTCGGGTGCCTCGAACTCGATCTGATCGTCTGGAATTTCTGGCGGGGGCTCTGGCTCATCGGGTTTTTCAACCTCGGCGACTTTGACGTTGGTGGTCATTTGCCGTTCGACGTGCAGGAAATCAGCAATCTTGATGGGCTCCTTGGTGTCCATCTCCCGGTTGCCTGAATCAATCAACTTAAACATCAACACGATCAACGCAAACGTCACCATCGCGCCGAGCACTGCAGAGGATCCCACTCTTAATATTGCCATAGTCTAAACTCAGTCGTTCTCTGTAGAGATCGCAACCGGTGATATACCGATATCGCGCGCGATGTCGGCAACCTTGGCGATCGACTCTATATTCGATTCGTTATCGGCTTGGATGACCATGCCGCCCTTGGGGTTATCATTAAAAAGCCGCGTCAGGTTGAGTTTTAGCCCAGTCGCTTCAACGCGCTTTTTATCGATCCAAAATTCATTGGTCCCGGTGACAGCGACGAGAATGCCGACTTTCTTGTAGGCATCGGCCTTGTTCGCGTCGACTTTGTTGACCTCGACACCCGGCAGTTTAATGAAGGATGCGGTGACGATAAAAAATATCAACATGATAAAAACCACGTCCAGCATTGGCGTGAGGTCGATTGCTTGACCCTGCTGCTGCGAGCTACTCGTTCTATTGCGCATAATTATCTCTCTCGATAGACCTGCAACACAAGTCGATCATTAATGATCCATGGTTAGATGATCTTCCAGCAGATTCTTCTCGCGTTCGGCGTTTCGCTCGACGTAAGTCAGACCGAATACCCCTGAGAGCGCCGCGACCATCCCAGACATCGTCGGCACGGTCGCCTTGGAGACACCTCCGGCCATGGCCTTGGCATCGCCACCACCGGTGAAGGCCATGACGTCAAACACCACAATCATACCTGTGACGGTGCCGAGCAGACCAAACAGAGGCGCCAGGGCGACCAAGGTTTTAATCATCATAATGTTTTCGTCAACCTTGATACTGACTTCGGAGATAATCTTTTCCCGCACCTGCCGAGCACGCTTGGAGCGACGCTCTGGTCGCGCCTCCCAGGTATCCAGAGCCAACTTTACGTCGGCTCCAACCGCACCGCGCAAGTACCACATACGCTCAAACAGTAGCGTCCACATAACGAACAGCAGCACTACGATGGCCCAGAGTACCGAGCCACCCGAGTCCATGAACTTGCCTACTTCAGCCAGTAAATCGCTGAGAAACATCTCATTTAACCTCGACGGAATCGGCGACGATGCCGGCGCTCTGCTCTTCGAGGACGTGCAAGATACGCTGCGCCTTGCCATTGACCAAGGTATGCATCAAGACCGTAGGAATCGCGACCACCAGACCCAGCACGGTGGTTATCAATGCTTGCGAAATACCCCCAGCCATAGCTTTGGGGTCACCGGCGCCGAACAGGGTGATCATTTGGAAGGTAATGATCATACCGGTCACGGTACCCAACAGGCCGAGTAGCGGCGCGACCATGGCGATAATCTTCAGCAGGTTGAGACCTGACTCAATCGCCGGGCGCTCTTTTAATACCGCCTCATGGAGCTTGAGTTCAAGCGATTCTGGATCCAGCTTTGGATTGTTTTGCGCCACTTGCAACACTCTTCCGAGTGGATTTTTGACATTTGGCGTGGTGGTTTTTAGCTGCGCACTAACGCCAGACGACATCGAAAACAGCACCAAAAAGCGCCAGATCGCCAGCAGAATTGCAAACGCAAATACACCGGTGATCACGTAGCCGACGATACCGCCAAAGTGCCAGCGTTCAATCAACGTTGGGGTGTTGATCAGCGCGCGGAGTAAACCACCACCGAGGGGCCCTGTGGGGTCCAAGCCGACCTTGGTAAAGCCTGACGTGGAAGACTGTAAATCCACTGCGCTATTCTGATGCTTACCCGCCGGTTGGCGCGGTAACTCAGAGACCGAACCAGTGTCGGTGTTGTATTCGAGGTACATGCCGTCGGCGAGCAAGTTGTAGGTGCCGACGCGAACCACGTCCATTTGCTGCTGTTCACCGCTAGCGAGGGTAACCGAGCGGCTAAATTTAACGATCCGACCACTCTCGACCATCTCGCGTTGTTGCTCATACCAGAGCTTTTCAATGTCTTCGATCGATGGCAGACGAGTATCACTGCTCATTTTCTCGATCAGCTCACCGAGAAACTCGGTACGCCCAGGAATCTGCGCGCTGACCACCGACTGCTTGAGGTTCTCGCGAATATCGCCAGCCGCACCTGTGAGGTGGCCAAAGAGTTCCTTGAGCGAGCCCAAGCGGCTATCCAACTGCTCTCGCAGCGCGGCGATTTTTTGTTCGTTATCGCGAATATTTTGCTCGAGCCGATCAGAGCGACGCTCTTCGGCGGTGCGGGTATCTTCAGCTTTCCTCAGCAGCCCCGCCTGGCGGTTTTTGTCGGCGTTGAACTCCGACTGTCGCTGCCTATACTCTTTGGTCTCGGAAATTTTTGAGTCTTGGATCATCTGCAGTAACTGCTCGAGATTCTTAGCATCCTGAGCAACTGCCGGTAAGCTGACTAGTGCGCTGGTGAACAGAGCCGCGCAAAGCGTGATAGTGGACATTTTCATCGGGCGGTCTCCGGAGCAGTAATGGGCATTTCAAGAACATCCTGGGGCGACAGCTTTTTGGCGATCCTGATGCCCTGATCAATCGGTCTACGGTACTCCGATCCCAGCGTTTGCCATGCCCCGGTTTCTTTGTTCCAGGCACCGGTCTGGGCTTTGTCTTTGGTCTGGTAGGCAAGAGCGACTCGTCC